>Ga0209061_1000088_pt1 | contig 307307 bp, 275 predicted proteins | sample Coa_R1_10_FD_187157 | JGI IMG/M metagenome (GOLD analysis project Ga0209061, IMG submission 187157) | Surface soil microbial communities from Centralia Pennsylvania, which are recovering from an underground coalmine fire - Coalmine... | ecosystem: Environmental > Terrestrial > Soil >... | reverse complement strand
TCGAACCGCAGCACCCGGATCTCCTGCAACGTCCTTGCCCGCCCCATCGCTCGCTCCCTTTTGGAGCGATTCAAAAACCGGACAAATCACGCGTCACGAAAACCGGTCAGATCACGAGCTAACTACACGGCGGCTCGTTTGCCTTGCCTTTCCGCGGCGATTTGAGTAGTTTCCGTCCCCTTCGCGGCCGGCATCGTTGCGACCTGCGCGAGCGGCCCGTCCCGGCGCCCGTAGCTCAATTGGATAGAGCGTCTGACTACGGATCAGAAGGTTAGGGGTTCGAGTCCTCTCGGGCGCGCCATTTTCCTCCGAAAGTTTGGACGGGCCGGTTTGGACTCCCAGTGGGGGGTTCCCTCATCGCGACCTCCCATGGCGACGGGCCCGGCCCACTGCCGGATCATCATGTAAAGAGCATGGTCCTCACGGCGGGACTCGGCAAGCCGTCGGCACGCCCCAGCGCTGAGGTCAGGTCCGTCTTCGTGAAGAATGGCCGTGCAATTGGTGTGGCGCTTGCCTCGGGTGAGGAAATCGACACGAAGATGATCATCGCCAATGCCAGTGCCGAGATAACCTTTCTCGAGCTGATCGAAGAGAAGGAGCTTCCGGCCACGACGCTCGCGAGTCGATGCTGCAATCGTGCTGGGGGCCTTAGCGAAAAGCGTCTTCACGTCGATGTGCTGCTGAAGCGACGTATGACATTTTCCAGGATGCGCGAGATCGGGCCTTCGAAACCGCGCCGCCACAAGCTGCCGCAAAAAGTGATCGAGCCGACGGAGAACACCGCGCCGCCGGACGGCTTGTCGAAATAGACCATCTCCGCTCGGATTTGATCCTTTGGCGGCTCGCCGCAGAGCGTGCGCCGATGGGATAAAAGCTCTTCGGGCACGATGCCGAAAGAGGCCGGCAAATCCTCCGATTGAGCCAAGACCGCGGCATTCTCGGGCGTCCCCAAGGTGTGATCCGAACGATCGAGCTCGAAGCCCGCAGCGCCGCCGCCGGAGAGGCCGTAATCGCCGAGGACATCCTCCTCCACGCCCTCGAAGATCCAGGCATGGGCCGGAGACCGCGAGGCCGGCAGGCGGCGGTAATGCGTGCTCTCGAAGGCGCCTTGGCTGACGAAGCCGATTCCGGCGAGCATCTGCGGTGGTCGCCGGCTTCGTCGCCAAAGCCCGCCGAGCTGACCATCGAGCGCATGATAATACTCCCCCGGCTCGGCAGCCCAGGCGCGCACGCCGCTTTCGGCGCGTCGCAGCTCGATGAGATGCGGCATCCTCGTGTCCCGTGCGATGCGCCAATAGAAGCCGTTGGCGCCTAGATAAGCGAGCTTCCCGCCCGTCTCCGTATAGGTCTGCAGCGCATCGAGCGTGCCGAGCGTATGGTATTCGGGATGCGAGCCCGTCAGCACGGTGCGATAGGGCGCAAGGAGTTCCGCGCCTTCATCGTCGAGGTCCTCGTCGGTGGCGACATCGAAGGCGAAGCCCTTGGCTTCGAGCCAGGCAAGGATGTGCGAGTCGGCGGGATAATGCCGAAGGCCAGAGCCGCGCGCATCGTTGAACGTCAGGAACCCCGGCCGCATCGTCAGGATCGGTCGGCGGCGCGACGCGAAGGCGATGCCGCTATTGTCCCGGTGGTGATTATAGGTCGAGGCGCCGAAGCTCGGATGTTGATCGGGATTGTGCGGATAGGCGCCCCACTGCCGCACGCGCTCGAAATAGGCGGCATCGGCGTTGCCGCGTGCATGGTTCGCGTAGGCCTGATAGGTGAAGGTCGGCGCGAGGAACAGAATTGGCGCGAATGGACCGTTGCGGCGGGGCAAGACATAGAGGGGCAGCCAATCCTCTCCACCACGGCAGCTCAGATGAAGCGCATAGGCGCCGCTCCGCATGTCCTTGGGAACGGTCCAGGTGAAATCGGGCTGCCAGCGGCAGTCGTCGAGGTCGTCGTCGTGGAAATGGATCGCGGCGTAATCGCGCGGCGCATGGCGCCAGCACATTTCGCGCCCGCTCCATCGCGCTCCCACCACGGCGCGAGCCGGCTGGTTGACGAGTCGGCCGTGATGCCCGCCGGGGCCGATATCGACGATCGTCGCTCCATCGATTCCTTGCGCGAAATCCCAAGCGGCCAGGAGCTCGGCGCCAAGCCTGGCCGGCTCGGCCAAGGGGTCGGGCCAGGTCTCGATCGAGCCGCGCAAGATTGTCGGCTCTTCGAGCTTGCCGGTGAAATGGCGATGCGGCGCGCGAGCGCGCTCGGCAGCGAACATCATCGAGCCCGAGGACGGCAGGATGACGCCTTCAGCACGCGCCTCGACCGCGACTGGCGATCCGCGATCCAAAGCGTACTGGCCGAGCACGGCTCGCCCCGCGGCGGGGTCCACGGCAAGCCACAGGCGGTACCAGCGCTTGGGCCTGAGCGGCGCGCCCGTAGCGAGTCGCAGCGAGCCCCCTGGCCATGACAGCGAGGCTTCGACGCCCGACAGGCCGACAGACAAGACGACCGTGCTATCGTCAGAGTCTTCGGCCAGCACGGCCGCGGAGGGCTCGAGCACGCCGGGCTGGGCGAGCAGCGTCCACGTGCAGGGATCGCCCGGATTCCGCCGCGGGCCTTTTTCCACGATCCCGTAGGAGCCGAGCCTGACCTCCTGTCGCCGCCCTTTGTAGCGTTGATCGAAGGCATGCGACAAATCCTCGAAGCGCAGGCCCGGCCCCGCCGGATTGGGATCGGCGCTGAGCACGCGGACGAGGCGGGCCCGATAAGGCCCCGGCTTGGAGAGGCTCACATGCGCGACGAAGGTCTCGCCCGGGCGATGGGAAAACCGATCGAGATAGCCGGTGATCGGGATTTCGCTCATCTCGTTCTCGTGGATGGCGCCGCTATCTCAGGCCGCGAGCAACTGCACGGCCTCTTCCACCCGATCGATGAGGAGATCGACGTCGGATTCCTCGGTCAGAGGGCAGAACAGCGCGGTGCAATCCCACCCGCTGATCAAGACCCCGCGATTCGCCAGGAAGAGCCAGATTGCCTCGTGCAGCTGCGCTCTCGCCTGCGTTTCCATCTCCGAGAGCACCTGCTCGGCGGAGCGTGGCGGCTCGGCATCAAACCCGAACGCCACTCGGGCTCCGAGCCTGACGGCGTGCCAAGGCAGGCCATGCCGCCTGATGAGCGACCGAACGGCGCGCTCGTACCGCTCGGCCATTCCGCCCATGAGCTTGTAGCTATCCGCCGTAATGAGCTCATCCAGCGCGACGCGCATGGCGTGGACCGAGAACGCGCCGGCGGCCAAGGTGCTGCCCATTGCGCCACCCCCATAGTGGCGGACGGCTTCGGCAACCTTTTCGCTCATGCCGTACATCCCCACGGGAAGGCCGCCGGCGAGCCACTTGCCGAGCGTCATCATGTCCGGCTCCAGACCGAACTCGCGCGTGAAGCCGCCCGGGCCTGCGGCAATGGTCTGAGTCTCATCAACGATGAGTAGCGTGCCGGCGCGACGCGCGAGCTTTCGCAGCTCGGGATGAAAGTCGGTCGCCGGCATCACGATCGGGCCTCTCGTGGTGATCGCCGGCTCGACAAGAACGGCCGCCACGTCCTCCTCGCCGAGAGCGCGTCTCGCTCCCTCCAGGTCGTTGAACTGAACGACCTTGGTCGATTGGGCAACATCGAAGCCGTTGCGGGAGACGCCGCTCGGGACTTCAACGCCTCGGGAAGTCAACACGGCGTGAGTTTCGTCCAGCGAGCCGTGGTAGGTCCGATTGAATACCAGGATGCGCTGTCGACCCGTCGCGATCCGCGCGAGGCGCAACGCAAAGCGATTGGCATCCGCCGCTGATAGACTGAATTGCCAATAGGGCAGACCGAAATGCTGCTGCATCGATTCCGTCACGGCCACCTGATCCTCGCAAGGCCAGTCGCTGACCAGCCCGCGATCGGCCTGCTCGCGCAGCGCGGCGACGATTTTTGGATGGGAGTGGCCAAAGAGCGCCGCGGAGCCCGAGAGGTGAAAATCGGCATAGACGTGGCCGTCGATGTCCCAGAGGCGGCCGCCTCGCGCCTCCTTGAGGACGACCGGGATGGCCGGAGGGAAGTGGCGGACGCGAGATGTCGGTGTCCCGTTGAGCTGAGACTTTTTCGCGCGCTCATGAAACTTGACCGCCTTAGGATGCCGAGCAATCCAGGCCGCCCGCTCCGTGTCGAGCATCGAAGCGAGCCGCGCCGGATCGATCCCCAGCGAGGATGCCGCTTCCTGAGTGCCCATGGTGACATCCTCCCTTCGTTTTGACTGGGATATTCCAGTCGCGCCGCCCGCCTTGGGAGCCAGCCGTCGCTCAGTTCATCACTGCGTCGAGGAACGTCTTGGTCCGCGGTGATTTCGGGTTGGTGAAGACCTGGTCGGGCGGGCCGAATTCGATCACCTTGCCCTGGTCCATAAAGACGACGGTGTCACAGACCTGCCGGGCGAACGCCATCTCATGGGTGACGATGATCATGGACAGCCCAGAGGAGGCGAGATTCTCCATCACACGCAGGACTTCGCCCACCAGCTCCGGGTCGAGCATCGAGGTTGGCTCGTCGAAGAGCAAGAGCTTGGGCTCCATCGTGAGCGCCCTGGCGATCGCCACGCGCTGCTGCTGTCCTCCCGATATTTGTCCCGGCATTGCGCTCGCCTTCTCGGCCATGCCGACCAGCTCGAGATTGGCCATGGCGCGCCGGCGTGCGTCCTTGGGATCGATGCCCAGGACACGGACCGGCGCCTCGGTCAGGTTGTCGATGACCGAGAGGTGGGCAAAGAGGTTGAAGTGCTGAAACACCATGCCGATGCTGGCTCGCTGCCGGCAGAATTCGCGCTCGCGAAGCTCGCTCAAGCTGCCGTCCGCGTTGCGGCGATAACCGATCAAGTCGCCGTCGACCAGAATGACTCCACTATCGATCGGGTGCATGTGGTTGACGCAACGGATGAAGGTTGTCTTGCCCGATCCGGAGGGGCCGATGATCGCCGTCACCGAGCCCTTCGGCACCGACAGCGACACGTCTTCAAGCACCGTGACGTCGCCGAACCTCTTGAAGACGTTTCGCGCCTCCACCATCGGGCAATCCATCTCAGGATTCCTTCCGCTTCGTTTTATCGGAAAGCATGTGACACGAAATCATCGGTGGGAATTCCCCTCCGCGTAACGATGCTCAATCTGGCGCTGACCAATGCTAAAGATGGTGGTGATGATCAGGTACCAAGCTGCCGCGACCAGAAGCAGAGGAATGGTCTCGAAATTTCGAGCGTAGATAAGCTGCGACGACAGCATGAGCTCGGCTACGCCGACGGTGCTTGCAAGCGAGGTCCACTTCAAGAGCCCGATGAGCTGGTTCCCCAGTGGGGGCAGCAGGACCCGCAGTGCCTGGGGCAGGATGATGCGTGAGAGGGTTTCGCGGCGCGTCATTCCCAAAGACCGCGCGGCCTCGATCTGGCCCTCGCCGACCGAAAGCACGCCGCTGCGGACGATCTCGGCGATATAGGCGGACTCGCTGAGCGACAGCGCGATCGTCGCGGAAACGAACGGCGTCATCAAGTCATTGGTCCGAATCGTGAGATCCAGGCCGCCGAGATGAAAACCCAGATATTTGAAGAGAAGCGCGAAATTGTACCAGAAGGCGAGCTGCACGAGCCCCGGTATGCCGCGAAGGAACCAGCAATAGACAAAGGCGCCGGCAATGAGGATCGGATTGCGGGAGAGGCGCATCACCGCCACCAGCACCCCGAGAATCGTGGCAACCGTCATGGTGATCGCGGTCAGGAGCAAGGTGATGCGAATGCCGTCCATGATCGGCGCGCTGAAGAAGTACTCACCGAAGACGGACCAATGAAAGTATGGGTTGTGGGCAATGATGAGTCCAAGCGAGAGGACGAAGGCAGCGAAGACGGCCGCGGCGACGATGGAGCCGATGCTGTAGGCAGGGGCGAGACGAACCGGTGGCGAGGTCGGTCCCGCCATCGACGGGTTGCGCTTGATCGCATCGATCGACATCGGTCCAGGTCCTCTTGCACTCTCCGGAGGATTGCTCCGGCAGCCCTCGGGCGCCGGGGATGCGCTAATCGACGGAGGCTTCCGACAGCGCAGATTCTTCCGGGATCTTCCACTTTTTCATCAAGATGGCCGCATATTCCCCATCCTTGATCATCGTATTAAGAGCAGCGGCCATGGCTTGCGCGAGAGCGACACCATCCGCATCCTTGCTCGTGATATAGCCGAGCTTGTTGGCGTTGAGCGCATTCCGTGGAGCGCCTTTGAGGGCCTCCAGATCGCGGCCGCTCGGCAGACTGGCCAGATAGATGTTCTGCCCAACATTGACGTCCGCCGCGTCTATCCGATCGGCGCGTAACGCCGCGAGCGCCTCGGCTTGCGCCAGCGGGACGATCGTTATCGGCTTCTTGCCATGCGCGACGCATTCCTCGCTGAGCTTCTGCTCGTTCGCCTGCTGGAAGCTGCCCACGCCCGAGGAGACGCGAAAGCCGCACAGATCCTTTACGTTGACGTGATGCGGGTTGCCCTTCAGCACGAGCATGCCGCCGACGAAGATACGATAGTTCACGAAGCTCACGACTTTACGGCGCTCGGGGGTATTCGTGAAGTTGGCACCGACGTCAAAACGGCCGCTCTGCACGCCGGGAATGATCGAGGGGAAATCGACGAAGGTGAATTCGGGCTTGAGCCCCAGCTTGGCGGCGATGCCGCGGATAAGGTCAGGATCGATCCCCTCGGCTTTCCCGCCATCCTGGTACATCCAAGGGGCGAAGTTGACTTCCAGGCCGACATGCAGCACGCCGGACTTTCGTATCGAATCGGGCAGCATCGCTCGCGCCGTCAGATCGATGGCCGAGACTTGCGCACGGACGCCGGGTGATGACGAAACGAGGGTCAGAAGAACGAGGCACGGAATGAGCCCAGTCGCGAGCCAGCGCAGCACCCTTCCAGCCGTTCGGCAGTCCGGGAGCAGATCAGTCGGCATAGGCCTGCGGCAGCGCCGCCTCATCCGGGAGCTTCCATTTCTTGAGGATGGCTGCATATTCGCCATCCCTGATCATCGTATTGAGAGCGGCGGCCATGGCTCGCGCGAGAGCAACGCCATCCGCATCCTTGCTCGTGATATAGCCGAGCTTATTGGCCTTGAGCGCGTTGGGGGGCGCTCCGTCGAGGGCCTCAAGGTCGCGGCTGCTCGGCTGGCCAGCCAGATAGACATTCTCCGCCATGTTGACGTCCGCGGCATCTACCCGGTCTGCACGCAACGCCGCGAGTGATTCGGCTTGCGCCAGCGGGATGATGGTTATCGGCCGCTTGCCGCTTGCCACGCATTCCTCGCTGAGCTTCTGCTCATTCGCCTGCTGGAAGCTGCCCACGCCCGACGATACGCGGAGACCGCATAAGTCTTTCACGTTGACGTGATGGGGATTGCCCTTCAGCACAAGCATGCCGCCGACGAAGCTGATGTAGTTGACGAAACTCACGACCTTGCGGCGCTCCGCAGTGTTCGTGAAATTCGCGCCCACATCGAAGCGGCCGCTCTGCACGCCGGGAATGATCGAGGGGAAATCGACGAAGGTGAATTCGGGCTTGAGCCCCAGCTTGGCGGCGATGCCGCGGATAAGGTCGGGATCGATGCCCTCGGCTTTCCCGCCGTCCTGGTACATCCAAGGGGCGAAGTTGACCTCCAAGCCGACATGCAGCACCCCCGACTTTCGGGTCGCGTCGGGCAGCATCGCTCGGGCCGCCTGATCGATGGCGGGGCCCTGCGCCCGAGCGCCGGGCGATGATGCGAGAAGCATCAGAGTAGCGAGGCACACGAGCCCGGCTGCCAGCCAACGCCCTTCGGAAATTCTCGCGAGCCGCCGCTTGCGTTGCTCGTAACAAGCCCTCGTGCTCATTCTCGTTTTCCTCCCAGCGTATCTCTGATAACCGACGACGACGGCCAATAATTCCACTCGCGTGTCGGTCAGGTTGCTTGCTTTGTGCGATTAAATCCCCGCAGCGCCGTTAATCCAGATCAGTTCCGACATCTCGTTATGAACATTGACGACCCGATGAGGCACATCGCTTCTGAAGGTGATCCCGTCTCCGGGCTCTAGAAGATATGCAGTATCGGCAAGCTCGAGCCTTATCGCCCCCTTCAGGACGAGGAGAAATTCGTCGGATGAGTCGTGAGCGTATTGCTCCGGCCCGCTCGATCCTCCGACCTCGAGCGTTGCGACATAAACGGCAAAGTCGCGCGAGCCTTGCGGCGTGATCAAGTATTTGGTCGCGCCGTCGCCGAAGGGCATCTTCAGCCGCGCGCCGGGCCTCACGACGCGCGCGTTCGACAAGCCATTCGGCTCGAACAGCTCCGCGAGGGAGATCCGAAGAGCGTCGGCGATTCGACGCAACGAGCCGACACTAGCCTGGGTGTGGCCGCGCTCGAACTGGCTTAGAAAGCTCTCGGACAGGCCGGTGGCGGACGCCAACTCGCGGAGCGTCATCCCCGCCTGATTGCGAACCCGCCGTACGTGATTGCCGACGGCGCACTCATCCTTTGTGGTGACCGACATGCGCGCTTTCTATGGTTGATCTTTGGTACCACTGAATTTATACTAAAGGCGAAATTGCAGGTCAATGGCCGGCAATGGCTTTGTCGCCGGCCGTTGGTAACTGCAGGCAATTGCGACAAAGCGGGCGACAGGGAGCCGGCGCAATTGCTGCGGTGCGCGTCAATTTCGGATCGAGCGGGGTTATCTCGCCAGGTCGCGTATCCGATACGAGAGCCCTCGCTACCGAAGATTGGAGGCGCGCATCCAGCGCGGCGAATGGGGTCTGCTATTCGCGGATCCCGGGACCGATACCTTTCGCAGCTCGTCGTGATGCTGTGGCGGGGCGAGCGTTCGCTCACCGCCATGGCGGGGTCGATCATCGAATCATGCAATCGCCGATCGGATGTTCTCGATCGGCCACGCATGAAATGCACAGGGAGGGCTCAAGCGATGCGGAGTTTTGTACGAGGATTCGGGATCTCTCTCGCGACCGTATTCGTCCTTGCCGCGGCGGAGGGATCGGCACTCGCCGCCGAGAAGATCTTGTCGATCGGCATGACCTTCCCGCTCACGGGCGCGGAAGCGGAGTCGGCGGGCCGTGTGCTCTACGGCGCGCAGATGGCGATCGCGGAGGCCAATGAAAGCGGCGGGGTCGCCGGCTACAAGCTCAACGGGATCGTCCTCAACACCGCGACGGCGACGGCCGGTCAATATGATCCGGCGCAGGCCGCGATCGATACGAGAAAGCTCGTGGCGGACCCGACCGTCGTCGCGAATATCGGGCCGATTACAAGCGCAGAAGGCAAATCGATGTCGGCGATCCTCTCGCAAGCGGATCTCGCGACCGTCACGCCCGAGGCGACAAATCCCGATATCACCGATCCCAAATTCGCGAAGATCTATCGTCCGAACGGCCGGGCGATCTTCTTCCGCATGGTCGCGACCGATGCCTTTCAGGGGCCGAACATGGCCAACTATCTACGCGACACCTTGAAGGTGAAATCGGTCTATATCATCGACGATTCTTCGACCTACGCGGTCGGACTCTCGAACGCGTTTGAGGCTCAAGCCAGGAAGATCGGCATCAGGGTGCTCGGCCATGATCAGGTGAATCCCAAGGAATCCGATTACTCGGTCCTGATGACCAAGATCAAATCTACGAATCCGGACGCCATCTATTACGGCGCGTCGATCCAGGCGGGGGTCAAGCTCGTCAAGCAGACCTATGACGCGATGCCGAACGTCATCAAGGTCACAGGCGACGGCCTGTTCGGTCCGGACGTCCTCAAAAGCGCGGGATTTCCGGCAGCCGAGCACCTCTATGTCTCGATCGCCTCGCCTCATCTGATCGAGAACCCGGAGATGCGCGACTGGATCGCCCGGTTCGTCAAACGGTTCAAGACAGAGCCCGACGACTACGCGATCACGGCTTACGATGCCGGTCTGGTCGTGCTCGACGCCATCAAGCGCGTTGCCGAGAGCGGAAAGGAGGTCAATCGCTCGACGGTGCGCGATGCCATCCAGGCGACCAGGCTCAAGACCCTGCAGGGCGAGGTCTCATTCGATGCCAATGGCGACATCAACCAGAAAGTCATCAGCGTCTTCGAGATCAGGCACGATCCATCGTATCGCGACGACGACGTCTTGCATCAATTCAAGTATGTTGGCGTGGCGCAAACGACGCCATAGGCGATTTCAAGGGCGCGTGGTCGCTCGGAGCGCCGCAACGACCGCATCACCCATCTCGCTCGTTCCGACGCGACGGGTCCCCGGCTCCTCGATGTCGGCCGTGCGGTATCCCGCGGCGAGTACGGAACGGACGGCGCCTTCCACGCGCGCGGCGTGCTCGTCGAGATCGAAGCTGTGGCGCAGCATGAGCGCCACCGAGAGAATCATCGCCAGCGGGTTCGCGATATCCTTTCCGGCGATGTCGGGCGCGCAGCCGTGGACCGGCTCGTAGAGTCCCCTGACGCCGGCGCCGATGGAGGCAGACGGGAGCATACCGATCGAGCCCGAAAGCATCGCCGCCTCGTCGGAGAGAATGTCGCCGAAGAGATTGCCCGTGACGATGACGTCGAACTGCGTCGGGCTCCGCAGGAGCGACATGGCGGCGGCATCGACATAAAGATGCGTGAGCTCGACGTCGGGATACTCGCGGCCGACTTCCGTGACGACCTCGCGCCACAGCTCCATCGTCTCCAGGACATTGGCCTTGTCGACGGAGCAAACCTTGCGCCGCCGCTTCCGCGCCGTGCGGAAAGCGACATGCGCGATGCGCGCGATCTCCGATTCGCGGTAGCGCATGGTGTTCACGCCCTCTCGCTCGCCGCCGGAGGCCCGCTCGATGCCTCGCGGCCCGCCGAAATAGATGTCGCCCGTCAGCTCGCGCAGGATGACGAGGTCCAGGCCGCGCACGACATGGGGCTTGAGGGTCGATGCCCCGATCAGCTCGGGAATCAGCCGCACCGGCCGGAAATTGGCATAGAGAGCGAGCTCCTTGCGAAGGCCGAGAAGGCCGTCGCCCGGCCGCAAGCCGCGCGGCAGGCTCTCGTACTGAAAGCCGCCTTCGGCGCCGAAGAGGATCGCATCGGCCTCGCGCGCGAGGGAAAGGGTCTCTTCTGGCAGAGGATGGCCCTTCGCGTCATAGGCGACGCCGCCGATGAGCGCCTCGCTCATCTCGAGGGGCAGTCCCTTGCGCTCCAAGGCTTTCAGTACTTTCACGGCCTGGGCTATGATCTCCGGCCCGATTCCGTCGCCGGGTAGCACCGCGACCCTCATGGCCTTTCTTCTCACCGATGTGCTCGCCGGCGTCATTCGTCACTCCTTGTCTTTTCGATAACGCGAGGCAATGGAGGTGGTGGGCGGCTGATCACGCGGACGGTGCCGGGTGGTGCGCGCCCCGCAGGCGCTCGCTGCGAGCGCGAAGCAGCTCGATGACCGCCATCAGCGCCAGCGCAAAGAGGATGAGGAGCGTCGCGACGGCGAGTATCGTCGGCGTCATGGCTTCGCGGATGCCGGACCACATCTGGCGGGGCAGCGTCCGCTGATCGACGCCGCCGACGAAGAGCACGACGACGACCTCGTCGAAGGAGGTCGCGAAGGCGAAAAGCGCACCGGAGATCACGCCGGGCAGGATGAGGGGCAGGGTGATCGAGCGGAGCACCCTTAGGGGGCCTGCGCCGAGGCTGGCGCCCGCTCGCACGAGGCCGGTATCGAAGCCGGCGAGCGTCGCCGTGACCGTGATCACCACATAGGGCGTCGCAAGAGCGGTGTGGGCGAGGATCAGGCCGAGATAGGAATCCGTGAGCCCGATCCGCGCATAGAAGAAATACATGCCGACCGCCGTGATGACGATCGGCACGATCATGGGCGAGATCAGGATGCCCATCACCAGGCCCTTGAGCGGAAACTCGCGGCGGCTGAGGCCAAGCGCCGCGAAGGTGCCGAGCAGGGTCGCCAGCACCGTCGCCGGGATGCCGATGATGAAGCTGTTGGCGAAGGCCTCGTGCCAGCGTGTGGAGCCGAAGAGCTCTTCGTACCAGCGCAGCGAGAAGCCCGACATCGGGTAGCTGAAATAAGGCTCGGAATTGAACGAGAGCGGAATGATGATGAGGTTGGGCGCGACCAGGAAGGCGAAAACCAGAATGCCGAACGCCCACAGGCCGTAATGTCCGGCCCGTCGCAGCGGCGTGTCGTAAGGCCCCGCCGGCATGGCGTCACCCGAGCCGCATGCGGTCGATCCCGACCAGCCGGTTGTAGACCAGATAGAGGAGCATGACGATCACCAGCAGGATCGCGCCAAGGGCCGAAGCCATGCCCCAGTTGATCGATACGTTGGTGTATTGGGCGATGAAATAGCTGACCATCTGGTCGTGCGGGCCGCCGACAAGTGCGGGCGCGATGTAGTAGCCCACGGCCAGGATGAACACGAGCAGGCAGCCGGCCCCGAGGCCGGGAATCGTCTGCGGCAGATAGACCCTGATGAAGGCGATCAGGGGGTTCGCGCCGAGGGATGCCGCTGCGCGCATATAGCTCGGCGAGATGCCCTTCATGACGCTGTAGATCGGCAAGATCATGAATGGCAGCAGGATATGGGTCATCGCGATCAGGACGCCGGTGAGGTTGTAGACAAGATCGAGGGGCCGATCGATGGCGCCGAGGAAGCGGAGCACGCTGTTGACCACCCCTTCCCGCTGCAGCAGGACGATCCAGGCGACGATGCGGACGAGTAGCGAGGTCCAGAACGGCAGCAGCACGAAGAACATCAGGCGGTTCGCGAGTCGCGGCGGAACGCTCGCGAGCAAATAAGCGACCGGGTAGCCGAGCACGAGGCAGAGCACCGTGACGAGTGCGCTGATCCAAAGCGTGCGGGCGAGGATATCGATGAAGATCGCCTGATCGGAGCTGACCTGCACGATATCGCCGTTGACATCCTGCTTGAGGTCGAGGGCGGCGAGCAGAAAATAGGGCGTGTAGGGTCCGGCGGCTTGCGCGATCCTTGCCCAGGTCTCGCGCTCGCCCCACCTGGGATCGCGCGCCAGGAAAGTCTCCTTTCTCGAGCCATCCCTCATTTCCGCTGCGGCGCGCCCGGTATCCATGATGAGGCTGCGCATGCCGGGATCGGCGTAATTGAGGCGCTTGCCGATCAGCGCCAGGGTCCGGTTCTCCGCCGCTTCCTTAAGGTCGGCCGCAAGCGCCGCAAAGGCTTGATCGCCGGGCACGCCGCGACCGTCCCAGTGCTTGAGGGCCGCAACGGTGCGCGGCAGGTTGTCGGCGAGCTCGGGGCTGTACACGGCGTTGCGCAGGAGCACGCCGATTGGGAATAGAAAGGTCACCGCGATGAAGAGAAGAAGGGGCGCTGCGAGCCCAAGCGCACGAAACCGCCGCCAGCGCTCGCTGCGCCTCAACGCCCTCTTGAGCGAGCCGGAAAATGGCTGATCGAGTGTTTCGTATGAAACGGCCATGACTCTCGCTTCAGAGGCGGGGCGGCCGATTCGGCGCTTGCCCCGCCCATCTCGACCACAATCCTATTTCGCCAGCCACGCCTGGAAGCGCTGATTGAGGCTGTCGAAGTGATCGGCCCAGAATTGCGCGTCGTTGGACAGGGCGTCGTGGAGATTGGAGGGATCGGTAGGCAAATCCTTCATGATCGACTTGTCGACGAGGGGGATGGCGCTCTTCACCGCCGGCCCGACGCCCACCCACTTGGACTGGTTCTTGAGAATCGACGGCTCGCTCGCGAACTTGATGAACTCAAGCGCCGTCTTCTTGTGCGGCGCGCCTTTCGGGATCGCCCACCAATCCATATCGTAGATCTGATTGTGCCAGACGACGACGAAGGGCTTCTTGTCCTGGTGGATCGCCGTCCAGACGCGGCCGCCATAGGCCGTCGTCATCACCACCTGGCCGTCCGCGAGAAGCTGCATGGGTTGAGCGCCGGCTTCCCACCACACGATGTCCTTCTTGATGGTGTCGAGCTTCCTGAAGGCCCGATCGACGCCCTTCTCCGTCGCCAGCACCTTGTAGACGTCCACCGGCTTCACCCCGTCGGCCATGAGCGCGAACTCGAGGACGTTCTTCGGGGTCTTGTGCAGCCCGCGCTTGCCCGGCCAGGTCTTGATATCGAAGAAATCGGCGCTCGTCCTCGGCTTCTTGGGGCCGATGCGCGAATTGTCGTAGGCAAACACGTTTGCCCAGACGGCGGTCGCCACGCCGCACGGGCTGGTGCCGCCGGGGACGAAGTCGTTCGGGTCATGGATGGCCTTGAGATCGATCCTGTCGAAAAGGCCCTCGTCGCAGCCTGCCACCAGTTCCGCAGTCTCGATGTCGACCAGGTCCCAGGTGACGCTTTTGGCCTGAACCATGGCGCGCACCTTGCCGAGCTCGCCGTTCCACTCATCCTGCTTAATGGCGATGCCGGTCTTGGCCTCAAAGGGCTTGAAGATGGCCTCGTCCTGGCTGTGCTGATAGACGCCGCCGAAGGAGGTGATCGTCAGATCGGCGGCATGCGCCGCGCTCACGCCCAGAAAGGCGGCGGCCGCGATGAGACAGGATCCAAGCGTCGGAAATTTAACGTGACTTTGCATGATCCACTCCCTGTTCATGCCGGCATCGCCGGCTGTTGCAATCAGGTCTCAAGAAAGAAGCATGGCGTCTATTCCGCGTTTAGGGCGCGGCAGTCGGCGACCTGCCAGCCGATCCTGACCGCGCAACCCACGTTCAGTTGGCCTTGGCCCGGCGCGTTGGGGAGCTTGATGATGAAATCGTCCCGCCCGAGCAGGTCGACGCGCGCGCGCAGATGGTCGCCGAGATAGACGAGCTCGCGCACCGTCGCATCAAACTGGTTGGCGCAAGCTCCGCTTCGGACGTCGATCATCACGCGCTCGGGGCGAATCGAGAGCAATGTCTCCCGACCCACGGCCATGTGCTCGATAGGGGTGGCGCGCACAATGTGATCGCCGACCTGTACCGCGCAGAAATCGCGCTCGATGGCGCGCACGACGCCTTGAATGCGGTTGTTCTCGCCGATGAACCGCGCAACGAAGCTGTTCTGCGGGCGCTCATACAGCTCCGTCGGCGTAGCGATCTGCTGGATCGCGCCGTCGTTGAAGACGGCGATGCGATCCGACATCGTGAGCGCCTCGGATTGATCATGGGTGACGTAGACGACGGTGACGGGGAGCTCGGCGTGCAGGCGCTTGATCTCGAACTGCATCTGCTCGCGGAGCTGGCGGTCGAGCGCGCCCAGGGGTTCGTCCATGAGAACGAGATCGGGATTGAAGACGAGCGCCCGGGCAAGCGCCACGCGCTGCTGCTGGCCGCCGGAGAGCTGAGCAGGCCGCCGCTCGCCATAACCCGCAAGGCGGACGAGAGCGAGCGAGCGCTCGACGCGCTGGCCGATCTCGGTTCTGGACAGGCGGCGGACCGAAAGCGGAAAGGCGATGTTCTCCGCCACGGTCATATGCGGAAAAAGCGCGTAATTCTGGAACACCACGCCGATATTGCGGTGGTGGGGCGGGACGCGGGTCACCGAGCGGCCGGCGAGGAAGATCTCGCCGGAGGTCGGCGCCTCGAAGCCCGCGAGCATCATCAGCGTCGTCGTCTTGCCCGAGCCGGAAGGCCCCAGGAGGGTCAGGAATTCCCGCGCGCGGATGTCCAGGTCGAGGCTCGCGACGGCGAGGCGAACGCCGTCATAGGTCTTGCGCACGCCGACGAAGCGGACGATCGGCTCCGCGACGGGCGAGGCCGTCTCCTCGTCCTTCCGGCTCTCCTTGGCTTCCCATGCGATCCTAAGAGCCACCGCGAGCTCCTGCCGTCGACTGACCCTTCGGCGGATTATGGCGCGCCTCGAATTGCGCGATCCGATCGCGATATCCCAGCGTGAACGAGATCTCGTCGAGCCCTTGCAGGAGGCAATGCTTGCGAAAGGGATCGATCTCGAATTGGTAGCGAGGCCCCTCCGGCGCCGCGACGTATTGGGCCTCGAGATCCACCTCCAGGCGGATGCCCGGCATGTTCTCGGCGAGGGCAAGAAGCGTCGCTGCCGGCGCCGAGGTCAGCGCGATCGGCAGGAGGCCGATCTTGAAGCAGTTGCTGAAGAAGATGTCGCCGAAGCTGGGGGCGATCACGGCACGGAAGCCGAAATCGAACAGGGCGTGCACCGCCTGCTCGCGCGACGAGCCGCAGCCGAAATTGCGCTCGACGACAAGGATGCGGGCGTCCCGGTAGGGTGGCCGGTTGAGCACGAAATCCGGCCGCTCGCTGCCGTCTTCCGCGAACCGTAAATCGTTGAAGAGGTACTGGCCCAGGCCGCTCTTGAGCGGCTTCTGAAGGAACCTGGCCGGGATGATCTGGTCCGTATCGATGTTCGGCCCGATCACGGCGGCCGGCACGGCACGGAGGCGGCGGAACGGCTCCACGTCATGCCTCCGCGAGGAGCCGCCGGACGTCGGTCAAGCGGCCGGTCACCGCGGCCGCAGCCGCCATGGCGGGGCTCATCAGGTGCGTCCGCGCCCCGCGGCCCTGGCGTCCGACGAAATTCCGGTTGGAGGTCGAGGCGCAGCGCTGGCCCGGCTCGACGAAATCGCCGTTCACGGCGATGCACATCGAGCAGCCCGGCTCCCGCCATTCCAAGCCCGCATCCTTGAAGATGCGATCGAGCCCCTCGGCTTCCGCCTGGCGCTTCACCAGCCCGGAGCCCGGCACGACGATTGCTGGGACGACGCAGCGGCGGCCCTCCACGACCTTGGCCGCAACGCGCAGGTCCTCGATGCGGCTATTCGTGCACGACCCTATGAAGATGCGGTCGACGGCGACTTCGGTGAGCGGCGTGCCGGGCGCGAGGCCCATATAGGCCAGAGACTTGGCGGCGCGCGTGCGGCTTTCGGCATCGGCCGCGGCGGCAGGGTCCGGGATGCGATCGGTGATCGCGCAGGCCTCGCCGGGATTGGTGCCCCAGGTCACCATCGGCGCGACATCGGCGGCATCGAGCGCGATACGCTGATCGAACTCCGCGTCGGGATCGCTCGCCAAGCCACGCCAGTCGTCAAGCGCTTTCGCCCATGCGCCACCCTTAGGCGCGTAGGGTCGCCCCTGGAGATAAGCGAAGGTGGTCTCGTCGGGCGCCACCATTCCGGCGCGCGCGCCGGCCTCGATGGACATGTTGCAAACGGTCATTCGCCCTTCGATCGAGAGGCCGCGGATGGCCTCTCCGGCGTATTCGACCGCGAACCCGGCCGCCCCGGCGACGCCCAGTTTGGCGATGATCGCCATGACCACATCCTTGGCGGTAACGCCGGCGCCAAGCTTGCCTCCGATGCAAATCCGCATGGACTTGGGCTTGATCTGCCATAGCGATTGCGTAGCGAGGACGTGGCTCACCTCGGACGAGCCGATCCCGAAGGCGAGGGCGCCCAAGGCGCCGTGGGTCGAGGTATGGCTGTCGCCACAAACGATCGTCATGCCCGGTTGGCTGAGGCCTTGTTCCGGGCCGACGACATGGACGATGCCCTGGCGGGGATCGCCGATCCCGAACAAGGTGATCCCTCTGGCGCGAGCGTTGCGCGTGATGGCTTCGACCATGGCGCGGCGCTCGGGATCGGCGATCGCGGCGATGCTGCGGCCGGTCGTCGGCACGTAATGATCCGGGGTGGCGAAATTGAGGTCGGGGCGCCTCACCGCGATACCCCGCCGGTCAAGCGCCTCGAAGATGTCGGGAGGCAGGTCGTCGCCGATATACTGGCGATCGATATAGAGGAGCGTTTGACCATCGTCTCGCTCGACGATCGTGTGGCGCTCCCAAATCTTGTCGAAGAGGGTCCGCGGTCGATCCTTGGGCTTGGCCATGACGCGGGTGAATCCTCCTCGATATCCCGACTTCGCGACACAAGGGTGGCCGCATTGAGGTCAGATTACCGTCGTGGCGCGGATGGTCGGAAATCGCCGTTGGGAAATCAGCCATCGCCGGTCGCGATGGCGGCCGGCTTGACCGTCGGGATGTCCGCCGGGACGAGATGCTTGACGAGGAGCCGGGCCGCGACGGGCAGAGAGCTCATGTCGCGAACGCAAAGCCAATGCTGCCGGATTGCCCAAGGCTCGTCGAGGGCGACGGCGGAGATGTTCATAACGCTCGCCATGGTGGCGGCGAAACGCTCGGGCATGATGCCGATCCCGAGGTTTGCTTGAATCATGCGGCAAGTGGCGTCGAAGCTGCCGACCCGGATGCGTGTTTTCGGCGATCGGCCGAGCGCATGCGACGCGCGCAGCAGGAGGGTCTCGATGGAGCTTCGCTTCTCCTGGTCGATCAGCTCATAGTCGATGAGATCGAAAAACTTCACTTTCTCGCATTCGCCCAAGGGATGGCCGCGCGGCACGACCACGACGAGCCTGTCTTTATGGTAGGGAAAGACCTGCAAGTCCCCGGTCTGTATGTCCCCGGCAAAGATGCCGATATCGGCCGCGTTCTCGCTGACGGCCTGCACGATCGCCGGGCTCACCTCCGCGTTGAACTCGATCCGCACCATGGGGTGCTCGGCCAGAAATCCGCTCAGCTCCTCGGGAAGATAGCTGAAGATCGTAGAGTCGTTTGCGAATATGCGGACATGTCCCCTCATGCCTTTTGAGTAGCCGACGAGCTCGCTCTCGAGCTGCGCCAGGTCGCGCATGATGGTATGCGCGTGTTGGAGAAGCGCTCTGCCGGCAGGCGTGGGATCGATCCCCCGGTAATGGCGGTGAAGGAGTGGCGTGCCGAGGGCCTCTTCGAGGTCGGAGATGCGCCTGCTGACCGCCGATGCGGCGATGTGCTCCCGCTCGGCGGCTTTGGCGATGCTCTGCTCCTCGACGATCGCCATGAAGAGCTTGAGGGTCAGAAGATCCAGTCGAAAAACCATGCCTAAATCGGTGCGCAGCGGCGATGAATCTGCTTTAGGAAATTACATTATAGCAAATCCGCATGCGTGCGGCGGGCGATTCCCCTGGCCTCGAAGCGCTTCGCATGTCTGAAGCGATATCCGCAAAGACGGATCGTCCCGCCGGCCGATTGTCGCGTTCCGGATGGCGGAATATTCGGATCGTATTGCTGCTGGCAAGCGATCGTTTCCATCGCCCGGTATCACGCAAACCGCGGAATCTCATCGATATCGAGAGGAAGGGTCGCGTGGCGCGCTACCAGCGCGGATCATCTCGCGCCCGACCAGTTCGTTTGCGAATTCTGCGCGCGCCAAGCGCCCACCGTGCAAAGAGAGCTTGGCAATACCAATTGCAATATCGCCAGTGTTGAGTGAGTCTTAGCGCTAACTGAAGCTGCACCCCCGAAGGAGCGATGATGCCAGACATCTATTCTCATTACTCGCGATTGAAGATCAGCCGCCCGGGCCCCGGTATTCTCCGGGTCGAGCTGAACCGCCCCGAAAAGCTGAATGCCACCGATGAGGCCATGCATCTTGAGCTCGTCAATATTTGGCGGGTCATCGACGAAGACCCCGAGACGTCTGTTTCAATTCTGACAGGTGCCGGAAGGGCCTTCTCGGCCGGCGGTGACTTCGAGCTCCTTCGCGACAATATCGAGGACCCGACGAAGCGTGCTGCTCATTGGAAGCAGGCGCGGGATCTCGTCTACAACATCGTCAATAGCTCCAAGCCGATCGTGAGCGCCATTCGCGGCGCGGCTGTTGGCGCAGGCCTCACAGCTGCTCTACTGGCCGATATCTCGATTGCGAGTAAGACCGCGCGGATCATCGATGGGCATACCCGTCTTGGCGTTGCTGCCGGCGACCACGCCGCCATCGTTTGGCCGCTACTCTGTGGCATGGCGAAGGCGAAATATCACCTGCTTCTGTGCGAGCCGGTTTCCGGAGAAGAAGCCGAGCGCATCGGCCTCGTCTCTTTATCGGTGGAAGACGAGGAGCTCGACGCGGCAGCCTTGCGTATCGCAACGCGCCTAGTCGAAGGCGCGCCGAGCGCCATCCGCTGGACGAAATACGCGCTCAACAATTGGCTTCGCATGGCCGGGCCGACCTTCGATACCTCGCTGGCGCTCGAGTTCCTCGGTTTCGCTGGCACGGAAGTAAAAGAAGGTCTTGCCTCACATCTGGAAAAACGTGCACCCCGTTTCGATCGCTCCTCTCCCGTTTGATACGCTAAAGCCGCCCGACAATCGCCCCGGCCAACCCTTCGTTATTCTGCTTTCTTCGCGAGCGAGCAGCCACCCTGATCCATGGGCTGGAATGCCTCGGCGCCCGGCAGAGAGTCGAGGATTTTGAAATCGTCGTGGTTATATTTGGAATCCTTCGGCGATTTGACCTGCGCCAAATACATGGTGGCCAGAACGCGGCCGTCCGGCCGGATCATGACATTGTGATTGTACATATCGTTGACCGGCGTCATCCGCATCTTGGCAGCAACTTTGTCAGCGTCCGTCGTGCCCGCAGCCTTGACTGCTTTGAGATAATGGAGAACCGCGCTGTATGTGCCCGCCTGGGTCATGGTCGGCGGCGCCTTGCCGCGATAGGCCGCCTGAAAGCGTTTCGTCCAGGCGCGTGTCTCGTCGTTGAGGTCCCAGTAGAACGACGTGGTGAGGAAAAGACCCTGTGCCGCCTCGAGCCCAAGCGATTCGACATCCGGGATCAGGATCAATAGCCCTGCGATCTGCTGGCCGCCCTTGATGATGCCGAACTCAGCGGCCTGTTTGATTGCGTTCACCGTGTCGGCGCCGGCGTTGGCGAGGCCGATAACCTTGGCTTTGGACGCCTGCGCCTGCAGCAAATAGGACCCGAAATCCGTGGCGCCGAGAGGATAGCGGACTTGCCCCAGCACCTTGCCGCCAGCTGCCTCGACGAGCTTCGCTGCGTCGTGCTCGAGCGCGTGGCCGAAAGCATAGTCGACGGTAATGAAAAACCATGTGTTGCCCCCTCGCTTGACCATGGCGCGCGCAGTGCCGTTCGCAAGCGCGTAAGTGTCGTAACTAAAGTGAAACCCGTAGGGCGAGCAGGCCTTTCCCGTGAATGCAGTCGAGCCCGGATCGGTAATAAGGAAGATACGATGCTTCTCCTGGGCCACCGCCTGGATCGCGAGGCCCACTGCAGAGGTGGAGCCGCCGGCGATGACGTCGACGCCTTCCGTGTCGTACCATTTGCGCGCGATGGCTGAGCCGACATCCGGCTTGTTCAGGGTATCGGCGCTGATGACTTGGATCGGCTTGCCGATCACCTCGCCACCCATGTCTTCGACGGCGAGCTTCGCCCCGACAACATCACCCTCCCCATCGTCTGCAGCATAAGGCCCACTCATATCGCTGAGCACGCCAATCTTGATAACGTTGCCGCCGTTGTCATCGGCGCGTACCGGACTCGCGGCCAATACCATAACCGCGAGAGTTAAAAGCGCCGCTGTGCCTGCCTTATATGCCATTGGTCCGGTCCTCCCCCTGTCGTATTGGGTTGCATGCACCTTTGGTAGTCGGGCTGTGTCTCGGCCCTCGTTAGATCTTCCGATCTTGTTCTCGCCAATATTTTTCGCGTAGCTGCGACTTGAGAAGTTTGCCCGACGCGTTCCGCGGCAGGCTGTCGACAAATTCAACCGATTTGGGGATCTTGAACCCAGCGAGCTTTCCGCGGCAGGCATCGATGATCGTCTCTGTACGGACGGTCGCGCCGGGACGAAGGATGACCAGCGCCTTTACGGCTTCGCCCCAACGCTGGTCGGGGACGCCGATAACCGCAACGTCGCGGACTTCTGGATGCGCCGAGATGACGTTTTCGATCTCCACGGGATAGACATTCTCGCCGCCGGAGACGATCATGTCTTTCTTGCGATCGACGATATAGAAGCGGCCGCCGTCATCCTGCCAGGCCAAATCGCCGGTCTTGAGCCAACCGTCGACCAGAGTCTCCGCTGTGGCATCGGGGCGGCGCCAGTAGCCGCACATGAGGCTCTCGGCGCGGATGAGGACTTCTCCGACTTCGCCGTTCACGACCGATCTTCCCTGGTCATCGGCCACACGAACCCGGTAGCCAAGCATCTCTCGACCACAAGAGCGCAGCAGGCGAGGATCGTCGCGCAATCCGCGCGCATGGTCCTCCTCATCGAGAGCTGTGGCCAGGACGCCGGCTTCCGTTTGGCCGTAGGTCTGCAGGAACGACGCTTTCATGAGATCGACCGCCTGAGCAAGGCGGTCTTCAGGGATCGGCGATCCCCCATATAGGACACGCCGCAACCGAGAGAAGTTCGTAGCGCGTGCTCGCGCGTCTTCGACGAGGGCCATCAGCATCGCGGGGACGAAGCCCGCGACACTTACGCCTTCCTGCTCGATGAGGCGGAAGGCAAGCTCAGGATCGAAGCGCGGCAGCACGACGATCGTGGCACCCGCAGCCAGATGCGCGAGCTGATAAATCTGGCCGCCGGCGTGGAATTGGGGAATGGCCTGGAGCTTGATGTCATCCGCTGACGCCTTGAGTGCGATCGTGCTGAAGAGGGTGCCAAGGAAGAAGGCCCGGTGTTGCAGCATCACGCCCTTTGGCAGCCCGGTGGTGCCGCTCGTATACATGATGGCGAAGAGAGCGTCCTCGGCGACCTTGGCATTCGGCCGTGTTGCCGACGCGGCCGCCAATAGGTGCGAATAGACATGATCGCCGGCAAGGTCCCGCTCGCCAACGCCGATCCAGTGCGTCACCTGAGGCACGCGACCGCGCAGCGATTCGATCGAAGCCGTCTGGTCCTCGGTGTAGACGACCGCCACCGCGCCGCTGTCGTCGACGATATAGGCGAGCTCGGACGGTGTAAGACGGAAGTTCAACGGTACCCAGACAGCGTCGGCGGCGCCGATCCCAAAGACGATCTCGACATGCTCGGCGGTATTCGAGGCAAGCACGGCGATCCGATCGCCGGGCTGGATGCCGAGTCCCTGCAAGGCATTGGCAAAGCGCGATGCGTGATCGGCGGTCGCGGCGAATGTGAGCCGCCGCTGCCCGGCGATGACGGCAACCTTATGCGGCCGACATGCGGCGTTGTGCCAGAGGATCTCGGGAATCAGCATGGCGCTCAAAGCTCCCCGTGCACCGCCTTGCCGCCAACAAGGGTCAGCAACGCCTTCGTCGAGCCGATTGCCTCGACGTCGCAGGTCATCAGGTCGCGGTCGACAACAACAAGGTCCGCGTGAGCGCCTGGATAGAGCGACCCGATGCCGTTCCATCGCAGGACCTTGGCGGCATCCCGCGTCCACATCGAGACGGCCTCGCGACGGGTAATCCGCTGGTCTGGTCCGAGATTGCGATAGCCTGAGCCCGCGAATTCATGGGTCAGCGCGAGCTCGATCTGCTCAAAGGGGTTCTTGGGTCCCCAATCGCTCGCACCGGCCACGGCCATTCCAGCATCGAAGAAGCGCCGCAGCGGCAACAGGTCGCCGAGCGGCGGATTACGCATCCGACGGCGGAAGAGCTCGCCCTTGCCCCAGCAGAAGGATAGGGAGGTGGTAAAATCCATGTTGAGGCGCGCATAGCGCCGGACCTGTTCCGGCTCGATGAATACGGCGTGCACGAGAAGCCAGCGCAAGGAGCGAAGATCATGGGTTGCCGCCAGCCTCTCGAGACGCGAAAGGTTCTCCTCATGTGCCTTGTTGCCCATGCACATGGTGTTAAGGTGGATGCGTCGCTCGGCGCAGAACCGCATCACCAGCTCCGCCTTTTCCGGGCTGATGTGGAAGTACCCGCAGGTCTCCTTTCCGTCCGGGCCGAGATAAGGCTCGCGCATCATCATGCCGCCGGGGAAGCAGGTTCCGTCCCACATGATGGTCACGCCGTCGAAGCGAAACCAATCATCCTCCAATTCGATTGAATTCGCCGCATCCTCGAGCCTGGCCATGAAGTCGGAAATCTCGCGAGGCCGACTCCATGGCATGCCGTAAGATTCCGCTTCCTGGGACGCCATCACGCGGATCCCAAGCGCGTTGTCCCGCCTGAGCTCGCGATAGGCGTCGATCAACTTCCGATCCATCATGTGATTTTCATAGACCGTCGTGACGCCGAGTCGGTGATAGGCGGAAATAGCGTGCTTTGTTCCCGGAACCAAATATTCGTATCGAAGAAATGGAATTTTGAGCCAGAGCTCGTTGGCGAAGGGATCGTTGCTGTAGTAGTTGGTCACGGAGCCATGCAGGCGGCCGGTCGGCTCGCCCAACTCATCCTTTTCGATCGTGACGTTGCTCATCCGATCTGGCGTTTCCCGGGTCAGTCCCAGGCGTTCGAGCGCCATGGAATTGAAGGCAATGGTGTTGGGCAGCGAGGGCGCCCAGGCCTGGATCACCACGGGGTGACGCCGCGTAGCCTTGTCGAGCACTGCTCGGTCGGGTAATTCGCCCTCCGCGAGATCCTTGTAGGACCGCCTAATGAAGTAATGCGGCTCGCCGACGGGAGTCGTCATGATCCACTCGCCCGGCGGCGTGGTCTTCGCGCGCTCGGCGATCCGCGATACGATATCGTTATGGCTCCTCGCATCGAGGAGATCGACGAGCGGCTCCGCCAATGACCCGAAATGCAGCAGATGCGGATGGGTGTCGATCAAGCCGGGGAAAATCGTGGCGCCGCGCTTGTCTATTATTCTCGTTCCGCGCGGTGCCGAGGCGCGGAGATCATTCGCCGAGCCGATCCGCTGAACTCGACCGCCATCGATGAGGATGGCTTCCGCCACGCTGTCTGCGGCGTCAAAGGTGTAGATTTTGTCGCCGATGATCAATATTGGCCCAGCCGTCTCGGCCATGTCGTCCTCGTCAGCACAACGGTTCAGGCTAGGAGCAGGAGCTTCAGGTCGTTGACATTGGTCCCGGTCGCTCCGGTTATGATCGCGTCCTCAAGACGAAGCAGGGCGGGTGTGACGTCATGCCGCCGCAAGGCTCCGGCGATGTCGACGCCGAGCAGACCCGCCCGCTCGACAGTGGTATCGTCGCAGAGGGCGCCCGCAACCTCCGTCGGGCCGTCGGTTCCGTCGCTATCCGCCCCCAAGAGCACGGCTGGCCGTCCAGCAGGCAGGTAGCGCGCGCCGTTGAGCGCGAATTCCTGGTTGGGGCCGCCGCTGCCGGCGAACTCATGCATATGCACGACTGTTTCACCCCCGCCGATTATGGCGCAAGGCGACTCGAGGGGGCGCTTCCGCAAGACGATCTCCCGCGCCAGCGCGGCAAAATTTTGACCGAGCGCCTGGCTCTCGCCATCAAAGCAGGAGGACAGGATCATGGTCGAATAGCCGAGCGCCTCGGCCTTGGCGCGGGCAGCTTCGCAAATCGCGGAAGAGGAGAGGAGTACCCGGTCGTGCCGTCGGGGTTTGGGCAGATGCTTTGGAGTCTCGGCGAGGCCACCATCGCGGAGCAACGCACTTATCCGCTCCGGCACGCGCGTCCACAAATCGAACTTATCGAAGGTGGCGCGAGCATCGGCAAGTGTCGAGGTGTCCGGCACGGTTGGATCAGTGATGTAGTCGAGAGCGTCGCCGATGACGTCGGAGACAGTCAGGTTTACCAGCAAGGCCTCCGGATTGAGGTGCAGCGCCAAGCGGCCGCCGCCGACTTTTGATAGATGCTTCCGGACCGCATTGATCTCGAAGATATCCGCCCCGCAGGTCAGGAGAGTTTCGGTCACGCACTGAGCATCGCTCAACCGCAGCCCGTCGCACGGCAGGGTCATCAATGCCGAGCTGCCGCCGGTGATGCCGAATATCACAACGTCGCCGGCAACCGGCTCGGCGACGCGCCGGATCATTTCCTTGGCGGCTTCGACGCTGGCCTCGGAGGGTATCGGGTGGCTTGCATGCATGATGTCGATGTGGTCGAGGCGCCCCGTCTGTCCTTCCTTGCAGACGACAAGCCCCCCCTCCAGTCGATCGCCAAATATCTCCTCGACTGCCCTTGCGATCTCTAGCGAAGCCTTGCCGACCCCAAAAAACCACGCCCGACTGGCTGCCGGCAACGACAGGCTCGCTTCGCCAATCGTCAGCACATTATTGACCAGCCTGACTTGCTTCCGGCATGCGACGTAGGGGCTCACCTGGGTCAAGGCATAGTCAAGAATCTCGATCGCGTCGCGCCTGAGGCCTTCACGCCCGTGCGACAGGAGCATACTGGCGTTGCGCACGTGCACCAGCTCGAGCATGGATGTCGCTCCGTCGGAGGCAAAGCGGAGTGCTGCCGATGCCTAGACTGCTCGCCGGAAATTCCTGCCGGCATAGATTCCCGACGAGCCGAGCTCTCGCTCGATCTCAAGGAGGCGATTGTATTTTGTCGTACGTTCGCCGCGAACCGGAGCGCCGGTCTTAATTTGGCCGGCGTTCAATCCGACGACGACATCAGAGATCATAGGATCCTCCGTGTCGCCGGATCGTTCGGAGACCATCACGGCCAGCCCATGGCGAAAGGCGACCTCCGCGGCCTCGATCGCTTCCGTAACCGTCCCAATCTGATTCACCTTCCATAGCAGGGCATTGGCCGTGGGGCCGCCAACCCGGCTGCGGATCAGTGCCGGATTGGTACAGAAAAAATCATCTCCGACGATCTGGATCCCCAATTCCGCGGCGTGCGCGAAGCCCTCAAGGTCATTTTCGGCGAACGGGTCCTCGATCGAGGCGATCGGATAGGCTTGAACCAGCGCCCGGTAATAGTCGAAGAGCTGGTCGGTCGAAAGACGCTTGCCTTCGAGTGCGTAGGTGCGCGTCTTCGCGTCGTAGAGATGGGTCGCGGCGCAATCGAGGCCGAGCACGATCTTGGAGGTCAAGCCGCAGCGCTCGACCGCTTCGCTGAGAAGATCAAGTGCATCTTGCACGCTCGACATCGGCGGTGCGTAGCCCCCTTCATCGCCGGTGTTGCCGGCGACCAGCCCATATTTCTTCGTAACGAGCTCGTAGAGGACGCGATTCACGGAAAAGGAGAGCTCGAGCGCCTCGGACAACGAGCCGGCCCCTGTCGGGAAGATGCAGAATTCCTGGAACTCGAGCTCGTTCGAGGCGTGCTTGCCGCCATTGATCAGGTTGACGAGCGGGACGGGAAGCACGCGGGCGGCTGGATTGAGATACCGGTAGATTGGCAGCCCGACCGTCGCTGCTCCCGCGCGCAGCATGGCCAAAGAAACGCCGACGATGCTATTTGCCCCGAGGCGTCCCTTGTCCTTGGTTCCATCGAGATCGATCAGCGTCCGGTCGATCAGCATCTGGTCGGTGACCGGCATCTCCCTGATTTTGGGCGCGATTACCGAGCGGATCACCTCCACCGCTTTGCCGACCCCACGCCCGCCGTAGCGATTCTCGCCGTCGCGGAGCTCCTTGGCCTCGTTAGCTCCCGTCGAGCGCCCGGCGGGCACGTCGGCCGACACGCGCAGATTCTGCGACGTCGTCACGAACACACGCAACGTCGGGTCGCCGCGGCAGTCGAGGATTTCCATGGCATCGATGTCGGTAATGACCGCGCGGCTCATCATTGGCTCCTTCCGAGTTCCACCCACGCCTCGGGCCGGCGGGCCGCCAGGCTACCGAAGGCGGAATGATACTCGCGTTGGCATGGATGATTGTCAACAATAGACAGTTTGCAATCAAGCAGGAGGTCGGCTAGCATCCCCGAGGGCGCAACGGTCAGGTCGAGGAAAGGGAGCGCGCGTGGAGCCCAAGAATACGCTTGCGATGCAGATCAAGAAACAGCCGCTGGAGCGCCAAGCCGCCGATCTGTTGCGCAGCCGGATCCTGTCGGGAGTTTTCCCGCCGAGTCACCGGTTGGTCGAGACTTGGCTCGCCGAGCAAATGGGGCTTAGCCGGGGCACCATTCGCGGCGCGCTCAGCGAGCTAGCGCATGAAGGGCTCGTCGTCCAGATCGCCTATACGCGATGGGAGGTTCCCGGGCTCTCAGAACAAGATGCCTGGGAGCTCTATACGCTTCGCAGCGCGCTCGAAGGCCTCGGCGCGCGCCTGGCCGCCGAGCGGCTCGACCCCAAGTCCGCTGAGCAAATCCGACAGGCGTTTGCCGTCTTGGCCGCCGCCGCCTCGGAAAATGACCGTGGACGGGTGACGGAGGCGGATTTCGCGCTCCACAAGCTCATCATCGAGCTCTCCGGGCACCGTCGATTGCAGCGCCAATACAAGGTCATCGAACAGCAGATCCGTCGTTACATCGCCTGCTCGAATGCGCTGATACGGGACGCGGAGGGAATCGTCGAGCAGCATCAGCCAATCGTCGAGGCCATCCTGGCGGGGCGCGCCGCGATCGCTGAGCGCGAGGCGAAGCGCCACAACATGCTTGAAGGCGAACTTTTGGTCGCCGACCTTCGGCGCAAGGAGGCGAGGGAAGCCCCGCCAAAGCTGGCTCGCGGTCGCCGCTCGGACGGGGAACAATCTGGATAGCGAGGCGCTGAAAGGATCAGAGCGGTGTCGCAGATCGCGCAGGGGCACTTTGCGGTCAGACGGTTTGAAGATCGAGCGAAGCCGCCCGGTTCGGTGAGGTGCGAAGAGTGCGGGTCGATGACGAGCGAAATCCTGCTCGAGGATGTGGGAAAAGAATTCGGCGCGGGGCGGCGCCGCATCGTCGCCCTCAGCCGCGTAAGTCTCGCCGTTGAAAAAGGCAGCTTCGTCTCCATTTGCGGACCCAGCGGCTGCGGGAAAAGCACGATCCTAAGCATTATCGCGGGTCTTTCCGGGGCGACGAGCGGCCAGGTGAAGATCAATGGCAAGGTCGTCACCGGACCCGATCAGAAAATTGGGATGGTGTTCCAGGACGCCAACCTGCTGCCGTGGCGGACAGTGCTGTCGAACGTCCTCTATCCGGTCGAGCTTCGCCGCCTCGACAAGCGTAGCCATGTGCAGCGGGCGCGCGAGCTGCTCGAGCTGACCGGCCTCAGCGGCTTTGCCGATCATTACCCGCGCGAGCTATCGGGAGGCATGCGCCAACGCGTCGCCATCTGCCGGGCGCTTGTCCTCAATCCCGACATCCTGCTGATGGATGAGCCCTTTAGTGCGCTCGATGCGCTTACCCGCGACGAAATGAGCATCGAGCTTCAGCGGATTTGGAGCCTGCATGGAAAGACGGTCGTCTTCGTCACCCACAGCATACGAGAGGCCGTGTTCCTCTCCGATCGCGTGGTGGTGATGGGCATCGCGCCGGGTCGGATCACCGAGGAATTCACGATCGAGCTGGAGCGGCCGCGGACGGCTGCAATTGAGACGGTTGCCAGGTTTAATGAGCTGATTCACGAAGTGCGCGAAGCGATCTCCCGGGGCCATGCCTCGGCGACATTCGCCTCACCCAGGGTCGATGGAGACGATCGTGGAAGCCACCGCTTCTGATGCCATCGATCTGCGGGAGGCAGGCGCCAGCGGAGGCTGGTGGGGGCGCTTTGTCGACTCGCCGCTGTGGCCTGCGACTCTCTCGGTGCTGCTGCTGCTCGTATGGCAAGCCTATGTCAGTTTTTCGGGCACGTTGAAGGTCCTGCTGCCGGCGCCCAGCGACATCGTCCGCTACCTTTGGCTCCATCGCGCCCTGCTGCTCGAGAATGCCTGGCCCACCATCTACCAATGCTTGCTCGGTTTCGCCTTGGCCGTGGTCGGCGGCATAGCCATCGCCATAGTAATCACGCAGTTCAAGACAATCCGCCGTGGCTTCTACCCGCTTGTCGTCGTCATCGCGCTCACTCCCAAAATCTCGCTAGCGCCGCTCTTCACCCTGTGGTTCGGGACGAACTCGTTCTCGCGCGTGGCGCTCGTCTTCTTCATCTCCTTCTTTCCGATGGTGGTGAGCCCCGCCTCGGGACTGACGAATGTCGATCCGGGCCTGTTGCGCATGGCCCGCTCCTTCGGGGCGTCGCGGGCGCAGATCTTCTGGACCCTGCGGGTGCCGAGCGCGCTCCCCCATATTTTTGATGGAATGAAGGTGGCCATCTCACTGGCCGTTATTGGCATCATCGTGGCCGAGTTCGTCACCTCCGAGACGGGACTCGGATATCTCATCATCTTTGCGACCGGCCTGCTCGACACGACCATGATGCTGTCGGCGATTATCGTGCTCAGCGTCATCGGACTCTTCTTCTATTTCACGGTCGAAGCTATCGCCAGGGTTGCGGTGTACTGGCAACGCTAAAAGCGCAAGAAACACCCGCAGGAGGAGGCATGACCATGGATACGAGAATCACACGTCGTCGGCTCATGACGGCGGCTGGCGCCGGCGCCCTTGGAATCGGGATGGTTCCGATGTTCCAGATCGTCTCGCATGCCCAGGGCAAGTTGACGGAGGTCAGCTTGACGCTTCCCTGGATTCCCCATGGTGCCTACGCGGCTTTCATCGTCGCGCGTGAGCTCGGCTACTGGAAGAAGCGCGGCCTCGACGTCACCGTCTCGCGGGGCTATGGCTCGCCGGATGCGCTTAAAAGAGTCGGGCTCGGTCAGTTCGAGTATGGAGATGCAAGCTTCTCGGCGCTTATCCAGACCGTGGCCCAAGGAATGGATCTCGTTGGCCTCGGACTTCACATGCAGGTGTCGCCGCTTGCTGTGTTCTCGCTCAAGAAGAAGGGCATCAAGGCGCCGAAAGACCTGGAAGGGAAGATCGTCGGCGCAACGCCGACGACTGGTGACTTCCACCTGTTCCCCGCCTTCGCCAAGGCGGCCGGCATCGATCCGTCCAAGATCAAATGGAAGTTCCTCGACCCTCATCTTCGCGCGCAATCGCTCCTCCAGGGCGATATCGATGCGCTGACCGGCTATTACAGCACCGATGCGGCGCCGCTTTGGGTGGCCGGCGCGGATATCGACATCATGTCGTACTACAAATACGGGATCAAAATGTACGACACAGGTGTATTTGCCACGCGCGCGCAGATCGACAAGGCTCCGGAAGTGACGAGAGGAATCGTCGAGGGGGCGATGGAAGGGCTGAAATTCACATACCTCGAGCCCGCCCAGACCTTGGACATACACATCCGCGCGGAGAAGGAATTCCAGGGAAGCGAGAAGCTTCGCCAGACCGTGAAATATCAGATCGCAATCAATACCGCGCTCGGTCTCGCTCCGGGGCCGAAGGAGCATGGTCTCGGATGGTTCATTCCCGAAGAGGTGCAGGAGAACGTCAAGATCGCCGCGGAGTATATGAGCCTTCCCAAACAAGTTAACCCCAGTGCGATTTACACGAACAAGTACCTCGGTGCGGTGAAGCTGACGCCAGCCGAATGGACTCGCGTGGCTAAGGACGTCAAGCCCTACGTCCTGTGGTGATTGACAGCCGAGACACCGCGAACCTCCTTGCTATAGGGCGTTATGCCGGAAGCTCGAATTCTGGTTTACTCAAAATATCGGGAAGATCTTCCACGATTTGAGAGAGCGCTCTCCACGTCCTTGACGGGCGTCTCGGTTGATTATGCAGGCTCCTATGCGGAGGCTAAAACTTCGCTAAGTCACGCCGAGATTCTCTATGGGTGGGGATTCCCGGTTGGCATGCTGACGGAGATGCCCAGGCTCCGGTGGGTGCAGAAGATGGGCGCGGGCGTTGATGACCTTGTCGGAGAGTGGCCAACAGGATCAGGTGTCGTCTTGACACGGACCGACGGCCAACTCATCGCGCCGCGGATGATCGAATACGTCCTATGCGCCATTTTAAGACGGACGCTGAAGCTGTCATTTGCCGAGACGCTGCGCAAGGAAAAGCGCTGGGACTACTTTGAAATCGGCTCGATCCGCCAGCATCGGATTGGAGTAGCCGGTCTCGGAGAGATCGGAACGGAGATCGCGAAAGCACTGCGACAGCTTGGCGCGGAGGTGATCGGCTGGCGACGAACGCGATCGCAAGTCGCATCGGTTAATCGGCTCTATGCCGGCAGATCCAGCTTGGAAGCGTTCGTTTCGCAATGCTCAATCCTGGTGCTCGTACTGCCGTTGACCTACGGAACGCGTAGGCTGTTCGGTGCCGAAGTCTTCGCTTCATTCAAGACCGGCATGCACCTGATTAACATCGGCCGCGGCGCCGTCATTGACGAGCAGGCATTGATCGAAGCGCTGGATAGCGGTCGCGTCGATCATGCAACGCTCGACGTCTTCGACAGAGAGCCTTTACCCGAGAATCACCCCTTCTGGGGAGATGAGCGGGTCACGATAACGCCTCATATCTGCGGGCCGCTGATTCCCGAAGATATCGTCCCGCATTTCGTCGAAAACTATCGCGCCTACCGGCAAGGCCAGCCATTGAAGAACGTCGTCGATATCGAGAGGCAATATTGATGGCCAAAGGACTTGTTGGGCGGGGCTGCCGCAGCAGGCGTTGGCCGAATATATCTTAGGAGACATCAGATGGCCCGTATCCTCATCGAAGGTGGTTACGTTATTCCGGTCGTTCGCGACGAGGTCATTGCGGATGGAGTCGTCGCCTTCGATGGGGCGCGGATCACCTATGCCGGCCCGTGCCACGGCTTTGATCGGGACAGCTTTGCGGCCGACCGGGTCGTCAATGCCCGTGGTAAGGCCGTTCTCCCAGGGCTCGTGAACACGCATACGCATCTGGTCGGAGCCTATATCAAGGCGCTGACCGAGGATGTTCCCGGCAAAGCCAATGCGGCTGGGCTCTATAAGCGGGCTTTTCCGGTGGTTTCGCTGATAGAGGAAGGGGATGTCTACTGCGGATGCATGACACACGGGCTCGAGATGCTCATGACGGGCACCACCACGATCAGCAATACGTGGAGCAACGAGAAATTGGCGGGCCCGGTCGTGCGCGATCTCGGCATTCGCGCGGTGCTCAGCGAGATGATCTTCGAGACCGAGCTCACGGCGCTCTCGCCGAGCAACATGGACCGGCCGTGGCGGCCCGACATGGCCAAGCGCGGGCTCGAAGCGGCGGTCGAGCTGTACGAGACGTGGCACGGCAAAGAGGACGGGCGAATCACAACCAGAATCTCGCCGGGTGGGCCGGGATACTGCTCGGCTGACGCCATCGAGAAATGCCGGGAGCTTGCCGCGAAGCAGGGCGTCGGGATTAACATCCACATCGCCGAGGTTCCGGGCGAGACGGAATTCGTGACGGCAAGATATGGCAAGCGCCCGATCGAGCTCGGACGGGACCTCGGAGTTTTGGGTCCCGGGACCATCGCCTTCCATTGCGTCTTCCTGTCGGACTCCGATATCGACATCCTCGCAGAGACCGGGACGAAGCTCTCCCATACCTCCTTCCACGTGCCGAAGCGCGGCTATTTTCCTCCGATGGAGAAAGTATATGCGAAGGGGATCGACGTGTCGTTCGGCTCCGACTGGTGCTCGAACGATCTTTGGAAGTTCATGCGAGCGGGGATTCTTATTCCACGGGCGAAAACGGGCGATGTTGGGATGCTCTCCGGCTACGATGCGCTTCGCATGGCGACGCTGGGCGGCGCACGTGCCCTCGGCATCGAGAGCGATATCGGCTCGCTCGAGGTGGGAAAGAAGGCCGACGTGATCCTCGTCGACGTCACCACGCCCTGGTGCAATCCGATTCGCACCGAGAACTTGATCACCAATCTTGTTTTCAACGCGAATGGCAGCGACGTCACAGACGTGTTCGTCGACGGGCGTCCCGTTGTCGAGAATCGCGAAGTGAGGACGGTAGACCGTTCTGCGGTGCTGCGGGAAGCTCAAAGGTGCGCGGATCGCATCTGGCGCCAAGCGTCAAGGACGTGGTGACGAGCCATGCGTGACGAAGAACTCCACAGGTCGGCCGCGATCCTGGGGCAGGCGCGGGCGAGCGGGCGCCGATTGACCGACTGGCCGGCGCAATCCCGCCCGCAGACCTTGGAAGAGGGATATGCGATCCAGCGGCAGTTGATCTCCGGGTCCCCGGGGCGGGTGCGTGGATGGAAGCTGGCCTGCACCTCGGCGGAGCTGCAGCGTCGTTATCGCGTTACCGAGCCGTATTTCGGGCCCTTGTTTGAGACGGTCGTATTTGACAGCAGTGCCCGGATCGGAGCTGCAGAATACGCGCCCTGCGGCGTCGAATGCGAATTCGCCTTCGAGCTGGGCGCCGATATTACCGCCTCTCGCAGAGAGCTTTCTGTCGCCGATGTAGCCTCCGCCGTTGCCTCGGTGCGACCGGCAATCGAGGTGGTAAGCTCTCGCTTCGTGAACTGGAAGGAGCTCGATGCGCCAAGCGTCATCGCCGACTGCGCGAGCAACGGCGCGCTTATTATCGGTCACTCATCACCGATAGGACTGGCGCCCGATTTGGCAACGCATCCCGTGACTCTGACGATTGATGGTCGCGAATCCGCGAAGGGGACGGGAGCCGCGGTGCTTGGTCACCCGCTCAATGCGCTGCGCTGGCTGATCAACTCCCGCAGCCGATGGTTCGACCTGAAAGCCGGCGACCTCATTACAACCGGATCAGCGACGGGGCTGATTTATACCAGGCCTGGAAACAGGGTTACGGGAGAATTCGGTACTCTCGGGCATGTTGAGTTCACCGTGACTTGACGTGGCTCGTGGCACTTCCGTGCCTTTACCAGAGTGTCAACCAGCGCAGAGTTAGACGCGGTACTGGGTCTCGCCGGAAGGCAAGGCGGCTTTTGATTGTAACCTGCCAAGCAGGGGAGGTTACAGCGCGCGACAAAGGGATCATGCCGATGATGCGATAGCGGAACGCTCGTGCGGACGTGTAATTATAGCGCCTTTCAACGGGTGAAACGGGCGAGCCATAGCCGCATCTTGCCGTCGGGCGAGGCGGGGATGTCGAAATCCCGAACGGCGCCGAAGACCATCGGCTCGCGATAGAGCGGGAAATACGGAACCGCCTCGGCCTCGATCCGCAGGGCTTTGGACATCAGCGCTTGGCGCTGCACGGGATCGAGCTCCGTGGTCGTCCGCTCCACCAGTGAATCGAGCACCGGATCGGAATACTGCGCCGCGTTCCAGCTCCCATCGCGCGCCGTGCGGGTATGGAACATGTTGTTCATGATCGAGGACGCGTCGATCTGTGGCGTATTGGCCCAGCCCATCAGCCAGGCGTCGCTCTCGCCGCCGTTGATCTTCTTCAGGAAGGCGGGATAGCGATCACTGATCACGGTCGTCTTGACGCCGATATGCGACCACATGGCGGCGATCGCCTGGCAAACCTGCTCGGCGTTCACGAAACGGTCGACGGGGCAATCGAACGTCAGGGCGAAGGGCTGAAGCAGATGGGCCTCGGCGAGCAGCGCCTTCGCCCGTGCCAGGTTGTAAGTCGGCGCGGATGTCGCGAGGCTCGGATCGTAACCCTGCACTTCCGGTGCGATCATCGTTGTGATCGGGTTGGTTAGGTCGTCCATGATGCGCCGAGTGATTGTCCTTGTATCGGTCGCCGCGTAGAGCGCCCGTCTGACCCGAACGTCGCTCAAGGGGTTCATCGCATCGGGTCCGGCCTTCACGCGATGCCCCGCCGCCACGTTGAGGCCCACGAACATGACGCGCAGGTCTTGACCCCGGATGAGCTTGAGCCCGCGCGTATGCCGGATCCGCTCGATGTCCTGCAACGGCGCAGGGCTGATCAGATCCAGCTCGCCGGAAAGCAGCGCCGCGACACGGGTGGCATCAATCGGGATCGGCCGGAGTATGACACGGTCGATATTGTGCTTCGGCTGGTCCCACCAACCCGGGAAGCGCTCGAGAACGGTCTCGACATCCGGCTGGCGCGAGACGAGCCGGAAGGGGCCGGTGCCATTCGCGTGCAGCGTTGTGTAGGATTCCCGTCCCTTGGTCGGGTCGTCGGGTAGCATCGCATTGTGCGCCTGCATCCAGGGCAGGCTTAGGATGGCGACACCGGCGAGCTCGTTGAGCAAGATGGGGTCGGGGCCGTAGAGCAGGACATCCACCGTATCGTCGTCGACGACGACCGCATCGCGGATCATGTGGGTGGCAGAAAGATAGGGCGAGCCCGGCGAGGCCGCGCGCTTGATCGACGCGACGACATCGGCGGCCGTCATTGGCGCGCCGTCGTGGAAATGCACGCCGTGGCGGAGGGTAAAGCGCCAGCGGGTCGGCTCTTCCATCCGCCAGGAGACGGCGAGCGCCGACTCCAGTCGCAGGTCGCTTCCTTGCCGGACGAGACTCTCATAGATATTGCCGAGCAGGGAGGCGTTCGCGGTGGAGAAGACCCCGTGCGGGTCCATGGTCGATATCTCGCCACCAGCACTCCAACGCAGCACGTTCGGCTCCGCGGCCGTGGCGGCTCCGGCCTGGCTCGGGATCAGGAGCGCGAATACGAGCGCGCCGATGAGCTTGTGCATCGTCTTTCCTCTGTTCGGTATCGATGGCTATTCCGCTGGAAGGGTCTCCGGCATGGGGTCGAGGGGATAGATCGGCCGTCGCAGCTTCCTGAAACGGAACAGCCGATAATCGAGGCTGCCGACGCCTACGCCGTTGCAGCCGACGACATGCTTGGCGATGGCGCCGAAGGTCGGCTTGTACTGGACCTTCGATTTGATGATGATGAAGCGCTTCGCAGTCGGCTCGATGCCGACGAAACGAAACATCGCGAGGTCGAGCGGTTCGGCACGGCCCTCGCTCACGATGAGCTCCATGGGTCCGGTATCGAGGACCACGGTCCGGCCGAGATCGACGCGCAGCCCCGTGAAGACCGGTCCACGCACCGTGAAGCGTCCGTCCGACACAGTGCGAACGACTCCGCTGAGGATAAGGGGCTCGTTCGGCCGGTCCAGCGCGTCGAGGCGGCTCTTGCCGCCAATCGGTAGGGTCACGGTGGCGCCCACCCCCGCGGTGACCATATGGGCGACCGCCTCGGGATCGCAAATCGGTCCGGCGGCGATTGCGTCCAGGCCTTGCCGAAGGGCTTCGGCGATCACGCTCATGGAGTCCTGGGTTCCGCCGGAATTGCAGTTGTCCGCATAATCGAGGAGCAGGATAGGGGCGCCCTCGAAATTTCTTGCGCGGCCGATGGCGGCCGCCAATGGCTCGATCGCCGCATCGAAGGCGTCGCGCCGCGTCCACGCCAGCTCACGAATGCGCCGGCAGATCGCTTGAGCCTTCTCGGACGAGCGGTCGGCGACCGCGAGGATACTGAGGCCGGTGTCCGGCGTATCGGCGAGAGGAAAACCTCCAAAAACGCTCACGGCCAGGGCGCCGTCCCTTTCGGCGGCGCACGCGGCGGCGATCAGCTCCCGCATTGGCGGATTCTCGGTCGTCTGCCGCAGAAAGCTCGTCAGGATCGGGCAGCGCACATGGGCCATGACCGGGCGAACTCGACCGGCCAGCGCATCGAACAGAATTCGACCGGCGCGGCGACCGGTATCGACCATGTCGAGATGGGGATAGGTCTTGTATCCGACCATCACCGTGCTGTTCGCGACCATGCGATCCGTGATCGTGCCGTGAAAATCGAGCGCAGCGGCAATCGGTGTTCCGGGACACGCCGCCCGGATGCGGGCGAGGAGCTCCCCCTCGCCGTCGTCATGCGCCTCCGTCACCATCGCGCCGTGCAAGTCGAGCAGGATCGCATCGTAGCCCCTCGCCGCATCGGCGCAGATTTCGCCAGCAAGGGTCTCGAAGGCGTCGCGATCGACAGGGGCGCTCGGCAAAGCGCGCGCGCATGCGGAAATGTCAATCTCGGCGCCAACCTCCTCCGCAACCGCGATCATGCCGGCCAGCGAGTAGCCGGTCCCTCGATACGCCTCATAGGCGGCGCGGCCACGCAAGAGGCTGCCATAGCGCTCGAAATCCGCGAGCTTGGTCGGAACGGGCGAGAAGGTGTTCGTCTCATGCTTCAGCATGGCGAGCAAAACCTTCATCGACGGTATTCCCCCGCTTGGGCGAGCTGTTTCCGAGCCCCGATCAGGGCACCAGATTGCGGTGTCTCTCGTTATAATGTCCAATACTGGATCGTCATTTCGTCCAAACTCCAGGTTATAGGTTGTCTGCGGCATGAATTTTCGACAGCTCAATACTTTTTATGCCCTGATGCGAAGCCGCTCGACGACCGAGGCGGCACGCCTCCTGGGCATCTCCCAGCCGGCAGTGAGCAAGACCCTCGGCCTGACCGAGGCGATGCTGGGGCTCAAGCTATTCGAGCGGATAAACGGACGACTCCATCCGACACCGGAGGCAGAGCGTCTCTATCCAGCGGCCGAGGACATCTTCACATCGCTCGCGCGGTTCGAGGCAGCGGCTAACGAGGTCAAGGACGCGCAATCTGGTTTGGTGACGATGGCCGCGATCCCCACTTTGGCCAATGCCTTTCTTCCGGAAGCGCTTCGGAGATTTCGAGGGCGACGGGACCGGATACGCGTCGCAGTGAAGGTCCTTCCGACGCGACAGATCGTGGATCTCGTGGCCGGCGCCCGGATCGATATCGGCTTTGTCCACGACACCGTGGATACGACCCTCGTCCGAAGCGACGATCTCGGTGACGCCGAAATCGTGTGCATCGCGCCCCAGGGGCATCCGTTCGCCGCGAGCGCGGTCGTTCATGCGCGAGACCTCAAGCCCTATCCCCTCGTTTGCTACGACCCACAATCGCCTTTCGGCGCGCGGCTCGTCGACGCATTCCGAGCGGTCGGCGAGAACCTTGATGTCGCAGTCGAAGTCGGTGCCTCCTCCGTCTTGTGCGCGCTCGTCGAGCGCGGGGTCGGGGTCGGCCTCGTCGAGCCCTATATCGTCAACAAGACGACGTGGCCGCGGCTCGTGTCCCGGCCGTTCCATCCGCGGATCCGATTGCGGCCGCGCATTCTCACGCCCCTCAGCCGTCCGGTCTCGGCCCTGGCGAAGGAGTTCATCGCGCATTACAAGGCCGTCGTCGCGCAGTCTATCGCCCGATAAAAAGCGATCACGGTCCGGAGTCTCAGGAGCAGGTCAAGGCTTTGTCCGGAGCCTGCCCTCAACCCTGGACCATTTGGCACCTGAAAATTCCGGCTCATCGGCCGGTTGGCCGGAGTTGTCGGCCGGACGATAAAGCGCCGCCGGGACTTCATTGCCGATCGAGCTATGCGTTTCATGGGCCTACCACCCGCTTCTCGACGCCGACCCGCGCCTATTGAGCTCTAAAACCGGTCTGCGCAGGGCGTCGGCGCCGGTCTTGAGGGTGAGCACCACGCCGTCGCGCACCAGCGCCTTGTAGCGGTTCTGCAGCGGCTGGTGATGGAAGGCAGTCACCGCGGCATTAAGCGTCTTTGTGACCAGGCTCACCCCATAGCACGTTCGGGGCTTCAATGAGGCCGAGGCGCGATGGCCTCGGAAATGGCGGCGCTGCACCTGCATAGCCGCGGCGAGCCAGCGCTTCAATGAGGCCGAGGCGCGATGGCCTCGGAAATCTGGGCGTGATTCGGCAGGCGCTGGAAGGCGCCGGGGTGCTTCAATGAGGCCGAGGCGCGATGGCCTCGGAAATCACGAGTGGTGCTAAGGCCATCACCATAAGGGCGGCAGCTTCAATGAGGCCGAGGCGCGAAATGTGCTGCAGACGGGCCATGTGCCCGACTGGATCGAGTCGCTTCAATGAGGCCGAGGCGCGATGGCCTCGGAAATCGGGGCGCCAGGGTCGAGCGCCCGAATGTTTCATGTGCTTCAATGAGGCCGAGGCGCGATGGCCTCGGAAATCGCCTCGAAAAGCTGCGCGAAATGTGCGGCCATATCGAGCTTCAATGAGGCCGAGGCGCGATGGCCTCGGAAATCTCCGCGACGGCCGCTCGCTGGTCTCCGAGCTCGCGCTGCTTCAATGAGGCCGAGGCGCGATGGCCTCGGAAATCCTGGGGCGGCTGGCGGACCGCGGGCTTGTTCGGCGCGCTTCAATGAGGCCGAGGCGCGATGGCCTCGGAAATCCCCTCGGGCGCGCCTGGGGTGGTGACTGCCTGCGGGGGCTTCAATGAGGCCGAGGCGCGATGGCCTCGGAAATCGACCCTGGACCCCTCCGTCTTCCAACATTGAGGTTTGCTTCAATGAGGCCGAGGCGCGATGGCCTCGGAAATCTTGACCATGCCGTGCGCGAGCATGACGGCCGTGCCGCAGCTTCAATGAGGCCGAGGCGCGATGGCCTCGGAAATGAAGACCACGTCCCGGCAGGGATCGGCGAGCGAAAGGGCTTCAATGAGGCCGAGGCGCGATGGCCTCGGAAATATGGGGATGCTGGGTGGCATCGGCCCATTCTCCGGCATGCTTCAATGAGGCCGAGGCGCGATGGCCTCGGAAATTATATCGCCGCGGCGATGGAGTTCATGGCCGGCTATCGCTTCAATGAGGCCGAGGCGCGATGGCCTCGGAAATTATCTTTCCTCTGATGCTCCAATTCGGCAATCCGCTCGCTTCAATGAGGCCGAGGCGCGATGGCCTCGGAAATGCATGACGCGGAAGAAGACCGCTCGAAATGCGGACGAGCTTCAATGAGGCCGAGGCGCGATGGCCTCGGAAATGGCGAGCGCGAGGCAGCCCCACTTCGCCCATGCCTGCGCTTCAATGAGGCCGAGGCGCGATGGCCTCGGAAATCCACGTCTTGGCGAGGTCAGCGATCGGGTTGCCGACGCTTCAATGAGGCCGAGGCGCGATGGCCTCGGAAATCAGCAGAACCGAGCCGATCAGGACCGAGAGGGCGGCGCTTCAATGAGGCCGAGGCGCGATGGCCTCGGAAATCTGACGCAGCGCTGCGCCTACCTGTTCGATCTTCATCGGCTTCAATGAGGCCGAGGCGCGATGGCCTCGGAAATACTGCGCAACGCGGCATAGACTTCACCAGGTTGGCTGGCTTCAATGAGGCCGAGGCGCGATGGCCTCGGAAATGGGGCCTGCGCCGAAGAAATCCGAGCGGATCGCCCCCGCTTCAATGAGGCCGAGGCGCGATGGCCTCGGAAATGATCACGCCACTTTCCTTGGCCGTCCGGGGCCACGCTTGCTTCAATGAGGCCGAGGCGCGATGGCCTCGGAAATTGGCGGCCTCCTCACAACAACGATTGCAAATCCGATGCTTCAATGAGGCCGAGGCGCGATGGCCTCGGAAATGCCTCGATCTCGAAATATTCGGCGATGGCATCCCGGAGCTTCAATGAGGCCGAGGCGCGATGGCCTCGGAAATACCCACCCATGGAATCGCGCCGCGAACGTTCTCGATGCTTCAATGAGGCCGAGGCGCGATGGCCTCGGAAATGCGGTCCCCAGCCCAATCCTGGGGATAGAATTTGAGCGCTTCAATGAGGCCGAGGCGCGATGGCCTCGGAAATCTTGGACGATCCGAGCAGGGCGGTCTCGATTTTCACCCAGCTTCAATGAGGCCGAGGCGCGATGGCCTCGGAAATAAGGCGCTTCGTAAGCGCGGGAATGCCGCGAAAATCAGCTTCAATGAGGCCGAGGCGCGATGGCCTCGGAAATGTCGAAAATCCACACGGCCTTTTCCGTCTCGCCGCGCTTCAATGAGGCCGAGGCGCGATGGCCTCGGAAAGAGCAATACTCCCCCATTCGCTCCGCGCGCTTCGTCGCTTCAATGAGGCCGAGGCGCGATGGCCTCGGAAATCAGGCGACGACGATAGCAGCGCCGTCACCTTCTGGGGGCTTCAATGAGGCCGAGGCGCGATGGCCTCGGAAATGTCGGGTGTCATGGCACCCTGCGCCTGAAAGCCAGCGAGCTTCAATGAGGCCGAGGCGCGATGGCCTCGGAAATCATGCCGGCCTCGCCCATCTCCTCCTCCTTGATATCGGGCTTCAATGAGGCCGAGGCGCGATGGCCTCGGAAATGTCATGATGCGGATGAACGGTCGTGGCATCGACCGCGAGCTTCAATGAGGCCGAGGCGCGATGGCCTCGGAAATATCCTCGAGTGGCGAGAGTATCGGCAGCTAACACAGGCTTCAATGAGGCCGAGGCGCGATGGCCTCGGAAATGTCATCGATTTCGTGCTGCCGTTCCTCTATCCGCGCCGGCTTCAATGAGGCCGAGGCGCGATGGCCTCGGAAATGCGACAAGACCCTCGGCAGCCAGGGCTGCGGCGGCTTGCTTCAATGAGGCCGAGGCGCGATGGCCTCGGAAATGCTGCACGTCGCCACCACGTCCGGCACGAAGATGTCGCTTCAATGAGGCCGAGGCGCGATGGCCTCGGAAATCATAGCGCTCCAGAGGAGGCCGGCGAGCCTCGCCAGGCTTCAATGAGGCCGAGGCGCGATGGCCTCGGAAATCGGCGCTTGGCGCAAGCCTTAAGCCTCCTTTAAAATGCTTCAATGAGGCCGAGGCGCGATGGCCTCGGAAATGGTCAGGCCTGCCTTATCCCCTCTGCAGCCCCCAGAGCGCTTCAATGAGGCCGAGGCGCGATGGCCTCGGAAATTTCGCGCGTCACGACGTCGTCATAGACCATCAGGCCGCTTCAATGAGGCCGAGGCGCGATGGCCTCGGAAATGCCCTCAAGGCAGTGCGCCAGACATCGGGTGCTGGGAGTAGCTTCAATGAGGCCGAGGCGCGATGGCCTCGGAAATGCAGATGGCAGCGTCATGATCATCACCCGACACACAGCTTCAATGAGGCCGAGGCGCGATGGCCTCGGAAATTCTGATGACCTAGTAGACTGGGTGCCGGCTCCTCCTGCTTCAATGAGGCCGAGGCGCGATGGCCTCGGAAATGAACCCATTGATTACGTCGAGTTTCAGCGAAAGAAAGCTTCAATGAGGCCGAGGCGCGATGGCCTCGGAAATAGCCACCCTGTAACCGGATGACCAGAAAGCCAACCCTGCCGCGCTTTCGAGCGGGGTGGCCCAGCACTTAGCAAAGCCGATATCGGCTCTTCTCTCAAGCTTATTCACCATGTCAAAAAGCCTTATTGCTCCAAGGCCCTATGGCGATTCGAGCGAGGCCGGCGCCAACCTCGTCACCTTGCCGCTCGATTCGTTGGGGCGAAGTCGGGCTCGCCCTTTCCGTGCATCCCTACTCTCGTATCAACATACTATATAACCGTGGCCCGGCGCTCGATTTTCGAGAACGTCTTACCGATGCTCTCCACGGAGAGCTCGATTTTATCCGCCGGCCCGACATCGATGAGCAGGACATGATCCTCGCCATTCTTCACCAGCTCGCGCAGCCGCGTTTCGAGCTCTGCGCGCCGCCGCCGCGTGAGGCGGCACTGGAACACGGAAAGCTGGAGCCACTCGCCATAGCCGTGCATTGCCTTGAACACGCGCCGCCACCGCTTTTGGTCGGAGATGTCGTAGGTGACGATAAACAAGCGCTCGTCCGTCATCGGGCGTGCTCAGCGCGGCAGATAATGCGGATAGCTCGGCAGCTCCCCCAGGAGGAAGCGTGAGAGCAACCGCGCTTGGACCAGCAGCATCCGGCGCATGCTCACCTGATAACCGAAGACCGGGTGCGTCGTGTCCTGAGACAGCCGACGCTCGAAAGCTTCGACGAAGCGGCGGCGTCCCGCTTGCGTGAGCGCCGTGCCCGTGACCGCCACCACGAAATCGCTCGGCCCGATCTCGCCGGTATTGATCGCCGACAGCACCACGGAGTCGGCAATAATCGCGCGGAACGGCTCCATAAGGTCGAGCGCCAGCGCCGGGCGGCCGTAGCGCGGCGCGTGATAGAAGCCGCGATAAGGGTCGAGCCCCACCGATGCCAGCGCGATCGTCAGGTGCCGGGTCAGCATCGCATAGGCAAGCGACAGCATCGCGTTGACCGGGTCGGTCGGCGGGCGGCGATTGCGCGCCTCGAAATGGAAGGGCGCCAGTTCGCCGGCTCCTTGCTTGTCCTCGGGCGGCTTCAACAAGCTCGCGAAGGCGCGAAAATAGACCGAAGCCGCATCCCCTTCGACGCCAAGGAGCTGGGAAAGCGTCGCAATGCCATCTGCGGATTTGCGCGCGGCCGAAAGGCGATCGAGTGCCGCTTGCCGGTCCTCCGGTGCCCCGCGCCAATTCCGACGCAGGATCGTCCGCTGGTTCGCGATCTTTGCGGCGACGAGCTCCTTCGCGAACCTGAGGCACGCGGCCTCGTCGAAGCTCATGCGGTATTGCGCTGTGCGGACCTCGACATTGCGGTGGCCGATTCCGTGGGCAACGCCGCGAAACCAGCCGCCGTGACTGTGGAAGGTAACCGGAATCTCGCGCTCGAGCAGCGCGGCAAGCGCCGGCGTGGTGATCGATATATTGCCGAACAGCGCCACATCCGAAATATCGATGAGCCGCACCTGCGTCTCGCCGTGCTCCTCATCGGTGATCTTGAGCGTCTCGCCCTCCTTGCCGATCCGGGCGTGCTGAGACTGCACGATGAGCGGCAGGGCCTCGTCGGGCGGAACGGCGATCGTCCGCGGCGCGAGCGAGGAGCCGGAAAGGGCGCGAACCTCATCCGGCAGGCATACCGTCACCAGGGCGCAGCGCGGGCATTTCGGGCTGTCCTTGAGCGGCGGCGGGATCCGGCCTTGCGAGACCGTCAGGCGCAGCTCGCTGACGGCCGTTCGAGCCGCCATGCGCAGCGACTCATCCAGCGCGATGCGCACGCGCTCGCGGCTCTCGGCGTAATAGATGGCGCCTTCCTCGACGCGATAGCCGTGCTCCTCCAGAAGCAGCGCCTGAAGGCAGATCTGGATGCGCTCCGGCTCATAAGCGCCCTGCGCCACATGCGGGCGCTTGCCGCGCTTGTAATCGATAGGCGTGACGATGCCATCCTCCGCCTCGGCGATGTCGAGCTTCGCGATGACGCCCAGCGCCGTCGAAGAGAGCGTCAGCGAGCGGCTGACGACCCTATCGCTCGCCGCCGCTCCGTCGCCTTCAAGCGCCTGCGGCGACGGCAGCGGCGCATTGGGCTTGTCGACCCGAGCGTGGACGCGATGGCCTTCGACCGTATCGCCCGTCTCCGCCCATTCGCCCTGCGTCCACATGAGATACGCGAGCCGCGGGCAATAGACGAACTCGTTCACCATCCGCGCGGGAATGAGCGGCGTATCGCCGCTGACCGGTGGTGCTGGAAGGTGAAATTCGAGCTGGGTATCGGTCATTGGGCGCGGGCCTACAGCTACCCCTTTGCCTTGAACAGCCCGCCACCGAAATGCCGATCGCGGCCCAGCAGCAGGGGACCCGCCACGGCAGAGCGAAATATGAGCTGAGCGCGACCAAACAGCCCCAAACCTCGCTTGCCAAAGACTTCGGGAACCTCGATACGCGGCTGCGGAAAGCCGGCGCGCAAGCACTCAGCAAGAAGATTGGCTGCGAGCGCCGCAGCGGCATCGCCAAGTTTCGCATGTCGGGTGACGCGATAGGGCGTCACGCTCTTCCATATCAGCGATGGCATGAATAGCGGATCATCGGACTGTTCGACAGTGGTGAGGGCAAGAGCAAGCTTCCCGGCCGGCCCGGCGCACAACTCCCGAAAATCTTCGAGAGCATCCCCGAGCAAAGGAAGATGCCGCTCACGCTCAGGATTCGAAGCATCGCGGTGCGCGAGAATATGCGGCGCTACGATCAGCAATCGCTTGCGGGGCGCGTCGAATATGAACGCAAGATGCTCATGGCGACCGGAACGCAACGGTGCCCCATCAGCCGCGTGGCCGGTAAAGAAAGCGGGCAGCGCCTCGCGCCCGATTTTCTCCTGCACGCGCGCCATGACAGCGCGGCGCAAGGCGCGGGCGAGCGCAAGCGGCTCGGCCTGATCCGTCAATCCATCCGTGATGACGAAAGCAAATATGCCTTCCGTGCGCCGGACCGGCGCCATTAAGCCGAGTCCCAGGTAACGGCCGTCACCGATCAGAAGCGGACCTCGGATGACTTGCGCGAAATCCACTTCCACATGCCAGAGCCGCTCCTTGGCGAAGCGCGTTCCCTTCGCAAAGGCTTCCGCCCGCCGCCCCTTGCCCTCGAACGGCTCGCGCTGGACCCGGATCGCTTGCGCCCGCGCATCGGTACCCACATGGCGCAGTGCCTGCCGCACCGCAGCTGCCGCTGCCGCATTCTCTCTCGCGCGCTCAGTGCCGCCTTTTGCCTCTTCGCGCATCCGGCGCGGATCGATGCGACGGCGCGCGGCGCGCTCCGGCAGGGCCGCAGGGGTGACAGTCCGCCATAGGCGCGCCGACGCTGTATCTTCCACGCCGTAGTGTTTGAGCATCGTGCGATCGGCCGCCGGGACCAGTTCGATGATTTCTCCCGTCTCTTTATCGCTTCCGATCGCAAGGCCCGAAATCGCCCAGGCGACATCGCCGGTGCTGATGGGACAATCCGGCGGGACCGTGACGAGAAGACGCCGGATCGAGCGTTCCGCTTGCGCATGACCTATGGATGGCAAGGGTGTGATGCGGATACGCCGCGCCTTGTCGGCTTCATTCGCATTGCGACCGACGAAGATTTTGTCGATCCAGATTTCGCGCTTCGGGTCTTCGCGGCACCAGGTGGAAGCTTTCAGTCGCGCAACGGCCAAATCCCTGATCTTTTCCTCCAACGCGACAATGCGGTCAAAAGGCTGAGGCGCAAAAGCACCGCCCTTTCTGATATCGAACAGAAGAAAGGTCGAAGGACTGTTATAGGGAACGGGCTTGAAATTCGGTTTCGGTGCCTGGACGAACAGCAGGCTCGCCTTCTTGCCCTGCCCGATCTTCTTGAACCGTCCGCGCGTCTTGTTGAACCGTTCCGTCAGGCTCGCCAGCGAACCAGGATGAGGACATAACAGCGCTTCGCCATCGCCACTCCCGTTGGGGCTCCACCGAACGCCGCCATGCGCGCGAAGTCGTGCTTCGGCTTCCGTTTCATCGGTCAAAATCTCGCCGAACGCCCAAGCCATGTCGACGCCACGGCCGAGTTGATAAAGTTCGTCCGCTATCTGGCAGATCGTTCGCGCATGGCGTTCGGCATCCGCGCCGTCCTCGAACGTCCAGGCGTAAATCAACGGAACAGCAGCATTGAATAGGTACGGCCGGATGTTCTTGGCCGTCCGTATCTTGCCAATCCGGGCGAGATCGCCGCCCACCGCGTCGAGATCGTTGTTCGGAACAAAATTCTTGAAGGGCCGTCCCGCATAAGCCGATGGTGCCGCGATGATCGGAGCATCCACGCCTTCGAGCCACTTCAACGCTTTCACCACTTCGTCAGACAGCTTTCCCCCGCGCGCAGCACCGGCAACCAGAGCCTGGAACAGCCGCGCGGGCGACGGCGGCCAGTCGCCGCTGCCGTGATAGCGATCGTCATGGAAGCGAACAGAGATAAGAAGGGCCCTGGCCACCTCCTACTCCTCCTCGTCCTCTTCCTTCTTGGCCAGGAGTTTCTTCGCTTCTTTCAGATCGAAGGCGTACGACAGCTCCGTTGGCCATTTCGACTTGAATGGCACAACTGCACCCTTCGCATAGTCGAGCAGAAGCTCTCTTGCTGATGATAGCTCAATGGGCACGGGATCACCTCGCCGCGGCACAGCAAACCAACGATCCTCTTTGTCGGCGAACCGCAAATGGCAGCCCTCGCGCAGAAAAAGCTCAATATCGGCGGTCGCGGCGAGTAGTGACAAGCCTAACAGGTAGCGTCGGATTTCCTGCGACTTCTCTTCCGTTGCACCACGTATATCGCGCAAGGCAACGAGATTAACCGTAATGGCGCGCTCAATAGTGCCTTTCACAACGACTCCTCCGAGAACGCGACGTTCGGGATTCGGCGTGCCATCGCGAAATTCCGGCATCTGTCTGGCAGCGGCTTGGCTCACCTTCCGGAAGGTTGCCGGAGCATCGGCAAACCCCTTTTCAGAAAGTCTGGTCTTCTTGGCCTTTGCTTCTTTTCTTAGTTCTGCTTGCTGCTCCTCGCTCAGTACCTTCCAGATCGAATTGAATTGAGCGGCGGCGTAGAGCGGGTCCACGTCCCATGCACGAACAATCGAACGGATAAGCCGCCGACGCTTTTCTCCAGATCCACCGCGCGAATCCCAAACGCCGAAAAGGAGTGAGGTCGGCGCTAGGCTGCACAGAGGACCAGCATCTCCGTGACGTTTCAACGCCAAATAAGCTTTTGTGATGATCGGCGCCAATTTCGGGCATGAATAGACAACCGCGTCTGCGCTTCGATGCGCGAGATCAAAAATTGACCTTCGCTCTACGTACTCTTTTCCGTCGTCATCATCCTTATGCAGGTCGATTGTAATTTGTGGCACGAGCGCCGCGTAAGGTTCACACGTAAAGATCGGCTCCATCCGGTTGGCCTGGCTGCCGACGCTGTCGATGGTCGCGACCTTCGTGCCGTCCGACAGCGTATCGATGTTGTAGCCGATATCGGCATAGGTCGGCGGGAAGATCACACCGCTCTCGCCTTCGACCGGCAGGAGCTTCTGCTTGCAGGTTAGCGCGACAGGACCATTTTTGTTATCGGCCCAGTCGTTGATGGCTTCAGCCGTGAGCGTTGTCATGTGCTTGGCTCCTCCTGAGCGAAAGTGACGACCTTGTTTTTGCCGGATAAATTTAGTTCAAAGCGAAATCGCCTCAGTGGAATGGCCGGCAGCGTGCCCGCAAACGCGGGGCGCGCCAATAACAGCGGTAGGTTCATACCCCAAGCGGCGTATCGAGCTTGACGAAGCCCGAATTCGTCCGGGCGGGCGTTTTCCAATCCCCAAGCGGTGAGAAATTCGACGACGGGAGAGGCTTCGATGGCATGCTTGTGTTCGTTCGGCGAATACCCGGCATCAATGGCAGTCCACGCTCCGCGTGGGTCGAAATTGAAGCTGCCGCCCATCGGCGTCAGCGCATCGAACGGCGCATTGACGAGCGCCGCGCGATCTTCTTCCCATAGCTGCCGCACGCCCTTCAGCATCGCGCGCGCGATGGCGTCGGCTGACCGATTGCCGGCATAAAGCTTGAAGCTCTCGCGGCTCGACCCATCCGCCCAATGATCGAGTTCGACAACCGGCCTGTTCCCGCCGCCGAATTTGATAGGCAAGGCCATTCGGTCGCCTGCCTTCGCGGGAAAGGTAATGGACAAATCCAGCGGCGGCACTTGGCTGGCTGACGCGACATCGCCCATGTCATCGTCACCTTCGACATCTTCATCCCCGCCAGTTTCACCCTTCTTAGGTGGCGGATCGGTGTAACCGATTGGGCCCCATCGGTTCGGCTCTGCTTCGGCCAAGAACTCCAGCGCTGCCTCGAATGGATTCCGTTCTCCTGTGGCACGGAGCGCGAAGCGGGTGTTCGAGTCTTTGGACCAATCGAAGCCGCCCGCGACGCCGCCCAGCAGAATGTCAGCCGCCTCCATGAAGCCCAGACAGGCAAAGACCTGGCCGGGATTGAGCAGATCGACCGGGATCGAGGCTTCAGCCATCACTTTCCCTCCCCACGTAAAGCGCCCAGGCCTTCACCTTTATCGTTGTCGCGCGAGGCCTGCTGGTCGGCAGCGCGCAGCAGCGCCTCCCACCAGGCGAGACCCCAAGGCCCCCACCGCTTCTGAAGCCTCGCGAATCGCAATGCGACTTCGCAGGCGCGCTCTTGGAGCGCGGAAGGCGGCGCGTCCTCGCAGCTACGCGTTTCGATCACCGGTCGCGCCTGCCCGTGATGGGCGGCAATGAGATGCAGTATGAGATCGCGCCACTCGGCGGGCAAAGCCTGAAATCTGGGATGCGCCTCCGCAAAGGGCAGCGAACCGAACTCGTGCCGATAGCCATCCAGGATCGTCTGATCGATTGGACCGCGCGTCTTGGCAAAAATCTTGTAAGCGCCCGTCTCGTCTTTCTCGCGCCGCGCGTGGAACGCCCGCTGCCAGCGCGATGCTTTCTTACCTTCGTCATGCAGGAGCGCGGCGACCGCCAATGCTTCGGCGGCGTGGCCGGAAAGGCCGATCCTTTCGGCGATACGGCGGGCCTTCTGCTCAGCCCAATTCTGGTGCTCGGCAAGCTCCTGCGGCCGTGAGACGGAGCGAGCATCCTCCGACTGCGCGGCACTCTTATAATGTTCGACGACGAGCCATTCCACAGGCTGACCCTCTGGGTCACGCTTCAAGACAAAGTCGTCCTCGAAATGCCAATCATCCTCTTTTTTCTCGTCAGCCTCTGATGTCACCCGCCGCACCCGGAACTTGGCTTCTTTGCTCCAGGCCTCGTCCGCGTCCGCTGTGGGGAAAACATCATTGCCTTTGGGGTCGAGCATGCCGTCTGTCAGACCGCCGAAGCGCGCATCTACTATGAGAAGCTTTTCGGCGAGGTCCCGGTAAATGTCATTTCTCGCGCCTTTGCGCGGTTCGGCCAATTCCTTGAGGGTAAAACACCGCACATTACTGCCATCGGGTAAAAGAACAAAGATGACGACATCGTCGCCCCGCAACGGCTTCGTCTTTGGTACGGTGGGCAGTGGCTCACCGAGCTCTGTATCGGCAGGCCCGGTGTCAGGTATTTTTGCGACGGCGCCGATTTGCTCCTCAGAGGCGCTTGCTTTGCGCTTGAGTTCCTTGGCACGACCCTGCAGCCAGTCGGCCACGCGATCGGTTTCCGTCTCGAGCTTTTCGCTCTCATGCGGCGACGCTGCTTCGAAGAACGCCTCGATCTCTCTCCTCTCAGCCGAGGTTCGCGGCCAGTCGGCAGCTCCCTCACGCACGGGCAAGTGAGTGCGCCAGATCACGGTGGTCTGGGAATCCTCCTCAGCCCAGCCGCGCAACCAGGGCGCAACTTGAGGACGTCCGGTGTGCTGTTCGAGCGAGGTCATCGACCAGGCATCAACCAGCGCGCGTGTCAACGCCGGGCGCAATGGTTCGGGCGTTGTCGCTTCCTCGATTTTCTTGCGGAGCGCTTCGTCGGTGTCGGCGCGCAGCTTCAGATCACGTAATGCACTGGGGCTTGCGTCTCGTCCGTTTTCTACGACCGGTAGCTCTTCAAGTACTGCAAGGGACCGAAAACTGACCGCTTGGCGTTTTTCCTTGTCCGTCGGTGCTTCCGGCTTCTTCGGCTTCGGCTCGTCGCCGTGAATGACAACGATCCTTGCATCTCCTTTGCCACGGCGGTTCACCCTGCCCAGGCGCTGCACCATCCGCTCCCAGGGAACGAGATCGCAAACCATGTGATCCGCATCGAGATCGATACCCACTTCGCCGGCGGACGTTGCGATCAGGAATGCCGGCTTTGCCGGCGTCGGCGAGCCCGCGAGAAAGCCATGACGTTGCAGCCATGCTTTCGCATTCTCGCGCTCCTTTATGCGCCGCGCGCCGACAAGCAGCTCCGCCTCCGCTCTTGGCTCGGCACTCTTCGCATCGGGCTCGGAGAACTCATCGAGCTTCACCTTCGCTTTTTCCGCGGCCTCACGGCTGTCGCAGTAGACAAGGCACCGGACCGGCCTTTGCCCTCCCTCAGAAATTTCCCACGCCTGCCGCGCCATCGCCTCGGCGAGAACACTCTTCTCATCGACAATCTTGACGAGGTTGAGAGTTTTTTTCGCTGAGAGGCGCTCTTCGACGATCCGGTCGGGTCGATCGTCTTCTTCGAGCGAAAAGACATCGGCCGTGACCTCGCCATTCGATATTGGCTGCGCGCGGCCAGTCGCCGACAGCGACAACAACTTGAATGGCGGGATGAGCGAGGCATCGCCGTTGCCCAAGGCCCCAAACTCTTTCACCCCATTCGCGATCCGACTGAGCAATGCCTCGAATGGCGGAACGAGGTGCGCTTCGTCGAGAACGATCAACGTATCGGCGCCGAGAAAACCCGCGTGATAGGGCCGCATCTTGCGCGAGAGGCCGTAGCCCTCGAACAGGAGCCGTGAGCCAATCATGTCGACTGTTCCGACGATGATCGCTGGGGTCGTGGGATCATCGAGCCATTCGCGGTTGTCGACATGCGCGCCGCGCAGTGTGGAAATTGGGAGACGGCCTTCGTTTAGGCCAAGCAAAGTCTTCAGATGCTTGGCATCACCTTCCAGAGCGTTGCGGAGCCTCCCCGCCTCTTCCGTCGCCTGGTCGACCACGGCTCGCCGATCGACGACGTAGATCAGCCGGCGTGGGAGGGCCTTGAGTATATCTTCATTGGCAAGAGCTCGGGCGATCAGCCAGATCGCCATCACCGAGGTCTTGCCGAGCCCGGTCGGTAGATCGAGCGCGTGCGGGATAGCTCCTTCCACGAACAGACGAAACAACCGCCGCTGCCACCGCATGGGCGAATGGCCGGTAAGGCAGAAAAAATTGTCGTCGAATGATGGCGGGGCTGCACTCATCCCTGCGACACGCCCAAATCGCGTTCCGAGCCCATAAATGCTTACGCTGGTATTTTGAAAGGTACCGGGCGGAAAACTGGGCAACCTCCGCAGCTTTCGCGCTGCGGCCTCATTGAAGTTTGCCCCCTAGAGGAGTTCTGAACTTCCCCCCGACTTTCGGCCCGGTCTCATAACGCAACATTGTGGCCTCTTTGCCGTCTCGGCCTTCAGATGAGCCCTGACATCTGTTCCTTGAAGCTCGCGTCTCTTAGCCGGGCATGATAGCCAACCCTGAAATGCAACTCAAGGTATATGGCATGCTAGGAAATACCACGGCCTGGATGCGGGACGAGCGGCTGGAGGCTCGGGTCTCTCGCGATTAGAGGATTCCGTTCGGGCACGCCACGCTCTCGCCGCGCGATCGAGGCTCGCGCTTACATGGCGCGCCGCGCCAGTCATCGATTAGGCTGAAACCGCTTTGGTGCCCCCGGGGAGACTCGAACTCCCACGTCCTTGCGGACAACAGATTTTGAGTCTGCCGCGTCTACCGGTTCCGCCACAGGGGCGCGCGCCGCTGCCGGCTCGCCTCGCGGGTCTCGCGCTCCCAACGCATCGGCGCCCGCCTTCGCGGGGACGGCAGCGCGGAGGAGCAAGCGCCCGAGCGGGCTTGGCGCGCCGCGGATCATAGCCGAGGTCCCGCAGGGGTCAATGGGAATGGCAGCTCGGGAATGGCGGCCCGCGTCCATGGGCGCAATTGCCCTTGCCGCCCCCGCCTGCTAAACCCCCAGGCGCCCGGCGCTCTCCCCGATCTTGCGAAAAGGAGCTTGCGTGCTGCAACGCCTCTACGATTGGACCTTGGATCTGGCGGCGCGGCGGCACGCGATCTGGGTTCTCGCCGCAATCAGCTTCGTCGAAAGCTCGATCTTCCCCATCCCCCCCGACGTCCTGTTGATCCCGATGGTGCTTGCCGCACCCCGACGGGCTTGGCTCCTCGCCGGAACGGCGACCCTCGCCTCGGTCGCCGGCGGCTATCTCGGCTATGCGATCGGCTATTTCACCTTCGAGGCCATCGGCAGACCGATCCTGGAGTTCTATCAGGTGATGGACAAATACGAGGCGCTCAAGGCCTCCTTCGCCCAATGGGGCGCCTGGATCATCATTCTCAAGGGCATGACCCCCATCCCCTATAAGCTTGTCACCATCACCTGCGGCGCCCTCAAATTCGATCTCGCCACCTTCACCTTCGCCTCTCTGGTCTCGCGCAGCCTCCGCTTCTTCCTGGTGGCGGCCTTGCTCTGGCGCTTCGGCGAGCCGGTGCGCGGCTTCATCGAGCGGCGCCTGACCCTGCTCACCAGCCTCTTCGTCGTCGCCCTGGTCGGCGGCTTTGTCGCCCTGCGTTATCTGTGACACCATCAGACCAAGGTGATCGCGAGCCGGCGTCTTCCACCCCCTGACCTCCGACATTGGCCTCCATGACCGAGCAACGCCTCTTTCCCGCCATCGTCCTTGCCGCCAGCATCGCGGTCTTGGGCGGCGCATTCCTCTTCCAATATATCGGCGGGCTCGCCCCCTGCGTGCTATGCATCTATCAGCGCTATCCTTACGGCATTACCATCGCGCTCTCCGTTTTGGCCCTCATCGTCGCGGAGCCACGGATGCGCGCGGGAGCCCTGGCGCTTTGCGGGATCGCCTTCCTCGTGGGGGCGGGAATCGGCGTGTTTCATGTGGGAGTCGAGCAGCATTGGTGGGAAGGGACGGCCGCCTGCACCGGAAATGTGAGCGCCGGAACCTCCCTCGAGGCCATGAAGGCGCAGCTTCTCGCCGCCCCGATCGTGCGTTGCGACCGCGTCGCGTGGTCGCTGTTCGGCATCTCGATGGCGGGCTACAATGTGCTGATCTCTCTCGGCCTCGCCGGCTTTTCTCTCGCGGCGGCGCGCCGAGTGTTTCGGAGAACGGAGCGATGACCGAGAACGAGCCGCTTCCGCGCAGGTCGCCGCAATATACGGCGGAGGACCGCTGGCCCGGCGATCCCGATCGCGAGGAGCTGGTCGCGCGGACGATCCGCGTCGATCACGCCGGCGAATATGGCGCGATCCGCATCTATGACGGGCAGCTCGCGGTGCTCGGCCGCTCCGCCGAGGCGGCGACGATCCGCAAGATGGCCGAGCAGGAGCAGCGCCATCTCAAGGCATTCGAGCGCCTGATGGTGGAGCGCCGGGTGCGACCGACCCTTCTCCATCCGCTCTGGCATGTCGCCGGTTTCGCCCTCGGCGCCGCCACGGCGCTTCTCGGCCCGCGCGCGGCGATGGCTTGCACCGTCGCCGTCGAGGAGGTGATCGACGCTCACTACGCCCGACAGGCCGAAGCCCTGGGCGAGGACGAGGCGGCGCTGCGCGAGACGGTCGAGGAATTCCGGGCCGACGAGGCCACCCATCGCGAGATCGGCCTCGAGCATGGAGCCGAGGCGGCGCCCGCCTATCCGCTCCTCGCCGGCGCGATCAAGACGGCCTCGCGCCTCGCCATCTGGCTCTCGACGCGGATCTAGAGCGTCGCCTCAGTTCGGATCCAGCTCGGTATCCCAGTAGAGGAAGTCCCGCCAGCTCTCATGGAGGTAGTTGGGCGGAAAGGCCCGACCGTTCTCCTGCAGCTGCATCGTCGTCGGCTGCATGGGGCGGGCGCGGGGGAACATGCCGGCTTCCTTCGGCAGGCGATTGCCCTTCTTCAGATTGCAGCCGCCGCAGGCGGTGACGACATTGGACCAGGTGGTGCGGCCCCCGCGCGAGCGCGGCACCAGATGATCGAAGGTCAGCTCCGGCGTCGGCTTCCGCGCGCCGCAATACTGGCAGCTGAAATGGTCGCGCAGGAAGACGTTGAACCGGGTGAAGGCGGGGCGGCGGCTGGCGGGGATGTATTCCTTGAGGGAAATCACACTGGGAAGCCGGATCGCCAGGCTCGGCGAATGCACCACCTGCTCGTATTCCGAGACGATATTCACGCGCTCGAGAAAGACGGCCTTGATGGCTTCCTGCCACGGCCACAGCGAGAGGGGAAAATAGCTGAGCGGCCGGAAATCAGCGTTCAGAACCAGGGCGGGCCAACTATTCGGAGACACCATCAAGCCGCTGCCTCTTCACCTGCGCCATTCTTGTAGAACCATATTGTGACGGCTTGATGATGTGAAGCCCAAAAAACCATGGTTTCCGCCGCCCGACACACAATATCTAGTAGCCAATGAGGCGCGCCTGCGTCACCTCCCAGCGGCGAAGGCCCGCGCCAGCATCCTCGCTCCCAAGGTGAGGCCGAGCTCGTCGATGCTATGGCCGAGCCCAGGACGCTCCTGGAGCTCGACGGGGACGCCGAGGGTGGTCAGAATCTCCTTCGCCTGCCGGCTTGCCTCGACGGGAACAATGTCGTCGGCCTGGCCGTGAACGAGGAGGATCGGCGGCTTTGCCCTGAGGCCGGCGGCGATATCCTCCGCCGCAACGAGGCGGCCCGAATAGCCGAGGACGCAGGCGCAGGCCCGCTCGCGGCGCAGGGCGACGTAAAGTGCTGTCATCGTGCCTTGCGAGAAGCCGGCGAGCGCGAGCTTGCTGTCGTCGAGCCCGCGCGATGCGAGGGCCGTGTCGATATAGGCGTCGATCACCGGCGCGACGGCGCGCAGCCCCGCCGCCATCGTTGCGGGATCGCGGTCGATCAGGCTGAACCACTGGCGGCCGAAGCCGGCATCGCAGGGAAAGGGGCCGTGCGGCGCCAGAAACTCCGCATGGGGAAGCACGCGCGCCCAATAGGGCGCCAGGCTGATGAGGTCGTTGCCGTCGGCCCCCCAGCCGTGGAGGATCACGACGAGTTGCCGCGGTGGCCCGCCGGCAGCAGGTCGGAAATTGGGTCCGGAGAGATCGAAGAGGTCGGGCATGGGCAGTTCGCTCGCGCAGTATCAGGTCGGGGCGTTGCTGTAATAGTGCCACATGAGGCGCGCCGCGGTGCTCCGCCATGGGCGCCACGGCTCGGCGATCTCGATCATGCTGGCGCGGCTCGGCCGCGACGCGAGCCCCTTCAGGCGCTGGACGGCGACTACGACGGCCAGATCGTCGACGGGCCAGATGTCGTGGCGCTTGAGCGCGAAGAGGAGGTAGATCTCGGCACTCCAGCGCCCGAAGCCCTTGATCGCCGTTAGCGCTGCGATGGCATCCTCGTCGTCCATGCGATGGATGCGCGCGAGATCGAGGCGATTCTCGGCGATCGCCTCGGCGAGGCCGCGGGCATAGAGGATTTTCTGGCGGCTGAACCCGATCTCCCGTAGCGCATTATCGTCGAGCGCGAGGAAGCTCTCGGTCGTCAGGACGCCGACGCGCTCGAGCAGCCGCCGGCGGATGGCATTGGCCGAGGCGGTGGAAAGCTGCTGCGCAAGGATAATGTTGAGGAGCGTGGCGAAGCCGCGGCTGCGCGGACGCAATTGCGGCGTTCCCGCCTCGCGGTGGGCACGGGCGAGATCGGGGTCGCGGCGGCTGAGTTCCGCCAGCGCCTCCTCCAGGACGGCGCGACTGAAGCGGCGGGCCATGGGTCCTCCCTCAGGGGCGTCTTCCCTTAGCGTAAACTTTATCGTACTGCCACAGCCATGATCGATTCGCTCCGCGTCGTCACCCGCTTCGCGCCGAGCCCGACAGGGCGCCTCCATCTCGGTCATGCCCATGCCGCGCTTTTCGCCTGGCGCGCGGCGCGCGAAGCGGGTGGGCGTTTCCTCCTGCGCATCGAGGATATCGATCGCGGGCGCTGCCGCGCCGAATATGAAAGCGCGATCCTCGCCGACCTCGCCTGGCTCGGCCTGACCTGGGGAACCCCCGTGCGACGCCAATCGGCGCATATGGCCGATTACGAATCGGCCTTGGCGCGCCTCGACGATCTTGGGCTCCTCTATCCCTGCTTCTGCACCCGTGCCACGATCCGCGCCGAGGTCGCGCGAGCCGGAGCAGCGCCCCACGAGGCCGGGGAGCGTTATCCGGGCACCTGCCGCGCCCTGTCGCCGGCCCGGCGCGCCGCCCGCATCGCCGCGGGCGAGATCTATGCCTTGCGCCTCGATATGGCGGCGGCGGTGGCGCGCACGGGACGGCTTACCTGGCTCGACTGCGCCCGCGGCGAGCAGGTGGCCCAACCGGAGCGCTTCGGCGACGTGGTGCTCGCGCGGAAGGCAATGCGTACGAGCTATCATCTCGCCGTCACCGTGGATGACGCCTTGCAAGGGGTTACCCTGGTGACGCGCGGCGAGGATCTCTTCGCCGCGACAGACGTTCATCGCCTGCTGCAGGCCCTGCTCGGATTCGCCACGCCAACCTACCATCATCATCAGCTCCTCATCGACGCAAGCGGCCGACGCCTCGCCAAGCGCGATCAGGCGATGACCATTGCAGCTCTGCGCGAATCCGGGCTGACGGCCGCCGAAGTCCGCGCGCTTGCGGGATTCGCTGACGCCGCGGCCATCGGGCCTATTGGTGCAGGCCCTTGACGATCTCGAGATAATCGGGGTCCTCGGGCGAGATCAGGCCGTGATTCACGAGGAAATGGATGATGACGAGATTGCAGTTGAACTTGAATTCCGTCGTCCTGCCGACGACCTCCATCACCTTCTCGATCGGCCACAGCATGAACTCGGCGATCTCCCCGTCGGTGTTGCGCGGCGTGAAATCCGCGGGCATCTCGAGCTCGTAGACGAATTGCACGTCGGGCTTGAGGCCCTCCTCGGTCTCGACAGCGTAGCTGATGGCGCCAACGGGAATCGCGCGACGCGCGAGCGCCTCCGGAATCGCGGCCTCCTCGGCGCATTCCTTGATGAGATTGTCCATGAGGGAGATGCCGTCGGGCTGCCCGCCGGCGACAACGTTGTCGAGCATGCCGGGGAAGGTCGGCTTGTCGAAGGCGCGGCGCCCGATCCACATGTAATAGTGCCCGTCCCGCCGCAGAAAGCCGTTCATGTGGACGCCATAGGCGCGAATGCCGAAATGAGGAACCGCGGCGCGCTCCATCGCCATGAGCGCCGGCCGGCCCCAGGCGAGCGTTACCGGATAGCGCTCTTCGCGCCAGCCGCGGATGATGCCCTTCCCTTGCAGCACGCGCAGCGCCTCGTCCACGGCCTTCGTTCGCGACTCGGGCGTCTCCAGTCGCGGCGATAGGACCACCGCTTCTTCCCGCAGCTCGAACAGCTTCGGAAAGGCGGCGAGCTCGTCGAGGAACGGGCGCTTCACCCAGCCGACCCGATGGCCGCCGACGATGAAGGGGCGGAAATGCGCCATGTCGCGCGTATTGCACTCGCGGATGCGATCGAGAAAGCTCACGGGTGCCGTCTCCCCGAGGATGTGGGGGGTGATCTAAGCGGCTTCATTGCGGGCGCGCAAGCCGCCGGCTGTGGCATCGCCGTGACCCAGGCGCACGGTCATGGCCGAGTTGAGCGAGATTTTCTGGCCAAAAACGGAGAGCCTATCGAGCTGCCGCTCGAGACAACGGGTCGCGCAATAACGAGCCGCAGCAATCCCCTCGATTAGCGCGTATCATGTCAGGCTCACGCCAAGAGGCGCTCTATAGTAGAGCCATTGCATAGTAGGCCCATTGCCGACATGGGATCGTTCGAGAGGAAGCGACGATGGCGGCCCAGCGGTTTGACATTGCCGTCATAGGCGCCGGCATCGTCGGTATCGCATGCGCGTACTATCTGGCGCTCGCCAAGAGGCGGCCGAAGGTCACGCTCATCGACCCGCTTGCCCCGATGAGTCTCACCTCCGCCGCATCGGGTGAGAACTATCGCAATTGGTGGCCACATCCGGTCATGACGGCCTTCACCGACTACAGCATCGATCTGATGGAGGTGATATCGGACGAGAGCGACAATCGGCTCCGCATGACGCGGCGGGGCTACGCCCTGGCAACGCGCCGCGCCGCGCCGGAGCCTCTCATTCGCCAGCTCTACGAGGGGTATGGCTCGCAAGGTGCCGCAAAGATCCGCATCCACGAGAAAGGAGCCGGGTCCATCTATCAGCCAGCCTTGTCGGCCGACTGGCACATAGCGCCGGACGGCGTCGACGTCATCCAGGACCGAAGCATCATCGCGCAGCATTTTCCAAGCTTCGATCGGGAGGTTGCGACCATTCTGCATATCCGCCGCGCAGGCGACATCAGCGGGCAGCAGCTTGGCAGCTACATGATCGAGCGCGTTCACGCCATGGGAGGCAGGCTCACCCAAGGGCGGGTGGTGGCGGTGCAACGCGCAACGCCCTTCGAGCTCGCGGTGGCGAATGAAGAGGGCACGGCATCCCTGCGGGCCGACATCCTGATAAACGCCGCCGGTCCCTACGTCCCCGAAATCGCTGCGCTTCTCGGTGAGACCCTTCCACTCGCCAATGTCTTCCAGCAGAAAATCGCCTTCGAGGATGTGCACGGCGTCATCAGCCGACAGATGCCGTTCTCGATCGACCTGGATGGCCAGGTCATCGACTGGACCAAGGATGAGCGGGCGGTACTTGCCGACGATCCCGCGACCAAATGGTTGACGGAGCTCATGCCCGGCGCCATTCACTGCCGCCCCGATGGCGGCGAGCATGGTCGTTGGATCAAGCTCGGGTGGGCCTACAACCGTCACCCGTCGGCGCCCGGGCCCGATCTTCCGCTCGATCCGAGCTTTCCTGAGATCGTGCTTCGGGGCGCAAGCAGGCTGAACCCGGGGCTTCGCGCTTATTACGGGCGGCGGCCCAGCCGGGTGTCCCACTACGGCGGCTATTACACGATGACCAAGGAGAACTGGCCATTGATTGGGCCCATGGCAACCAAGGACGCCTACATCGCCGGGGCCCTGTCCGGTTACGGGACCATGGCCGCTTGCGCGACGGGCGCCTTGGTCGCGGCCTGGGTCCACGGCGAACCGCTTCCAGGCTTTGCGCGTCCGCTCAGCCTGGCACGCTATGGCGACAAGAGCTTGATGCAGCGCTTGCTCTCGACCGAAAACACGGGCGTGCTTTGATGCATCTCGCGTTTCCGGTGGAGGTGGGCTTTAACGGTCATCCCGCGAGGTCGAGATGATGCAAAGAGCGGAGGCGGGCCGGGTCATCCTGCTGCTGATCGACGGTCTCGGCTATGAGACGGCCGTACGCCATTGCGGCTATCTCGAGGGATTGGTGCAAGCCGGCGCCGCCCGGCGCTGGCGGATGCGGACGGCGCTGCCGAGCCTGTCTCGCCCGCTCTATGAGACGGTGCTCACAGGCTTGGCACCTCACGATCACGGCGTCACGAGCAACGACGTCTGCCGGCTGTCACGCGTCGACCACGTCTTTGGCGTCGCGCGGCGCCATGGCCGGCGCACGGGGGCGGCAGCCTATGCCTGGATCTCCGAGCTTTACAACCGGGCCCCCTTCGACCCGCGGCGGGACATCGAGTGCGACGACGAGGCAAAGCCCATTCAGCATGGGCGCTTTTATCTCCACGAGAGCTATCCGGATCGCGATCTTCTCTACCAGGCTGCCGCGCTGATCGACCGCCGCCGTCCCGATTTTATGCTTATTCACCCTATGGGGTGCGACATGATCGGCCATAAGTTCGGGAGCGACTCGCCGGAATATCGCACCCAGGCCAGCAAGCTCGATTCCCTGCTGGCGGCACTCATCCCCGATTGGCGCGCGGATGGCTACGACGTGCTTGTCACCGCCGATCACGGCATGAACGCCGACGGATATCATGGCGGTACGCTCGATGATGTGTGCCGTGTGGCCTTCTATCATATCGGGCATCCGGAAGGCGGCAGCGTCGGGCAGGAGGTCTCCCAGCTTTCCGTGGCACCGACCATCCTTACCCTGATGGGCCTTCCCATCCCGGACGCGATGCGCGCACCGGCGCTGGGCTGATCCGCCGCATCCGTGATGCAGGTGTGCGGCAGGGTCGGTTGTGGCAATCTTTTAGAGCCACCGAGCTATTTCTCACCCGACAGGAGAATCATCAATGACGGCCGATGCCAAGATCGTCGAGACACTCTCCAAGGTCACGACGGCGACAATAACGACGATCCTTTTGAAGAAGGGCCTGCGCAATGTTTGGATCCGCGGCACGCGACCGCTGCGCCCCGGTCAGCCGCGCCTCATCGGGCGTGCATTCACGTTGCGCTTTGTGCCGGCGCGCGAAGACCTCGCCACCCCCGAGTCCTGGTCTTCGCCGAAATCGACGCGCGCCGCCATCGAGGCCATGCCGGAAGGCTGCATCGCCGTCGTCGACGCGATGGGCACCACCGACGCGGGCATCTTCGGCGATATTCTGTGCGCCCGCATGGCGAAGAAGGGGGTTGCAGCGCTGATCACCGACGGTGTCGTGCGCGACGCGGCCGGCGTGTTGAAGACCGGCCTTCCGGTATGGTGTCAGGGTGCGGCGGCGCCGCCGTCGGTCGCCGGGCTCACTTTCGTGAACTGGCAGGAGCCGATCGCCTGTGGCGGCGTCGCGGTATTCCCAAACGATATGATCGTCGTAGACGACGATGGGGCGGCACTGATCCCGGCCGGGCTCGTCGATGCCGTAGCTGAGCTCGCTCCGGAGCAGGAGAGGCTCGAAGGCTGGATCATGGACGAGGTTCAGGCGGGTGCACCGCTCCCGGGGCTCTATCCGCCGAATGCCGAGAATAAGGCGCGCTACGAGGCGACGAAGCGCCGCTAGTTCATCCTCTGTGTGCTCGCTTGAGCGGCTCGGCCCCGCTTGGCGGCTCCAGGCCGAATACGCTGCGGCCGCCATATTGATGCGAGCGCGCGCGCTCCTCTGCGAAGAGCGCCGCGACGGAAGGTCCGGATGCGTGCTGCTCAATCCGGCGGGCCTGCTCGTCGAGCCGCTTGACCGCGGCGAGCTCCTCGGATTGACCAAGCTTCGCCTTCCGGACGGCGCGCTTCAGCACTTCGATGGTGTGATCGTAAACCTTGAGCGGTACGGGATAGGGATGCCGGTCCTTGCCACCATGGGCGACCGAGAAGCGCGCCGGGTCGCTGAAGCGGTAGGGCGCTCCATGGACAACCTCGGCGACCTGCGCCAGCGCGCGGATCGTTCGCGCGCCGACGCCGGGCACGAGCAGAAGCTCGGCGAAATCCTTCGGCCCGCATTCGGCGGCGGCCCTGAGATTGCCGTGGAGGCGCCGGGCGACGATGTTCTCCGGCCTGACCTCGTGATGGGCGGGCATGACGAGATGGGGCAGCATAGGCTGTCCCCGCGGCGAGCGCTCTTCGATGTGCGCGGTCTCGAGCGTCGCAAGCCGCCGCGCGATGCCGTCAGGCCCCAGCTCATCGAGGATATCGAGCTGCCGGTGACGCGAGGCCTCGGCGCGGCGGTCGGTCAGATTGACGATGATGCCGTGCCCGGTCCCGTCGATCGCGGCATGCGGCTCCTCCACGAAGCTCTGCAACCCTGCGGAAAGCCAGTGGTAGCGCCGGGCCTGGCGGCGGTCGCCGTTCATGCCCTGCTGGACCACGACCCAGTGCCCGTCATCAGTGACGATGAATCCGTGTAGATAAAGGTCGAAGCCGTCCTGGACCGCGGCGCTGTCGACCTTGGCGACGAGCCGGCTTGCTCTAGCAAGCGCCGCGCCATCGATGCCGATGCGATCACCGATGGCCATGAGCTCTTGCGGCGTCTGGCGGGAATGCCGGCCGCGGCCGCCGCAGACATGGACGCCGAGCTCCCCGGCCAGGGGCTTCAGGCCGCGCTTCAACGCACCGATGACGCTTGTGGTAATCCCGGAGGAATGCCAGTCCATGCCCATCACCGCACCGAAGGACTGGAACCAGAAGGGATGAGCGAGCCGACGCAGCAGCTCATCGCGGCCATACTCGAGGATGATCGCCTCGGCGATGACGGCCCCCAGGCGAGCCATGCGATCGCCGAGCCATTTCGGCACGCGGCCGCCATGAAGCGGCAGGTCGGCGCTGCCGGCGCGCCGCGCCATCAGCGCGCACCCTCCGCTGTGCAGCGCAGCGCGGCGTCATCCCGGGTCTCGCTCGCAGCATTTGCGCCGAAGAGCGGCAGCTCATCGCCGGCGCTGTGCCGCGCCGGGTCGAAATTCGACACCGTGACGCCGAGCAGGCGCACGCCCTTGGCCGTCGGCAGCAGGCTCCGCACAAGATCGATGCTTGCCTGGCGCAGAAGATCGCGGCGCGCGACCGGGCTCGAGAAGCTCCGGCTCCGGGTGACCTGGCGGAAATCGGCGTATTTCACCTTCACGGTCACGGTCCGTCCGAAGGCCTTGGCTTTCTCGCACCAGGCCCAGACCTCATCGGCCATGGCCGCGACGCCCGCCTCGATCTCGGCGGAAGCGGTCAGATCGCGCGCAAAAGTGGTCTCCGAGCCCGAGGATTTGCGCTGGCGGTCGGCGACGACCGGCCGGTCGTCTTCGCCATTCGCGATGCTGAGATACCATGCGGCCGATTTGCCGAAATGCCGCTGCAGGAAGGCGATCGGCTTCGCCCGCAGATCAGCGCCGGTCCTGATCCCGAGCCGCTCCATCTTCGCCGCAGTGACAGGCCCCACGCCGTGGAATTTCGCGACTGGCAATGGCGCGAGGAAGTCCAGCGCCATATCCGGCGTGATGGCGAACTGCCCGTTCGGCTTGCGCTGGTCCGAGGCCAGCTTGGCGAGGAACTTGTTGTAGGAGACGCCAGCCGACGCCGTGAGGCCCGTTGCGTCGAGGATGCGCGCGCGGATTTCCCTCGCCGTCGCCCAGGCCGTCGGCAAGCCGCGCTGGTTCTCGGTCACGTCGAGATAGGCCTCGTCAAGAGCCAGTGGCTCGACGAGAGCCGTATAAGCCGCGAAGATCGCGTGGATCTGGCGGGAGATGGCGCGATAGACGTCGAAGCGCGGTGATACGAACACCAATTCAGGGCATCGGCGCAGTGCCGTGACAGAGGGCATGGCCGAGCGCACGCCGAAGGCGCGGGCCTCGTAGCTCGCCGCGGCGACCACGCCGCGCTTGGCGCCATGGCCGACGGCCACCGGACGGCCGCGAAGCTCGGGGTTGTCGCGCTGCTCCACCGACGCATAGAAGGCGTCCATGTCGACATGGATGATCTTGCGCAAGGGCATGGAACCGAATCTATCAGGTTTGGAACGAAAAGAGAATCTCGACGGCCCGCGACTGTCGTTGGCTCGTGACCCGTCCGGTTTTTGTGACAAATGATTTGTCCGGCTTTGAATCCCTCCAAAAGGGGGCGATCGATAGGCCGGGCGAGGACGTTGCAGGAAATCCGAGCGGATAGCCCCGATGGCCAAGGGGGACGGCGACATTCGAGGCTGCGTGCGGATCTCGCGTCCGCGGCCCTCCTTCTTCGCCGCACCTTGCGACCTATATGTCATAGCTGAGGAGCCGCGCTGTTGCGCGGGGTCAGCCATGCCAAGGCCTTCACCTCCTGCGCCGCCGGGGATCGCGGCCCTGTGCCTGGGATGATGCCATGGAAATCGTCGCCAGGTTCGAAATCGGCTTTACCCGGTATCTGAGCCCCAACGGTGACGTGCGATCGCCGCTCCCGGCCTTTGCGAAGGACCCGGCGACTCTCGTAGCCCTCTATCGCGGCATGGTGCTCAACCGCGTCTTTGACGCCAAGGTCATTGCGCTGCAGCGCACCGGGAGGCTGGGGACCTGCGCATCCTCCCTCGGTCAGGAAGCGGTCGCCATAGGCGTGGCGAGCGCGATGCAGCGGGAGGACGTGCTTTTGCCGACGTTCCGGGAGCAAGGGGCCATGCTGTGGCGGGGCGTTACCCCGCTCGAGCTCCTGCTCTATTGGGGCGGCGACGAGCGCGGCAGCGATTTCCAAGGACCGCGCAGCGACTTCCCCATTTGCGTGCCGGTGGGCAGCCATGCCCCTCACGCCGTCGGCGTCGCGCTCGCCTTCAAGCTGCGGCGCGATAGATGCGCGGCCGTCTGCGTGCTTGGAGACGGTGGCACGTCCAAAGGTGACTTCTACGAAGCCGCCAATCTCGCCGGCGTGTGGACGCTTCCCGTCGTCTTCGTCATCAACAATAACCAGTGGGCGATCTCGGTTCCGCGCGCCCGTCAAAGTGCTGCGGCGACATTGGCGCAGAAGGCCATCGCCGCCGGCATCGCCGGCGAGCAGGTCGATGGCAACGACGTCATCGCCGTGCGTGATGCCGTCGGGCGCGCATTGGCGCGCGCCCACAACTGCGATGGCGCAACCGTCATCGAGGCCCTTACTTATCGCCTCTCGGATCATACGACGGCCGACGACGCACGGCATTACCGCGACGATAAGGAGGTAAGCGAGCGCTGGAAGGAGGAGCCGATCGCGAGGCTTCGGCTCCATCTCACCAATCTGGGCGCCTGGAACAAGGAGAGCGAGGAGCGCACGCTCGCCGAGTGCTCCGCAGAGATCGACAAGGCAGTCGACGCATACCTTGCGCTCCCTCCACCGCCGCCGAGCGCGATGTTCGATCATCTCTATGCGGCTCTGCCTGCCGCCCTCGAGCCGCAGCGTTTGGCAGTCTCAAGCGCGGATGTCGAGACACATGGCTGAGAGCTCGCTCGTCGGCGCGCTCAACCTGGCGCTGGCGCGCGCAATGGAGGAGGATCCGCGTGTCATCCTGCTCGGCGAGGATATCGGCAGGGACGGTGGCGTCTTTCGGGTAACCGAAGGGCTGATCGACCGTTTCGGCCCAGAGCGCGTGCTCGATACCCCGCTTTCCGAGGTGGTTCTTGCAGGCCTGGCTGTGGGGCTGGCGGCGCAGGGCTTTCGCCCTGTCGTTGAGATCCAGTTCACCGGATTCATTTATCCATGCCTCGACCAAATGGCGAACCATGCGTCGCGACTGAGGAATCGCACGCGCGGTCGGCTCGGGTGTCCCATGGTGCTGCGCGCGCCTTATGGCGGCGGAATCCACGCACCGGAACACCATTCCGAAAGCCCAGAGGCGATGTTCGCCCATATTCCGGGGCTGCGCGTCGTCATCCCGTCATCGCCAAGGCACGCATACGGATTGTTGCTCGCGGCGATCCGGGATCCCGATCCGGTGGTCTTCTTCGAGCCGACCCGGCTCTATCGCGCCACCAAGGAGGTTGTGGACGACGATGGTCAAGCGATGCCGCTCGACCGTGCGGTCATCCTTCGCGAGGGCAGTGATATTACGCTCGTGGGGTGGGGCGCCATCCTGCGCGAAGTGCTTTCCGCCGCCGCCCGCCTCGCAAGCGAGGGCGTGGAGGCCGAAGTCATCGACGTCGCGACACTCACACCTCTCGACGCGGCGACGATCCTCGCTTCTGTCGAGAAGACCGGACGCTGCATCATCTGCCACGAGGCGCCGCTCACGGGAGGATTCGGCGCCGAGATCGCAGCGCGGCTTGCCGCCGAGGGGCTTCTGTCGCTACTGGCGCCGGTCGAGCGAGTCGCGGGCTATGACACGATCATCCCGCTTTCCAAGCTCGAGCACCATTACCTGCCGGGGGTCGGCCGCATCTTCGAGGCCGCCCAACGGGCAATGAGATATGCATGAGCACGTTCCGCTTGCCTGATCTGGGCGAGGGGCTCCAGGAGGCCGAGATCGTCGCCTGGCATGTGGCGCTGGGCCAGCATGTCGTGAAAGAGCAGCCTCTCGTCTCGGTCGAGACGGACAAGGCCGTGGTCGAAATCCCGTCCCCTCAGGCCGGCCAGATCGCCATGCTTTATGGCACTCCGGGAGACCATCTCGCGGTCGGCGCGCCACTGGTCGAATTCGCGGAAGACGCGTCGGCGGACAAAGGGGCGATCGTGGGGGAAATCGACAGACCCGAGCCGGCTTCTTCCACGACGGCCGCGACGCGGGCGCCTGCAGCCGCTTCTCCCGCCGGTCAGGTCAAGGCCGCACCTGCCATCCGCGCTCGCGCGAAAGAGCTCGGCGTGGACCTCTCTCGCGTGGTCCCGAGCGGCGTCGCTGGCCAGATCACCCGCGAGGACGTCGAGAAAGCGGCGGTGCGACAGACGGCCGCGGAAGGCTATCATGCGCTCAGCGGCGTCAGGCGCGCCATGGCGCGCAACATGGCGCGCTCTGGTGCCGAGGTCGTTCCAGCGACGGTGACCGATGAGGCCGATGTTGAGGCCTGGCCTGACGGCAGCGATATCACAGCACGGCTTGTTCGCGCGCTGGTGGCGGCGTGCCGGGCGGAGCCCTCATTGAACGCCTGGTTCGACAGCAAGACCCTTTCGCGCCGGCTGCACCAAGCGGTCGACATTGGTATCGCCGTCGACACGGAAGACGGCCTCATCGTGCCGGTCTTGCGCAATATCGAGGCCGATGATCTTGCAGGCATTCGTCGAAGTCTCGCAAAGCTCGTCGCATCCGCCCGCGAACGCACGCTCCCCCCGGAAGCGCTGAGCGGCGCCACGATCACCCTCTCGAATTTCGGCACTTTGGGCGGCCGACACGGGGTTCTGGTGATTGTTCCGCCACAGGTCGCCATCCTCGGTGCCGGCCGACTCGCGCCGCAGGTCGTTCCCAGCGGGGGCAACGTCGTCATACGCCGCCGGTTGCCGCTATCCCTTACCTTCGACCACCGTGCGGTCTCGGGAGGCGAGGCGGCGCGCTTCCTCGCCGCGCTCATCGGTGATCTCGAGTCCCCTGAATGAAATTATCGTCAGAGTGAGGGTGAAATCGGGCGCCCTCCCAGGCGACGTGCGATCTCCCTCGCGCCGGGAGCCAGGCGAGGCGCTGCCGCGCGCTCAATCCAGCGGCCGCCACGTGCGGCCGTCGCGCGCCAGAAGCGCCTCGGCCGCGGCGGGCCCGCTCCCACCCGCGGCGTAGTTCGGGAAATCCTCGGGCCGGTTGTTCGCCCAGACATCGAGGATGGGCTGCACGACCCGCCAGCCCGACTCGATATTGTCGGCGCGCTGGAACAGTGTCGCGTCGCCGATCATGCAGTCGTAAATCAGCGTCTCGTATCCGGTATTGGGCGCCATTCTGAAATAGTCCTTGTAGCAGAAGTCCATGCTGACGGTGCTGAGCTTCACCGTCGGTCCGGGGCGCTTGGCGGCGAACTCGAGTGCTATGCCTTCATCGGGCTGGATACGCAGGATCATCCAATTCGGATTCATCCGCTCCACGCGCGTGCCGCGGAAAAGAGTATGGGGCGCCTGGTGAAAGCGGATGGCGATCTCGGTCGACCGCCGCGTCAAGTGCTTGCCGGTGCGCAAATAGAACGGAACGCCCGCCCAACGCCAGTTGTCGATCTTCAGCTTGCAGGCCACGAATGTTTCAGTGTCCGAGTCGGACGCCACATCGGGTTCCTGGCGATAGGCCCGCACCGCTTTGCCCAACACGGTACCGGCGTCGTATTGGCCGCGCACGACATCCTTCAGCACGCGCCCGGGCTTCAATGGACGAATGGCGTGGATGACTTCCGCCTTCTTGGCCCGCACGGCATCGGCGTCGAAAGAGATCGGCGGCTCCATCGCCGTCATTGCCAGAAGCTGGAACACGTGATTGGGCACCATGTCGCGAAGCGCGCCGGTAACGTCATAGAACGTGCCGCGACGCTCGACTCCGACAGTTTCCGCGGCCGTGATCTGGATATGATCGATATGCTCGCGGTTCCAGATGGGTTCGAACAATCCATTGGCGAACCGCAGCGCCATGATGTTCTGGACCGTTTCCTTGCCCAGGAAATGGTCGATCCGGTAGACCTGATTCTCCCGCAGAACCTTCAGGATCTCGGCATTGAGCGCTTGGGCCGAAGCCAGGTCGTGCCCGAAGGGCTTCTCGATGATCACCCGCCGCCATTGGCCCTTCGCTTCCGTCACCAGGCCTGCGGCGCCAAGCCCTTCGATCACCGTGGCGAAGAAGCGGTCCGCGACGGCGAGGTAAAAGAGCCGGTTGCCCGCCGTGCCGCCTGTCTTGTCCAGCCCCGCCAGGTGCTCGCCCAGCCGGCGGTAGCTTGCGGGGTCATTGAGATCGCCCGCCAAGTAACTCATGCGCTCGCCGAGCCAGCGCCAGGCAGCTTCATCGAGATGATCGAACGCGCAGCCTCCGCGGATGACGAACTCCTTCATCATGCCGTATAGGCTTTCACGCCATTCTTCCGTGGTGCTGGTCGACCGGCTGATACCCACCAGCCGGAAACCCTCGGGCAGCCGCTTGGCGGTGACGAGATTGTAGAGAGCCGGCACGATCAGCCGCTTCGTCAGGTCGCCACTGGCCCCGAAAATGACCATGGCGCAGGGCGGCGCCGTCGCGACTCCGTCCGAGCCCCCGGGCTTTCTCGGCTGATTCGAGTTGTCCATCTTCAGCGCTCCCTTTCACGACGCCGAAGCGAAGCGACCGTGGCACCGTCCGCCACCCGACTTGGCACCGAATTCCGGTTCGGCCCAAAGCGCATCGGAATGCGGAACCCGACGGCGATTGAGGCCTCGATGCGCTTATCCTATATGGCCCATGATCGCTTCGGGTCAAAACCGGTCGTGACCTCGGCTCCCGTCCGTCGACTTCGTCCGCAAGCGAGATACGGTACACCGAGCACGAGATCGCGTATCTTGTATCGCCGGCTGAAGCCTTCCTGAATCCGCCAAGGGAAGAGGGCGGACGCGCCGGTTTGTGCTCAGGCAGAAATGCAGAAATAAGGATTCGCCATGACTCCAGATTATGGGCGCTATCAGCGTCTGCAATTCGAACGGCCTCATCCTCGCGTCCTGCGCGTCGTCATGAACAATCCGGCGCGACTGAATGCCGCCGACGAATGCATGCATGGGGAGCTTGCCGCCATCTGGCGCGATATCGACGCGGATGACAGCGTTTCGGCGGCCATTCTGACCGGTGCCGGCACGGCTTTCTCGGCGGGCGGCGACTTCGAGATGATCCGGAAGATGATGGATGATTTCCACACGCGAGCGCGGGTTTGGAAAGAAGCCCGCGACCTCGTGTATAACGTGATCAATTGCTCGAAACCCATCGTCAGCGCGATCCGCGGGCCGGCAGTGGGGGCCGGCTTGGTCGCCGGCCTGCTCGCCGACATCTCGATCGCGGCGAAGGATGCGCGGATTATCGACGGCCATACGCGGCTCGGCGTGGCGGCAGGCGATCATTCTGCGATCGTTTGGCCGCTGCTCTGCGGAATGGCGAAAGCCAAGTATTATCTGCTGCTCTGCGATCCGGTATCCGGTCTCGAAGCCGAGCGCATCGGCCTGGTCTCGCTTGCCGTCGAGGATGCCGAGCTCGATGCGAAGGCGATCGAGATCGCGACGCGACTCGCCGAGGGGGCGCCGAGCGCCGTGCGCTGGACCAAATACGCGCTCAACAATTGGTTCCGCCTGGCGGGGCCGACATTCGACACCTCGCTTGCACTCGAGTTCTTGGGCTTCTCAGGTCCGGAGGTGCGCGAAGGTCTTGCCTCGCACCGCGAGAAACGCCCGCCGAAATTCCCCGCAGACGCGCCGATTTAAGCGATCGACGCCAGTACGGAGCCCGCCTTGACAATCGACTTATATTAATCGATCAATTAATGACGTAACGAAAGTTTGATCCCGTCGGCTGCGGGTCTGTCTTCATCGCAACTGGTCATACCAGCAGCGACAAGCAGAAAGAGGCGCACGGAATGGACCTAACGCCCCTCCTGGCTCCCCGATCCATCGCCGTCGTCGGGGCATCGCCGCATGGCGGTCGCGCCACCGGTGCGGTGCGCAATCTGCTCGAGCTCGGCTTTTCAGGCCCGATATATGCAATCAATCCAAAATACAGCTCCGTTCTCGACATACCTTGCTATCCGACCCTGAGTTCGCTTCCCGATCCGGTCGATCTGGTCGCCGTCGGGATCCCGGGCGAAGGGGTGCTGCCGGTGCTTCGGGAGGCTCATCAGAACGGCACCCGCGCGGCAGTCATTTTTGCCAGCGGCTACGGTGAGGCAGGGGAGCTTGGGCGGCAACGCCAGGCGGAGCTCGAAGCTTTCGCGGCACGGACGGGGATGCTCATCTGTGGGCCGAATTGCCTCGGCGTCATCAATTTCCACGCCCGTTCCGCCGGCTATAGCAGCACCTCGCCAAAGGCCGTACGGATCGGCAATGTCGCGGTCGTCTCTCAAAGTGGCAGCGTCATCGTGGCGTTGGTGCGTAGCCTCAGGGGCATTGGCTTCAGCTACCTGGTCTCGTGCGGCAACGAGTGCGGCGTCACCTCCTCCGAGTATCTCCGGTATCTCGTGGATGATCCCAATACCCGGGTCGTCGGCGCATTTCTCGAAGGGATCAAGCATCCGGCCCGATTCGTCGAGGCTGCGGACGCCGCTCGACGCGCTGGGAAGCCGCTCATCGTCATCAAGGCCGGCCGCAGCCAGCTTGGCAGCGCTGCGAGCTCGGCGCATACCGGCAGCCTTGCCGGGAGTGACGAGGTTCAGCGGGCCCTCTTTCGACAAAAGGGCGTCGTCCATTGCGACGATCTCGACGAGTGGATCGAGGCAATCGAGATTTTCCGCCATTGCCTCGTGCCGCGCGCCAAGGGGGTCGGCGTGATCGGGCTCTCCGGCGGCGAAAATGCCCTGCTGCTCGACCATGCGGCCGATGTCGGCCTGAGCGTGCCGCCGCTCTCCGAGGACGGCAAGCGCCGGCTCGCCGCTCTGTTGCCCTGGTTCACGAAAGCCGAGAATCCGATCGATGCGACGGGCGCGCTGACCGGCGATTTCGAAATCTATCGCAAATGCCTCGACGTCCTCGCCGCGGAAGACGATATCGGCATCATCGCCGTATCCCAGGACTGTCCCGCCCATTTCGATTTGCCGGTCGCTCGCGCAGTCGCGGCGTTCGCGCGCGAAGGCGCGAAGCCCGTCGTCTTCGTCAGCAATATCTCGGGGCCGTATCGGCCCGAGGTCAAGGAGATCCTCGAAGGCGCCGGCGTGCCGTACCTCCAGGGCCTGAAAGAAGGCCTCAAGGCGATCAAGGCCTTAATAGATTATCACACGGCCACACGCCCAGTCGTCCAGGCGGAGGTCAGGCACGACATGAATCGCGCAGCCGCGGCAAAGCGGATTCTGGCCCAGAGCGGCAAGGTCGTGACCGAGGATGTCGCTAAATCCGTCCTACAGCTCTATGGGTTCCCCGTCGTGCGCGAGCGGGTTGTCCGCACCGCCGCGGAAGCGGTGCGAGCGGCGAAAGAGTTGGGGTATCCGGTTGTCGCCAAGATCGTGTCGCCCGACATTCTGCATAAAGCCGCCATCGGCGGCGTTCAGCTCAACCTCACGACCCCACGCGAGCTGAGGTCGGCGATTTCCGCGATCGCTTCGGCAGTCGCCCGCCATCAACCCAATGCACGGATCATCGGCACGGTCGTGCAGCCCATGATCCGCAGCGGGATCGAGGTCATTCTGGGCGTCAAGCGCGATCCGCAGTTCGGTGCCGTGATCGCCTTCGGCCTTGGGGGGATCTTTGTCGAGAGCATAAGGCAATTCGCCCTCCGGATCGCGCCCCTTTCGGCGGCCGACGCGGTCGCGATGCTGGATGAGGTCCCCACGTTGGGCCTATGGGCCCGCAAGACGGCGCCAAGCTTGGACCCCGCGCCGCTGCTGACACCACTTCTTCTTCGCCTCTCCGCGCTCGCCACGGAGCTGGTCGAGGAGATCGCCGAGATCGACCTCAATCCGGTTATTCTCGATCCGCAGACGCTTAGCGCAACAGTTGTCGACGCTCTGATCGTTCGGCCTTGACGGACCCTACTCGTAAGGAGCGAACTGCTCGGCGCGCCACTCCAGCGCCGCCGCCAGTCCCTGCGAGCGTCGAATTGCATCGTATTGCTCGGCTTCCGGCGAGCTCGTCGCATCCATGATGGCGCAGGCCTCGGAGCCATATTGGATCGCATTTCGCAGCCCCATGATCTCGAAGGTTTGGTTTATCGCCCTTTTGTTCCATTTCAAGCAATCCATCGAGACCCGCGACATGCGCCGGGCAATCTTCGTGACTTCGGCGGCGAGCTTCGCTTTCGGAAAGACGCGGTCCACGAGTCCCAGCCGAAACGCCTCCGATGCGTCGATCGTATCGCCCGTATAGATCAGCGCCCGGCATCGCTGACCGATCAACCAGGGCATCATCATGGTTGCGATGCCGTTCGAGAATCGCGCTTCGACGGCGCCAAATTTCGCGTCGTCCGAGCAGTAGCGAATATCGAAGCACAGGGCGAACTCCAGGCCACCGGCGAGGCAGTAGCCGTCGATCATCGCGATAGTCGGCTTGCTGCAATCCCACACCGAATACGTAAATTTGATGTCCATTTGCATCCGCGCGCGCCAATCGACGAGGGTGCGCTTCGGCTGCTCGGCGGACTCCTTGATGTCATAGCCCGACGAGAACGCCTTGCCTCCTGCCCCGGCCACGACGATGACACGCGCGTCCGGATCGGCGTCCGCCTCCGCGACGGCGGCGATGAGCTCGCGCACGAGGTTCTGGCTCAAAGCGTTCAGCTGCTTCGGGCGGTTGAGCGTTATCGTCGCGACGCGATCCTCGACGCTGTAGAGTAGGTCTCGGTAGGTCATCGTTCCTCCTTGCGGGCACGGTTCGGTGTCGATTGGCTGAAAAGGGGCAGTTTCGACGATGGGCGCCGACGGCGACCGCCGGCGGAGCCCGCTGCATGATTATGCTCTCGCAGAGGCGCACCGCCGCCGGCCACAGGATCGGCTCTCCTATCCGCCGGACAGGAGCTTCTGCATGCCCTCCTGCATCTCCTTCCGCTGCTTTACGACGACGTCATGCGGGATCTGCACCGGGTCGTGCGCGATTGCGGTCGCGTCACGCACTTCCGGCGAAAGCATATTCGCCAGGTTCTTCGCCGGGGTCAGGAGATACATCGTGGATGTCCATGCCGCCTGATGCTCCGGGTGCTCGGCAACCCAGAGGATGAATGCAAACGCGACATCCGCATTGTGAGCGCCCTTGGGCACGACCCAACCGTCGGGATCGACGGCGGCACCGTCCCACGATATCTCGATCTTGGGGAGTTCGCGCTTCAAGACATTGGCGCGGCTGCTTGCCATGATTTCCACGCCGACTTCGCCGTCGGCGAGGACCTGTTGGGCTTGGGTCGGGGTTTGCGGCCACACTTTGACCTGAGGCTTGATCTTTTCCAGGGTTTCGATGGCGAGAGGCACGTTAAGCGGGAATAGCTTGTCTCGGGGTATGCCGGCCGCCTCTTCCGCAATCGTGAGGATCTTGACGGGCAGGCTGATGGTAACGCCGCGAGGCCCGGGGAAATCCTTCGCGTCCCAGAATTCCTTTGGGGTCTTCGGGCAGCGCTTCATTACCGCAGGATTGCAGGCGATCACGTAAGGCGTCTGGCCATAGCTCAGCCGCCAAGGATCCGCGAGCGTATCGGGACGCACCAGCGGCTTCAGCGCCGTAATCAGACTGGGCGGGTAATCGTCGAGATAACCCAAGGAAGCCAAGATATCGCCGTCCGATCCGGGAGCATCGATCAGATCCCATTGAATGTTGTTCGCCTGCTCCTGGGCCGTCAGTTTCGCGGCAAATCCGGAGCCGGGCGCCACCATCGTCACCTTTACGCCCGTTGCCGCCTCGAACGGCTCGACAAAGTTCTTCTGCGTCGCGGCGCTGAACGCGCCACCCCAGCTGGCGAGGATCATTTCCCGCCCCTTCAGGGCGCCGCTCTTGAGCAACGCCGGGATATCCGAAGCTCCCCCCGACTTCCCGCCTTGCGCAACGGCCATGGTGCTGAAGCCCGCGACGCACCACGTCAATGCGAGAGCGGCCAAGAAGGCCGGGAAATACCGTTCGATCCGCGATGGTGCTCGATTTTCCATGTCGTTTCCCTCCCTGCTGGAGCGATCCGCCACTCGGCGCATCGCCGTATTTCATGGTCGGCGCGATGACGCCGGCCGCTCCGGTCCTCTCTCCAGACCGTCCTGGCTCGCGGAAGCGATTGCGAGGCATTGAGACGCATCGATATAGACTTGCACCCGCTCGCCCAGGCGGATAGGCGCATCGAGCAGCCGAGCGTTCAAAGTCCCGATGAGCGTTCCAAGCTCGGCCGTAGCGCATGTGAATTCGATGACATCGCCGAGATAGCGAGTCTCCACGACTTTCGCTTCCATACGAACATGGTTTGGGCCTGTCCCCGTAAGACCGATCGCAGCCTTGGGCACAACCAGCGCCACGGAATCGCTCGCCGGGGCGGTGCATCGCGCCGCGACCTCAAACGCATGGCTTCCACAACTCATCATCGCCACGCCGCCGGATCGAAACTCGATCATCCGAGCCGGGGCGACATTGTGGCCGCCAAAGAACGAGGCGACGAACGTCGTGGGCGGAGAGGCAAACAGCTCGGAAGGTGATCCGACGGCCTCTATGCGCCCGCTTCGAATGATGGCAACCCGGTCCGACAGGCTCATGGCCTCGTCCCTGTCGTGGGTCACGTAGAGGAACGTCGTGCCGACATCGCGATGCAACCGTCGCAGCTCCCCGGCCATACGGACCCTTAACTCGCGATCGAGAGCGCCGAGCGGCTCGTCCATCAGAAGCAATCGCGGGCCGAACGCAAGCGCGCGCGCCAGTGCCACACGCTGCTGCTGGCCGCCGGACAATTGCCGCGGGAAGCGGCGCGCATGATCCCGGAGGCCAACCAGGGCGAGCATCTCCTCGACCCGTTGATCGCGCCGCTCCCGTGACCAGCCACGGACCTTCAACCCGTAGCCGATGTTCTCTGCGGCGGTCAGATGGGGGAATAGCGCGTAATTTTGAAACACCATTCCCAGCTGTCGCTGCCCGGGGTGCATGTAGGAAACGTCCTGCTCGTCCAAATGAATCCGTCCCTGGTCCGGAATCACGAATCCTGCGACCATTCGAAGCAGCGTCGTTTTCCCGGAGCCGCTGGGCCCGAGCAGCGTCAGGAACTCGCCGTCTTGAACATCGAGGTCGATACCCCGCAGCACGCGTGATCCGCCGTATGTCTTGACGAGCCCCCTCAAGCTCAGGATGACCTTACCCACGACCGGAGCTCATTGGCGGCGATGTGCTGGCCCGGCCGCCCGCCGATCCGACCGATGCCCGAAAATCTCGGCTTGATGCGCGGCCGGCGCGGCGGCCTCTTCGCCTTGACGCCTTCGAGAGCGCGAAAGTGTCAGTCACCGGCGGCTCCTTCTTCGCCCAGGCGCAAAGGCTTCCTGCCGAATGAATACCGCCAATATGATGCAAGGCTCAGGCTGAGGCCGGTCGCGAGCATGAGGATCGTTGCAATCGCATTGATCAACGGAGCCATGCTGGTGCTCAGCGAATCATAGATCGCCTTGGGCAGCGTGATCAGCGAGGGGCTGCCGATGAAGTTGATGAAAACCGCGTCGTCGAAGGCCGTTATGAAGCCGAAAATGAATGCGGCGCCTATGCCGGGGAGAAGCAAGCGCAGCGTGATTCCCACGACGGCCCGCGCCGATGATGCGCCCAGACTCATGGCGACCAGCTCGAGCTCCTTCGGGATCCGGTCGTAGACGCCGCCGACGATAAGAAGCACGAATGGAAGTGCCAAGGCGGCGTAGATCAGGACAACGCCGATTGCCGTGCCGGCGAGGTGTACATCAAGATAGAAGACATAAACGGCCAAGGCATAGGCCACAGCCGGGATCACAAGCGGGCTCACGCCGATTGCCAGCAGAAATCCCCTAAAGGGGAAGGCGCTCGAGCCGCGAAGGGCGAGGACGACGGGGACGCCGATGATCACGGCAAGCGCCGCGCTTGGAAGCGCGACCTCAAGGGATTTGCGGAGAGCGGTTAGCCAATAATCCGAAGTCACGAAGCTCGCATATTGATCGATGCCCCATTGCTTGGGAGGAAACAGCAATATCTCATCATTTGAAAAGGACATCACGACGATCGTTGCGACGGGGATCAGCATGCTTATGATGATGCCGGCCATCAGAAATCGGCCGACGAGGGACGATACCATGCGATAACCGATGGTCATGCCGTCACCGCGCGACTGAGCCGTTCCTTGCCGCCGATCTTATAGGCGACGAAGGCGGTGATCGCCGCCACCGCGATCAGGAGGACCGCCGACACGGACGCATCTGCAACATCGTAATAAGTGAATATGTCCTGCGATATCAGCGAGGCGGTGAAAGGCGAGGTTGCGCCTCCCAACAGGACGGGCGTGAGGAAATACCCGAGGCTTATCATGTAGACCATCACCCCCGTCACCAGCATGCCGCCAAGCGAGAGTGGGGCGACGACGGTGCGAAGGGCATACCATCGGGACGCGCCCAGACTCTCCGATGCATGCACCAAGTCGAGATCGATCAGAGAGAAGGTCACGTATAGAGGCAGCGTGCCATATGGCAGCATCTGATACACGATGCCCGCGATCACGATGGGCTGATTGTATAGCCAGCTCACCGGCACCTGTATGAGGCCGATGGATTGCAGGACCTGATTGATGATCCCCAGTCTCTGGAACAATATCGTGAAGGCATAGATTTTCGTGATCGCGCTCATCCACAGGGGCACGAAAATCGCGATCGACAGTAGGATTTTCAGAAATCGGCTCGACGACGTCCTCATGCGCCAAGCGATGAAGGCGCCGATGAGAAGCACGAATACGGTGACGAGGATCGAGTCGACGACCGTCGTCATCAAGCTTCGCAATTCGGCTTCATTGTGGAAGAACGAGGAGAAATTGGCGATCCCCCGCCCCGAGCTCAGTGAGAATATAATCAGGCGAAGAAGGGGATAGACGATCAATGCCCCGCAAAGGATAAGGTATGGCGCAAGGAATCCCGCAGCGACGCCACGGGATAATCCGGAAACCCAATAGCGCTTCTCCTGCCTTCTCTGCTGCGCGGAATGCGCCAGTTCCATCGTCATCGGCTGTGTGCCTGTGGGATCGTCACGCGCATCGTCAGGCGTCACCTTTCCATGACTCGCTTGGATGCAACCAGCCGCGCCTCATCCAAGACACGGTCGAGCACCCACTTGGCGATATCGTGGACGACCGACTCGTGAAAGGAGAGGCGGCCAGGCCGGCTGAACGACGAGCTCAGGCCCGCTTGCTGGGCCTCCGATATGGCGTTGTCCTCGGGCAATGATTTGTCCCAGCGCCGATAATATCTCGTGACGCGATCGGCAAAGTCGCTGCGGGCGACGGTTTCCCTCGGAAAACACGACCCAATCACGACCTTGGTGCGGTTTGGGGCGATCGGGAATTCCTGATGCCACCACATGCAATCCTGAGTGACGGCAAAAAAGGTGCAGGGGTAGATCGCTATGAAGTAGGTTCCGGCCGCCGCCTTGCCTCTGAGCGAGGGAATCGGCGGAAAGGCGGCGTCGATATCCTCGGGGAGGAGCGCGATCGTCTTGGCGGCGGGCATATGCATGCCGTCCCACTGGCCTCGACTTTTCTCCCGAACCGTCGCCTGCTTGCCGATAGACGCCTTGTGCACCGTCGGTGTGTGATACTCCTCCATCGCATTTTCGAGATAAATCTTCCAATTGCAGGCGAGATCGTATTCACGGCGGCGCACGCATACCATGTCCGGCAAGCTGTGAGAGGCGAGCTTCTCGGGAAGATCGCCGAGGTAGCTCTTCAAATCCGGCGATCCTCCATCGAACGTCAGGAAGAGAAAGCCGTCCCAGCTTTCCAGGCGAAGCGGAACGAGGCCGTAGTCAGCCCTATCGAAATTCCTGGTCTTCTCCATGCCCGGGGTGCCGACGAGTGCGCCGTCGAGGCCGTAGGCCCAGCCGTGATAGGGGCAGCTGATGACGCGGCAATTCCCGCGGTCTTGCAGCATCCGCGTCCCGCGATGTCGGCAGGTATTCGCGAAGGCGCGCACCTTTCCATCTTTCCCTCGCACGATGGCGACGGGCTCGCCGACCAATTCAAGTGCCATATAGTCGCCGGCGCTCGCGACCTCGTCCTCGCGGCCGATGAAGTTCCACGCCGTCTTGAAAACGCGATCGACTTCACGGTCGAAAAATTTTCGAGACGTATAGCACCATGGCGGAAGCGTCTCCGCCTCCAGAGTTGCCAGGCGCACGTTTCTATAGCTCGAAGGATCGAACATGTCCTTGTCCATGCTCATATTGCGCTCTCCTTCGCGCCGGCCGTGACGGCGAGTGCCCCTGGCCGCGCCCTCCGGGCAGCGGCCATCCCCATCAGCGCCTCTCCATCTCCGCTGCCGCGCTTCGTTCTTTGCGAACGGCATCGCCGCAGGACATGTGCGAGCCGTCCTTCACTCTCGATTTTGCCGTACCTGCTCGAACGCTCTTGCGGGCGCCCACGACCCGAAATCCGCGATCGGGCGGGCCGCCGACCTCCGCCCAAGCTGCGCCTCCGGCCTCCCTCTCGCTCGGGCAATGCTGAGTCATTTTAATTGGGCCGTCAATTAAAATTGGCCTTTCAACTACTTGTACGAGCCCGAAAATATCGGATCGCCTCTCAAAACCTCGTCAAATAGTTGTCGATCTCCCAGTGCGACACCGTGTTATGAAAACTCCACCATTCGCGCTCCTTGAGAGCGATATATGCTTGATAGAGCTCCTCGCCGAAGACCTCCTTAGAAAAAGGATCGGCGGCAAATGCCTCGATGGCTTCCAGCAGCGTCCGCGGCAGGCTCTTCACATTATGCGCGGCGAGCTCGGAGTCGCTCATCTCGTACATGTTGAAGTTTTTGGGCTCGCCTGGATCGAGGTCTCCCTCGATCCCCTCGATCCCGGCCGCAAGCATCATCGCGGCTGCCAAATAAGGATTCATCGAGGGGTCTACGGCACGGCATTCGATCCGCGCGCTCGAGAGATAGACACCCTTGTGCGTCTTCGCGTCGCCCTCGACATGCGGGCGAAGCATCGGCACGCGCATCATATGGGTACGGTTGTTCCCGCCATAGGAAATGAAGATGGGCGCCCAGGTATACCCCGTCATCGATCCCGTCTTGATCAGGCGCTTATAGGAATTCACCGTGGGACAGGTTACGGCGGCGATCGCCGGCGCATGTCGCAGGACTCCGGCGAGGAACTGATAAGCCGTCCTGGAAAGCCCGCAATTGCGCTTGTCGGACGAATCGCCGAAGACATTCGTGCCGGACTTCGTGTCGCTCAGCGACATGTTGAAATGCGCGCCGCTCCCGGTGCGGTCGGCGTAGGGCTTGGCCATAAACGTCGCCTCCCAGCCGTGGCGCCGCGACACCTCCTTCATCATCATACGCCACAGCACGAAGCGGTCGGCCATGGTCAGCGCGTCGGTATAGGCAAAATCGAACTCGAATTGACTGTTCGCGTCCTCGTGATCGAACGAGTGCACCTGCCACCCGAGCTTGTTCATATATTCCGTGACCTCATCGAGCCAAGGCAAGTTCTCGAGCAGACCCACCACGTCATAGGCGGCTTTCGGAAGCGTATCGAGCGGATTGGCCGGGCGCAGGACATCACCGTCGCGGCGGACAAGGAAGATTTCGCACTCAACGCCGAGATTGAATGTCAGGCCGTGCCGCGCCAACCGATCGACTTGACGCTGCAAGACATTGCGCGAGCACATCGGCCAAGGCTTCTCGTGATAGTGGAGGTTCCCCGGCGCCCAAGCTACATTCGGCTGCCACGGCAGGATGGTGACGGCCCTCGCGTCCGGCAATACCGCGAGCTCGTCATCGTGGGGGCTTTGGCCGAGGCCGTCGAGGGCCGCGCCCGTGAAAAGCTCGGAGCCACGCATCATTCGCTCGAAATGATCGATGGGTACCGCCTTGGCCTTCGGAATGCCGTGGATATCAACATAAGCGGCGAGGCAGTATTTCACGCCCTTCTGCGCAAGCTCGTGCTTGAGCGCGCTCGCGGCGCCGTCCTGGCGCCCGGCGGCTGCGCTGGCGCGGTCCTGGTGCCCCTTGGCCACGCCCCTCGACGGCCGCTTTGCACTCACTCCGGCTCCGCGCCGGAGCCCATCCGGGCTCGAAAGGCCTCCCGTCGTCTTCATATTGAGCTTCCTCCTCTTCGGCCTGGCGCCGCTGGCAGGCGAGCGCTTTCGTCCCGGGTCCCCGGCCGGCAGGCATGATTGAGACGTGTCACATCGGGTTGCATCGGGAGAGCGGCCTCATCTTTAGACCACCATGCCCAGTCCGCGGCTGGTGTGGCGCTCGGCGCCATTCGGTTATCGTGGCGGATATGATGCCTAATGATAATTAATCGGTCAATTAAATATCATGTTGCCCGACGGGCTCGGCACTCGGCCGCAAAAGTGCGGTCAACTCAAGGAGTTACCTCTTGGAGGCGACCGCGGCATCGCGTCCTCGGATTTGCCGCGGATCATTGCGATATCCGAGATGATACCAAAATAGGTCACGGAGGCTCGCAACGGCGGCTTTCAAGTCGAAATCGGAGCGGATCATCGACGCGACCATGATCCCGTCGAGATGCACCGAGGCGAATTTGGCGGTCCGCTCCGGATTGACCGGCTGAAACAGCCCAAGGGCGATCCCCTCTCTCACACTACGCGAGAGAATGCTCGTCTCCTCCATATAGAAATGCTTGATCAACCGATCGACCGAGGTGAGACGGGTCACGGAATTGGAGTAGTCGAGCATGATCTTGACGAGCTTGCGGAACGCCGCCGACATCTCGACATTGTTCTCGAACCAATCATCGATGAGATCGACCGGGTTGGAATGCCGCTCTTTCAGCCGCGTATAATTTTCAAGCGCCTGCAGGATGGCGTGCTCGATGCAGGCCTTGAATAGGTCCTCCTTGTTCTGAAAATAGTAATAGATAAGCGCAGAGTTTATCTTCGCGGCACGGGCGATGTCCTTGATCGTGACGGCCGCATAGTCCTGTTTGGAGAACAGGTCGAGGCCCACCAGCATCAGCCGCTCCGTCTGGTTCGGAACGGCTTTTCGACGGCGGCCTTTTGCGCCCCTGGTAGGCGGCCGCTTGGGTTCGGTCCCCATATTCAGCTCTTCCTTTGATCGCTCGTCGCAGTCGAGCGTGGCGTCCACGCCCGGCTTTCGCGCATGCGAACCGCGCTTGGCCCTCACTAGTTAGCTTAGTTCAGGCTTTGCCTCAACCGACTTTATGGCTCGCTTAATTAAGCACTTAGCTAGTTGTGAAGTCTCGATAGGTTGTCCACTCGGCTCCGGCCGAGGCAAGCTGAAGTTGCTGAAGCTTTGGCGAACCTTGGGGGAACCGAATGGACGTTCACAAGAATGCCCGGCTGACGCCCGCCGGTCGAGAGGTCATGCTGCGCCGCGTCGTTGAGGGCGGGCCAGAATTGTTCGGGTCGCCGGCTTTGCACCGCCATTTCCCGAGGCGGGATCCGACGCATTCGCGAGATGCGGCCAGGATTGCCCACTTTACCGATTGAAATATCCGGCTCTTGCAACGGCGCCGATCAGGTTCATGATCAATCGGCCGGCCGTTATGCAGGAAATGCGGTTCACATCGGCCCGGGGGGTGATCTCGACGATGTCCATGCCGACCATCCGCCCTTTGCGAACGAGGCCGTGAATGAGCTTGCGCGCCTGGTGGTAGGTCACCCCGCCGGGAGCGGGGCCGTAAACCGCGGGCATGACGGAGGGGTCGAGCCCATCGGCATCAATGGTGAGGTAATACTGGCCGCCGTCGGGGATACGCTCAAGGATCGCGTCCATGCCGAGGTCGTGGAGCTCATAAGCGGTGATGAGATGCGCGCCATAGGCGAGCGCCGCGTCGACCTCTTCCTGTCGTGCGCTGCCCTGGGCGCGCAGCCCGATCTGGAAGATATCGCCGATATGGGCCATCTCCGAGGCGCGGCGGATCGGGCTCGAGTATCCCTCCCGCACACCGTTCACCTCGTCTCGCCAGTCGAGATGGGCGTCGATATGGACAAGGGTGATCGGACCGCGATCGGAGAAGGCGCGTAATACCGGGATGGGTACGCCGTGGTCGCCGCCGATCGTGATCGGAATGGCGCCGGCGGCGATTATCTTGCGGACCGCCGCCTCGGCGCAGCGGTAATGCGCGCCGAGGTCGCGCGCGTCGCCCGGAACGTCCCCGCAATCCACGATCTTGAGATCACGCCCCGCAAGCAGCGGCCCACCGAGATCGAAGTCATAGCGCTCGGGCGAGCGGCAGAACCGGTCCGTCGCCTGGCGCACGGCCGTCGGCGCGTTCGTCTGGTCGTTCGTCACCTCGTCGATCGAATAGGGATCGCCATAGGGGATGCCGATGATCGCAAAATGCGCATCGAGCGCGTCGAGATCGGTGACCACGGGCGCATAGAGGAAGCTTTGATGGCCGCGTCGCGGCGGCACGGTGAGAGATGAAGACATACGGCAACTCCTCGCTAACTGACGGTTCGAGCCGGCGATTCCATGGGGCGACCCATCTCATCGCAGCCTCAGCTCCTGGAGCACCTCCTCGGAGTGCTGGCCGAGGAGCGGCGCCGGCCTCGTCGGAATGACTCCCGATCCAAGAAAGCGCGTCGGCTGCGTCACCACCGGAACGGATCCGGCCGTCGGATGGAGGACCCTCCGAACGAGGCCCCGCGCGCGGACATGGGCGCTCTCGACCACCTGATCGAGGGAGAGGATGGGAGACGCGGGGACTTCGGCCTTTTCCAACGTCTCGATTGCCGCGGCGACGGATCGCTGCAGCGTCCACCCTTCGAGGAGGGCCTTGAGCGCAGGCTCGTTCCGCTTCCGGTCGATATCCGTCGAGAAGCGCGGATCGGTCGCAAGCTCCGGCATCCCGATGGCGGCGGAGAGGCGCGCAAACAGCGCGTCGTTCGCGACCGCGATCACGAGGTAGCCATCGGCGGCCCGGAAACTGTCAAGTGGCGCGCTGATGGGATGGGCATTGCCGATCCGCTGCGGCACCTCGCCGGTGAAGAGGTATTGCGAAAGCCCGGTCATCATGATCGCAAACAGCGAATCCACCATGGCCACGTCGAGATGCTGACCGCGCCCGTCCCGCTCTCGGCCATGGAGGGCCGCAAGGATCGCCCACGTCGCCTGGAGGCCGGCGACGAGATCGCCGATCGACTCGCCCACCCGGGTGGGCTCCGAGCCGGGCGGTCCGTTGACACTCATGATACCGCTCAACGCCTGCGCGACGATATCGTAGGCCGGCCGGCGCGACCAGGGCCCGTCCTGCCCGAAGCCCGAGATGCTGGCGTAGACGAGCCTCGGATTGATGGTGCTCAGCGTCGCGTAATCGATGCGGAGCCGCGCCGCCACCCCCGGCTTGAAATTCTCCACCACGATGTCGGAGCGCGCCGCCAGCGCCTGCGCCGTCCGCTGCCCCTCCGCGCTCTTGAGATCGAGCGTGATCGAGCGCTTACCGCGATTGATCAGTATGAAATAGGCGCTCTCACCGCCGATCCTCGGCGCGAAATGCCGCGCATCGTCGCCCTGGAGACCTTCGACCTTGATGACGTCGGCACCGGCATCGGCCAGCAACGCGGTGCAAAAGGGGCCCGCCAGCATGCGCGAGAAATCGAGAACGCGGACGCCCGCAAGCGGCGGCGGCAAGGTCTCCATCACGAAAGCCCACCCCTAGAAGATATTGACGGTTTCCTTTGCCCGCGAAGGAGTCCGCGCACCGAGGCCAGCGCCTCGACGCCGCCCAATCTCGAGAGGAGATCGTCGGCCATCTTCGCGTCATAGACAAGGCTCGCGCAATCGCGAAATTTCGCCTCGATCTCCTCCATCGCGAGGGGGCGCGAGGCGGCGCCGCGCGGCGCTTCGCAAAAGCACTCCACAACTTCACCATCCCGTAATTCGATGCGAACGCTAGCGCCTTCGGGCGCGGCTCTCGATACGCGCCTCGCATCCCAGGATGATCCGGTCACCATCGCCACCTTGTCCATAAGCTGCGCGATGCGCGGATCGCCAATGACATCGGCCGCGAGCTGCCTCAGCCCGACATCGCCGAACAGCAACGTCGTCGCAATCGCGAAAGGCATGCTGAACATGGCTTCCCGCCGGTTGCGGGGATGGTGGTACGCGAGATTGGCGGCGGCCATGGCCGGCACGTCGCAGACGACGCGCACGACATCCGGGGCCGCTATACGGTGCGTCGCCGCAAGGGCGCGGACCGCATCGACCGCAGCATGCGACGAAAGGCAGATCGGAATTCGCTTCACGTCGATCCCCGGGTCGAGCAGGCGCCAGCGGCGGCCGAGCGCGTCGATCTCGCCATCGTCGAACACGCCGCGATTCAGCACCCGTGCGAAGCCGTGGGGCTGTTCCACGGCGCCGGCGGGGCCGGTTGCGCCGCGCGCCGCGAGAAGGGCTGCGACGACTCCTGCCTCCGCGGCACGTCCGGCAAGAAGCGGCTTGGCGTCCGTACCGAAGCAGGCTTTCGTGGTTCCGCTTCCTGCCAAGGCCATGCCGAGCGCCGAGGCCGTCGCGCGGGCATCGAGTCCGAGAAGCCGCGCAGTGGCCGCGGCGGCGCCGACCGGGCCGAAGACTCCCGTCGTCCACCAGCCGCGCTCATAGAAATCGCTGCCCGTGGCGGCGCCCAGGGCATACTCGGCCTCCGCGCCGGCAACGAGGGCGGTCACGAGATCGGCACCCGGTGCATTCACCGTCTCTGCGACCGCGAGGGCCGCCGGGACGATCACGGCCGAGCCATGCACGACCCCGGCATAGCAATTGTCGTCGAAGTCCAGCGCGTGGGCGGCGGTTGCATTGGCAAAGGCCGCCGCCGGCGCAGCCAGGCCGAAGTCGCTGCCGAAGATGCGCGCCTCCCCCGGCCTGCCGACGGCGAGCGCAACCTCGCGCGCGTGAACGGCGGCGGCGCTCGTCGACCCGGCAAGCGCGACACCGGCGGTATCGATCAGACAGATACGCGTCACGGCGCGGACCACGTCCGGGATCGCGGCGAGCGAGAGGGACGATGTCCAATTCGCGATTCGCTCGAGGGCAGGTATCGCGGCCATCCCGCTCGCTCTACGAATCAACGGCGGCATCGGCCAGCGACGAGGCCAGCTTGAGCTTCTCCCGCTCCACCGTGGCGATCGCCTCCGGGTAGCCGGCATCTGCATGCCGGAACACGGCAATCGCGGAGTCGTTGGCGAGCACGCGCCGAAGACGGCGTGCCGCATCCGCCGTGCCGTCGCAGACCACCGCGAAGCCGGCATGCTGCGAATACCCGATGCCGACGCCGCCGCCATGATGGATGGAGACCCAAGTGGCGCCGCTCGCGCAACCGACAAGCGCGTTGAGAAGCGGCCAGTCGGCGACCGCATCGGAGCCATCGAGCATTCCTTCGCTCTCGCGATTGGGACTCGCCACGGAGCCCGAGCTGATATGGTCCCGCGTGATCACGAGGGGTGCCGAGACCTCGCCCTTCGCCACCATCTCGTTGAGCGCCAGGCCTGCGGCGACGCGATCCTGCAATCCCATCCAGTAGCTGCGCGCCGGCAATCCCTGGAAGCGGATGCGGTCCTCCGCCATGTCGATCCACCGGGCGAAGCTCGGATCGGCGACGATCTCCTTGAGGCGCCGCCCCGACGCGACGATGTCCTGGGGATCGCCGGAGAGCGCGATCCAGCGGAACTGGGTGCGGCCTCGGCAGAATTGGGGGCGGATATAGGCGGCGATGAAGCCGGGATAGTCGAAGGCGCCCTCGACGCCGGCATCGTGCGCCATCTGGCGGAGATTATTGCCGTACTCGAAGACGGGAACGCCGCGCTGGCGGAACGCGAGCATGGCACGCACCTGCCGCGCCATCGTCTCCTTCGCCGCGCGGATGACCGCTTCGGGCTCCGCCTCGCGCCGCCGTTCCCATTCGGCGAGAGTCCAGCCGGCCGGCAAATAGCCGTAGAGCGGGTCATGGGCGGCGGTCTGATCGGTGACGAGATCGGGCAAGGAGCCGCGGGCGAGGATCTCCTCATAGACCTCTCCGGCATTGCCCAGCAAGGCGACGGAGATGGCGTCGCCGCGCTTCGTCGCTTCACCGACGAGCGCAAGCGCCTCATCGAGGCTCGTCGTCCAGCGATCGACATAACCCGTTGCAATCCGGCGCTCGATTCGCTCGGCGCGGCACTCCACGGCGAGGACCGAGCAGCCCGCCATTACGCCCGCCAAAGGCTGGGCGCCCCCCATGCCGCCAAGGCCGGCGGTGAGCAGCCATCGGCCGCGAAGATCGCCGCCGTAATGCTGGCGGCCCGCCTCGACGAAGGTCTCGAAGGTGCCGCCAATGATCCCTTGGCTGCCGATATAAGTCCAGGAGCCCGCCGTCATCTGCCCGAACATCATCAGGCCCTTGCGCTCCAGCTCGTCGAAATACTCGGCGGTCGCCCATTTCGCGACGAGGTTCGAATTGGCGATGAGGATGCGCGGCGCCTCCGGATGGGTGCGGACGACCCCGATCGGCTTGCCGGACTGGACAAGGAGCGTCTCGTCGGACTCGAGCGCCTTCAGGAGTGCGACGATACGATCGAAGCACGCCCAGTTCCGTGCGGCGCGCCCGCGGCCGCCATAGACGACGAGATCCTCCGGCCGCTCGGCGATCTCCGGATCGAGATTGTTCATGAGCATGCGGAGCGGCCCCTCGGTTTGCCAGCTCTTGGCGTTGAGGGCCGCTCCGCGGGGAGCGCGAACGACGCGGCGATTATCGTGGCGGGGGGGCATGAATGCTCCTCGATGGCGCCGGTGGACGAGCGCGCTCGCGCGACCGACACCCGCAGCCTAGGGAATTCCTGGGCGCCGAGAAACTAGCAAATTTTGATGCCGGCGATAAAGCGGACGTATCCAGCGGCTCCAACAACGCCGGACGGCGGCGATTATTTCTTGTATGAAGAGGCGCTTTCTATTTATCCCGAATTCGGCTCGATTTGGGGACCGATCAGACAGTCGAGGGGCATTGGATGGATCCGTTCTGTACCGCCGACGATCTCGCGATCGCCGACACCATCAGACGCTTCGCCGCGCAGGAGATCGCGCCGCGCGCCAAGGCGCTGGACGAAAGCGAGCGCTTCGCGGGCGCGCACCTCGCGGCACTGGCCGATATCGGCCTCATGGGCCTCAACCTGCCGGAGCGCTGGGGCGGGCCGGGCACCACCGCCTTGGCGCTCTACCTCGCGGTGGAGGCGCTCGCCGGCGCCTGCGCCTCGACGACCTCGATGCTCACCGCCCATTACCTCGCTACCGACGCAATCCTGATCGGGGGCGACGACGATCAGCGCGGCCGATGGCTTCCCGACGCTGCATCGGGACAAAGCCTCGGCGCCTTCGCGCTGACCGAGCCGCAAGCGGGCTCCAATCCGGCCGATATGACCACGCGGGCCGTCAGGGACGGCGACGCTTACCGGCTGACGGGGACCAAGCATTTCATCTCCAATGCCTTGCACGCCAACTTCCTGATCGTCTTCGCGATCACCGATCCTTCGGCGGGGGCGCGCGGCATCAGCGCCTTTATCGTCGACCGCGAGAGTCGCGGGCTGAAGGTCGGCACGCACGAGCCGACTTTCGGCCTGCGCGCCGGGCATGTGTTCGAGGTTGCCTTCGACGACTGCCTGGTGCCGGCCGACCGGCGGCTTGGCTCGGAGGGCTCCGGCTTCCGGACGGCCATGAAGGTGCTGGATAACGGGCGCATCGAGATCGCCGCCACCTGCACCGGGATCGCCCGCGCTGCGCTCGATGCGGCGCTGGAATGGGTCAAGCAGCGCCAGATCGGCGGCGGCCCGATCGCGCGGTTCCAGGGCCTGCAATGGATGCTTGCGGACATGGCGACCGACCTCGAGGCCGCCCGCCTGCTGGGATTGCGGGCCGCAAGCCTGCGCGCCACGGGGGCTCGCTACTCGCGGGAGGCATCCATGGCCAAGCTCTACGCCTCGGAGATGGCCGGCAGGGTCACCGATCTCGCGCTGCAAATCCACGGCGGGTACGGCTATTCGCGCAACCTGCCCTTGGAGCGATTCGTCCGCGATGCGCGCATCATGCGCATCTACGAAGGCTCGTCCGAGATCCAGCGCAACATCATCGCCCGCGCCCTCCTGGGCTGACGGGCGAGCGTCGCGTCGCCGTGGGCGCTTGCGTCTCGGGTACTACCGAGGGCACGCGCCTGAGCTCGTCGAGGGGGAGATGGCAGGCGATGCGATGGCCGGGACGCGGCTCGACGATCGGGGGAGTCTGGGTCTCGCAGATGGCGCCAAGCTTGCGCGGACACCGGCCGTGGAAATGGCAGCCGCTTCGGCTTGCCGGCACGGCCGCGGGGTCGCCCTGCAATCTCACGCGCTCGCGGCGCCCGGCGCCCGGCGCCAGCGCCGGTACCGCCGAGAGCAGCGCTTCCGTATAGGGATGGTACGGCGGCGCCAATACGGCATCGACCGGTCCGACCTCGCAAATTCGCCCCGAATACATCACGACGATGCGGTCTGCGATATAGGCGACCACGGACAAATCATGCGAGATGAAGAGATAGGAGACGCCCAGCTCGGCCCGGATATCGTCGAGCAGATTGAGGACCGTCGCCTGCACCGAGACATCGAGGGCCGAGACCGGCTCGTCGCAGACGATGAAGCTTGGCTCGGTGGCAAGTGCGCGGGCGATCCCGACGCGTTGCTTCTCCCCGCCGCTCAGCTGGTGCGGGTAGCGAGCATAATAGGCCGGCGGCAAACCGACGCGATCGAGCAGGCGCTCGACCCGCATCCGTCTGTCGGAGGCCGGAGCATCCCCCTGCAACGCTAATGCGCGCGCAATGGCATCGCCCACCCGGCGGCGGGGGTTGAGGGAGGAGTCGGGATTTTGAAAGACGATCTGGGCGCGCTTGCGCAGCCTCCCCAAGGCCCTCTGGGGCAGATCGGCGATATCGGCGCCCTCGAAGGCGATGCGGCCCGAGGAAGGCTCGACGAGGCGGAGTATGGTGCGCCCGAGGGTGGATTTGCCGCTGCCGCTTTCGCCGACAAGGCCGATCACCTCCCCGCGCGCGATCTCGAGGGAGACCCCATCCACGGCGTGAACCGTCTCGGTGCGGAGCCGAGGCCAGGGCAGCACGCCAAGCCTGCGGCGCCATTCGAGGCCGCCGCCCAGGTGGGCGCGGCGATACCGCTTGACGAGCGCGTGCGTCGCGAGGAGCGGCGCTTCCCCATGGGCCGGTGCTGGTTTCGGCCCGGGCGGTGTCGCGGCCGGCTCGGGCCAGTCCGGCGTGGCATCGCCCTTCCAACAGCGGGTGGCACGGCCGCCGGCGAGCGCGACGAGCGGCTGCGCGGCACTCCGGCAGCGATCCTCGGCGAAAGGGCAGCGCGCCGCGAAGATGCAGCCGGGCGGGGGATTCGTCAGATCGGGGAAGCGGCCGGGAATCGGCGCGATCCGCCGCGCCCGATCGCTCAATGACAGTCGCGGCAGCGACGCGAGGAGGCCCTTGGTGTAGGGGTGAGCGGGGCGGCTCAACACCTCCTCCTTGCGTCCAAGCTCGACGATGCGGCTGGCGTAAAGCACGCAGATCCGGTCGGCGATCCGGTTCACCACGCCGAGATTGTGCGTAATGAAGAGCATGCCGAGCCCGCGGTCGCGGCGCAGCCGATCGAGGAGATCGAGGATTTGCGCTTCGACGGTCACATCGAGCGCCGTCGTCGGCTCGTCGAGGATGAGCAATCGGGGACCGGCGATCAGCGCGGCGGCGATCAGCACCCGCTGCTGCATGCCGCCGGAGAGCTGGTGCGGATAGGCGGTGACGAGGTCGGCGGGGTTGGCGAGGCCGACTTCGCCGAGCGCCGAAATCGCGCGCTTGAGAGCCTCGGGGCGCGGGAGGCCTTGGCCGTAGACGAGAGGCTCCGCAACCTGCTCGCCGATGGTGAGGCTGGGGTTGAGCGAGGTGAAAGGGTCCTGGAACACCATGCCCATGGCGCGCCCGCGCAGCTCACGGCGTGCCTTGGGGTCGAGGCCGGTCAGCTCGCGGCCGTTGAAGCGGATGGAGCCCGACACCATCGCGTCGCCCTCGAGCAAGCCCATGATCGATAGCGCGACCGTGCTCTTCCCGGAGCCCGATTCGCCGACGATGGCAACGGTCTCTCCGGGAAGAACTTCGAGATTGACGTCGCTCAGCGCGCCGAGGCGGCCGCTCGGCGTCTGGTAGGCGACGCTGAGATTGGCGAGAGCGAGAAGAGGCTCAGGCATCGCGGATTTCTCGCCCTATGGCGAGGATCGCCGTCATTGCCGGCGCGACCGGATCATGCGCGGGTCGAGGACCTCGCGCAGGCCATCGCCGAGGAGGTTGATGCCGATCACCGTCAGGCACATGGCGAATCCGGGGGCAAGGGCGACCCAGGGTGCGATATTGGCCAGCGGGCGCGCGCCGCTGATCATCAGTCCCCAATCGGAGCTCGGCGGCTGAGCGCCCATCCCGAGAAAGCTGAGCGAGGCGCCGAGGAGAATGGCGAAAGCGACCTTGAGGCTCGCCTCGACCGCGATCGGCGGCCAGGCATTGGGCAAGATCTCGTAAAAGAGGATGTAGAAGGATTTTTCTCCTCGGGCGCGCGCCGCCAGGATGAATTCCTCGTTGACCAGATTGAGCGTGACGCTGCGCGTCAGGCGAACCGTCGAGGGGGTATAGACGAAGCCGACGGCGATGACGGCTTTCCAGAAGCTCGGCGTTCCCACCGCAAGGACGAGAAGGCCGAGCAGGATCGGCGGGAACGACATGATCACGTCCATGACCCGCATGATCGCCTCGTCCGTGCCGCCGCGGCGATAACCCGCAAGGAGGCCGAGCGGCACGCCCAGCACGAGGCAAAGGGCGGTTGCGCCGAACCCCATCATGAGCGACACGCGCCCGCCCATGAGGACACGGCTCAGCACATCGCGGCCGAATTCGTCGGTGCCGAACCAATGTGCGGCGCTCGGCGGCTGAAGCCGCGCCAGGATGTTCATCTGATCGTAGGGATAGGGTGCGATTGCCGGAGCCGCCGCGACGAGAGCGGCAATCAGCGCGATGATGGTCCCGCCCCAGATCAGCGATAGGGGGACGCGGCGCCCGTGTGGACGCCGCGGCGCGGCCGGCATGTCGTCAAACGCTTGCGCGGCCATAGCGGATCTTCGGGTTGAAATAGGAATAGAGGAGATCGGCGACCAAGTTCGCCACGCAGTAGATCGCCGCGACGACGAGGATGCTCGCCTGGATCAGCGGCAGATCATGGTGCTGGATGGCGAAGACGAGGAGCCGGCCGACGCCGGGATAGGCGAAGACCGCCTCGACGACGACGACGCCCCCGATAAGCCACCCGACATCGATGGCCAGCACCGTGATCGTTGGCAGCAGCGCGTTGCGCAAGGCGTGGCGGAGCAGAACGACGCGCTCGGGAAGGCCCTTGGCGCGGGCGTTGCGGACATATTGGCTGCGCAAGGTCTCGATCATGCTCGATCGCGTCAGGCGCGAGACATGGGCGATCAGCGTGAAGGTGAGCGTTGCCGCCGGCAACACGAGATGGGAGAGCCACGGTCCGAACCCCCGCCCCCATTCCGCGGCTCCGCCCGAGGGCAGCCAGTCGAGATAGCGGGCGAAGACCAGGATGAGAACGATGCCCCAGAAGAACTCCGGCACCGATATGCCGACATAGCTGAAGATCGAGGCGCAATGATCGATGAGGCTGTTGTGCCGGACCGCTGCGAGGACGCCGATCCCAATCCCGATCACGACGACGAAGGCGAACGACAGCGCCGCAAGCAGCGCCGAGTTGCCGAGCGCATCGAAAAGCACCGGCGCAATCGGCCGCTCCATCACGAGCGAGCGGCCGAGATCGCCGCGGAGGATGCCGGAAGCCCAGTGCCAGTATTGCGCGGGGAGAGGCCGGTCGAGGCCGAGCCTATGGGCCACTGCGGCGACCGTATCGGGCGAGGCGAACTGCCCGGCGATGATCTGCGCGACGTTGCCCGGCAGGATCTGCGTGATGGCGAAGATGAGGACCGACATCACCACCAGGATGAGGGCGATCGCAAGCACCCGTCTCAAGAGGTAGAAGAGCATGCGATCTCACCCGCTCGTCCCGTGGACGGGGCCGACCCACCGGCTCCGTCGGGCCCTCCGCCGGGCACGCGAGCGGCTTACTGGACCGTGACCTGGCGCAAGTCGAGCCACAGCATCGGACTCGAATGAAATCCTTTGACGTTCTTGCGGTAGGCGTTCACGTGGTTCTGGACATAGGCAATGACGCCGGGAGGATCCTCCAACGCGAGCACCTGGAACTGCTTGTAGAGCTTGGCCTGCTCCTCTTCGGAGCGTGCGCCACGGGCGGCGTCCAGCACCTTGTCGATTTCCGGGTTCTTATAGTGCCAGAGCGTCGAATTCCACGAGCCGTTGCTGTCGAAGAACGGATAGACGGAGGTATCGATCGTCGGACGGCTGAAGAAGCCGTCGGTGTAGAAGGTGGCCTTTCCTTCGATGTCCGAGATGAACTTGTCCCACGGCACGGTCTGGATCGCGACCTTGATTCCGATCGGCTTCAGCATCTCGCGCGCCGCCAGCCCGAGCCGCTCACGCGTCGGCCGCCCGGCCGGCACGTAGAGCGTGATATCGAAGCCGTTTGCGTAGCCGGCCTCAGCCAGCAGCTTCTTCGCCCCGGCGATGTCGGGTGGGCCAATCTTGATGTCGCTGTTGTAGAAGGGGCTGCTGGGCGGGATCATGGTGTGGGTCGGCGTCCCGTTGCCGAACAGTGCAAGCTGCACCATGGCATTCTTGTCGATGGCGAGCTCGACCGCCCTGCGCACCCGCTGGTCGGTGAAGGGCTTCTGGCTGCAGTTCATGATCAGCCCGTCCCAGGTCGAGGTGGGAACGGAATCGACGACAAGATCGGGATTCTTCTTGATCTCTCCGATCGACTCCAGCGGCAGATTCCAGAGGAGATCGACTTCGCCGGTCTCGAGCGCGGAGACCGCCGCAGCTCCTTCCGGAATGATGCGGAGCACGACTTTGTCGAGCTTGGGAACGCCAGGGACGTAGTAGTTCGGGTTCCTGACGAGCACGACGGAGTTTCCCGGCTCGTAGGACTGGAACATGAAGGGTCCGCTGCCGATGGGGTGCGTGGACAGCGTGTTGAGCGCATCGCGAGGCACGATCCGGGCTTGGCGGTCGCCGAAAATATCGGCGAATCCCGCATAGGGTATCTTGAGCTCGAAGCGGACGGTGTGCGGGTCGAGCGCCTCCATCTTGTCGACGATCTGGAAGTTGGCGCGATAGGGCGATCCTGTCGCCGGATCGAGGATGCGCTTAACCGTCTCGATGACGTCCTGCGCGTCGACAGGGCGCCCATTATGGAACTTGGCGTCCTTGCGGAGATAGAAGGTCCAGGTCTTCTGATCGGGGCTCGTCGTCCAGCGCTCGGCAAGATCGGGGCGGGCACGACCGTGGCTATCAAGCTCGGTCAAGCCGCTATAGACCAGAATATCGACGATATATTCCTCGCCGATCTTGGTTTTCGCCGGGTCGAGCGTGTTCAGGTTCGATTGCACCGCGACCCGGAGCGTTCCGGCCGCGGATGCGGGCTGGGGAACCGCCACGAGCGCTCCGAGGAGCAGCATCGCGGCCGAAGCAATGATACCTCGCATGTCAGACCTCCCCGATCCCTCGATGCACGTTCCGCTCAGCTCGATGAGCGGCTTGTTCTTGCCGGCATCCGGTGATCGCATCGAGAAGATCACGCCGGAGCGACGGTAAACCGACAGCCTCGGTGCCGCGCTCGCGCCCGGTGCTGCTGTCGATCGATTGCAACTGAGTAACATATTCCCGTTGCGCCGCCGACTCTATGACAAGCCGATGAATGAGCGCAAGGTCGCGCGCGCCGGCGAAGCAACGCTCCATGTGTCAGCGACGGGAAAGGAATACGCGCCAAGGTTGACAGCGCCTTGCTCGGAACGCTCCGAGCGCGCGCAACTAGACCTTGATGTCTTCGCGAATATGCGCGCGCCGATCCCGCTCGAGGGCGTCGCGCTCCTCGGATTTGTAGAACTCGGCGGCGTTGCGGATATGCTTGGCCATGCTCGCGGCGGCGGCTTCCCGATCGCCCGTCTCCAGGGCTCTGAGGACGCGCTTCAGCTCCGCGAGGGCCCGCTCGACGCGACGAACGGAAACCGTGTTGGAGCGCCGGAGCCACTGCACCTTGTCGCGAATGTCGGCGAGGATGCCCTCGATCAGGGCGTTATCGGCGGCCCGGTAAATCGCGCCGTGGAGCGCTGCGTCGAATTCCAGGAATTCTTCCATGTGATCGGCCATCGGCTGGTGCTGGAGACGATCGAAAGCGCGCCGCAGCCTGCGCAGCTCCACCGGGTCGATCTTGTGGGCCGCCAGTCGGGCCATATGCATCTCGAGGAGAACGCGGAGATCCGTCATCTCCTCGATCTCTTTTTCCGTCAGCGATCGCACATAGGTTCCCTTCTGGGGCGTCACCGCGATCCAGCCCTCGCTCTTGAGGCGCGCGAGCGCGGTCCGGATCGGCGAGCGGCCGAGGCCGAGCTCTGCGACGAGCCTTGTCTCCGACAGCTTCTCCCCGGCGGCGTAGCGGAGGTCGAGAATGCGGGCCTTGATCTCGCGATACGCGAGGACAGCGGCATTCACGTCATCGGTGACGCTCATCTCACGCCCAATTCCTTTCCGAGATCGAATGGCCGGATGGGATGCCCGTTGCCGTTCTTGCCAATCCATCGGCGCAGCCGACGGCGGCCGAGCAAGCTCTTACCGCCGCTCCGCCTCCGCCCTCAAGGCCGGCGCGCAGCATTGCGATGCGCAACACCGGAAGACCGCCGATCCCGCGTTCTGCCGAGCGTCGCTGCCGTGCCTTCCTCGCGCATCGTTTCATGGCGGTCGCCGATCGAGACATTCGCCGCACAAGCGGGCGTGGCATACTAGTCAACTAGTGTACTGTTATGCTACAAGGTCGTGGAGGGGGCGCGAGGAGATCCGCATGTCGACGGTTTTCCGCCAGATGGTGACCGATCGCTCCGCTTGGCGCGGGTGCGAGCTTGCGGGCGACAGCGCCTGGATCGACGTCCTCTCGCCGCAGGCCCTCAACGAGATCGACGCGGCGCTGTGCGCGGTACGGTCGGCCGGGCTCGACCTCGAGCGTATCGGCCGCGTCCAATTTCCCCTGCCAAGCCTTGGGCCACGGCTGCGCGCCCATCTCGACGAGATCCAGCACGGCCGCGGCTTCGTGGTGCTGCGCGGGCTTCCGGTCGAGCGCTATAGCGACGAGGAGGTCGGGCTGATCTTTTGGGGCCTCGGCCGGCATCTCGGCGTTCCGGTCGCCCAGAATCCCCAGGGCGACCTCCTCGGGCACGTTTTTGATCACGGTCGCGCCTACGGCCAGATCGACGTGCGCGGCTACGAGACCAACGCCCATTTGCCCTTTCACACGAATGCCTGCGATCTCGTCGGCCTGCTCTGCCTGCGCAAGGCGCGGCGCGGCGGGCTCAGCAGCATCGTGAGCGCCATCACGCTCCACAACGAGATCTTGCGCCGCCACCCAGAATACCTCCCGCCGCTCTACAAGGGGTTTCATTATATCAAGCGCGAGGCTGCGCTCACCGACTCGCCGGTGACGGAACGGCGCATCCCGGTCTTCGCGCATGAAGGCGGCCTCATCAGCTGCCGTTACATCCGCAACCAGATCAACGCGGCCTGCGAGAAGACGGGCCGCCCCCTCGACAATCTGGAACGTCAGGCGCTCGATTTCCTCGATGCATTGAGCCAGGACCCGGCGCTCCATCTCGACATGGACCTCCAGCCCGGCGACATGCAGTTCTGCAACAATTACACGATCCTCCATTCGCGCACGGGGTTCGAGGACTGGCCCGAGCCCGGCCGCGAGCGCCACATGCTGCGGCTATGGCTGACCTGCCGCGAGCGCCGGCCATTGGCTTCCGGATTCCCGCAACACAACGGATATCGGCAGCTCAGCGAGGTTGCCTACCAGCTCTGAGCGAGCGTCGAGAGGTGCGACGGAATGTATGAGTCGATCCTGCTGCGTCACGACCACGCGGTCTCGACGATCGCCATCAATCGTCCGCCGCTCAACACCGTGACGCCTGCGGCGCTTGCGGAGTTGCTTGCTGCTTTCGACGAGCTCGAGCACCGGGCGGAGACGTGTTGCGTCGTCTTGACGGGCTCCGGCCCGCGCGCCTTCTGCGCGGGCGCCAGCCTTGACGACAAGCCCAGGCAAAAGAGCGACGGCGACGGCTTTCGCGAGACGGGACGCGCGCTCATCCGCAGGATCGAGACCTTTCCCAAGCCGGTGATCGCCGCCATCCGCGGCTGGGCGATCGGTGGCGGTTTCGCGATCGCGCAGGCCTGCGACGTGCGCATCGCCTCCGAGACGGCCAAGTTTCGCACCGGCGACGCCTATATCGGCATCGTGCCGAGCTGGGGCGTCAGCCTGGTGCGGCTTGTCCATTATATTGGCCGCAACCGCGCCCTCGACATGCTGATGCTGGGAGAGGACATCCCGGCGGCAAGGGCCTACGAGCTCGGCCTGATCACGCGCTGCGTTCCCGACGACCGCTTCGATGCCGAGGTGGCAAGCGCCGCCGCGCGGTTGTCGAGCGGCGCGCCCCTCGTCCTTCGCTCGATCAAGGAAGCGGTCTTCGCCCAATACTACGAGGGGCCGCCGATCGCCGCGCAAGTCGAGACGCGCTGGGCCGATGCGACGCAGTTCTCTCATGACGCGCGCGAGGGAATTGCGGCGTTCAAGGAGCGACGCAAGCCTCTATTCAAGGGACAATGACGCATGGATTTTGCTCTTTCCAAGAGACAGCTGGAGCTCCAGGACCAGGCGCGCGAGGCGGTCGCGCGGACCATAGCACCGATCGACGAGAGCGTTTCGCCCGGCGGCAAGCTGTCCGCCGAGCAATGGCGAATGATCTATTCCGCCTTGCGTCCGCTCGGCTATCTCGGCAGCACCATCCCGAAGGATCTGGGTGGTGCCGGCCTGAGCTATGTCGATTATGGCGTGCTGCTCGAGGCCCTTGCCGAGGGGCCGCTCGTGCTGGGCGAGATCGTGCCGCCGCGGACCATCAATTACCTTGGCACCGACGAGCAGAAGCGGCGCTGGCTGCCCAAGCTGTTCTCGGGCGATTGGATCTCGACCGCCGCAATCACCGAGCCCCAGGCGGGCTCGGATCTGCGCGGGCTCAAAACCACGGCTGCGGAGGCAGCCGGCGGCTTCCGCGTCAACGGCGTCAAGAAATGGATCAAGCTCGGCGGGGTCAGCGACCTCATCACGCTGCTCGTCGTCACCGGCCGCGACGAAGACGGCAAGCCCAAAACCAGCCGCCTCGTGCTCGAGCGAGACCATTCGCCGTGGCAGAGCCGCGAGCTCGAGACCCTAGGGATCGAAAAGATCTCCTTTGCCGAGCTCCGCTTTCGCGACGTCGAGGTTCCCAAGGAGAACCTGCTGGGGACGCCGGGCCAGGGTGCCGAGCAGTTCAATCGCGGCATCGAGGCGTCGCGCGCCTTCGTCGGGCTGCAGGCCGCCGGGATTGCCCGGCGCGCCCTCAAGCGCGCTGTCGCCTACGCCAAGGAGCGATACGCTTTCGGACGGCCGCTGGCCAAATTCCAGGCGATCCAGACGAGCCTCGCCGATGCCGCGACGAAGCTCGACGCGGCGCGACTGCTGTGCCTGCGCGCGCTCGCGATTCTCGACGGCGGACAGCGCTGCCCCGCCGAGGTCTCGATGGCCAAGCTGTTTGCGACGGAGACGGCGGTCGAGGTGTGCCACGCGGCGATGGACAGCATGGGGGCTTACGGACTGTCGCGCGAGGCGGGGGTGGAGCGCTGCTGGCGCGATTGCCGGATGCTGACGGTGATCGACGGCGCCTCGGGCATCCAGCGGCTGATCATCGGCCGCGAGCTCTTCGGCATGCCGGCTTTCACCTAGGGATCGGTCGATGAGCGCGCAGGCACCCGCCAGACTGTCGGTCAGGAAGATCCTCCATCCGGACTCGGTCGCGGTGTTCGGCGCCTCGGACAACCGCGACAAGTTCGGCGGCCGCATCATGCATTTTCTCGTCCGGCACGGCTTCGCCGGAAGGATCGTGCCGATCAATCCGCGCCGCAGCGAAGTGCTCGGCCGCCCGGCGTTTCCCAACATCGTCCAGGCGGGCGCCGTCGACGTCGCCATCCTCGCCGTGCCCCAGAGCGAGCTCCCGGCAACTCTCGAGCAATGCGCGGAAGCCGGCGTGGGCTGCTGCGTGATCATGACCACGGGCTTTGCCGAGACGGGAGCGGAGGGTGCGGCGCGCCAGGCGGAGATCGCGAAACTCAGCCGGCGCACCGGCATGCGCATCATCGGGCCCAATTGCATGGGCATCCTCAACCCCCGCTGGCGCCTGGCGTTGTGCTCGTCGGTCGTGCTGGACGCCGAGCGGCTGCTCGTCGGACCGATCGGCTTCGTCAGCCAAAGCGGCGCGCTGATGGTTTCGCTGTTCGACCGCGCCTATGGCGATGGCATCGGCTTCAGCGCCTGCGTCTCGCTCGGCAACCAGGTCGATCTCGAGATCTGCGATTTTCTCGACGACATGGTCGAAGACCCCGAGACTCGGGTGATCTGCCTCTATGTCGAGGGCTTCGTCGATCCCGCACGGTTCGTGGCGTCGGCGAAGGCGTGTCGGCAGGCCGCGAAGCCGCTGATCGTGCTCAAGACGGGGCGCACCGCAGCCGGGGTCACGGCGGCGCGCTCCCATACGGCAAGCCTCGCCGGATCCTATCTCGCCTTCGAAGCCGTCTGCCGGGAAGCGGGCGTCGTGCTGGTCGAGGATGCGGAGACGATGATCCGCCTCGCCGATCTCCTGGTGCGCTGGCCCCAGGTGGCGGGTGACGGCGTCGGCGTGATCTCGGGGTCCGGCGGCAGCGCCGGAATTCTGGTCGACCGCCTCGCGGAAAGCGGTCAGAGGCTCGCCGCCCTTTCCCCTGCGACCCGGGCGAAGCTCTCGGAAGTCCTGCTGCCGCCCCAGGCCGACAATCCGGTCGATCTCGGGGGCCGCAGGCTGCCGGAGTCAATCGAGATCGCCGGCGAGGCGATGGCCGCGCTCGCTGCCGACCCCGACGTTGCGGTGATCCTCCTTGCGCTCTCCTCGATGCCGTTCTTCGAAAAGCGGACCAGGTTGCTGGCGTCGACGGCCATGGCCGGCGGCAAGCCGGTGATCTGCGCCGTGTTGCCGGGCCCCGCTGCGAACGGTCCCCGTCAGGCGCTCCGCGCCGAGAACTGCCCGTTTTTCGAGAGCAGCGAAGATGCGCTGCGCACGCTTGCAAAATTTTTCGAGTATCAGCGGCTGCGCTCGGACCCGATCGAGATGAGGCCGGAGCGGCCCGCGGGTCTTCCGGCGCCGCGCGCGCGCGGCTATCGCGACTTCAAGGCGATGCTCTCGGATTACGGCATCCCCCTCCCGCGTGAGGCCGAGGCGCGCGATGTGGAGGCGGCGCTGGCGGCCGCTCGTCGGATCGGCTTTCCCGTGGCGCTCAAGGGGCTTGCCGAAGGCCTCGTCCACAAGAGCGACATGGGCGCGGTGAAGCTCGACCTCGGCGATGAGCGGGCGGTGCGCGACGCCTGGCGGGAGGTCGCCGAAGGCGCCGTACGCCACCTGACGCCCGGTGCCTTCAGGGGCTGTCTCGTGCAGGAGATGGTGCGAGGCGAGGCCGAGCTGATCGTCGGCATCAAGCGGGACGAGCAGTTTGGCCCCTTCGTATTGGCGGGCTTCGGCGGCCAGCTCGTCGAGCTCCTCCGCGATGTTCGGCTGGCGCCTGCGCCGCTCTCCTCTGCAGGCGCTCTCCGACTGTTGCGCGGGTTGCGCGCAGCCGCGCTCTTTGATGGTCTGCGCGGCCGTCCTCCGCTCGATCTGGCGCGCGCCTGCGACATCCTCGTCCGCATGAGCTGGATCGCCGTCGATCTGGGAGAGCGCCTGACTGATGCAGAGATCAATCCGCTTGTTTTGCGCCGCGCAGAGGAGGGCGTCGTCGCGGTCGATGTGCGCGCGGTGATTGCCGGCGAGGCTGAAGAGAGCCGGAGCATGTCCGTGGAGGCGTAGAGGCGTTTCAGTAGAGGAGTAGAAGCGATGCCGAAGGTTCTATCCCAGGAACAGATCGAGCGTTTCGAGCGGGACGGCTTCCTGCCCGGGATCCCGGTATTGACGCCCGAGGAGGTGCGCTACTTTCGCGGCCGCCTGGAGAGCTTCGAGCGGCGTTATCCCGAGCACGTCAAGAAGCTCAAGAGCAAGTCCCATCTGCTTTGCCCGTGGGTGGTCGAGCTCGCGGAGCATCCGAGGATTCTCGACGTCTTCGAGGACCTCATCGGTCCGAACATCCTCTGCTGGAGCATGGCTTGGCGCGTCAAGCGGCCCGACGGCAAGACCTTTGCCGGCTGGCATCAGGACTCGGTCTATTTCCGGGTCGATCCGATCCTGATCTTCGGCCCGCTCGCGCTCTCGGACTGCGGACCCGAGGCCGGCTGCCTCAGGGTCATCCCGGGCTCGCACAAATGGGGCTCGCTGCCCCACGAGGACACGGAGGATCCGGACAGCATCCTCGCCCGCGGCCAATACATCACGGCCGATTTCGACAAGTCCAAGGCCGTCGACCTCGCTCTGCGGCCCGGAGAAATGGCGCTCATCAACAACACCATCGTTCACTGCTCGGGGCCGAACACCTCGCGAGACCGCCGCATCATGGTGCTGGTGGAGATGGTGCCGACGAATGCGCGCCATGACGGGTTCCGCGATTCGGCGATGCTGGTGCGGGGTGTCGATACCTATCACAATTTCGACGAGGACCCGCGGCCGCAGGAGGAATTCTCCCCCGAGGCGCAGGCGGCGTGGAAGCGGGTGATCGACGTGCGCGCCAAGCTCATCTTCGGGAACAGCCGGCTGGCGCCCAGCGAGGCCTATGGGGGTGTTCGTCCGGCAACTTGAGCGGCGGAGGTTCGCCGCGTCGGTGATGCTGTTATCGTGCGTGACAAGAACACAACGAACCAACAGGGAAGGATATGACAATGGGTCTCATGATCAGGTCCCTATTGGCGGCCGCCTTGCTCGCGGCCGCGCAGCTTGTGGCCGGCGCCGCCGGGGCGCAGCAATGCGAGCCCAAGATCGGCCACCCGCCGCTCATCCGCAAAGGCGTGCTCATCGCCGCGATCAACCCGACCGTGGCGCCGATCCAATACGTCGATGACGACGGGAACATCGTCGGCCTCGACGTGGACTTCGGCAACATGATCGCCCAGCGGCTTTGCCTCAAGATGCTGTTCGAGAGCGTGCAGTTCGCGACCATGATTCCCGGCGTTCAGGACGGCCGGTTCGACATGATCGATTCCTTCATGTTCTACACGCCCGAGCGCGCCTCCCAGGTCCTGATGATCCCTTACGGCGCCTCCACGCTCGCCATCGTCGTGCCGAAGAGCAACAAGGACGAGATCGCGGGGCCGGAGTACTTCTCCGGCAAGAAATTTGCCGTGGAGCTCGGGACCGTCGACGCCAACGACGCCAAGAAGGCCTCCGAAGAGCTGGTCAAGGCGGGCAAGAAGCCGATCGAGGTGCATACCTTCGGCACCTATGCCGATGTTCTCCAGGCTCTTTCCGCGGGCCAGGTCGACGGAGCCTTCATCGGCACCGAGGAGGCGTTCTATTATCAGAAAAAGGGCCAGACCTTCTTCCGCGTCGCCTTGACCGGCTACGATCCCCATGCGGAGGCGCTCGCTTTCAAGAGCCGCGAGCTGGCGGATGCGGTGGCCAAGGTGCTCAACGAGCTGAAGGCCGATGGCAGCTTCGACAAGCTGTTCGCGAGCTACCATCACTGCACCTTGCCGGGACCCTACAAGGTCGAGACCGGCCCCTTGCCGCCGGTCAAGTGCACGGTCTCCGAATAAGAAACAAGCGTCCGGCCGGGGAGAGCATCGGAGAGGCTTGATGTGGGATTGGTCTGCGTTCTTCCACTATCTCCACAGCCAATACCTGCTGATTGGCGCGGGGGTTACCTTGGGGCTGTCGCTGGCATCGCTCGCGATCGGACTTTGCTGTGGGCTGATCGCGGCGCTGATGCGGCTCTCCAGCAACCCCCTCGTCAACAAGCCGGCGTCGTTCTATGTCTGGCTGATGCGGGGCACGCCCGTGCTCGTCCAGCTCATCATCATCTACACGGGCCTTCCCCAGCTCGGCATCCGCCTCAACGTGCTCGAATCCGCCTTGCTCGGGCTCGGCGTCAACGAGGGGGCCTACCTCGCCGAGATCATCCGGGCCGGCATCCTCTCCGTTCCCCGCGGCCAGTTCGAGGCGGCGCGCGCCGTCGGCATGACCAATGCGATGACCATGCGGGTGGTCGTGCTGCCGCAGGCTCTCCGCATCATCATTCCGCCGCTCGGGAACACGTTCAACGGCTTGCTCAAGACCTCGTCTCTCGCTTCCGTGATCTCGATGGAGGAGCTGCTGCGCCGCACCGAGGAGCTCGTCCAGGTCCAGTTCAAGGTGCTCGAGATCTTCATCGTGGCGGCGCTCTATTATCTCGTCATGACGACCGTCTGGGGTCTCATCCAGGATCGCGTCGAGGCGCATTTCTCGCGCAGCGTGGTACCCGTCGGCGGGCGCGGCAATGGCGACCGCTCGAGCCGGCTTCGGCGGAAAATGGATGCGGAGGTCCTCTCCCATGACGCCCAGTAGCACCCCGCGGGAGGATGGGACACGCGCCGAAGAATGGGTGCTCGAGGCGGAGAACGTGCACAAGAGATTCGGCGGGTTGCACGTGCTGAAGGGAATCAGCATGCGCGTGGCGAAGGGCGAGGTGGTCGTTATCGTGGGTCCGAGCGGCGGCGGCAAGAGCACCTTCCTGCGGACGATCAATCTGCTCGAGCGCCCGGATGAGGGAACCATTCGCGTCTGCGGCGAGCTCATGGGCTACAAGACCGTCAACGGCCGCCAGGTCGAGCTGCCCGACACGACGGTCGCCGTTCAGCGGCGCTGCATCGGCATGGTATTTCAGCAGTTCAACCTTTTTTCGCACATGACGGCGCTCGAAAACATCACGGCCGCGCCGGTGAAAGTGCTCGGCACGGCAAAGCGCGCCGCCGTCGAGGAGGCGCGACGGCTGCTCAATCTCGTCGGCCTGCCGGACAAGGAGAAAGCCTATCCCGATCAGCTTTCCGGGGGGCAGCAGCAGCGCATCGCCATTGCGCGCGCGCTCGCCATGCATCCCAAGCTCATGCTGTTCGACGAGCCGACCTCGGCGCTCGACCCCGAGATGGTGTCGGATGTGCTCGACGTCATGCTCGAGCTCTCCGAGGAAGGCATGACCATGATCGTGGTCACCCATGAGATCGGCTTCGCGCGCAAGGCGGCCGATCGCGCGGTGTTCATCGAAGGTGGCGTGGTGGTCGAGGAGGCAGCGCCCGACAAATTCTTCGCGGATCCCGCGAGCGAGCGCACCCGCCGGTTCCTCAGCAAGGTGTTGCACGCCTGATTCGCGGTATCTCGGCTCCGGACCGGGAGCGTTTTCTGCGCGCGGTCTCGCGCCCGGTAAGGCTCGTTGCATCCCTCGATCGCGCTTCAGCCGTGGGTCGGCTTGGCGTAGCGCATCATGCGCGCGTAGCTCATGGAGATATGGGTCCGTCGGATGTGGCCGACGGTCTCGAGATCACCGATTTCGGCCGCGGCAAGCACCTCCTCCATTTCCCGGCGGAAATAGGCAAACTCCTCGGCGAGATCGAGCCGCGGCATCATCTCGAGCCAGATGCGGGAGGTGAGAAAATAAAGCCGCTCGCTGATCTCGCGCAGCGGGGCGTTTCCGGTCATGGCGGAGATCTCGGAGAAGAAGTCCATGTTGAGTCGCGAGAACGCCTTGTATTCCGGCTCCTTCGACAGGGCGTCGCAGCGGGCGATGAGCGCGCGGATGCGGTCGAGGTCCTCCGGGCTGCGCGGAATCGGCGCGAGGCGGCCCATCAGCACGGCGAGCTCCATGCGGAGCTGGTAGAGCTGCGTCACCTCGTCAAGCTGAAGGCTGGTGACGAAATGCCCGACGCCATGGCGGGCCTCGATCAGGCCGTCCGCCTCGAGCCGCGCCAGCACCCGGCGCACCGGCGTGCGGCTGATCGAGAACTCCTGGGCGAGCTCCTCCTCGGCAAGACGCCCGCCAGGCGGATAGTCGAAGAGGCAGATACGGTCGCGGATGGTCCGGTATAGCCGCTCGAATCGCTCGCGCGAAGGCGAGGGCCGCCGTGGCTTCGCCTTGCTCGATGGCGGTCCGACGACGCTCAGCTCGGGTTGGGGCATCACGTGGCCTCCAGCACCGCCCTCAAGAACTGCCGGGTGCGATCGTTCTCCGGCGCGCCGAAGATCTTTTGGGGCGGCCCCTGCTCGCAGATTCGCCCCTGGTAGAAGAAGCACACGCGGTCCGCGAACTCCTTGGCAAAGCCCATCTGGTGCGTGACCATCAGCATGGTAAGATCCAGCTCGGAGCCGAGCTTGCGAATGACGTTCAAGACCTCGCCGACCAGCTCGGGGTCGAGGGCGGAGGTGACCTCGTCGAATAGCATGACCTTCGGGCGCATGGCCAGCGCCCGGGCGATGGCGACGCGCTGCTGCTGGCCGCCCGAGAGCTGCGCGGGGTAGTGATGGAGCTTGTCGCCAAGGCCGACCATCTCGAGGAGCTCCTTTGCGCGCTCCTCGGCCTCCGCCTTGGGGAGCCGCAGCACCGTGCAGGGCGCCTCCATGCAGTTCTTGAGCGCCGTCATATGCGGAAACAGGTTGAAGTGCTGGAAAACCATGCCGATCTTGCTGCGCATCCGGCGCAGGTACCGCTGATCGGCGGGCAGCAGCTGGCCGTTGCGCGGCATGCTGGTGAGCGGCTCGCCGTCCACCCAGATCACCCCGCCGTCGATGCGCTCCAAGGTCATCAGCATGCGGAGCACGGTGGTCTTGCCGGACCCCGAAGGGCCGATGATGGCGACCTTCTCGCCGGGCGCGATATCGAGCTCGAGCTGGTCGAGCACCACATAGCTGCCATAGCGCTTCGTGACCTTGTCGAAGCGCACCATCGGGCCAGGCTCGCGCGACATGGCATTGGTCCTTTCCTGCCCTTGCTCGGCCATAATCGTAGCCATCGGCTAGTACCGCATGATCCGTCGGCTCAGCCAACGCTCGACCAGCTTGATCAAGCCCGCCGCGATAAGGCTGAACAGCAGGAAGATCACGCCGACCAGCGTGATCGGCTCGGTGTAGCGAAAATTCTCCGAGCCGATGATCTTGGCCGTCTGCATCAGCTCGAGCACGGCAATCGCCGACAGGAGCGGGGTATCCTTGAACAGCGCTACGAGATAGTTGCCGAGGGCCGGGACCACCGGTGGGATCGCCTGCGGGATAATGATGTCCCGGAAGGTTCGAAAGGCGGGCAGGTTGAGGGCGAGGCAAGCCTCCCATTGGCCGCGCGGGATATTGGCGAGCCCCGCCCGATAGACCTCGGAGCAATAGGTCGCGTAATGGATGCCGAGGGCGAGCACGCCCGCCGTCATCGCCTCGATGGTGATGCCGATCTCGGGCCCGACGAAGTAGATGAAAAAGATTTGGATCAGGAGCGGCGTCGAGCGAATGACCTCAATAACGCCCGAGAGCGGGACGCTGAGCCATTTCGGTCCGTACATGCGGCCCAATGCGAAGAAAAGCCCGAGAATCGCGGCGATGACGAAGCCAAGCAGGGTGGCGATGACGGTGACCACCGAGGCTTGGGCCAGCATGGGCAGGATCTCGCCGACGAAGCTCCAGTCCCAGAACATCACGAGCTCCTTCCGCGGGCGAGGCCGCGGGCGACGACGCGCTCGAGCTGCCGCATGGCGATGGTGATCAGCATGGCAAGCGCGAGATAGAAGACCAGCACGATCGAGAAGATCTCGATCGTCTTATAGGTGGTGGAATTCATCTCCTCGGCCTTGAAGGCGAGATCGGAAATGGTGATGAGGGAGACCAGTGCCGTGGCCTTCAGAAGCTCGATGAAGAGATTGCCCCAGGGCGGAATCATCGCGACGAAGGCCTGGGGCAGGACGACCCGGCGAAGCGCCTGCAGCCGCGACATGTTGAGCGCAACCGTCGCCTCCCATTGCCCCCTCGGCACGGCCAAGACGGCGCCGCGCACCACCTCGGCGCCATAGGCGCCCACATTGAGGCCGAGCGCCAAGATCGCCACGGTGAGCGGCGCGAGCGTGATGCCGAAGCGCGGCAGCACGAAAAACATCCAGAACAATTGGACGAGCGCCGAGGTGCCGCGGAAGATCTCGATATAGGTGATGGCGAGCCAACGCAGGGGCCACGGTCCGTAGAGCTTGAGGAGAGCGGCGATCACCGCCATCACGACGGCGATGATGCAGCCGCCCAGCGTGATCTCGATCGTGACCCAGCTTCCCTCGAGCAAGCCGGGCAGGAACTCGCGAAAGCTCGCGAAGCTGGCAACGACCAATCCCGCGGCAAAGGCGAGGATGGCGCAAACTGCGAGCGAGCGGACGGGCAGCTTCATCCGGCACTCCCCTTTCAAGAAGGGGGCCCTGCCCTCCGCAGGGCAGGGCGCGCCTTCACGGGCGAGCTATTTGCCCGCGCAAATCTCGGCGGCGGTCTTGTTCCCCGGCAAGAAGCCTTTGCCGAAGCCGAACGGCGTCACCAGCTTGATATGCTCCGGGCTGCCGATGAATTTCTTGAGCTCGGCATTGAAGGCCTCGTAGAGATCCTTGTCCTCTTTGCGGAAGGCGACGCCGCCATAGCCGACGACGGATTTGCCGGCAACCGTGCCGAAGGGCGGGGTCGACTCCACCCCGTCGTTCTTGGACGCCATGTTGGCGATCGACAGGGCGGTCAGCGCCGCGGCGTCGGCTCGGCCGCTTTGCACCGCCTTCACCAGGCTCGATTGGTCAGGGAGAATGACGAGCTGCGATTGCGGAATGCCCGACTCCTTCGCATAGGTCCCCTCGACCGCGCCGGCCATCACCGCGAGCTTCAGATTCTTGTTGTCCTTGATCGACGTGTAATCCTTGATCTTCTTGGGGTTGCCCTTCTTCACCAGGAACGCCTGGCCGATCGCGTAGGTCGGGTCGGAGAACTGCACCTGCTTGCAGCGCGCCGGGGTGATGAACATTCCGGCGGCGATGATATCAAAGCGTCCCGCTTCGAGACCGGGGATGAGCGAGCCGAACTCGGTCAGCACGCCATCGACTTGCTTGATGCCGAGCTTGTTCAGGATCGCTTTGACCACCTCCGGCGATTCCCCGGTCAGCTTGCCGTCGGGCGTGGCATAGCCATAGGGCGCCTCGTTGGCGAAGCCGACGCGGATATAGCCGAGGCGCCTCGCACGCTCGAGGGTTGTCTCGGCAAAAGCCTTGCCGAGCCCCGCAACAGTCATCGCCGCGGCCGCGCCGATAAACAGGCCGCGCCGCGAAATCTGGATCTGGTTCATCTCTTTACCTCCCGTTCATGTCTGGCTCGGCGCGCGGCCACACATCAGCGTCCCAGAATCGCGGGCCTCCGGACCTTCGCAGGCAGGCGGCGAGCAAGGCACAGCTTGCCAGATTTGGGGAATAGACACAATAGAGTTGTGCACAACAATGGCTATTCCTTCGTTATATCCTTGCTTTTCTCCAGGAAATCCTCTCCTATGGACATCTGATGTATACAACGATGCTCGACGGACCGAAATGACCGAGCTCGACGAGAAGGGGGGGACTGCGCGAGCCGCACCCTATTTCACGCGCGAAGAATTCACGGCTCGGCTCGCCGCCGTGCGACAAGTCATGGCGGCGCGCGGCCTCGATCTTCTGCTTCTCTCGGCGCCCGAGAACATCTTTTATCTGACCGGCCTCGATCACTGGGGCTATTTCGCGCCCCATCTCCTGCTCGTTCCGGCCGACGGAGAAATGGCGCTCGTCACTCGCGCGATGGAGAAGGTGACGATCGGCAATCAGGTGGTGAATGCCCGCTTCTTCGGCCATGGCGATCACGAATCCGCGGCCGAGGCGTTCGCTCGCGCGCTCGGCGAGCGCCGCTATCGCGCCCAGCAGATCGGGATCGAGTCCTGGTCCTCGGGCTTGCCGCATGGTCTCACCCTCGCCTTGCAGCGGCACGCCCCCTCGGCGCGATGGCTCGACGCCTCCGGCCTCGTCGACGAGCTTCGCCTCGTGAAAAGCCCGGCCGAGCGGGCCTATCTGCGGCAGGCGGCGCGGGTCTCTGATGCCGGTGCCGCCGCCGCCATTGAGGCCACCTGTGCCGGCGCCAGCGAGCGGCACATCGCCGCCGAATGCGAGCGGGCGATGATCGAGGCGGGCGGCACCTTTCCCGGATTCGGGCCCTTTATCCGCTCGACCTCCCGCCTCGGCGAAGAGCACACCACCTGGACCGACGCGCGTCTTGTCGTCGGCGATGCCCTCTTCCTCGAGCTCACCGGCTGCGTGGCGCGCTATCACGCGCCGCTCGGCCGCCTGATCCATATCGGTCACGCACCGAAGGGGGCGCCGGAGATGGCGGCCGTCGCGCAAGCGGCGTTCGAGGCCGTGCTCGGCGCGCTCAAGGAAGGAGCGCTCGCGTGCGACGTCTATGCGGCCTGGCAGCGCGTCGTCGATCGCGCGGGCCTGCCCGATTATCGGCGCCATCATTGCGGCTACGCGGTCGGGATCGGCTTCCCGCCGAGCTGGACGGGCGGCAACAAGGTCACCGGCCTTCGGCATGACAGCGACATGCCGATCCGCGTTGGCATGAGCTTCCATGTGCTGTCCTGGCTCATGGGGACGGGCCGGGGGGATTTCTTCATCTCGAATGCGGTGCTGCTCGGCGAGAGCGGCGCCGAAGTGCTCACCCGGACACCGGCAGGGGTCACTATCCGCTAAGGAGGAGGCCTCAGGCGAACTCGATGCCCCGCTATTCCGCCGCCACACTCCTCCGTCATGCTTTGAGCGGCAATCGCACCTGGCCGCGCGCCTGGCGCGACCCCGAGCCGAAGCGATCCTATGACGTGATCATCGTGGGCGGCGGCGGGCACGGCCTTGCCACCGCCTTCTACCTCGCCGAGAACCACGGCATTCGCAGAGTGGCCGTGCTCGAGAAGGGCTATATCGGCGGCGGGAATGTGGGGCGCAACACGACCATCGTGCGTTCCAACTACCTGCTCAACGGGAACACGCAGTTCTACGAGTTCTCGATGAAGCTATGGGAGGGCCTTTCCTTCGCCCTCAACTTCAACGTCATGTTCTCCCAGCGCGGCCAGCTCACTCTTGCCCATTCCGCCGATCAACTCGACGGCTTTGGCCACCGCGCCAATGTCATGCGGCTCAACGGCATCGATGCGGAGATCCTTGACCGGGAGGAGGTGCGCCGCCTGACGCCTTATCTGGATTTTTCCGCGGAGGCGCGATTTCCCATCTATGGCGCGCTGTTCCAGCGGCGCGCCGGGACGGCGCGGCATGATGCCGTGGCCTGGGGCTATGCGCGCGCGGCCGACCGACGCGGAATCGATATCATCCAGAATTGCGAGGTAACCGGCTTTCTTCGCCACGGCGAGCGGATCGCCGGGGTCAATACGACGAGAGGCACGATCACGGCCGGCAAGGTGGCGCTCGCCGTCGCTGGACACACGAGCCTGTTGGCTCGCAAGGCCGGCCTCGAACTGCCCATCGAGAGCCATGTCCTGCAGGCCTTTGTGACCGAGCCTTTGAAGCCGCTCGTGCACCATGTCGTCGCCTACGGCGCCGACCATTTCTATGTCAGCCAGTCGGATAAGGGCGGGCTTGTCTTCGGCGGCGGACTCGATGGCTACAACTCCTACGCCCAGCGCGGCAATCTCGCAGTGGTTCGCGAGGTCGCCGAGGCGGCGGTCGCGCTCATGCCCTGCATCTCGCGGCTAAGGCTGTTGCGCCATTGGGGCGGCATCATGGACATGACCCCCGATGCCAGCCCGATCATCGCGCCGACGCCGCTTGCCGGCCTCTATCTCAATGGCGGCTGGTGCTATGGCGGATTCAAGGCGACGCCCGCCTCGGGCTGGTGCTTCGCGCACACGATCGCCGAGGATAGGCCGCATCCGCTGAGCGCCTGCTACGCGCTGGAGCGCTTCCGCACCGGCCGGAGCCTCGACGAGGCCGGCGCCGGCCCCTTCGCCTGGCGGCAATAGGCCATGCTGCGCATCGCGTGCCCCTGCTGCGGTATCCGCGATCATGACGAGTTCCGCTATGGCGGCGACGCTTCGGTCGAGCGGCCGCCCCATGACGACAGGGATTTCGAGGCCTGGTACCGCTATGTCTTCGTGAGGGAGAATCCGCGCGGTCCGCACCGCGAGTTTTGGCAGCACGTGATGGGATGCCGCCAATGGCTGATCGTCGAGCGCGACACGACGACCCACACGATCCGCTGGGTTGGCCTGGCGCAGGACGGCGAGGCATGAGCCGCCGGCTCCCGCGCGGCGGCCGCATCGATCGCGGCCGTTCCGTCGAGTTCATGTTCGATCGGGGCAAGATGACCGGTTTCGCCGGTGATACGCTGGCGGCGGCCCTTCTTGCCAACGGCATCTCACTGGTCGGGCGCAGCTTCAAGTATCATCGGCCGCGCGGAATCTATGGGGCCGGGGTCGAGGAGCCCAACGCCCTGGTCACTTTGGGCGAAGATGCAAGGCGCGAGCCGAATATCCCAGCGACGACGGTCGAGCTTCGCGAGGGGCTCGTCGCCGAAAGCCAGAATCGCTGGCCTTCGCGTCGCTTCGACATTCATTCCATCAATTCATTGTTCTCGCCCCTTCTCGCGGCGGGCTTCTACTACAAGACCTTCATGGGCCCGATACGACGCGCGTGGATGGTCTATGAGCGGTGGATCCGTCGCGCCGCCGGGCTCGGCCGCGCCAGCCTTGCTCCCGATCCCGACTGCTACGGCACGCGCCACGTCTTCTGCGACATTGCCGTAATTGGCGCCGGGCCCGCGGGCCTCGCCGCCGCCCTTGTATCGGCGCTCGCGGGAGCCCGGGTCGTGCTCGTCGAGCAGGATTTCGCCTTGGGTGGGGCGCTCTTGTCGCGCCCGGCCGATGCCGCAGTCGAGGCGTGGCTCGACGATATGCGCACCGAGCTCCGTTCCTTGGCAAATCTCACGATCATGACCAGGACGACGGCCTTCGGTCTCTATGACGGGGGGACCGTCGGCCTGATCGAGCGCGGCGGGGCGGAGGGTGGCGAGCAATCGCAGCTCGGATCGCGCCAGTCACTCGCGCTGCTGCGCTGCCAGGCTGTTATCCTCGCGACGGGTGCCATCGAGCGGCCGTTGCTCTTCGCGAACAATGATCGTCCCGGCGTGATGCTCGCTTCGGCGGCGCAATCCTATCTCCATCGCTTCGCCGTGCTGTCCGGCGAGCGCGTCCTTGTCGCCACGAGCAATGACAGCGCTTACGGCGTGGCGATTGAGCTGGCCAAAGCCGGTGCGACTATCCGCCTTGCCGATCTCCGTGCGTCGCCGCCACCCAGGCTCGTCGCGGCGGCCGCGGCCGGAGGTGTCGAGGTCATGCCGGGGGCAACAGTCGTCCGCGCACATGGCAGGCTTCGCGTCAATGGCGCGGATCTCGCGTTGTCGTCCGGCGCGCGCGAGCGCGTCTCTTGCGATTCCCTCTGCGTTTCCGGCGGCTGGACGCCCACGATCCATCTCGCCTGCCACCTTGGGGCTCGACCGCGCTACCGTCTCGCGATCGGCGCCTTCGTTGTCGAGAATCTGGCCGCGGGGCAATTCATGGCCGGCGCGGCGGCAGGCACCTATGGTACCGAAGCAGCCGTCAAGGAAGGGGCTCGAGCCGGCGCTGACGCCGCCCGGCATTGCGGCTTCGACGCCGATTCCGGCGCGACGGTCCATGCTCTCATGATCGATCCGGAGCCCCTCGCGACGGCTGGGCCTCAGTCGCCGGTGTCACGCTCACGCGGCAAGGTTTTCATTGATCTTCAAAATGATGTAACGAACGCTGACATTCAGCTCGCGCACCGCGAGGGCTATGTCTCCGTCGAGCATCTCAAGCGCTACACCACCCTCGGCATGGGCACGGACCAGGGCAAGACGAGTGGTCTCGCGGCGCTGGAGCTGATGGGCGAGCTCACCGGAACCTCGCCGGACCGGGTCGGCACAACGACGTTCCGGCCGCCTTACACGCCGGTCACCATTGGCGCCCTGGCCGGCCGCAGCGTCGGCCGGCATTTCCGGCCGACGCGCCGGACGCCGATGCATGAATGGCATCTGGAGCATGGCGCCGAGATGATCGAGGTCGGTCTGTGGATGCGGCCCTGGTTCTATCGCGGCAACGGCGCCAACCTCGACGAGGCCTATGTGCGCGAGATGTGCGCCGTCCGCGAGGCGGCGGGCCTTGTCGATATCTCGACCCTCGGCAAGATCGAGGTGCAGGGCGCCGATGCGCTCGCCTTTCTCGACCGTGTCTATGCCAACAGCCTCGCCAAGCTCGCGATCGGGCGTGCGCGCTATGGGGTGATGCTCCGCGATGATGGCATCGTCTTCGACGATGGCACGGTCACGCGCATCAACGAGGAGCATTTCTTCCTCACCACCTCGACGGCGAAAGCTGCTGATGTAATGTCGTGGCTCGAGTTCCTGCTGGACACTGCCTGGACCGACCTTGAGATTCATCTGACCTCGGTGACCGACGATTGGGCGGCGATGTCGCTCGCCGGCCCGGCGAGCCGGAGCATTCTCGCCTCGGCTTTCGCCGGGCTCGATGTCTCGAATGCAGCGCTTCCACATATGGGAATTCTCGGGGGCGAGGATGGCGGCTTTCCGGTGCGGATATTGCGCCTCAGCTATTCGGGGGAGCTCGCCTTCGAGATCTATGTCGCGGCGCCCCACGGCCGCGTCGTCTGGGAGCGCCTTATCGCCGTCGGCGCGCCCCACGGGCTTCGTCCTTATGGCGTCGAGGCGCTTGGGGCGCTGCGCATCGAGAAGGGCCATGTGGCGGGCCCTGAGATCGATGGCCGGACCACCTTGCGCGATCTCGGCCTCGAGCGGCTCGCGAGCCGGAAGAAAGCGTTTGTCGGCACCGTGCTCGCCGAGCGGCCGGCATTCCACGATCCCGAGCGGCCGCGCCTCGTCGGCCTGGAATGCGTGGAGCCAGGGGTGCGACTGCGCTCCGGCGCGGTGCTGTTCGATCCCTCCGATGCGCTTGCGGGGCACGGCCGCGGCCGCGTTACGTCCGTGACCTGGAGTCCGACCCTCGGGCGCTTTATCGGCCTGGGGTTCTGGCAGGGGGATCGTATTGAGGATACCAAGGAGGTTGTTGCCGTCCACAGGATCAAGAATGAAGCCGTGCGCGCGCGAATCGTGCCGCCGGTCTTCGTCGATCCGGCGGGGGAGAGGCTGCGTGGCTGATCAAGGCGCCGGCTTTTCGATGACCGAGCTTACCGGTTGGTCGCTGATCCAGCTCGATCTCCGCGCCGCCGCCCTTGCGGCGGTCGCGGCGGCGCTTGCCGGAATCTTTGACGCTTCCTGCCCCGCCCGGGTCGGTGATGTCGGGAGCAACGGCGCGATCCATATCATGCGCACGGGACCCCGTCGTCTCTGGATCGTGCTGGAGCCGGGAGCGCCGGTTGCGCCGCTCGAGTCTCTCGGCACGCAAGCCGCCGTCACGACGCTCACGCACGGACAGCGGCGGTATCGGCTTTCCGGTTCTCGGGCTCGCGAGGTCCTCGCCCGGTGCGTGGCTCTCGATTTCGACGACCCGGCCTTCGCACCCGGCCGCATCGCGCAGACCCAGCTCCACCGGGTGCCGGTGCTCCTTCATCGCCTCGGCGAGACGGCGTTCAATCTTCACTTGCCGCGAAGCTTCGCGCAGAGCCTCGAGGAGTGGATCGCAGATGCCGCTCGGCTTGCGCCATCGGACGGCAATCGCGGGGTCGGCGCGAGGTCGGTGTGTTGAGGATTGGCGCGGGTGTAAAGACGCCATGAGCGGAGGAGGAGGAGAGGTGCCGTGACGAGCGTTGAGCTGCCGTTCGAGCGCGAGGAATACGCGGCGCGGCTGGGAAAGGTGCGGGCGGCGATGGCGGCGGCGGAGATCGAGCTGCTGATCGTGACGGACCCGTCGAACATGGGCTGGCTCACCGGCTATGATGGCTGGTCGTTCTATGTCCATCAATGCGTGCTGGTGCTGCCGGACGAGGAGCCGATCTGGTACGGGCGCGGCCAGGACGCCAACGGGGCGAAGCGCACGGTCTATATGGGCCACGAGCGCATCATCGGCTATCCCGACCACTATGTGCAGTCGCCCGAGCGGCATCCGATGGATTTCCTCGCGGGGATCCTGCGCGACCGTGGCTGGGGGAGGCGCCGCATCGGCGTCGAGATGGACAACTACTATTTCAGCGCGGCCTGCCTGGCCTCGCTGCAGCGCAACCTGCCCAACGCCACATTCCGGGACGCGACCGGCCTGGTCAATTGGCAGCGCGCGGTCAAGTCGCCGCGCGAGCTCGACTATATGCGCAAGGCGGCGCGCATCGTCGAGGCGGTCCATGCGCGGATCCTGGAGGTGGTCGAGCCCGGCATTCCGAAGAACAAGGTGGTGGCCGAGATCATCCGCACGGGCGTGCTCGGCGCCGACGGCTTCGGCGGAGACTACCCGGCGATCGTCCCGCTGCTGCCGACGGGGGCCGATGCCGGGGCGCCCCACCTGACCTGGGACGACAAGCCGATGCGCGGCGGCGAGGGCACCTTCTTCGAGGTCGCCGGCTGCTATAAGCGCTACCATTGCCCCTTGTCGCGCACCGTGTTCCTCGGCAAGCCGCCCCAGAAGTTTCTCGAGGCCGAAAAGGCCCTCGTCGAGGGGATCGCCGCCGGGCTCGAGGTGGCGCGGCCGGGCAGCGCCTGCGAGGACATCGCGCGCGCCTTCTTCGGCGTGCTCGCGCGCTACGGGATCGCGAAGGAGAGCCGCTGCGGCTACGCGATCGGCCTTAGCTATCCCCCTGATTGGGGCGAGCGGACGATGAGCCTGCGTCCCGGCGACCGCAGCGAGTTGCGCCCGGGCATGACCTTCCACTTCATGCCGGGTCTGTGGTTCGATGACTGGGGAATCGAGATCACCGAGAGCATCGTGATCACCGAGGCGGGGGTGGAGACGCTGGCAAACGTGCCGCGGCGACTCTTCGTCAAGGATTGAGCATCCGATGACCGCCCATACGCTCCTCCCGCCCTCCCCGGTCGTCGCGACGGTGGATTTCGCGCAAGACGGCGCCCAGCACGGCTTCCTGCGCCTGCCCCATAGCCGCGATGATTCCGCCTGGGGCTCGGTGCTCATCCCGATCAGCGTGATCAGGCGCGGAACCGGCCCGACGGCGCTCTTGACGGGAGCCAATCACGGCGATGAATACGAGGGCCCGGTCGCCCTCTTCGAGCTTGCGCGCACGCTCGATCCCGCAACGCTCACCGGGCGGGTGATCATCGTGCCGGCGATGAACTATCCGGCCTTTCGGGCGGGCACGCGCACCTCGCCGATCGACCGTGGGAACCTCAATCGCAGCTTTCCCGGCCGTCCCGACGGCACGGTCACCGAGAAGATCGCCGACTACTTCCAGCGCCATTTGCTGCCGCTGGCGGATATCGTGCTCGACATCCATTCCGGCGGGAAGACGCTCGAGTTCCTGCCCTTCGCGGCCTCCCACGTCCTCCCCGACAAGGCCCAGGAGGCGCGCTGCGCCGCGGCGGCCGAGGCCTTCGGGGCCCCCTACGCCATGCGGATGCTCGAGATCGACGCCGCCGGCATGTACGACACGGCGGCCGAGGGGCTGGGCAAGACCTTCGTGACGACCGAGCTCGGGGGCGGCGGAACGACGACCGCCCGCACCGTCGAGATCACCCGCCGCGGGGTGCGCAATCTCCTCATCCATGGCGGGATCCTGGAGGGGACGGTCGAGCGCCGCCCCACCCGGCGGCTCGACATGCCGTCGAGCGCCTGCTTCCTCTTCAGCGAGGCTGCCGGCCTGGTCGAGCCCTGCCTCGATCTCGGCGAGCCCGTGACCGCCGGCCAGGTCGTCGCCCGCATCCACCCTGTCGACCGCACCGGCATTGCCCCCATCCCCTGCACCGCCGCAATCGACGGCCTGCTCGCCGCCAGGCACTTCCCGGGTCTGATCCAGAGCGGCGACTGCGTCGCCGTCATCGGCGTCGAGATTCGTTGACGAATAAGGCGGGGCCCGAGGTTGCGGCGTCGCATGCGCGGCCGTATGCAAGCTCGATGGCGGGCGTCGATTGCCCATGCCGGGGGATATTTTCAGGTGGTGGCGATTTCGCGCGCCAGCAGGCTCTTCGATGTGACCATGATGCGCAACCAAATCAACGCCCGCTCCACCTCGCCCGCCCTGAGGAGTTCGAGTGTCTTGACCGAAGCTTCCATGGGCGCCTCCTCGCCGTGCAGCTTCACCATCAGCTCCGCCGCCTCGCGGACTTGCTTCGCCACGCTCATATCTGGACTCCCATCCGCCTGAATCACCAGCGTCCTAATCTCGCGTAATCTCGCAGCGCGATAACGCCGCCAACAGCTGCGTCGCTTGCATCGATCATCATCTATTCTGCGCGAATGGCGGGCGTAATACGGTCAAATACGTATTGATGGCGGCGCGCCGCCGGGAGAGGATCGGGTGCAGCGGGCCAGGCTCACGGCGGTTCGAACGGCATGATCGATGGACATCCACGGTCCAGTTAGCGCGCGCGGAAGCCGTGCCCGTCGGCTGCTCGCATCGCCGATTGCGACCGTCGCCCTTTATCTGGCCGCCTATCTCGCGCTTGATTGGCTGACCTTCATCCATCCGCTGCACGCGATCGAGGTCACGCCCTGGAACCCGCCGGCCGGGCTGAGCCTCGCGCTCCTGTTGGCGAAGGGGCCGCGCTATGGGCTTGCGGTGCTGATCGCGGCCACCGTTTCAAGCCTGCTCGTCCCTTCGATCACGGTGCCGCTGTCGGCGACCCTGATCTCGGGAGCGGTCGTCGCCATCGCTTACACGGGTTGCGCGGTGGTCCTGAGCGAATTCTTGGGCTTCGACCGCAGGCTTCACAGCGCGCGCGACATTGCCCGCTTGATAATCGCGGTCCTGATCACCGCGGCTGTCGTGGCGCCGGGCTTCGTGACGACCTATGTCTGGACCGGGACAATCCCGCGGCACGATTACTGGGAAGCCGCATTCCAGTTCTGGATCGGCGACACCATCGGGGTGATCGCCCTGACACCGCTCCTCCTTCTTGGCATATCCCAGCTCGAGGGCGATGCGGATGCTCGCGAAACCACAGGAAAACCGCACGCGGTCGAGATCGTTGTGCAGGGGCTCAGCATTATCGTGATGCTGCTCGTCCTCTTCGGCCTGGGACGCGAGGACGAGCCTTACAAGTCCTTTTATCTTCTGTTCCTGCCGTTGATCTGGATCGCCACCCGGTATGGCTTGGTTGGCGCCGCGTGGGCGGTGCTGGGGACCGAGATCGGCTTGTTCGTCGCACTGGAGCTGCAGTCTCAACCCGTCGAGACCGTGCGCTCGTTTCAGGTGCTGATGCTGACCTTGGCGGGCACGGGCCTGTTCCTGGGCGCCGTTGTCAGCGAGCGGCGGCGCGTGGTCCAGGCGCTGGCAGCGAGCGAGACCCGCCTTGCCGCCACTCTCAATACCGCCCCCGACGGCCTGATAACGACGGACATCCGCGGCCGCATCGAGACGGCCAACCCCGCCGCCGAGAGACTGCTCGGCGCAAGCGCCGCGCATCTTGACGCGCGGCAGATCGGCGAGTTCATCGCGGCTCCCGGACTGCTCAAGCTCATCGAAGAGCAGGCGCGCCAGCCGCCCGGCTCGAAATCGGCGGTCGCCCTGACCGCGCGCCGGGCGGATGGCGGCACATTTCCCATCGAGCTCAGCGTCGGGGTTCTCCGCATCGGACCGGAGATCCGATACATCCTGGTCATACGCGATATAACGCTTCGGAAAGCCGCCGAGGCCCGGCTGCGCGAGCATCAGGAGGAGCTCGCGCGCGTCTCGCGCCTGTCGACGGCAGGCGAGATGGCGTCTTCCCTCGCGCATGAGCTCAATCAGCCGCTCACGGCGGTCATGGCCAATGCGCGCGGATGCGCACGACTCCTGGGTCAGCCCAATCCGGATATGAAGCTCATTCGCGAAGGCTTCGATCGCGTCGCACAGCAAGCCCAGCGCGCCGGCGCGATCGTGAATCGATTCCGCGATTTTCTTCGGGACGGCTCCTCATATCGCGCCGTGGTGGACATCCGCGAGCTCATCGAGGAATCCCTGGGCCTCGTTGGCGACGAGGCGAAGCGCAACCGCGTCGATATCCGCGTGTCGATACCCGATGGCCTGCCGACCGTGTCCGTCGATCCGATCCAGATCGAGCAGGTCTTCGTCAATCTCGTCCTCAATGCGATCGAAGCCATCCTCGCCGCCCCGAGCGCGCGGCGGGAAATTACCATCGAGGGACGCGTCCTGGACAGGACGCGAGTCGAAATCGCCGTCGCCGATAGCGGGCCCGGCGTGCCCGACGACATCGCGCGACGCCTCTTCGATCCCTTTGTTTCCACCAAATCACGCGGCATGGGCCTGGGACTGTCCATCAGCCGCACGATCGTCGAATCTCACGGCGGGAGCCTGCAACTGAAGCAGGGGCCGGAAGGCGGCGCTCGTTTCGTCTTTACTCTCCCGTTCAGCGGGGGCGAGGGCGAAGATAATGCGCGATAGGACGGTCTTCATCGTCGATGATGACGAGGCGGTGCGGCAGGCCCTTGGCTTTCTGCTTCGGACGGCCGGCTATTCGGTCGAGTGCCTCACCTCGGCCGAGGAGTTCCTGAGGAGATACAACCCCAGATGCCCCGGCTGTCTCATCCTCGATATTCGCATGCCGGACATGACCGGACTGGAATTGCAACAAGCGCTGAATGCCCGGTCCTGGCGCATCCCGGTCATCCTCGTCACGGGTCACGGCACGGTGCCGGTCGCGATCGCAGCCCTGCGGGCCGGCGCCTTCGAGTTCCTGGAGAAGCCGCTCGAGGAGGATGCGCTTCTCGACAGCGTCAAGCGAGCCCTCAATGAGGACGCCGCCATCCGCCGGCAGGCCGCCGCGCGTGGGGAGCTCGCGGCGCGCGCCGCACGGCTCACGCCGCGGGAGCGCGAGATCATGCGGCTTGTCGCCATGGGCGAGCAGAACAAGATGATCGCGCGCCGTCTCGGGATCAGCTTCCGCACGGTCGAAATCCATCGGACGCGCGTGATGGAGAAGATGCAGGCGCGCTCGCTATCCGATTTGGTCCGCATGGTCATCGCCCTCGACGAGAGCGCTTCCTCGTGACCTGCTCCTGATACGTGGTCGCCCGTATTCCGCTCAACGCCTTCCGCAAATATGTAGATCATTGAGCCTGGGTGAAGCGGGGCGCTGGGCCCCAATTGGCCCGGCGACCGGGCGGGCGTCCGGGGATCTTCAAGAGCCGCATGATGGAGGACGGCGTGAATAGGAAGACGATTTTGGGCGATCCTCCGCCCATCCGCATCACCGAGCGCGATCTTCGCAATATTGGCGCGCTCGTCGATGACATCTTCTCGAGGCCCGCGGCAGGCGAGCTCGAAGCCCTGTGGGAGGAGATCGAGCGGGCCGAGCTGGTGAAGGATCCGGAGAGCGCGCCGCCTTTTGTCAAGATCGGCACCCATGTCGTCTTCCGGGATGAGACGGGCAAGGTCCGCAGCGGCACGCTTGTCCTTCCCGGCGAGCCCTGGCGACGGGGGCAAAGCATTTCGATCCTGGCGCCGGTCGGCGTGGCATTGCTGGGCTTATCCGTCGGGCAATCCATCTCCTACATGGCCCCCGGCGGCCGCACCAAGACCATCACCGTCCTAAAAATCTGAATGGCGGGCACGGGTGGCGCTGCGCTCGCATGCGCCAGCCGCCAGGGCAATGGCGCATGCGTCGCCCGGATCCGTGACGCTCAAAGTCCCGGCCAAGGTCTCAAAAGGAGGTGAAGATGCTCGATCAGACCATCCGAGATCGTCCGCGCAGCGTGCAAGGGCTTGCGGGCGAAATGCCGTCCGCTCCGCCAAATCGACCGTCGAATATCGATGAATGCGGCGATGTGGTGTCCGCGCGGCGGGACTTTGCCGGGCACGAGGAAGTCGTCTTCCGCTATGACAAGGCTTCCGGGCTCAAGGCGATCATCGCCATCCACAGCCGCGCGCTTGGGCCGGCCTTCGGCGGCTGCCGCATGTTCCCCTACGCCTCGGAAGGTGCAGCGCTCCGCGACGCGCTGCGCCTCTCGCGGGCCATGACCTACAAGGCGGCGATGGCGGGCGTCGCTGCCGGCGGCGGGAAGTCCGTGATCATCGGCGACCCTGCCACCGGCAAGAGCGAGGCATTGCTCCGCGCGATGGGGCGCTTCGTCGCGAGCCTGGGCGGGCGCTATGTCGTCGGGCCCGATGCCGGAACGACGCCCGAAGACATGAGGGTCCTTCGCGACGAGACCTGCCATGTAACGGCCGTGCAGGGGCAGTCGGGCGGCAATCGCCTGGGGAACACCAGCCCGGCTTCATCGACCGCTTACGGCGTCCTCATCGGCATGACAGCGGCGGCCAGGCATGCGCTCGGCCGGAACGGACTCGATGGCGTGCGGGTTGCCATCCAGGGACTCGGAAGCGTCGGCTTCAATCTCGCCAGGCGGCTGAAGACGGCCGGCGCTCAGCTGTGGGTCAGCGATATCGACGATCGCAAAATGCGCCGCGCCGTCGCCGAGCTCGGTGCGCTGCCGGTGGCTCCCGAAGATATTCTGAGCGTTGCGGCCGATATCCTCGCGCCCTGTGCCCTGGGTGACGTCATCAATGATGCGACGTTGCCGCTCTTGTCGGCAAAGGTCATCGCCGGCTCCGCCAATAACCAGCTCGCGGCGCCTGAGCACGGCGATACCCTGGCGGCGCGAGGAATTCTCTACGCGCCGGACTACGTCATAAACGCCGGCGGCCTCATTCATGCCTATCACGAGCACGCCGGCTCGGACCGGCGGCATATGCGCCATCATGTGGCCAATATTCGCGAGGCCCTGGGTGCGGTCTTCGAGCTTGCGCGGCGCGAAGGGATTTCGACGGCGAAGGCGGCGGACATCCTGGCGGAGCGTCGGCTCTCGCATGGTCGCCTGCCGCTCGGTGAGGCGGCGGTCGAATCGCACGGTGAGACCGCAACAAATCGCGCACCGGAGCCGGTATGCTGAGCCCGCGTGGCCGGCCTGTCGGGAAGGGGATCGAGGGACGGCGGACAAATTGGAGGGCTGAGATGATTGAACTCGCGCTGGAGCCGGTCGAAGCTCTGGCGCCGACGTGGCCGCTCGTCGTCCTCGCTTTCGGAGCGATCGCCGCCTTCATCCTTTCCCATTTCTTTCCTTAAGGGGGGCGGCGTGCGGCCCGGCGCAGCCTCTACGCGCCCTGGTCATTGCTTTCCCGGAGAAGCGAGGAGCAGATGCATCCTCATCGGAAGGAGCGGTGGTGGTCCGAGTGGATCGGAACGCTGAGCGTGGTCGCATTCATCGCGCTGATGGCGCTGATCGTCAATGCGAAGGCCTTGTGGGGTCTTGCCGCGCGGTGGATCGCCGGGTTGTAGGCGTCATTGGCCGGGTCGGGCCTCAGGGGCGCGCCAATACGTGCTCGCGCGTATTTCCATAGCCATGTTCGAGGCCTAAGCTGCGCCGCCGCGTAACGGCGAAGCCCGATGGCGATGGGGGCGGGCGACGAAGCAAGAACCATGCAAAGGCATATCTTCTTCAAGCGCGGCGGCAAGCGGCGATGGCGGAAGATCGGCGGTTGGAGCGCGCTCCTCCTCGTCGCCGCCGTGATCATGGGCGATCGGCTCTACGAGCGCGATTGGGCCCTCTGGCCGAGAACGCCATCCGGCGTCGCCTCGCCGCCACCCGATTCGTTTAGCGTCGATCGTCGCGAAGATCACTTCGTCACGCGAGAGCTGACGATCTTCTGCGAGGAGCCGTATCGCCTCGATAACGCCAAATGGCTCCTCGATCACACCGGCAAGCTCACCGACTTGGAAGGGTGCGCCATGGCGGAGAGAGCCGGGTTGGCGCTGTTGCGACTGGTGCACGGCCACCCGGACGACCGGCTGCCGACATCCGAGCGCCGATATTGGCCGGTTCTCCTGGGCGATCGGATACTCTGGACGTTCAATGCCGATGACCCGAACGGGCCGAGCGCGGTCTCGAACCTGCCCGCAACGAGCCCTTGAAATCGCCACGATCGCGCGCCGCCCGTTTCCGCCCCTCCATGCATGTTGCGCCGAGCGGCTCGAGCCGCGCATACGCGCTAGCTCGTATTCCATTCGCGACTGCGGGTGAATACCTAGCCAGCAGGTGTGAGGGAATCTCGGATGATGGAACGGAAAACCGCCGAATGTCGACAGGACGGACCGCGCGCCACGGTCGAACCGCATTACGGGACCGGACGATCGCGATGGTCGGGATGGATCGAGACCCTGGGCCTGATCGCCTTCGTCGCTTTCATCGCGGTGATGATCAACTCGAGGCATCTCTGGGCTTTCGTGGCGGCCTGGTTCTCTGGTCTCTAACGCCATACGGGTCCGCCCTTATGGATTTCGATTCGAGGATGCAGCAGATCGAGAAGGCATGAGCCGGGTGAAGAGGCTGATGATCATCGTTCTGGTTCTGAGTCTTCTCGGCGAGCTGGTCTTGCTGTTCTGACGGCGCGACGCGCCGGGCGCGATCGGTTGAAGCGCTTGTATGGAGGATGGGATGAGCGCACATACGCTTTTGGGCGAGCCTCCGCCGATCCAGGTCACGGGTAGCGACTTCCGTCGATTGCGCGCATTGACCAGGAGCACGTATCGAAAGTGGGATCCGGAAATCCTGGAGTTCCTGCGTGTCGAACTGGACCGCGCGACGATCATCGAGCGTCCGAGCGCTCCCCGGTCTTTCGTCGGCATCGGCTCTTACGTCATTTACCAGGACGAAACCGGCTTCGTGGATAGCGGAACCTTGACGCTGCCCGGGCAAGAATGGGACTCCGTTCGCGCGATCCCCGTCTTATCCGCGCTCGGCGCCGCGCTCCTCGGCCTTTCCGAGAATCAGTCCATCGCCTACCAGGCTCCGGACGGCCGGACCAAGCGCATTACCCTGCTCAAGACCCGATGATGTGTCGCGGACGCAGCATCCCGCAGCCTTTGGTGCGATGCTCCATTGCGCTGGGCGGCTTCAGCGACGAGGAGGGCAATCCCGATGCGTAGCCGGGGGATTCGGCATTCGAAACGGCGCTGCTCGTTCTGTAGCGCCCCGACGTCGGAATCGACGCTCCTGATCTCCGGAGGGCGGGCCTTCATATGCCGGGAATGTGCCAAGAGATGCGCTGCTCAAATCAGCCGCGAGGTGCCGCCGACGCCGAATTGGCGATGCTGGACGCCGCGCCGCCTGAAATCCGTTCTCGATGAGCACGTCATCGGGCAGGAGCAGGCCAAGCGGATCCTATCCGTCGCGGTCTACAACCACTACAAGCGAATCGCGCAGAGCAAAGGCGAGGGGGATGTCGAGCTCGCGAAATCGAATGTCCTGCTGATCGGCCCTTCCGGGTCGGGCAAGACGCTTTTGGCTGAGACCCTTGCACGGGTCTTGGATGTCCCTTTCGCCATCACCGACGCCACCTGCCTCACCCAGACGGGGCATGTCGGGCAAGATCCGGAGACCATTCTGCAAAGGCTCGTGAGAATCGCCGGGGGTGACGTCGCGAAGGCGGAGCAGGGGATCGTCTACATCGACGAGATCGACAAGATTGCGCGGCGGCAGACACCGAATACGGCCCGGCGCGATATCGCCGGCGAGGGCGTGCAGCAGGCTCTGCTCCCCATCATGGATGGGGCCTTTGTTTCGTTGACCCTGGGCGATCGGTGGGAGGACCGGTTTCGGGACGGCTTTCCTTTCAGCACGCGAGACATCCTCTTCATCTGCGGCGGCACCTTCAACGGCCTGGAGGAGTGCATCCGCAGGCGAGAGCACCGCGTGGCCATCGGCTATGGGGCGGCGGGTCCGCATTCCGGCGAAGCTCACGACGATCTGCGGCGCGTGCGCCCCGATGATCTCGTGGCTTACGGCTTCATCCCGGAATTCATCGGCCGCCTCCCCGTGATCGCCACGCTCGAGGCGATCGATGCGCAGAATCTGGTCCGGGTCCTGACGGAGCCCCGCAATGCGCTGATCAAGCAATATCGGCGGCTTTTCGAGCTGGCGGATGCCGAGCTCCTCTTCGAGGAGAGCGCCCTCGTTGCGATCGCCCAGAAGGCGCTTCGGCGCCGAACCGGCGCGCGCGCCCTGCGCGCGATCTTGGAGGAGACCTTGCTCGACTCGATGTTTGAGATTGGCAGCGAGGCGGGGAGAAGGACGATCGTTGTCAGCGACGCCTTGGTCGCACGGACGCGCGAAAAGCAATCGCCGCCGGCGCGGGAGCACCATCTGCGGCGCCGGGCCTGATCATGGGCGGCGAAGGCTTCCGGTGAGTCACGAGGAGGCGAGCGTGGAGGACGTCAATTTGCTGGCGCGTGCGGACATCGGGCGATCAAGCCTCCGAAGCGCGGTTGCCGACCGGAAAGTCACATCCAAGGGGAGGGAGACCCGCCAAGACGGCCCCGGTGCCGATGCCGGCCGTTCTCGCGCGCGCCTCGTGCTCGATCTCTGGGACGCCCGCTCCCTCGACGACTGGATGGCGGTCCAGGCGACCTTGGTCGAGGGCGCCGTGGCGGCAGGCGCCCGGGATCTCGATCTCCGCATGCGGCAGCATGCGGCGAGCGGCGGCGTGTTCGGATTGGTTTATATGCGAGGCTCTCGGATAAGGGCGCTGACATGGCCGAGGCACGGGCTCGCCACGATCGACCTGCTCACTCACGATCCTCTCGATCCGCTTCGGGCGGTGTCCGTCATATTCTCGCGCCTCGCTCCCCGCAGGATCACGCTCAGAGCGATTCGCTGCAATCCCATAGTGCTATAGATGTTTTTAGGTAACGGCGCTGGGGAAGGAGCCGAACATGCAGGCGATGACGATCACCGGCGGATGCCTGTGCGGCACGGTGCGCTACGAGGCGAGGACAGCGTTGACGGATGTTCATTATTGCCACTGCCGACTCTGTCAAAAAGCCTTCGGCAATCTCTTCGCGGTGTTCGGCTCGTTGCCCGCCGCGGCGCTCCGCTTCACCGCCGGCGCGCCCAAGCTCTACCGATCATCTCCTTACGCCGAGCGAGGCTTTTGCGCCGAATGCGGCACGCCGCTCACGTTCCGCTACCTCAGCTCCACTTGGATCGCCGTCTCCATCGGCAGCCTCGATCGTCCCGAGCTGGTGCGGCCGGAGATTCATCGCGGCATCGAGAGCCAGGTCCCCTGGCTCACGATCGACGACAACCTGCCGCGCAAGGCGATCGAGGGCGACCCCGAATACCTGGCGATGCGCCGGCCGAGCGGGCCGTGAGTGGCGAAAGCGAATGCGGGCAAGCGGGCGGCGCAAGGAGAAGCCGGCGGGCTCGTACGTCTCCTCGACGATGAGCGCGCCATAACCCTTATAGACGGGGGCGGCAAAGAGACCGCAAGCTAAGCTGGGAATCGACGCGATGTCTCGGCGCGCGCCTAGCCGAAGGCCTGGCTGGCCAGGCCGAAGCTGTGCACCGCGCGCGGCGCCGAAGCATCGGTGCCGCGCACCATGCGGATCACGGTTCCCACCTCGGCCAGTCCGGCAGTGGCAATCCAAGCACCGAGGCCGCTTTCCTCCGGGACGTCGATGCGCACGAACTCGCCGGCATGCCGGTCCAGCAGAGAAGCGATCATCGCCTTTGCGGATTCGAGCCCCGGCGCGACGACGGGACCGATGACCTGGCCGCGGCCGAAGCGGCGCCGCAATGCGAATCCGGCCGCTGCCCCGTCGCCGTCCAGCATCACGCCCTCGGACTCCTCCAACAGCTTTACCAGCAGATGCGCGCGGTCCATGCCGCATGCCACCTGGTCAAGCGCGGCTATGGCTGGCCGATCCGGCGCAGCGGCCCGACGCAACCGCATGCCGCCCGGCAGCGGCGCGGGCTCCGCTAGCCGGGCGATCCCTTGATGCTGGACGACGGCGCCCGTCGGAATGAATCCCGCAGCCGCATAGAGCTTCATCCCTTCTTGCGTGGCGTGAAGCACCAGATTGCGATCCTTCAACTCCGCCATCAGGGTATGCAACAGTCGCCGGCCGATTCCATGGCCCTGCAGCTCGGGAGCGACGCCGATCAGGCCAAGGGTCGCCCACGCGGTCCCGTAGCGCCAGCAGAGGGCCGTCCCCACCAGCTTCCCTTGCCATTCCGCCACAACGCCCCATCCCAGCGCCTGCATCAGCGCCCAGTCCTCCTGCCGATGGGGCCAGCCGAAAGATGCCGTCAGTGCTTGCGCCTGCGGGACATCCGCCGCGATCATCGGGCGGATCGTCGGATCGATCCCGGTCATCACATCATTCCCGGGATCGTCAAGTCCGAGCCGTCCACCAGTCGGCTATAGCGAAAGGGTTGCGGGTCGACGCAGGGCGTATCGTCTGCCACCAGCTCCGCGGCAAGCCGGCCGGCACCCGGCCCGATGCCGAAGCCGTGGCCACTAAACCCGGTCGCCAAGAAGAACCCGGGCAGCGTGTCGACCGCCGAGATCACGGGCAGGGAATCGGGCGTCAGGTCGATCCAGCCGGCCCATATGCCGCCGACGCCCAGGCCGCCGAGGGCCGGATAGGCCGCCTTCAGTTTCGCCAGTGCCGGGCCGGCGACCCGTTGGTCGGGTGGCGGCGCGTAGATGCGGTGCCGCTCGAACGGTGTCGGCGCCTCGAACGACCACTTGCCGACGATCGCCTCCGGCCCCATCAGCAGGCTGCGGCCGACTCCGATGCTCAGGCTCTTTCGCCGGCTCTTGAACATCGGCCAGAACCGGTGGGCATAGCGGATGCCCTGGGGCGTCACCTCCAGGCGGCCGCGATTCTGTGCCGCGACGATATAGCTGCCGTCCAGCCGGCGCGTGATGGTGAAGTCCGGCGTCACCAGGCCGCCCGGCGTTACCGCCGGTCCTGGCGTGGTGGCGAACACGGTCGAGCGAATGCCGGCCTGGGGCAGGTCGATGCCGTGCCGGCGACAGAACATGCTGGCCCAAGCGCCGCCTGCGCAAAGGACCCGGTCGGCCGCGATGCGCCCGCGCTCGGTGATCACCCCGCCGACCCGCCCGCCCACGATGTCCAGCCCGCGGACGGCGCAATCCTGCAGAACCGTGGCGCCCAGCGCCCGCGCCGCACTCGCGAGGACGGGGGCGGCCTTGGCGGGCTCCGCCCGGCCATCCGTGGGGGCATGAATGCCGCCGATCCAATCCTGCTCGTTGCCCGGCGTGAGCGCCTTGGTCTCGGCCGGCGTCAGCACGCGGTTGCGGACTTGAAAGGCGCGCGCCATTTCGACCCAGGCTGACCAGGTGGCAAGCTCCTCCTCGCTCTTCGTGGCGTAGATCAGGCCGGTGCGGCGGAATCCCATGTCCGCGCCGACCGCCGCCGACAGATCGTCCCATAACCCCATGCTGACAAGCTGGAGCGGCAGCTCGCGCTGGTCGCGATTCTGCGTGCGGCACCAGCCCCAGTTTCGGCTGCTTTGCTCGGCGCCGACCCGCCCTTTCTCGACGAGGGCAACGGACCGGCCCTTCTTGGCCAGGAAATAGGCGGCCGCGACGCCGATAATGCCGCCGCCGATCACGACGGCATCCACGCGCTCCGGGAGCCGCGTGTCGCTGGCGACGGGTTCAACGGGAGGCATCATGGGAATGGTCAACCTTTCGGTCCGTGGGACGGGCGGTGGGGACTGCGGCGGGGCAAGAGATCCCTGTACGGCCGCGAGGGCCAATAATATAATGCACATCTCGGCGATATTGTGCATTAAATTGAACGAACCGGCATTCACGCGAGTGCAAGAGAGACTGCATGCTCCTGCTCCGGCCCAAATTCATCACCTTTGATTGCTACGGCACGCTCACCCGGCCGCTGCTCTCGGATATGGCGCGGGAGATCTATGGCGCGCGCTTGTCGCCGGGCCAGATGGATCAGTTCATCCGGGACTTTGCCGCCTATAGGCTCGACGAAGTGCTCGGCGCCTGGAAGCCCTATCGCGACGTGCTGGTCAATGCGGCGGCGCGTACCTGCCGCAAGCACGGCGTTCCCTTCGTGGAAGCCGAAGCGCAGGCGTTCTATGACGCCGTGCCGCGCTGGGCGCCCCATCCGGATGTGCCGCCGGCGCTGAAGATCGTGGCGAGGGAGTTCCCGCTCGTGGGACTGACCAACGCGATGGACTGCCAGATCATGCACAACGTGGCGATGTACGAGGCGCCGTTCCATGCGGTCGTCACGGCCGAGCGTGTGCAGTCCTACAAGCCCCGCCTGAAAGGATTCGAGGATATGATGGACCTGCTCGGGGCGCGGCCGGAGGAGCTGCTGCACGTGTCGTCCTCCTTCCGCTACGATCTCATGCCCGCCTATGATCTCGGCATCAAGATGAAGGCATGGGTCAATCGCGGTCACGAGCCGCCGAACCCGTTCTACGAGTACCACGAAATCGCCGATCTGAGCGGCCTGCCCCGCCTCCTCGGTCTCTGAGCGGTCGCCCGCGTGAGGCTCGACTCCTATTGGCTCGACACGGCGCCCCGCTTCGCGGGCGCCGAGGCCGGGCCGGTCGAAGGCAGGGTGGACGTCGCCGTGATCGGGGGCGGCTTCACGGGTCTCTCGGCGGCGCTGGCCTTGGCGCGGCGCGGGGCCTCGGTGGCGGTACTCGAGGCCGGCAAGGTGGCGAGCGCCGCCTCGGGCCGGAACGGGGGGCACGTCAATAACGGAACGGCCGTTGATTTCGGCGCGCTCGCCCAAAGGCTCGGGCTGCCGGCGGCGCGCGCCGTCTATCACGCCTACGATGCCGCGGTGGACACGGTGGAGCGGATCGTCCGCGAGCAGCAGATTTCCTGCGGCTTCCGACGGTGCGGCAAGATCAAGCTGGCGGCCAAGCCAGCGCATTACGAGAAGCTCGCCCGCAGCTTCGAGCTGCTGCAGCGGGAGGTCGATCCGGACACGATGCTGGTGCCGGCGGCGCGGATCCGCGACGAGGTGGGATCGGATCGGTTCCATGGCGGCCTGGTGCAGGCGAAGAGCGCGCAACTCCACATGGGCCGCTTCGCTACCGGGCTGGCGGAGGCGGCGCGGCGGCACGGCGCGCGCCTCTTCGAGAACGCGCCCGTCGTCCGGCTGATTCGGACCAGGGGCGGCGGCCGCGAGATCGTCACGTCGCGGGGCGCCGTCACGGCCAGGCAGGTGCTGCTCGCGACCGGGGCGAGCATGGCCGGCCCGTTCGGGTATTTCCGCCGCCGCATCATTCCGATCGGCAGCTTCATTCTCGCGACGGCGCCGCTGACGCCGGCGCAGCTCGACTCCATCATGCCGACTCGCCGCAACGCCACCACCACCAGGCATATCGGCAACTACTTCCGCATCAGCCCCGATAATCGGCTGATTTGGGGCGGGCGCGCCCGTTTCGCTTTGTCCAATCCGAGCTCCGACCTCAAGAGCGGACATATTCTGGAGACGAGCCTGCGCGAGACATTCCCGCAGCTCGGGCGCGTCGATATCGATTATTGCTGGGGCGGCGTGATCGACTTGACGATCGACCGGCTGCCCCGCGCCGGCGAGCATGACGGGCTTTTCTATGCCATGGGATTTAGCGGGCACGGGGCCCAGATGTCCGTGCATATGGGCCAGGAGATGGCGAAGGTCCTGGCGGGCGAGCGGGCGCTGTGCCCGTTCCGGACCCTGCCATGGCCGGCAATTCCCGGCCATTTCGGCCCACCTTGGTTCATGCCCGTCGTCGGTGCCTGGTACCGGCTGCAGGACTGGCTGCATTGAGAGGCGGGGCGCCGCTGATCGCAACGGCGCCGCTTGGGATTTCCCGCGGCGCCGTCCCGATGGATCGGGCGCTAGATATGGCTGTCAAGGACGCTCATGATCCAGATGACTTCCGCCGGGTGCCTGTGCGGATTCGACAGCTTGTGCGCGATGCTGCTGGGGAACTGGAAGCTGTCGCCCTCGTCGAGATCGAAGACCTCGGATCCGACGGTGAGCCGGACCCGCCCCTTCGTCACGAGGCCGCCCTTTTCTCCTTCCCCGATAATCACGTCCTCGCTCTCTCCCCCCGCCGGCAGCGAGATGATCATGAACCTCAGATTGCGGTCGTTCCGCGGCGATAGCAGCTCTTTGACGAGGCGGGTCACGCCGACGATGATCTTGGGGCGATCGGCTTTGCGACGCACGAATTGCGACGCGTCCTGCGAAGCTCCATCGCCGGCGGGTGCCGAGGCATGCGTGTCGAGGAACTCCCAGAGATTGACGCCCAAGGCGGCGCGAAGCCGCTGCAGGGTCTTGATCGAGGGATTCGAATTGCCGCGCTCGATCTGGCTGATCAGCCCCGACGATACGCCTGCCCGCTCGGCGAGCTGCGCGATGGTGAGCGCGCGGGTCGTCCGCAGGTGACGAAGCTTGGCGCCAAGGGATTCCGAATCGCGATCTCGGCCTACCGGCGGGACGAGCGCTGACGAAGCGGCCATATCGAATCCTCCAGTTTGCCGATTTCAATATCCTGATGGTCTCGCCGGGGCAAGGCTGCCAGGGCGGCGCCGCCACAAAGTCGCGGCGGTGAGGCGGTTTCGGGCACGTCCAGGCGCTCCGTGCCGCGCCTCCGGCGCCCTCTCCAAACCGACGGCCGGCCGCGGCGAAGACGCCGATTGCAAAGCCCGATCGTTCAATATATTATAACACATCACTGAATTATTCATCATCATGAATCAACATCAGCTCAGGGAGCACCGCCATGTCGAGCCCGAAGATCATGATGGAGATGTCGCGGAGAAGCCTGCTGCGCCGGACTGCGGGAATCGGCGCAGGCGCGCTCGCTGCCTCTTTCCTTGGCGCCCGAGCGCATGCCGCGGCGCCCAAATTCAAGACGGTCGAGAGCGGCTTCATCACCATCGCGATGAGCGGCACCATGCCGGTCACCGGGATCAAGGATGGGCAGATCATCGGCAGCGACGCCGAGATGATCGTCGCTATTGCCGGCCATCTCGGCCTCGGCGTGAAGCCGGCCGTCATGGCGTGGTCGGCAACGATCGAGGCGATCAAGTCCGGCCGGGCCGACATCATGTGCGGCGACATGGGCTGGACCAAGGCGCGAGCCAACGCCATGCTCCTCACCGACGCCATCTACTACGATGGCAATTTCGTCACCATGAAGAAGGACAAGCCCTTCAAGGGCTATATCGACGTGAACGATATGAGCGGGCACAGCGTCGGCACCGGCCAAGGCTACAGCTACGTCCCGGATCTCAAGAAGATCCCCGGCATTGGCGAGGTGAAGCTGTACGATAACGTCGACGGCTGCCTGCGCGACGTCCTCGCCGGCCGCATCGATTTTGCGGTGCTGGACAGCATGAACGTCGACTACATGCTGCTGCAGAATCCGTCCACGGACCTGAAGCTCGTCCCGATCAAGCCCAACACGACCTATCCGAACCTTTCGGGGAAGGGGCGGGCGGTCATGGGGATGAATCTCGAGAATCCGGACCTGTTCGACGCCGTCAATGCCGGCGTCAAATGGCTCTGGGCGTCGAAGAAGAATGCGGAGCTTCTCGCGAAATACGGGATGACGAGCCCGGATTATCTCGTGGCCCCCACGGGCACCAATCCGCGCATCGGCGTCGACCGCGACGGCAAGGGAAACATCCTCGGCCCGGGGGCGCATACGCCCAAGGATTTCTCCAAGCTCTTCGCTTGATCGCCGTTCCGGCATCCTTGCGGGCGGGGTGGCGCGCTCTCGGCGCCACCTCCGCGGTTGAGCAAGCGCCGGACTTGGGCGACATTAGCCCATGACCTACGCGGAGAAGCTGGGCGCCGCCGCGGCGCCGGAGCGACCGTCCGCCCGACCGCTCGTTCGGCTCGAGGGCATCCACAAGCGCTTCGGCGAGCTTGATGTGCTGAAGGGCATCGACCTCGATATCGATGCCGGCGAGAAGGTTTCGATCATCGGACCGAGCGGGTCGGGCAAGACCACCCTGCTTCGCTGCATCAACTACATCGAGAAGCCGAGCCAAGGGCATGTCTATATCAACGGGCATCTTCTCGGCGAGAAGGCGGTCGATCAGCGCTATGTCGCCCTCGACGATCGGGCGCTTGCCAGGCAGCGCGCCGAAATTGGCATGGTGTTCCAGCGGTTCAACCTGTTCCCGCATCTCACCGTGTCGCAGAACATCGAGATCGGGCCCGTCAAGGTCCTGAGGCTTTCCCCCGCCGAGGCCAAGGCCAGGGCGCTCGAGCTCCTGGACAAGGTCGGCTTGGCGGACAAGCGGGACGCGTATCCCGAGATGCTGTCGGGCGGCCAGCAGCAGCGCGTTGCGATCGCACGGGCGCTCGCGATGCGGCCCAAGCTGATGCTGTTCGACGAGGCGACATCGGCGCTCGACCCCGAGCTCGTCGGCGAGGTGCTGAACGTCATGGCCCGGCTTGCCGCGGAGGGCATGACGATGATCATCGTGACCCACGAGATGCAGTTTGCAGAGGAGGTTTCCGACCGGGTCATCTTCATGGATGGCGGCGTCATCGTCGAGGAGGGCCCGCCCTCCCACCTGTTCGCGGCCCCGTCTCACCCCCGAACCCAGGCGTTCCTGAGCGCCGTTTTGAGGAAGCGCAAGCAGCAATGACGGGCGGCGCCTGGGCCCGAGCCTATGAGCATGCGCCCTACTTCCTGAGCGTGCTGTGGTCCGGCGCGATCATGACCGTCATCGTCACCGCCGGCGGCTTCGTCGTTTCCATCATGCTCGGCATTCTGTTCGCCGCGTTCCGGACCGGCCGATCGCGCCTGCTCAGGAGTGCGGCGCACGTCTATGTCGAAATCTTCCGGGCCGTTCCCGTTCTTACGCAGCTCTTCGTCATCTATTTCGGCCTCGCCGCAATCGGCATCAGGCTTGCTCCCATTCCGGCGGCGATCATCGGCTTCGGCCTCAATGGCGGCGCCTATCTGTCGGAAGTGTTCCGGGCGGGGATCGAGGCCGTGGATCGGGGGCAGACCGAGGCGGCGCTCTCCATCGGCATGACGAAGCTGATGACGCTCCGCACGATCGTATTGCCGCAGGCAATCCGGGTCGTGCTGCCGCCGATCGCCAACTTCGCCATCGGCCTCCTCAAGGATACGTCGCTCGCTTCCGCAGTCGCGGCACCCGAGCTCAGCTTCAACGCCCATATGCTGGTCGATCAGACCTTCCTTAGCACGCAGATCTATCTCCTCGTCGCCGCCTTCTATCTCGCCATGAGCCTGCCTCTGGCGATGATCGCGCGGCGGCTCGAGCGTCGCGCCGGGCGGGGGCGGCAAGGATGATCCCATCGCACGCCCTTGCGCTCGCGCAAGAATGGATGCCCCAACTCCTCGTGGCGGCGGGCCAGACCCTGCGGATGACGGCCTTCGCCTATGCGCTGGGGGCGGTGGCCGGGCTCCTGATCGCGCTCGGCGGACTGTCGCGCTACCGCGCGCTGCCGACCCTCTGCCGGGTCTATATCGAGTTCATCCGCGGCACGCCGACGCTGACCCAGCTGTTCCTGATCTATTTCGGGCTGGCCTCGGTCAACATCGTCATTCCCGGCTTTGGCGCGGCGGTCGTCGCACTCGGCATGCACTACGCCGCCTATATGGCGGAAATCTATCGCTCCGGCATCTCGTCGGTCGACCGCGGCCAGCACGAGGCGGCTCAGGGGATCGGCATGACGCGGGCGCAGACGATGCGGTTCATCATTCTCCCCCAGGCAATCCGCGTCGTTCTTCCCCCCATGGCCAACGCCGCGATCTCGCTTCTCAAGGATACCTCGGTCGCCTCGCTGATCGCCGCACCCGAGCTGATGATGCGCGCCAACGACATCACCAGCGAATACTACATGCCGATGCAGGTCTACCTGATCACCGGAGCCATGTATTTCATCATGGCCTATCCGCTTTCCCTCGGCGTCCGGCGACTCGAGCGCCTAGCCGGCAAAGGCCGAAGCATCAGGGTCGATCTCGCATAGCCGCTCGTCGCCGGATATCCGCTATGCCGCCAGGCCGTGCGCGATCCGTCGCCGCCGAATGCGCGGCCGCAGCACCAGCCAGCAGACGATGGCGAGGTTGAGCAGGTTCCAGGCGAAGCCGTGGAGAAAGGCCATGCGGTAGGAGGCGGTGAGGTCGTAGATCGCGCCGGAGGCGAGCCCGCCTGCGCCCATGCCGAGCACGGTTGCCGTCATCACCAGGCCGATGCGCGTGCCGGCTTCGCGCGGCGGCAGGAACTGGCGGATGAGCACGGCATACATGGGGACGATGCCGCCCTGGAACAGGCCGAACAGCCCAGAGATCACGAACAGCGAGGTGAGCGAGTTGAAGGCCACATAGAGCAGCAGCGCCGCCGCTTGCATGGCCGAGCCGAGGATCAGCATGCGGCCGCCGCCGATTCGGTCCGCGAGGAAGCCGGAGCCGACGCGGCTGACCACGCCGAGCCCCAGCATCATCGAGAGCATCTGGGTCCCGATGGCGACGCCATAGCCGAGGTCGCCGCAATAGGCGACGATGTGGACCTGCGGCATCGACATGGCGACACAGCAGGAGAAGCCCGCCAGCACCAGCAACGCCTGCAGCACGCCGGGGCTGAGCCCGAGATCGGCCCGCGCGACGGCGACGGCCCGCTGCGCCGCCTCGTAGGTCGCCTGCGGCGGGCGGCGGCGCAGGAAGAAGGCGAGCGGGGCCAAGGTGACGAAGGCGAAGACGCCGAGCCCGACATGGGTGGCGCGCCAGCCTTGGGTCGCAATGAAATGCTCGATGATCGGCGGCCAGATCGTGCCGGCGAGGTAGCTGCCCGAGGCCGCCATCGCCACGGCCAGCGCGCGGCGCCGGTAGAACCAATGGGAGAGATCGGACATCAACGGCGCGAAGCCCGCGCCGGTGCTGAGCCCAATGAGGAGTGCGTGGACCACCGCGAATTGCCAGAGCGTCGCCGAGGTTCCCGCCAAGCCGTAGCCGAGGAGCATGCCGACGGCGCTGACCCCGATCGGCACGGCAAGGCCGAAGCGATCGGCGAGCCGGCCCATGAGAATCCCGCCCGCGGCGAAGCCGAGCGTGGCGCAGGCATAGGGCAGCGAGGCGCCGCTGCGCGAGGTATCGAACGCGACCTGGATGGCGGGCATCGCCACGATCGGCGACCAGTTGCCGACGCAGGCGACGGTGCCCGCCGCAACCGAGGCGGCGAGGCGCGCCCAGGCATAGGCGCCGTCGATGTCGGGCGGTGCCGACGAGGAGCTGGGGCCGATCGTCGTCACGGGATCAAGCCTTTCTGTCACGGAGCTTGGCCGGCCGCGCCCGGCCGGCTCAACCAGACCGCCAGCCGCGGACGAGCGCATTTTCGGCCGGCTGGCGGGGCGATGATATCATTCGCATCGGCATTGTGTAGCCGTTCCCGAGGCGGCCGCGGCGACCGCGAGGCGCAGGGCCGTCTCCTCGGGCCAGACCCGCAGGGCCGAGATCTCGCCCGCCACCGCGAGGGCCGCAGCATAGCCGGGTGGTGCTGGAACGCGGCGCAGCGACCACGCGGCAGCGCGCTGCTCGTCGCCGCCGATCTCGATGAGGCGCGCCGGCGCCGCCGGATCAAGGGAGACGGTGAAGCTGGCGAAGGGCAGGGCAAGCCCGAGGCCCAGCGCCTTGGCGACGGCCTCCTTCTGCGTCCAGGCGCCGAAGAAGGCCTGTCGCCGCTGCTCCGGGGAAAGCTCACCATAGGCGGCCTGCTCCCGCGGGGAGAAGCTCCGCGCCACGATCCCGTCCATGCGGTCGAGGGGGCGGATCGCCTCGATATCGATCCCGATGGCGGCGCCGACGGTCACGGCGAGAAGGCTGCGAGCTTGCGAATCCGCCATGCTGAACTCGAGGGCGCTCGGGCGGCCGCCGCTGCCGAGAAGGAAGGGCTTGCCCCCCTCGGCCGCCGTAAACGCGAGTGCGGCCGGCGATTCGTGCGCATAGCGGGCGAGAACATGGCGGCGAAGGGCGCGGCCGGCGATCCAGCGCCGGGCGACCTCCGCCCGCGCAAAGCGACCGGCGCGCGCGCGCTCGGCCTCGGTCAAGACGGCCGCGAGCGCCGCCATCCGCTCCGCCGGCTGGTCGAGGGGAAGCTGCCAGACATGGACCTCACCGGGCGACAGTCGGGGTGCGGCCGATACGCTGCCAATCATTCGCATCCTCTGTTGCGCGGCCCTGCGATGGCTCTGGAATCGGGAAAGCCGGTCGCGGTAATCTAGCGCGGGGCGAATTTTCCTGACGATGGTCGAATTCCAATGCGCAAGATTATCGAGATCGGCGAGCGTTTCACCAAGGTCGGCACACCGCGACCGGTGTGGAAAGTTCACAGGCTGGTCGTGGACCAGGAAGGCCTCCGCCATTTTCGCTTGCAGGACGAGCAAGACCCCTCGAAGACCATCCTCATCTCCGAGCGCGCGCTCCTCAACCGGCGCTTCTTCCGCCCGGCGCCCTGAGGCCCCGCCGCGCCGACGGCCCGGGGCGGAAACGAATTGACTCATATCCCCGGCTGTATACGAATACATGGCGAGGCAAGACGGTGCCGGCGCCATGCCGCCGCGGCGACCGGCCCTACCCGAATAGTTGAGAGGGAGCGCTGCTGAGGCGCTTCCGGAAGAAGCCGCGCGCAACGCGGCGGACGCGGGGAACAGGGAGGACGCGGATGTTGGGCAAGCTCAGAATGATGGCAGGCGCGGCTGCGCTCGCCGGGCTCATCGCGGGCGTGGCCGGGCCGGGCGCTCCGGCCGCCGCGGCGGCGGAGCCCATCAAGATCGGCCTCGGCATGGCCCTGACCGGGGGGCTTGCCGGCAACGGCAAGGCGGCCCTCCTCGCCCTCCAGATCTGGGAAGACGACATCAACGCCAAAGGCGGCATCCTCGGCCGCCCGGTGAAGCTCGTCTCTTATGACGACCAGAGCAATCCCTCGACCGTGCCGGGCATCTACAGCAAGCTCATCGATGTCGACAAGGTCGACCTCGTCCTTTCCGGCTACGGCACCAACCAGATCGCGCCGGCCATGCCGGTGATCATGCAGCGCGGCATGGTCTTCATGGCGCTCTTCGCGCTCTCCCTCAACGAGCAGTTCCACTATCCCTATTACTTCGACATCCAGCCGACGGGCCCGGACGGCAAGGTCGAGCTGAGCCGGGGCTTCTTCGATCTCGCCATGGCGCAGCAGCCGAAGCCGCAGACCGTCGCCATCGTCGCCGCCGACGCCGAGTTTGCCAAGGCCGCCGCCGAGGGCGCGCGCGAGAACGCCAAGCGCGTCGGGCTCAAGATCGTCTACGACAAGACCTATCCGCCCTCGACGGTCGACTATACCCCGGTCGTGCGCGCGGTGCAGGCGACCAACCCCGACATCGTCTTCGTCGGCTCCTATCCGCCGGATTCCGCCGGCATCATCCGTGCTGCGAGCGAGATCGGGCTCAAGGCGAAGATGTTCGGCGGCGGCATGGTCGGGCTGCAATTCGCCGCGCTCAAGACCCAGCTCGGCGCGATGCTGAACGGCATCGTCGATTTCGACTACTACGTGCCGGCGCCGACCTTGAACTTCACCGGCATCGAGAACTTCATCAAGCGCTACCAGGCGAAGGCCGGGGCCGCCGGAGTCGACCCTCTCGGCTTCTACCTGCCGCCCTATGCCTATGCCGAAGGGCAGATCCTTGCCGAGGCGGCGGAGGCCACCCACGGGCTCGATCAGAAGAAGATGGGCGACTACATCCGCAGCCACGTCCTCCACACCATCGTCGGCGACATCAAATTCGCCGACAACGGCGAATGGGCGACGCCGCGCGTGCTCGAGGTGCAGTTCCAGGGCATCAAGGGCAACGATCTCGACCAGTTCAAGAAGCCGAGCGCCCAGGTCGTCCTCTATCCGGCCGCGGTCAAATCGGGCAAGCTGATCTATCCCTATAACGACGCGCAGCGCTGACGGAGCTGCCGGGCGCGGTGTTCGATCTCCTCGCCAACGCTATCGTCGCGGGCCTGCTGCTCGGCGGCTTCTACGCCGCCGTGACGATGGGGCTATCGGTCGCCTTCGGCATGCTCGACATCGTCAACATCGCTCATCCCGCTTTCGTCGTCGCCAGCGCCTTCATTGTCTACGCCGTCAATGCCGCCTGGGGGCTCGATCCGATCCTCGCGGGCATCCTCTTGGCGCCCGCCTTCTTCCTCCTCGGCCTCGCCATCCATCGCATCTATTACGCGAGCTTCGAGAGGCGCGCGAAGGAATCCCTGCGCGGCCTCGCCTTCTTCTTCGGGCTCCTCTTCATCACCGAGGTGGCGCTGATCCTGGCCTTCGGCGTTGATTACCGCCTGGTCGAGACGCCCTATCTGCGGACGAGCTTCGCCTTGGCCGGCATCGGCTTTCCGATGCGCCTCGTGATACCGTTCCTCGTCTCCCTCGCCATGCTCCTGCTGCTCCAGACGCTGCTCGACCGCACCTTCTTCGGCCGCGCCGTCAAGGCGGTCGCCCAGGATCCCCAGGCGCTGCGCCTCGTCGGCGCCGATCCGGTGCGAGTGAAGGCGCTCGGCTTCGCCCTCGCGGTGGCGACGACGAGCATCGCCGGCGCCCTTCTCATCGTGATCGCGCCCGTCGAGCCCGCGGTGGGGCGCGACTATATCGGCCGCGTCTTCGCCATCTGTGTGCTCGGCGGCATGACGAGCCTGCCCGGCACCTGGCTCGCCGGCCTCGTGCTGGGTGTCGCCGAGAGCCTGACCGCGACCTTCTACGGCCCGTCCTGGTCGCCCGCGGTCGCCTTCGGCATCCTCCTTCTCGTGCTCGCGCTGCGCCCCGCGGGCCTGCTGGGGCGCTAGCCTTGCGGATGCCCGCTCTGCGCACGGCACCCTGGTTCTGGCTGGCCCTGGCTGCCGTCCTCTTTGCGGGCGCGGCGGCGACGCGTCTCGTCGCCAACCAGTATTACTACTTCGCCGCCTATGTGGTGCTGCAATACGTCGTGCTGGCGACGGCGTGGAACATCCTCGGCGGCTATACCGGCTATGTGAATTTCGGCAGCAGCGCCTTTCTCGCCCTCGGGGCCTATACCGCCGTCGTCATCATCAAGACCGTGGGCGCGCCGCTTCCCGCCCTCATCCTCGCGGGCGCGGCCGTCTCCGGCCTCGTCGGCCTCGCCATGGGCTATCTCACCCTGCGCCTGCGCGGCATCTTCTTCGCCATCGCCACACTCGCCCTCGCGGTCGTGCTGGAGACCTTCGTCACCAACTGGGATTTCGTGGGCGGCTCGCGCGGCGTCTTCACCATGCGGCCGCGCGTCGTCCCTCTCTTCGACGACTACATCAAGCTGCTCTGCTTCGTCATGCTGGTGCTCGCCGCCCTCGCCGTGGCAATGGCGCGGCTTATCGAGCGCTCGCGCCTCGGCCGCGGCCTTGCCGCCATCCGCGACGACGAGCAGGCGGCGGAATGCAACGGCGTGCCAACCCTGCGGCTCAAGCTCCTGGCGGCGACCCTGAGCGGCGCCCTCATGGGGGCCGCGGGCGCGCCCTTGCCCTACTACCTCACCTATCTCGAGCCGCATTCCGCCTTCGGGCTCGGCTACGCCGTCAACAGCATCGCCATGCCGCTCATCGGCGGCACCACCAGCTGGCTCGGCCCGGTGATCGGCGCCCTTCTCCTCGGCACGGCGCAGCAGGTGGCGACCGTGACGATCGCCTCCGAATGGAATCTGCTCATCGTCGGCGTGCTTCTGATCCTCTTCGTCACGATCGCGCCGGAGGGCATCGTCGGGCTCCTGCGCCGGCCGGCGCCGAGGCGGAGGGGGCGATGACGGCGCCCATCCTCGTCGCCGGGGACGTCACCAAGCGCTTCGGCGGCTTCACCGCGCTTGACCGGGTCAGCGTCGCGGTCAAGCCCGGGGAGCGGCTCGGCCTCATCGGCCCCAACGGCTCGGGCAAGAGCACCTTCGTCAACTGCGTCGCCGGCACGCTGCGGCCGGAAAGCGGGCGCCTGCGCTTCGACGGCGCCGACATCACCGGCTTAGCACCCCACGAGCGCCGGCGCCGCGGCATCGCCCGCACCTTCCAGATCCCGCGCCCCTTCGCCAGCATGAGCGTGCTCGGGAATCTCCGCATCCCCCTCGAATACGCGTCGCACGGACGGCCCCGCGCCGCGGTGCGCGACGAGGCCGAGGACATCCTCGTCCGCGTCGGACTTGCGGGGAAAGCGGCGTCGTCGCCGGCGAATCTCACCCAGATCGAGCTGCGCAAGCTCGAGCTCGCGCGCGCCATCGCCGTGCGGCCGCGGCTGCTGATCGCCGACGAGGCGATGGCCGGGCTCACCGCCTCCGAGGTCGACGAGATGCTGGCGCTGCTCCTCGGGCTTGCGGCGGACGGGATCACCATCATCATGATCGAGCACATCATGCGCGCGGTGATGCGCTTCTCCGAGCGCCTCGTCGTCCTCGATGCGGGCCGGATCATCGCGGAAGGGACGCCGGCCGACGTGGTGCGCAACCCGGCAGTGGAGCAGGCCTATCTTGGCGAATAGGATCGTCGTCGAGAATTTGCGGGCGGGCTACGGCGCCGTGCGGGCGCTGCAGGGTGTGTCGCTCGCCGTCGAGTCCGGCGAGATCGTCGCCCTGCTCGGCGCCAACGGGAACGGCAAGTCGACCCTCATCAACAGCATCATGGGCTTCGTCAAGCCGGAGTCCGGCGCCATTTTCCTCGAGCGCGACGGCGAGCGCATCGATCTCGTCGGCCGTCCGCCCGAGGCGATCGTCGATCTCGGCCTCGCCCTGGTGCCGGAGGGGCGGCGCCTCTTTCCCCATCTCACCGTCGAGGAGAATCTCCTCCTCGGCGCCTATCGCGTCGCGGCGCGCCGGGCGATGGCGGGCAACCTCGCGCGCTGCTACGAGCTCTTCCCCGTCCTCGCCGCGCGGCGGAGGCAGCGGGCCGGGAGCATGAGCGGCGGCGAGCAGCAGATGCTCGCGCTCGGCCGCGCCCTCATGTCGTCGCCGCGCATCCTCCTCGTCGACGAGCCCTCGGTCGGCCTGGCCCCCATCTTCGTCGGGCGCGTCATCGAGGCGATCCGCTCGCTCAAGGCCATGCTGGGACTGACGGTGCTGATGGCGGAGCAGAACTTCAACCAGGCGATCAAGGCCGCCGATCGCGGCTACGTCATCGTCCATGGCGAGATCGCCTTCGAGGGCCGCTCGGCGGAAGCGCTGCGGAACAACGACCTCATCAAGCGCTACTACCTCGGCCAGTGAGGGGGCGTCAGCGGAGGATGTGCGGCCAGAGCCCGGCAAGGCCGATGATGATGAGGTAGATGGCGACGATGATGTTGAGAAGGCGCGGGATGATGAGGATGAGAATCCCCGCGATGAGCGCGATCAGCGGCTGCAGCACCACGAGATTGACGGTCATGCGCAAGGCTCCATTTTCGTGTGCGGGTTTGCGTGACGCGGCAGTCTAGCGGAGCGGGCCTGACAATTCGATCCGATATTCGCCGGCATGCGGCGGAACGACGGCCAAGATCGTGCGTTGCTTCGCTGCCAGGGATCTCGTGCGGCCTGTCCCGCAGGCAGCCCAACGGAGCTCTCCCCAAAGCCGGGGCCTGCTCCGCCTTGACATTCCGCAGCCGATTGGTATACCACGCGGTATGCCGAATCACGCGATCGACGGGCGCCAACCCTCCAAGACCTTGAGCCAGCTCGCCTATGATTCGCTCCGGACCATGATCCTCTCGGGCGAGGTGAGGCCGGGCGAGCGACTCGGCGAGCGCGAGCTTGCGCGCCGCATCCGGGTGAGCCGGACGCCGCTGCGCGAGGCGCTCGGCCGGCTCGAGCGCGACGGCCTTGCCGTAAGCAAGCCGGGCCTCGGCTACTTCGCCCTCGAATTCGACCCCGAGGTCGTCGAGAAGCTCTACGAGTTCCGCGAGATCCTCGAGATTCAGGCCTGCCGCCTGGCGGCCGCGCGGATCGGCAGCGGCGGCCTTCGCGAGCTCGCCGATATCATGAAGCAGCTTTCAGCCTTCGAGCGGAAGCGCAAGCTGACCGTCGACGAGATCCGCGCCGAGGTCCATCTCGGCCTGCGCATCCACGAGATCATCGCGCGGGAGAGCGGCAACAACTTCATCCACGAGGCGCTGCTCCAGCTCTATGACCGGCTCCGCCTTCTCACCTGGATCGACGTGCTCTGGTACGACAAGTGGCCACTCACCCGGAAGGAGCATCGCGACCTCGTGGCGGCCATCACCGCGAAGGACGGCGAGCGCGCGGCCAAGGCGATCCAGCGCCATATGCGCCGCTGCAAGGAAGACGCTTTATGGGTCATCAAAGCCCAGCACAGGGAGGTAAGCCATGTCGCACCATCGAGAGAGGATCGCAGGAGACGCTAGCGGCCTGAGCCGGCTGCCGGCGTGGGGCATCGCCTTGATTGGCGCCGCCGCGCTCGCGGCGGTGATTCCGGGGACGGCAGGCGCCGCATCCGTCGCCGCACCCCAGCGGATCGCCGGCGCCGGCAAGATCACCTATTGCTCGGACATGACGGGTCCGCCTCTCGAGTTCCTCGACGAGAACACCAAGCCCGTCGGATCCGACATCGACATCGGCAACGAGATCGCGAAGCGCTTCGGGGTCAAGGCGGAGTGGAAGAACATCCCCTTCAAAGGCCTGGTCCCAGCGCTCCTGGCGCAACAGTGCGATGCCGTCATCTCCCAGCTCTTCGACAAGCCGGAGCGGCGCCAGGTGATCGACCTCGTCGACTACATGAATTCGAGCGAGGCGCTTCTGGTGCGCGCCGGAAACCCGAAGAAGGTCCACTCCCTCGACGATCTCTCGGGCCTCAAGGTCGCCGTCGAGAACGGCACGACGATTCAGAGCCTGATCGAGGATCAGAACAAGAAATTCCAATCGGCCGGCAAGAAGCCTGCCGAGGTCGTCGTCTATCCCAAGGACACCGACGCGCTTCAGGCCCTCCAGATCGGCCAGGCCGACGTCTATGGCACGACGCTCGAGACGGGCGCCTACTACATGGGCAAGTCGCCGAAGACCTTCGAGGTCGCCGGCCCGCCCTTCCATCAGATCCTGACGGCAATTGGCCTGCGAAAGGACGATTCGGGCATGAAGGCGGCGATCGAGAAGGCGGTCGACGGCATGCGGCAGGACGGCACCCTGCTCGCCATCCTGAAGAAATGGGGCCTCGAGGCGGACATGATGCATTGATCGATGGCGCAACGCTCCATCGCGCAAGCGGGCTCACGAGACGGGAGGGCGCGCATGTCATCGCATCCGGGTCGCGGCGGTTTGGGGCGTGCGCGCCCGTATATCGCCGCGGCGGCCGTCCTCGGCGCCTTGCTCGCGGGCGGGAGCTCGCGCGCCGAGGCGTCCGCCCAGATCGCCCCGCCCGACCGGATCGCGGCCGCCGGCAGGATCGTCTATTGCGCGGCGCTGTCGGCGCCCCCGCTCGGCTATCTCGACGAAAATGCCAAGCCGGCGGGCCTCAACGTCGATCTCGGCGACGATGTCGCGAAGCGGATGGGGGTTGCGGCGGAATGGCGCATCGTGCCTTTCAAGGGCATCATCCCGGCGCTGCTTGCGCAACAGTGCGACGCCATCCTCTCCCAGCTCTTCGACAAGCCGGAGCGGCGCGAGGTGATCGGCTTCGTCGACTACATGTACTCGAGCGAGGCTCTTCTGGTCAAAGCGGGCAATCCCCGGAACGTGCGCGGCCTCGACGATCTCTCCGGCGTCAAGGTGGCGGTGAATACCGGGACGACGATACAGGGCCTGATCCAGGCGCAGAACCAGAGATTCGCGTCGGCCGGGAAGGCGCCGGCCGAGCTGGTCGTCTTCCCCAAGGACACGGACGCGCTGCAGCAGCTCGAGATCGGGCAGACGGAGGTCTATGGCACGACGCTCGAGACGGCCGCTTACTACATGATGAGGGCGCCCAATCGCTTCGAGGTCGCGGGGCCCCCGTTCGACCGGGTGCCCACGGGCATCGGCTTCCGCAAGAACGATGCGCCGTTCGGCGCCGCGTTGCAGCGGGCTCTGGACGCCGCGAGGGCCGACGGGACATACCGCCGCATCTTCGCGAAATGGGGTCTCGAGGGAGATATGCTGCCGTGAGCCGCGAATGAATTTCGACTGGCCCTTCTTCTGGCACTACCTCTTTCGACCGAGCGCCATGTACCTGAACGGGCTGATGCTCACGCTCGTGCTCAGCGTCGTTTCGCAAACGCTTGGCACGATCGCGGGGCTCTTCCTGGCGCTTGGGCGGATGTCGCGCTTCGCCCCGTTCCAGTACGCGGCGCGGTTCTACGTCTGGGTCATCCGCGGCACGCCGCTCCTGGTGCAGATCGTGTTCATCTATACCGGGCTCGCGGCGGGCGGCATCCTGCGCTTTCACGATGTCGATCTCGGCATCGTGACCGTTCCCGGCAATGTGCAGGCGGGCATCCTCGCGCTCAGCTTGCACGAAGCGGCGTACATGGCCGAGATCATCCGCGCCGGCATCGCCTCGGTCGATTCCGGCCAGACCGAGGCGGCGAAATCCCTGGGCATGACCTTCGGGCTCCTGATGCGGCGCATCGTCCTGCCCCAGGCCGCGCGCTTCATCATCCCGCCGCTCGGCAACGAGTTAAACGGCATGCTCAAGAACAGCACGCTCGTCAGCGTGATCGGCGTGCAGGAGCTGCTGCTGACGACCGAGACGCTCACCTCGGCGACCTTCCGCGTCTTCGAGCTCTATTCCGTGGTGGCCCTCTACTATTTGACGCTCACCACGCTTTGGGGCTTCGTGCAGGGCCGCATCGAGGCCCGCTTCGGCCAGTCGGTCGCGCAGGCGGCGGCCTCGCCCGGCTTCGGCGAGCGGCTCTTCGGCGGCCGGCTCGTGCGCGCGCTCAGGGGGCGCTGATGGCCGCCGCCTCGCACGACATCCTCGCAACGATCGGCGGCGCGCCGCGCACCGCCACCGACGAGATCGTCCGGGCCGAGGGCGTGCATAAATGGTACGGTCCCGTCCACATCCTCAAGGGCGTGTCGCTCACGGTGCGCCGCGGCGAGACCGTGGTGATCATCGGCCCGTCCGGCTCGGGAAAGACGACCTTTGTCCGCTGCCTCAACCATCTCGAGGACATCCAGAAGGGCCGCATCCTCGTCAACGGCCATCTGATCGGCTATCGCGAGCGCCGCGGCCGGCTCATCCGCGACAGCGAGCGCAGCATCGCCCGGCAGCGCTGCGAGATCGGCATGGTCTTTCAGCGCTTCAACCTGTTCCATCACATGACGGCGCTCGGCAACATCGTCGAGGCGCCCATCCGCGTGCTGCGGATCCCCGAGGCGGAGGCGACCGCGACGGCGCGGGCGCTGCTTGCGCGTGTCGGCCTCGCCGACAAGGCGGATGCCTATCCGGCGCAGCTCTCGGGCGGGCAGCAGCAGCGCGTGGCGATCGCCCGCGCGCTCGCCATGAAGCCGCGGCTCATGCTGTTCGACGAGCCGACGAGCGCCCTCGACCCCGAGATGATCGGCGAGGTCCTCGCGGTGATGCGCGAGCTCGCGCGCGAGGGCATGACGATGATCGTCGTCTCGCACGAGATGGGCTTCGCGCGCGAGGTGGCCGACCGCGTCGTCATGATGGATGACGGCCAGATCGTCGAGGAGGCGCCGCCGGCGCAGCTCTTCGCGGCGCCGCGCCATCGGCGCACGCAGCTCTTCCTCTCGAAGATTCTTTAGCGTTGTGACTCCAACAGCTCGTTCTGTTTGGCCGTCATGCCCGCGAAAGCGGGCATCCAAGCATGCAGCCTTGGATTCCGGCTCTTCGCTTCGCTCCAGCCGGAATGACGACCTTTGAATGCGAATCGAATGTCAAAATCACAATACTAGCGGTCCGGCGCAGCGAAACCGTAGCACCGGCGGTCGCCTTGACAGCCTTCGTATATATGGAATACCATGTGGTATACCACATGGAACGCAGACCATTCCTCGGGAGGACGCCATGACGGCCCGGCTGAATTCGGCGCAGGCGCGCGACATCGCCTATTATCTCCACCCCTACACGAATCTCAGCGTGCATGAGAAGGAAGGGCCTGTCGTCATCACCAGGGGCGACGGCATCTATGTCGAGGACGACGCGGGCAACCGCTATATCGAGGGGCTGGGCGGCCTCTTCTGCGCGAGCCTCGGCTTCAGCGAGGAGCGCCTGATCGAGGCGGCGCTGCGGCAGATGCGCAAGCTGCCCTTCTATCACGTGTTCGGCCACAAGGCGAACGAGCCGGGCATCGAGCTCGCCGAGAAGCTGATCGCCATGGCGCCCGTCCCCATGTCGAAGGTCTTCTTCGCGAATTCCGGCTCGGAGGCGAACGACACCGCGATCAAGCTCGTCTGGTACTACAACAACGCGATCGGCCGGCCGGCGAAGAAGAAGATCATCTCGCGCGTGAAGGCCTATCACGGCGTCACCGTCGCCGCGGCGAGCCTCACGGGCCTGCCCCATCTTCATCGCGATTTCGACCTGCCCATCCCCGGCATCCTGCACACCGACTGCCCGGGCCATTACCGCTTCGGCCACCCCGGCGAGAGCGAGGAGGAGTTCGCGACGCGCTGCGCCGAATCCCTCGAGCGGCTCATCCTTGCCGAGGGGCCCGAGACGGTCGCCGCCTTCTTCGCCGAGCCGGTGATGGCGTCGGGGGGCTGCATCGTGCCGCCGCGGACCTATTTCGAGAAGATCCAGAAGGTGCTGCGGCGTCACGACGTGCTGCTCATCGCCGACGAGGTGATCTGCGGCTTCGGCCGCACCGGGAACATGTTCGGCAGCGAGACCTACAAGCTCGAGCCCGACATGATCACCATGGCAAAGCAGCTCTCGGCGGCCTATCTCCCCATCTCGGCCCTGATGGTGAGCGAGAGGATCTACCGCGCCATGGTCGGCGAGAGCGAGAAGATCGGCACCTTCGGCCACGGCTTCACCTATGGCGGCCATCCCGTCGCGGCGGCGGTGGCGCTCGAGGCGCTCAAGATCTACGAGGAGCGCGACATCCTTGGCCATGTGCGCCGCGTGGCGCCCCGCTTCCAGGAGGGGCTGCGGCGCCTCGGCCGCCATCCTCTCGTCGGCGAGGCGCGCGGCGTCGGCTTGATCGGGGGCCTCGAGCTCGTCAAGGACAAGGCGACGCGCGAGCCCTTCCAGCCGAGCGACGGGGTCGCCGTCCATGCGGGCAAGCGCGCCCAGGCCCATGGCGTCATCACGCGCGGCATGGGCGACACCGTCAGCCTCTGTCCGCCCCTCATCATCACCGAGGCGCAGATCGATGATCTCATGGTGCGGATCGAAAAGACTCTCGACGACACCTATGCCTGGGTGCGGGAGCAGCGCCTCGTCGCGGCGTAGCTGCCGCATTGAATGTCGAGGGCGGGCGTGCTACCTGCGGATTCCGATTGCCGTTTCGTTCGGGAGGAGCCCGTGTTCGACAGCAAGAAGCTCGAGGCGCTGCGCGCGAAATATGCCGAGGCCAAGGGCAGCGACGTCTTCGATCCCGAGTTCAAGAAGGTCGTCTCCCTCGTCTTCGCGAGCAAGGACCGGCGCAAGCTGCCCTATGGCGACGTCTCCACCTTCCTCGATGCGCCCTATCGCCCCGAGGCGCCCGATCAGCCGGACTTCGGCGGGCTCGATGTCGCCCTTCTCGGCGTGCCGATGGATCTCGGCGTCACCAACCGCTCTGGTGCGCGGCTCGGTCCCCGCGCGGTGCGCGCCGTCGAGCGCATCGGTCCCTACAACCACGCGCTCAAGGTGGTGCCGCTCGCCGAATGCAAGGCCGCCGATATCGGCGACGTGCCGATGCGCTCGCGCTTCAGCCTCGAGAGCTGCATCGAGGACATCGCCGCCTATTACGGGCGCATCTACGCCGCCGGCGTGAGGCCGCTCTCAGTCGGCGGCGACCACTCGGTCACCTTCCCCATCCTCAAGGCGCTGGGGCGCGAGCGGCCCGTCGGCCTCGTCCATATCGACGCCCATTGCGACACCGGCGGCGAATATGACGGCTCCAAGTTCAACCATGGCGGCCCCTTCCGCCTCGCCGTGCTCGAAGGCGTTCTCGATCCCGAGCGCACCGTCCAGATCGGCATCCGCGGCCCGGCCGAGTTCCTCTGGGAGTTCTCCTACGAGTCCGGGATGACCGTGCTGCACATCGAGGACGTGATGAAGCTTGGCATCGAGGGCGTCATCGCGAAGGCGCGCGCGGTGGTGGGCGACGGGCCCACTTATATCTCCTTCGACGTCGACGGGCTCGATCCCGCCTTCGCCCCGGGCACCGGCACGCCCGAGGCCGGCGGGCTCACGCCGCGCGAGGCCCAGGCGATCCTCCACGGCCTGCGGGGCATCGACGTGATCGGCGGCGATGTCGTCGAGGTGGCGCCCCAATACGATGCGACCAGCAACACCGCCATGGTCGGCGCCCAGATGCTCTTCGAGATCTTCTCACTCCTGGTGCTGGGGCCGAATTTCAAGCGGCGCAGCCCGCGATAGTATTGTGACTCCAACGGTTCGTTCTGTTTGGCCGTCATGCCCGCGAAAGCGGGCATCCAGGCATGCGGCCCTGGCTTCCGGCTCTGCGCGGAGCCTGTCCTCGGGCCCGCCTTCGGCGGGACCCGGGGGCTCCGGCCGGAATGACGACCTTTGAATGCGGATCGAACGTCAAAATCACAACACTAGGATCAGGAGGCGCGCCCCGCCGCGAGAGCCGGTTGCATAGACGGCCAGGCGGGAAGAGGCGCAGCGCCGGTTGCCGCATACATGATCTCGAGGCGGCGCCCCGGCGATTCCGTGAACGCAAGGGTCATGGCGCTGCCGTCGCAAGGATCGAGGGCCTCGATCCGCGCGCCCGCGGCTATCGCGGGATCGCCCTCCAGCAACCCGAGCGCATCCGGCAGGGCAGGCGGCGGGATGATGATCCTCGGCAGGAGCAGCCGCACGCGCGGCCGGCCGAAGCTCGCGCAGAGGGCGGCGAAGAACTCGCCGTCGAGGAAGGCCAGCGCCGCTTCCGCCTCCCGCCATAGATAGAAGGTGGCATAGGTCGGCTCGACGGGATCGACCAGGAAGAGCTTGTGCGCGAGCCCGGGCATGCCGTCGAAAAGGGGTCCGCGCTCCCGGGCGCGGCGGCGGATCGCGGCGACGGCCTCGGTCCCGCCGGAGAGCGGAATGCGGTAATGCATGGCGAGCATGGGGGCCTCCTCACTCGCGCACATAGGAGGCGACGCCGTTGCCGAAGGACCATTCGTCGCGCGCGTTCGGGTTGAGGATCACCTGCACGTCCTCCGGCCGCAGCCCCGGCTTTTTGGCGAGCTTCTCGGCGATGCGCTTGTAGAGGGCCTGCTTCGTTCCGGTGTCGCGCCAATTGCCGGCGGTGAGGTGGATGAAGACGACATCGGCGCTGCGATGCACGCCCAGGTAGTCCGCGTCATAGATCATCTCCTCGGGCCCATGCTGGTGGATGAGCTGGAAGCGGTCGTCGGGCGGGACGTTATAGGTCTCGACCAGGGCCTCGTGGACGCCGTCGGCGATGGCGCGAATATAGGCGGGACTCTTTCCTTTGCGGAGGGAGATGCGGGCGAGGGGCATGGCGGTCTCCTGTTCGATCTGACTTCGGCTTGACGGGCACAAGCTAGGACGCCATGATTGTCCTGAAAATAAGAAAATTTTCATTCGTATATTCTAAAATTCTGAATAATTGCTATGGCATCCACCCGCATCAATCTCGACATGGACGTGCTGCGCAGCTTCGCGACGGGCCTGGAGTTCGGCAGCTTCGCCAAGGCCTCGGACCGGCTCGGCCGCTCGCCCTCGGCGGTGAGCGCCCAGCTCCGCAAGCTCGAGGCGCAGGCGGGCGTAGCGCTCTTCCGCAAGTCGGGACGGGGCATCGCCCTCACCGAGGCCGGCGAGGTGATGCTCGGCTATGCGCGGCGGCTGCTCGAGCTCAATGACGAGGCGGTGGCGGCTCTGCGCGGCGCGGAGGTCGAGGGCTGGGTGCGGCTCGGCCTGCCCCAGGATTTCGCGGAAATCTGGCTGCCCGAGGTGCTGGGGCGCTTCGCCCGCGCTCACCCCCGCGTTCGCGTCGAGGCGCGGGTCGAGCGCAATGACGAGCTGATCGCGCGCGTCCTTGCCGGCCGGCTCGACCTCGTCCTCGTCTGGGGCGAGGCGGGAGCTCCCTATCGCGAGCGCATCGCCACTTTGCCGGTCGTGTGGATCGGACCGAGCGAGGACCGCCCGCTCGCGCGCGGGCCGGGGGAGCCGCTGCCCCTCATCGCCTTCGAGCCGCCCTGCGTCTTCCGCTCCGCGGGGATCGAGGCTCTCGACCGCGCCGGGATCTCCTGGCGGCTCGCCTTCACCAGCCCGAGCCTGAGCGGGCTCTGGGCGGCCGCCACGGCGGGGCTCGGCGTCACCGTGCGGACCCCGGCGGGATTGCCGCCGACGCTGCGCATGCTCGATCCCGCAGCGGCGGCGCTGCCGCCCCTGCCGCCGGTTGACCTCTCGCTTCTCGCCGCCGAGGCGGAGCCGGCGCCCGCGGCCCGCCGCCTCGCCGCGATCCTGAAGGAGACCCTCGCGGCGCTCCTCGCGGAAAGCCGGCCGCATCCATGAAGCTCTCCCCGTCGCGCTGCGCGCGGCGACGGCAGTACGGTCAGGGCTCGACGGGGAGGCAGCCCGGGCGATCGAACAAGGCGGCGAGCCCGCAAGGGGAGGTCAGCATGCCGCGGCCATCATGGCCGACCCCGGGGACCAGCATCAGACGCTGGCGGAAGTCAGCGGGATGGCGCTCGCGCAGATACCGGACATAGGCGAGGCCGCGCGCGAGGCGGGTGGGGCCCTGCGCCTCGGCCATGCAGCTCTTGTCGAGCGCCGGGTGATTTGGATCCGTGTCCTTGGTGCCGAGAAGATAGACGACGTCGCGCCGCATATAGGCCCGCTCCAGGGCGCCGGCGGCGATGGTCGCGGCGTAGCGCGGCAAGCCCGAGAGCCCATATTTCCAGCGATCGAAGCGGCTGCAAGCGCCGGCAAAGGCTGCGAATCCGCCCGTGCCGTCGGGGCGATCGCTGCTGAAATAGGTGTAGGAGGAGGGGTTGGCGACGACATAGCGCAGCGCGATCCCGCGCGCGGCGAGGGCCGCAGCGCCGCGGCCAAGGATGGCATAGCGCTGGACGGTCTGGGCCCCGCCCGAGTGGCCGGCGAGCACCACCGTCCGCAAATGGGGAAAACGCGCGGAAGCGGCGAGCCGTGCGAGAATGACATCGAGCGCCGCGTAGGAGCTGATCGGCGCCGGCGCGAGAGCATCGGCACCTCCCTCCCATCCGGAAATGGTCCAGCGCAGCGTCTCCGCCGGCAGGCCGTGGGCCCGTACGTCGATTTCGGCGAGGAATTGCGGCGCGATCACGATCACCGCGTCGCGGGCCTCGCCCGCTTCCGCTGCGGCGGCCTCGCCGATGGCGAAATAGGCGTCCGCGTTGCGCAGCAGGCCGTGAATGACGATCACGGCGCGGGCGACGCCCGGCTGCGGCTTCGACCAGTCGCGCGAGAGATAGAGCGGCAGCAGGCCTGTTCCTGCGCCCGTCGTGACCCGGAGCCGCTCGCTGGCGACGGCCTCGACCGGCCTGTGGCCCGGGGCGTCATCGGCTGCGGCGCGCGGATGCGCGGGTGCCGCGGCCAGCGCTGCGGCGAGGCCGGCCGCGAGAATCCAAGAGAGGCGTCGTCGGCCTCGGCCCGCGGGAGCCTGATGGCGACACCCATGGCCGTCGTTCTCGGGATGACGCTCCCGCGCCCAGCCCCGCCTCGCCGGCGCGGACGGTGGGCGGAGATGAGCCGGGGAACGCATCCACGCAGGCGCTGCGCTATAAGCTCGCCTGGCTGATGAACTTGGTGACGAGATAGGCCTCGATCGCCTCCGAGCCGCCTTCCGAGCCATAGCCCGAATCCTTCACACCCCCGAAGGGCGTCTCGGGCAGGGCCAGGCCGTGATGGTTGATCGAGACCATGCCGCTCTCGATGGCCGAGCCGATCGCCGCCGCCGTCCTCGCCGACTTGGTATAGGCATAGGCGGCGAGGCCGTAGGGCAGGCGGTTGGCCTCCTCGACGACGCCCTCGAAGGTCTTGAAGGGGGCGATCACCGCGACGGGCCCGAAGGGCTCCTCGTTCATGATGCGCGCCTCCTTGGGCACGTCGGTCAGCACCGTCGGCTCGAAGAAATAGCCCTTGTTGCCGATGCGCTTGCCGCCGGTGCGCAGCTTGGCACCCTTGGCGGTCGCGTCGGCGACGAAGGCCTCCATCGCCTCGACGCGGCGGGCATGGGCGAGAGGGCCCATCTGGGTTTTCTCGTCGAGGCCGTCGCCGACCTTGATCGCCTTGGTGGCGGCGACGAACTTGTCGACGAAGCTCTCATAGATCGGCTCCTGCACCAGGAAGCGCGTCGGCGATATGCAGACCTGCCCCGCGTTGCGGTACTTGTTGGCGGAGAGCACCTTGGCCGCCTGGTCCACATCGGCATCCTCGAAGACGATGGCGGGGGCGTGGCCGCCGAGCTCCATGGTGACGCGCTTCATGTGCCGGCCGGCGAGCGCGGCGAGCTGCTTGCCCACCGCCGTCGAGCCGGTGAAGGAGATCTTGCGGATCACCGGATGGGGGATGAGGTATTCGGAGATCTCGGCGGGAATGCCGTAGACGAGGTTGACGACGCCGGCCGGCACGCCGGCATCGGCGAAGCATTTGACCATGGCGGCGCAGGAGCCCGGCGTGTCCTCGGGGCCCTTGATGATGATGGAGCAGCCCGTGGTGACCGCCGCCGAGATCTTGCGCACCGCCTGGTTGACCGGGAAGTTCCACGGCGTGAAGGCGGCGACAGGGCCGACGGGCTCCTTGACCACGAGCTGGTAGACGCCCTCGGCCCGCGCGGGGATGACGCGGCCATAGGCGCGGCGGCCCTCCTCCGCGAACCAGTCGATGATGTCGCCGCCGGCCATGACCTCGAGCTTGGCCTGGGCGAGGGGCTTGCCCTGCTCCAGGGTCATGATGCGGGCGACCTCGTCGGCGCGGCTCCTGAGGAGGTCGGCGGCCTTGCGCATGGTCTTGTAGCGCTCATGGGCCGAGACCTTGCGCCAGGCCTTGAAGCCCTTCTCGGCGGCGGCCAGCGCCCGGTCGAGATCGGCCTTCTCGGCATGGGCCACGGTGCCGATCGGCTCCGCGGTGGCGGGATTCAGCACCGGGATGGTCTTGCCCGAGGCGCTCTTGCTCCAGGCGCCGTCGATATAAAGTGAAACGTCGGAATACATTCGTCTCCTCCTTGCCGCTCGGCGGAATGGCGGGAACCGGCGCGGTCGCTGCCCCCGGACCGGGCATGGCACGATTTCGGCCGACCGCAGCCGGACGTGATCTAGGTCCTCCCCATGTTAGGGGGCAAGCCGTGGTATTCCAAGGGCCAATGGCGGCCCTTGCCGGCGCGGCCGGGTCAGCGGCGGGGGCTCACTCGACGGCGTAGCACTCGACGAGCTCGAGGCTGCCCTTGCCCTTGAGCTCGAAGAGGCCCTGGCTGCGCGCGCGGCAGCGGTCGCGGATGCGCATCCACGCCACGCTCGACATGAAGACGGAATTGACCCTCGCGTGGCTCACCACCCGCGCCGCCGTGTTGACCGTGTCCCCCCAGAGGTCGAAGAGGTATTGCCGGCGTCCGACGATGCCGGCGACGACGGGCCCGTGATGGAGGCCGACGCGCACCCCCCAATGGGGCTTGGTGCGCCGCGTCGCCTCGATCAGCGCGAGGCCGCAGCGCACCCCGGCGAGGAGCGGGTCGTCAAGGGGCTGCAGCAGCCCCGCCGTCGCGAGCAGCGCGTCGCCGATGGTCTTGATCTTCTCCAGGCCGTGCTGCGCCACGACTTCCTCGAAGGCCTCGATCAGCTCCTGGAGGTCGGCGACGACCCGCTCCGGCGGGTTGCGGTCGCAATAGGCGGTGAAATCGACGATGTCGCAGAAGAGGACGGCGACCCCCTCGTAGCGGCGGGGCTTGACCTCGTTGGTCGCCTTGAGCTCGCGGATCGCCCCCGGCGGCAGCACGGCGTGGAGGAGCTCGTCGCTGCGCCGCCGCTCCCCCTCGATGAGGGCGAGATAGGCGGCCTCCTGGTTGCGCAGACGCTTCTTCTCGAGCGAGGCGCCGATCCTCGCCTTGAGGAGGACGGCGTTGAACGGCTTGGGCAGGTAATCCTCGGCGCCGAGCTCGATGCAGCGCACCACGCTCTCGATCGCATCCAGGGCCGAGATCATGACGACGGGGATATCGCGCAGCGCCATGTCGGATTTGAGCTCGCTGAGCACCGCATAGCCGTCCAGCTCCGGCATCATCACGTCGAGCAGCACGAGATCGAAGGGCCGCGCGCGCAGGAGGGCCAAGGCCTCGCGGCCGTTCGTCGCCTCGGTGATGTCGGCATAGCCCTCGCGCCGGAGCCGCTGCGAGAGCGTGTAGCGGTTGTTCTCGTCGTCGTCGACGACGAGGATGGCGGGGGCCGCCTCAGCCATCGCGCGGCGCTCCCGGAAGCAGCGCCTCGATCTTGCCGATGAGGCGGGCGAGCTCGACGGGCTTGGTGTCGTAGTCGTCGCAGCCGGCGGCGAGCGCCTTCTCGCGGTCCCCGGCCATGGCGTGGGCGGACAGCGCGATGATCGGGATGTGGCGCGTCTCGGGCGCCGTCTTGAGCCGGCGCGCGGCCTCCCAGCCGTCGATCACGGGGAGGTCGAGGTCCATGAGGATGAGGGCGGGCGCCACGCGCTGCGCCTCGCTCACCCCTTCCTCGCCGTCACGCGCGACGACGACCTCGTAGCCGCGACGCTCGAGACGCCGCGAGAGCATGTAGATGTTGTCCTCGTTGTCCTCGACGTAGAGGATCCTTGCCATGCTCAGGTATCCGTGCCGGTGCGCCGCGTCGCCGGGGCATAGCGCGCGACGATCTGGCGGAGATGCTCGAGGAGCTCGTCGCGGCCGAGGGCGGCCTTCTGCAGCACGTGCTCGACGCCGCCATTGAGGGCGCGTCGCTCCGCCTCGCCGATATCCGCCGCCGTCACGATGACGACGGGGGTCGCGGCGAGGGCCGGCTTCTGCCGGAGCTCGCTCAGGAAGGCGAAGCCGTCCATTTCCGGCATGATGAGATCGAGGAGGATGAGGTCGGGGGCCGCGGCCTCGAGCTGCGCGAGCGCGGCGCGGCCGTTCTCGGCGGCGGCGACATCCCAGCCCTCGCCGACGAGGAGGCGCCGCAGCATCTCGCGGGTCGCCGTCTCGTCCTCGACGACGAGGGCCCGCGGCCGCCGCTCCGCCGATTTGAAGCGCGCCAGGAGGGCCGCGAGCTCGCCGCGGTCGACCGGCTTGTTGAGATAGCCGGCGGCCCCGAGGGCGAAGCCCTTCTGCTTCTCGTCGACGATGGTGACCATGATGATGGGGATCGCCGCCAGCGCCGGCTCGGCCTTGAGCGCCTGCAGCACGGTCCACCCGTCCATCTGCTGCATCAGCACGTCGAGGGTGATGACCGAGGGGCGCAGCTCCCGCGCCAGCGCCAGGCCCTCGGCCCCATCTGCGGCGGTGACCACGTCGAAGCCCTCGCGGCTCAGGAAGCGGCGCATGAGGTCGCGCGCGGTGGCGTCGTCGTCGATGACGAGGACGCAATTGGCGTGGCCGCGCAGCGTCGCCGCCGCGGGAGTCGGCGCGGCCGGCGTTAGCTCGCTCGGCGGCGCTGTGGCGGCAGCGGGCGAGGCCCCCGTCGGCAGGCGCAGGGTGAAGCGGGTGCCTCGGCCCGGCTCGCTCTCGACGGCGATGCTGCCGCCCATCATGCGGCAGAGCCTGTCGCTGATGGCGAGGCCGAGACCGGTGCCGCCATATTTCCGGGTCGTCGAGCTGTCCGCCTGGGTGAACTCCTGGAACAGGCGGCCGAGCTGCTCCGGGGTCATGCCGATCCCGGTATCGGCGACGGTGAATTCGATCCAGCCTTCATCCGCGGCGCCGCCGCCGCGCGCCGCCGCAAGCGACACCGTGCCCTTCTCGGTGAATTTGCACGCGTTGCTGAGGAGGTTGAGAATGATCTGGCGCAGCCGCGTGAGATCCGCCTGGATCGTGCCGAGATCCGGCGGGCAATCGACCGCAAGGCGGTTGCCGTTGCGCAAGGCGAGGGGCTGGGCGGCGCCCACCACGTCGCCGATGAGGGCGGCGACGTCGACGCTCTCGTAATGGAGCTCGAGCTTGCCGGCCTCGATCTTGGAGAGGTCGAGCACCTCGTTGATGAGGTGGAGGAGGTGCTTGCCCGCGCGGGTGATCCGCTGCAGCGGCTCGAGGAAGCTCTTCTGCCCCGCCTCCTCGGCATCCTCGATCAGCATCTCGGTGATGCCGATGACGGCGTTGAGGGGCGTGCGCAGCTCGTGGCTCATATTGGCAAGGAAGCGGCTCTTCGCCAGGGTCGCCTGGGTGGCCTGGTCGCGCGCGTCGGCCAGGCGATCGACGAGCTCGCCGAGCTGCATCTCCCGCGCCTTGAGCTCGGTGATGTCGGTGAAGACGCCGACGACGCCGCCCTCTGCGGTGGGGCGCTCGCTGATCTTGAGCCAGCGGCCGCCGCTCCGCGGCTGCTCATAGGCGCCGCCGGGATTGCGGTGGCGCGCCAGCCGCTCGGCGAGCCACGCCTCAGGCCGCTCCTGCGCGGGCGGGATGAGCCCCGCCGCGGCGGCGGCGCGGAGGATGGCCTCGTAGGACGTTCCCGGCGCCACCCTGACGTCGAGCCCGGCATACATCTCGCGGTAGCGGCGGTTGCAGAGGACGAGGCGGTCCTCGGCGTCGAAGAGGGCGAAGCCCTCCGAGATCGCCTCGATGGCCTCGCTGAGCTGCGCCTGGGCGCGGCCGGCCTCCGCCTCGGCGCGCCGGCGCTCGCGCCCCAGCCGGTCGCGATCCAGCATGCTCAGGCGGAACTTCTCCAAGGCGCGCGTCATGGCGCTGATCTCGTCATTCCCGACCGCTCTGACAGCCTCGTCGAGGCGACCACTCGAGATCGTTTCCATGGAGCGCTCAAGCTTCCGCAGCGGCTCTATGATCGACCGGATAATGAGCAGCAGGAGGCCGATGGCGACCAGGATCGCGGCAAGTCCCCCGACGATCGCGACTTTGACGGCAGCGGCGGACCCGGCGGTGGCGGCATCCCGTGCGGCCCGCGCTTCCCGCGCAAGCGCATCGACGATCTTCGACAGCTCTTGGTCGACGTGCCGAACATGGTTGCGTGATTGCGCCATCAGCGCGTTGCCGGCCTCGCGCCGGTTCTCGCCATATTCCTGGGTTGCCTGGAGAGAGAGCGTTTGGAGCTCGTTGAGCTCAGTCTCAATCCGCGCGACGCCGCTTGGGTCGATGCCCGAGAGAGCATTAAGATCGGCGTCGAACTGCCGCCGCGCGGTGGCAGCCTCTTCTTGCGATTCGTCGAGAAGGCTGACCGCATATTCCTCCAGCCAGTATTTGAAGTCGCCGAGGTGCATTTCCGCTTCTTCGGCGGTCTTGAGCTGTGCGGCAAGGCGAGCCACGTTATCCAGAGCGCGCGAGTCGCTGGCCGTCTGCTGAGTCACGTAGCCGACGACCAGGATGAGGATAGCCAGCAGCGAAATCGCGAGCAAAGTGAGCCGCCCGCGAACCGACAAGCGCGATATGCCAAACTTCATCTCAATCCCTTCCAAACGCGGCGGCTGTTATCGTCACCGCCTCGGACAGACGGGAATTTCCGGTCTATCCGGCGAAGCCCTGTCCATAATGCGGCTCCTGGCGCTCAGGGGTGCTGCGCGGCATCGACAAGGTCAAGGCGGAATGGGCGATGATCTGCACCGCTCACAACCTTCTCAAGCTCGCCGCATGCGCGACGTGAGCCGTCGCCACAGCTATTGCGTGCCCTCAACATGCGCCTTGCCAGTCACTCAGGACCGCTCCGCCGTGACTACTCAGACAGGCTCCTAGCCTGTCGGTTTTCACCGACCATTGCCACCATAACGATTGCGCGGGTCATCATCGCTCTCTGTCGGTCTTCTTATCCCGACAGTGGCTACGCCCTAAGCGTCGGGCGCGTCAGCCCTTGCTCGGCTACGCGGGCCTATGCGAGCCGTGTCATGCGCAGCGCGACACTTCGGGAGGCCCACCTCACGTCAGCGCATCTTACACCTGTTGATGAGCGAATCCGACTCGAAATACGGGATACGCCGACATCGGCAGCGCCGCCGAATTGTCCAATCGCGTCGCAAGGAGCCGGGCCATGCGATACGGCCTTTGCCCGTTGCGCGCCCCATTTTAGGCCTAGCCCTCGGCGTCGATCCCGAGCCTCGAGGATGGAGCAAAGGGGGTGCGATTGCCTGGGCAGCGATTCCGAGGTGAGGCTATGCTTGCGCAATGGGACGGGCGCAGAATGGCGACGGCTTTCCAGACGCGACCGGCTGCCGTCACTGGCCTCCCTTCGCTTGCGTCAGGTGGGAGACGTGATTCGAAAGGTCATGATCTGGGACGCGCCGACGCGCCTCTTCCATTGGCTGGCGGCGGTGCTGGTTGCGGCGGCTTATGCAACTTGGCGGCTCAATTGGATGGATTGGCACGCGCGCGCAGGCTACGCGCTGCTTACGCTGGTCGTCTTCCGGCTGCTGTGGGGAGGGTTCGGGAGCGAGACGGCGCGGTTTTCCCGTTTCATCGCCTCTCCGCGCGCCGCAGCGCGGCACCTCATGCGTCTCTTCCGCCGCGAGCCCGATCGCCAAGTCGGCCACAACCCGGCTGGCGGCTGGATGGTGCTGCTGCTGCTGGCGCTACTTCTCGGCGAGACGCTGACGGGACTCTACGTCAATAATGACGTGGCCGATGTCGGCCCCTTGACCGAACTCGTCCCGGCGCCGGTTGCCAACCTGATCAGCGCGCTTCACGACATCCTCTGGCAAGCGCTGGCGGCGGCCGTCGCGCTGCATATCCTGATCGTCCTGGTTTATTGGGCGGTAAAGCGCCACAACCTCGTGCTGCCGATGATCACGGGACGCAAACTGCTGCCGCCGGACATACGGCCCCCCCTGCTTGTGGGATGGCCCCGCGCGCTGCTCCTCTTCGCTTGCAGCACGCTCATCGCTGCGGCGCTCGTGAATTTTCTTTAGGCGAGACTCATCCTTTTGGCGGCGTGACTTGGCCTCGGATCTCCCCCGCGGGATGGTCCTTCGTGTGCACATTGATATACCAGTCGCCGGCTTCAAACGCCTTCGCCTGCTCCGGCGTCAGTGTCGCGCTGCCCTTGATCGGGTTCGTCACCGCGTTGCCGTTCTCGGTGAGCCAGATCTGCACGGGCCCGCTCTTGCCCTGAGCGCCATTATGGAAATGCGCCATGGTGACGGGACTCGACAAATCGCCCATCGTAATGGTCCAGGCGACGACGCGTGTGCCGGGATCCCAGGTCAGGGAAGCGGTCCCTTTGGCAGGAATCGACAGGGGCGGTATCTCCTCGGCGCCGCTCAGCGGCACCGTGAACGACATCGGCGCGGCCGCCACCGGCCCAGCCCAGGTGAGGCAGGCCAGCCCCGCCAGCGCGAAGACCGCCCGCCGAGACAATGCGCCAGTCATGGTTTCATCTCCTCCCAGTCTATGGATCATCGGCTACTGCTCGGCGTGCGCCCCCGCTCCGGCAAAAAAGCCGTCAGGACGAGCGTCAAGAGGGCCGCCGCCAAGCGCGGCCCCGAGCGGCGACGGACGCGACGAGACATGGACCCTCTGCTGGATGCGGGGACCGCCTGGTCGGACCCCATAAGGGAATTGTGCGCGCATCGGAGCGGCGGCGCAAGGATTGCCGCGAGAGCAGCTCGGCCGGGGCGGCATGGGGATCGCATCGAAAGCTATCGGATGACCGGCGAGGCCTGCGCTTCGCCCTCGACGCGGGGCGGCGCCGGCGCCTATCCTTGCGGAACCCAACGCCATCGCCATGACATGGAGGGAGGAGACCATGGACGTGCGCGCCGCCGTCGCCCATCAGGCGGGAGCCCCCTTGCGCATCGAGACTGTCAAGCTCGACGGCCCGCGCGCCGGCGAGGCTCTTATCGAGATCAAGGCCACGGGCATCTGCCATACCGACGCCTATACCCTCTCGGGCGCCGATCCCGAGGGGCTGTTTCCCGCCATTCTCGGCCATGAGGGAGCGGGCATCGTCGTCGATGTCGGGCCGGGCGTCACGAGTCTCAAGAAGGGCGATCACGTCATTCCCCTCTACACGCCGGAATGCCGCCAATGCGAGTATTGCCTCTCGGGCAAGACCAATCTCTGCCAGGCGATCCGCGCCACCCAGGGCCGCGGCGTGATGCCCGACGGCAGCAGCCGCTTCTCCTTGGGCGGCGAGACGCTCTTCCACTACATGGGCACCTCGACCTTCGCGAATTATACCGTCGTGCCCGAGATCGCCCTCGCCAAGATCCGCGAGGACGCCCCCTTCGACAAGGTCTGCTATATCGGTTGCGGCGTCACCACCGGCATCGGCGCCGTGATCAACACGGCGAAGGTCAGGCCGGGCGCCAATGTGGTGGTGTTCGGCCTCGGCGGCATCGGCCTCAACGTCATCCAGGGGGCACGCCTCGTCGGCGCCAACATGATCGTCGGGGTCGACATCAACCCCAAGCGCAAGGCCCTCGCCGAGAAATTCGGTATGACCCATTTCGTCAATCCCAAGGAGGTCGAGGGCGACCTCGTGGCCTATCTCGTGGCGCTGACCAAGGGCGGGGCCGATTACAGCTTCGAGTGCATCGGCAATGTCGATGTGATGCGCCAGGCCCTCGAATGCTGCCATAAGGGCTGGGGCGAGAGCATCATCATCGGCGTCGCCGGCGCGGGGCAGGAGATCCGCACGCGGCCCTTCCAGCTCGTCACCGGGCGCGTCTGGCGGGGTACCGCCTTCGGCGGCGCCAAGGGCCGCACCGATGTGCCCAAGATCGTCGACTGGTACATGGACGGCAAGATCAACATCGACGATCTCATCACCCACAAGCTCGCCCTCGACGACATCAACAAGGGCTTCGAGCTCATGCACAAGGGCGAATCGATCCGCAGCGTCGTGGTGTATTAGTGCCCGTGTCGTGATTCGAATCTCGCTCTGTTTCCAAGCCGTCATTCCGGCTGAAGCGAAGCGGAAAGCCGGAATCCAGCGGTGCTCGATCTGGATGCCCGCTTCCGCGGGCATGACGATGGGAGAGGGCCAGCTATTGGAATGACGCTGTCAATGCGAAAGATGCCCCGGTGAGGATGATCTCGGAGCAGCGCTGCTTCGGCGGCATCATGGGCTATTACAGCCATGATTCGACGGCCTGCGGTCTCGCCATGCGCTTCGCCGTCTTCCGCCCGCCGGCGGCGGCCGGGCGCCCGGTCCCCGTGCTCTATTATCTCGCCGGCCTCACCTGCACCGAGGAGACCTTCATGATCAAGGCCGGGGCGCAGCGCCTGGCCGCGGCCCTCGGACTCATGCTCGTCGCGCCCGACACCAGCCCGCGCGGCGCCGGGATCCCCGGCGAGGGCGATGACTGGGAGCTCGGCCTCGGCGCCGGGTTCTATGTCGACGCCAGGGCCGAGCCTTGGTCGCGCGCCTATCGCATGTACAGCTACGTGACCCAGGAGCTGCCCGCCCTCATCGCCGCGCGCTTCCCCGCCCGCGCCGATCGCCAGGGCATCTTCGGCCATTCCATGGGCGGGCACGGCGCCCTTGTCTGCGCCCTGCGCAATCCCGGGCTCTACCGCTCGGTCTCGGCCTTCGCCCCGATCGCGGCGCCCATGCGCTGCCCCTGGGGGCAGAAGGCTTTTCGCCACTATCTCGGCGACGATCAGGCGGCCTGGCGCCTCTACGACGCGACCGAGCTCCTCGCCGCCGGCGCGCGCACGCCGCCGCTCCTCGTCGATCAGGGGACCGACGACAAGTTCCTCCTCGAGCAGCTCCGGCCCGAGCTTCTCGACGGCGCCTGCCGCGTCGCCGGGCAGGCGCTCAACCTCCGCCTTCAGCCGGGCTACGACCATTCCTATTATTTCGTCGCCACCTTCATGGAGGATCACCTGCGCCACCACGCGGCGGCGCTCCTGGATTGACGCGGCCGCGGCGCGCCCGATTGCGCGCCATTCGCCACACCTTCGGCGTATGGCGTATAGTGAGGGAGCGTGGGGCCGGCCGAGGCCGGTGAGCCGGGAGGTATCCAATGTCCGTCGATGCCCTCTTAAGCTACGCTCTGTCGGTGCCCGATCCCGAGGCGGGGCGCCTCTTCTATGCGAGCTTCGGGCTCATCCCCGACGCGCGAGGGGCCGTCATCGCCTTCCGCTGCGAGGGCCGCGACCAGGACCAGGTGCATCTCGTCGAGGGGCGGCGCAAGCGCCTCCACCATCTCGCCTTCGGCACCAGCCTCGACGGCCTCACCGCGATCGCCCAGCGCATGGCGGCGCGCGGCATTCCCGAGATCGACCCGCCCCATCCTGCCTTCAATGACGGGCTCTGGCTGCGCGATCCCGACGGCAACGCGATCTGCCTCCTGGTCGAGGCGGCGCGACCCTGGCGCACGGCGCCGCCGGTCCGGCTCAACACCCCGGGGCATATGAGCCGCATCGGCATCCGCGGCGCGCCCGACGATCACCCGGTCCGCCCCACCCGTCTCGGCCATGTCCTCCTCCATACGCCGCGGCTCGAGGCGATGCTGGCGTTCTATGGCGAGGTGCTGGGCCTGCGCCTCTCCGACCGGGTCGACGGCATGATCGCCTTCATGCACCTGCCCACGGGGGGCGATCACCATGTGCTCGCATTTCTCGCCGATGCGCGGCCGGGCTTCCATCACGCCAGCTTCGAGGTCGCCTCGCCCGACGAGATCGGCATCGGCGCCAGACGCGTGCTCGAGGCCGGCTACCGCGACGGCTGGGGTCTGGGCCGGCATGTCCTCGGCTCGAACTTCTTCCATTATCTGCGCGATCCCTGGCATAGCCTCGCCGAGTATTTCTGCGACATCGACCAAATCCCGCCCGACGGCTCCTGGCGCGCCGCGGATCATCCGCCCGCCGACGCCCTCTACCGCTGGGGTCCGCCGCCGCCGCCCGACTTCGGCACGAATTTCGAGGCGTAGAGAAGACTGCTCGCGACGGCGCTCAGGACTGGGCGAAGCGCTCGCGCTGGGCGTCGACGAGCGAATGGTGGGCGTAAGTCTTCCAGGTGAGCGCGTAATTCTCGGCCTGGAGGCCCCATCCGGTCCAGCCCGGCCGCGTCCCGCGCGCAAACATCTCGAGATAGGGCCCTTTGCTGCACGCCTCGATGACCGCATATTGCTCGTCGGGCTTGCGTGAATGCTCGCGCTTGCGGGTCTTGATGATGTTGACCTGCCGCCGGCCGGCGGCGAGCGTGCGGTTGTTCCTGCCGCCTATCCCGAACAGCAGCAGCTCCGTGACGTTCCTGAAATAGAAGCCGACTCCCCGGCCGTCCGGTCCGCCGTCCTTCCGCACCTTGTGCCAGACGATGTTCGACTTGTAGCTGAATCCCCACGCCTGCATCACTTGGAGGCCCTGGGGCAGAAGGGCATTCGGCACCCATAGGTACAGATGGCTTTGCTCGCCGGCGATCGCGGCGACGGGCAAGGCGCAGATCTCGTCCAAGGTCATCGTCTCGTAGCGATTGAGCCGCTTATGCTCGGGCGCCATTTTCCCGGTCCGGTTCGTGAAGCGCCATGGCGGGTCGGCGAGAATCGTACCGAACGGCGTCGACTCGACGCAACTTAGCAAGCTATCTGTCGCATTGCTCATTGCTTGACCCGCTTTCGTGTCACGCGTTCGATGGGCGCGAAATCCTAGCAGATTCGAACAAAAAGGGAACATCTTTTCGCGCAGGCCGTCACCTGGAGGCGGCGTACAATCGGGCAAAGGCGAGGACGAGATCATGCCCTGGCAAGCATCACCCCGTCTCGCGGCCTTGCTCGGCGCCGCCCTTCTCCTGATCGCCGCGCAGCTCTCGCCCGCTGCGGCGGCGTCCGGGCGCGGCCCAGCCGCGGTCGCCGCCAGCCAGATGGCGCCGACGGTCGAGGCCGGCGTCGCCGGACGCTTCGACGATCCCGTCGCCTATTGCCGCGCCGTCGGCACCATCGACAAGCCGGATTCCCGCTATGACGGGCCGCCCGTGCCCGCCTGGCTGGCGCGGGCCTTGAGGCGGGCGAGCCATGCCGCCGCTACGGCCCCCCTCGGCCTCTTCGACCACGCCGTCTGGCGCTGCGCCCACGGCCATGTGCTGGCCTGCACCTATGGCGCCAACATCCCCTGCGACAGCAAGGCCGACACCAGCCGCTGGCCGGCGCCGGGCGCGGTCAATTTCTGCCGCGACAGCCCCGAGGCGGAGGTGGTGCCCGCGGCGGCCACCGGCCACGCCACCGTCTATGAATGGCGCTGTCATCACGGCAAGCCCAAGATCGTGCGCCAGGTGCTGCGCGTCGACCGCGAGGGCTATCCCGCCGCGTTCTGGTACCGGGTGACGCCGGCGATGGGCCGGCCGTGAGCCGGCGGGCGAGCTCCGACGAGTTCATCCCCTGGATAGCCCGTTTTCACTTTTGCGCCTTAGATAAATGACATCGGCTCTAGGTGAGCGGCGACCCGGGAGGGCGTCCACTTGGCACACCGCAAGCGAGCCTCGATCATCGATCAATCCGACCCGCCGTCACGCCGCGGCCGCAAGAGAGCCGCGGCGCGAAATCGACGCCGTTGCGACGCCGCCCGTCGCTGCGACGGGGGTGCTAAGGGGAGGGGGGCATGAAAGCGATCCTGATTCCCGTGCTCGGGGCGGACGATCTCCCGGCGGTGCTGCCGACCGCCCTTCTCGCCGGGCGCCGCTTCGGCAGCTATCTCGAAGGCCTCGAGCTCTATCCGGCGCGGCCGGAGCAGCTCGTGCCCGCGGGCCTGGTCAACGGTCTCCTCTTCGACAGCTTCGAGGAGAAGCAGCGGGAATATCGCCGCCGCGCCCAGGAGCGCTTCACGGTCTATATGCGCGGCGAGGGGGTGCCGGCCGCCGTGGCCGAGGCGCAGGACGCCGCGGCGAATGGCGTGGTCGCGCGCTGGCGCGACGACGTGCTGCTGAGCAGCGACCTGATCGGCGCCTATGGCCGGCTCTTCGATCTCCTCGTGCTGGCGCAGCCCTCGGGACATGGTGCGGGCGGCCGCATGGCGCTCCTCGAGACGGCGCTCTTCGAGAGCGGCCGGCCCATCCTGATCGCCCCGCCGGAGCCGCCGGCCTCCCTCGGCCGCGTCGCCGTGATCGCCTGGAATGGCAGCACCGAGACGGCGCGCACCTTGGGCTTCGCCATCCCCTTCCTGCGCCAGGCCGAGCGGGTGGTGGTGCTGACGGTCGCGGATGGCGAGGTGCCGGATGCGCCGCGCGCCGGCGGGGTCGTGCACTACCTCGCCTGCCACGGCATCGAGGCCACGGCGACCCATGTCCCCCCCCATCGCCGCAGCGTCGGCGAGGCCATGCTCGAAGAGGCCGCGGGCCTCGGCGCCGATCTCCTGATCAAGGGCGCCTATACCCAGAGCCGGCTGCGCCAGATGATCTTCGGCGGCGCGACGCGCCACATCATCACGGCGGCGGCGCTGCCGGTCCTGATGGCCCATTAAGGGCGGAGAGCGCATGTCGCCCCTCGACATACAATCCGGGCCCGTCCGGGCCGAGGCCCCGCCGCGCGCCGCGACGGCGCCTCCGCCCGAGGCGCGCCCCTGGTCGGCCGCCGATGGCGGCGTCGGCATGGCCTTCGGCATCTTCGGCCTGGCGGCGCTGCAGGCGATCCCGCCCGCGGCGCGCTGGCTGACGCGCCCGCTCGCCTTCGCCCTCCTCGTCCTCTGGCTTCTCTTCATGGCGGCCTATCTGCGCGCGTTCCTCGCCGGCGAGGCCCAGGCCTATCTGCGTCCCCTGGTCGGCCGCTTCGCCATCGGCACCTGGGTCGCCGACAGCGCCGTGACCGGGGAGTTCCTCCTCTACGCCGCCCCCGGCTGGCGGCCAGTGGCCATGGCGCTCGCCGCCATCGGCCTGCTCGTCTGGGTGTGGTACGCCAAGGTCGCCTTGCGCGGCTTCGCCCGCATGCTGGCGGATCCCGACAGCTGCCGCGCCCGCGGCCTCATCCTGCTCACCACCGTGAGCATCCAGGCGCTCGTCCTCGTCGCCCTCAAGCTCTTCCCCCGCGTCCGCCTCGTTGCCGAGCTCGCGACCGTGCCTATCGGCGTCGGCTATGTCGTCTACGGGCTGGGCGCGGCGCTCGTCTTCCACCGCTTCCTCCGCATCGGCACCTGGCATCTCGAGGAGGACTGGGACGACACCAACTGCATCCTCCACGGCGCCGTCTCGATCAGCGGCCTGGCCGCCGTCTCCTGCCCGTTCTTTCCCGATTATCTCTGCCTTTTGAGCTGGGCCTTTGCCGCGGCCATGGTCGTCCTGGTCGAGGGGGTCGAGCTCGCGCGCCTCGCCGTGCGCGTGCGTCATCTCGGCTGGGAGCGCGGCGCCTTCGTCTACAACGTCTCCCAATGGGCGCGCGTCTTCACCTTCGGCATGTTCTATGCCTTCACGCTTGCCTATGTGCAGCGCTTCGGCTTCGCCGACGACCCCGGCTGGGCCGTGGCCCTCCAGCGCGCCATCCTCGCCTATGGCCAGTATGTCGTTGCCCTGACGCTCCTCGCCGATCTCGCCATGTTCCTGCGCGCCCGCCTCGGTGGTGCTGCTCAGAGATAGTCGATGCGGTCGAGGCCGGGATCGAGATCGAGCCCGGCGCCGAGGCGCTCGGCATAGGCCGAGCCGTATTCGAAGGTCTGGCCCATGAGGAGGAGGGCCACCCTCCCGTCCTCGCCGGCGAGCGGCAGGATGATGCGCGAGACGACGAGCTCCGCGGCCTCGCCGCTCGTATAGCGGTTGCGCACGAAGATGGGCCGTCCGCCGTCGAAGACGAGCGCGTAATGGCGCTCCGCCACGGCGCGGCGCGGCGGCGGCATCACCTCGTCGACATGAAGGCCGGTGAGCTCGCGCCCATAGGCCTCGACCACGGCGGTGCCGGTCAAGCGATAGCGGAAGCGGCCGGCCTCGGTGCGCTCCACGAGCTGGAGATAGGGAAGGAGCCGCGGGATATGGACGGGATCGATATCGGCGCGCCGCGGGGCCGCGCGCGCGCCGCGCTGCGCGCACCAATAGCGCCACAACGCCGAGAGGATGGGGTTGTCCGCGATCAGCTTCGACATGGGGAAATACTCACGGGGGGAGTGAAGCAGGCAAGCGTAAAAAAATGCCTAGCGCCGCGCCCGAAGGGCGCCGTGCCGCGCCCGCCCGTCAAGCCGGGCGCGCCTCCGGCACGAGCGCCCGGTCCAGCGGCCCGCCGCCCGTGAGCGAGACCTGGATCGCCGCCGGCGATCTCAGATGGAGGTCGCGCTGGGGATAGGGCATCTCGATCCCGGCCGCGCGGAACCCGTCCCACACGCCCAGCAGCACCGCACTCTTCACATTGGCGACGCCGTTGGCGGGGTCTTTGATCCAGAAGCGCAGCTCGAGCTCGATGGCGCTGGCGCCGAAGCCGGTGAGGAGGCAGCCCGGCTCCGGCGTCGCGAGCACGCGCGGCACCCCGCGCACCGCCTCCAGCGCCAGCGCCATCGCCTGGCGCACATCCGCGTGGTACGAGATGCCGACGGGCACCCGCAGGCGGAGAAGGTCGCTGCTGTAGCTCCAGTTCTCCACCCGCTGGGTGATCAGCTCCTCATTCGGAATCAGGTGCTCGATGCCGTCGCGCGTCACCACCGAGACGTAGCGGGCGCCGAGCGATTGCACCCAGCCATAGGTGCCGCCCACGGCGATGACGTCGCCGGGCTTGATCGACTTGTCGAGAAGCAGCGTGATGCCGCTGATCAAGTTGGAGACCGCCTTCTGCAGGCCGAAGCCGATGCCGACGCCGACGGCGCCGCTGAACACGGCGAAGGCGGTGAGGTCGATGCCGATGCTGCGCAGGGCGGCGACCACCGCGATGATCACGAGCACGACCTTGAGCAGCTTGACGAAGAGGACCTGGACCGAGGGCGTCAGATTGGGAAGGGCCGTGATGCGCCGCTCCAGGAGGCGCGAGGCCGTGATCGCGAGCCACAGCAGCACCGCCAGGGAGATCATGCCGCGAATGACGCTCAAGGCCGAGATGCGGAGGCCGCCCAGATTGACGGCAACGGCGTTGAGAAGGGCGATGGTGGGATCGAGCAGGTTGAGGATGTTGAGCGCGGCGATGCTCCAGGCGATCACCGCGACGATCCTCGACCACACCGGATCGCGCACCAGATTCGAGGTGAGGCGGATGATGACCCAGGCGGTCAGCAGGCTGGCCGCGACCTTGACGAGCTGATGCGGCCATTGCGCGTCGGCGGCGACGAGCACGGCCAGCCACTGGAGCAGCAGCCAGATCGCCGGCACGGCAAGGGGCCTCAGCGCGAGGGCGGTGTCGGCGAAGCGGCGCTCGAGGCGCAGGCTCAGCCGCGCCAGCCCGGCCTTGGCCATGGGGCCGAGATAGCGCGCGGCGAAGAAGGTCGCCGCCACCGCGGCGATCTGGCCGAGATTGGAATAGACGAGGACATTGGCGAACACCCAGGCTTCGATGGCGCGAAGCATCGACAGGATGCTCTCGGTATCGAGCAGGTTCTGCATGGCGGTCCACTCCGGCTGCCTGACGGGACGCAGGGATGGGCGGCGGCCGCGCCCCAGGCGTAAGGCGCCGCCCTTCAACATAGATAAGATACGAGCGGAGAGCGCTTTCGGCCGCGGGGATTCCGCCCCGCCGGCGATGAGGCGGCGGCGGGGGCGCGCCCTCGGCGATCGCATAAGGGGGTTGCGGCGGCGGGAGGGGGACGGCCGCGCCCCGGCCGATGTACGATCTCCCGAGGCGGCCGGCACCCGCCGCGCCGCCGGTTGCGATCACGGCTCGAAGCGATGCTCCTGTTGCAGTGGCCATTCGACCTCGCGCTCGACCTCTTCGCCGTCGCCCATGCGGCGGCGGCGGGGGCGGTGACCGTCCATGTGCTGCTGCGCAAGCGCAATGTGCGCGCCGCGATCGGCTGGATCGGCCTCGCCTGGCTGTCGCCGGCCTTCGGCGCCCTTCTCTATTACGCCCTCGGCATCAACCGCGTGAGCCGGCGCGCCGCGCGGCTTCGCTACCGCGGCGTTGCGGCGCGCAAGCCCCGCGCGCCCCGCGTGACACCCGCGGCCCTCCCCGACAACATCGCCATCGTCGCCGATGTGGGGGAGCGGGTGGTGGGGCGGCCCCTCACCCCCGGCAACAAGCTCACCCCCTTGCGCGGCGGCGACGAGGCCTATCCCGCCATGATCGCCGCCATCGCCGCGGCCAAGCGCAGCGTGGCCCTTCAGTCCTATATCTTCCGCGCCGACGAGGCGGGGCTCCCCATCGTCGCCGCCCTCGCCGCGGCGCGGGCGCGCGGGGTCGAGGTGCGCGTGCTCATCGACGGCATCGGCGGCGGCTATCTCATCTCGCCCATCGCGCGGGCGCTGGCCCGTGCCGGCATCCCGGCGGCGCGCTTCTTCCACGACTGGCTGCCCTGGCGCATGCCCTTCCTCAACATGCGCAGCCACAAGAAGATCCTGGTCGTCGACGGAGCGATCGGCTTCACCGGCGGGCTCAATATCGGCGCCGAGAACGTGGCGGCGCTGCGGCGCAGGCGCGCCGTCGACGACATCCATTTCCGCGTCGACGGCCCGGTGGTGAGCCAGCTCATGCTGACCTTCGCCGAGGATTGGAACTTCGCGACGGGCGAGCTTCTGGAGGGCGAGGCGTGGTGGCCCGAGCTGGCGCCCGCGGGGCCGCTCCTCGCGCGCGGGATCAGCTCCGGCCCCGACGAGGATGTGGAGAAGCTCGACGCCGTTCTCGCCACCGCGACGGCGGCGGCGCGCAAGCGCCTGCGCATCGTCACGCCCTATTTCCTCCCCGAGCAGCATCTGATGTCGGCCCTTGCCCTGGCCGCGCTGCGCGGCGTCGAGGTCGAGATCGTCATCCCGGCGCGCTCGGATCACTTCCTCCTGGACTGGGCCATGCGCGCCCATCTCGGCTTCTTCGGAGTCCCCGATGTGCGCTTCTATCTGACGCCGCCGCCTTTCGATCACGCCAAGCTCATGACCATGGACGGGCGCTGGTGCTTCCTCGGCAGCGCCAATTGGGACGCGCGGAGCATGCGCCTCAATTTCGAGTTCAACCTCGAATGCTATGGCGAGGACGCGGTGGCGGCGATCGACCGCATGATCGACGCTCGCATCGCCCGCGCCCATCTTGCCTCCCGCGACGAGCTCACGCGCCGGCCGCTGCCCCAGCGGCTGCGCGACGCCGCGGCGCGCCTGCTGCTGCCTTACCTGTAATTACTCGGCGATCTTGCCGAGAAGGCGCAGAAGCCCGGGGCGGAAGCGCGGCGCCACCGGCTCGAGGGTGGCGTCGGTCGCCGCGCGGGCGCGGGGAATGGCCTCCTCGACGAGCTTCCGCCCCGCCGGCGTCAGGCTGAGCCGCGCCGAGCGGGAGTCGCGAAGGTCGCGCCCGCGCGCGACGAGGCCGCGCTTGGCGAGGCGCTGCACCACGCCCAGGATGTTCGCGGGGTCCATCGCCGTCAGCCGGCCGAGCCGGTTCTGGGAGATCGGCCCCGCCGTCGCGATCGTCACCAGGGCGGAGAACTGCATGGGGGTGAGCTTGAGATCGCCCATGCAGCGGGTGAAGATCGCGACATGGCGCTGATGGGCGCGGCGCAGGATGAAGCCGATCTGCGCCTCGAGGCGATAGCCGGAGTCAGTGGGCGCCGCCTTGGCGCCCGGCGCCTTTCGTGACCGCGGACGATTCATCCTTGCCGAGCCTCCGACTTGTGTCTCTTGTCTCTGCGAGTGTGCGGAGTCGCCGTCCGAGGCGGGAGAATCCGGCGGGCGGGAGCGAGAGCCTAATCGCGAAGCGAGACGTCGCCGGCAAAGGCTGTAGCGTTGTCGGCGCTCCAAGTCAATTGGGCCCGGTCGCCGGGGCGCAACACCGGGGCTCCCGCGTCGAGGGCCTGCTGAAGCACGACGAGTTCGACGCCCGTGCTCGTCCGCACCACGTATTTGCGCGACTGCCCCAGATAGATCACGTTGCGGACGATGCCGGCGAGCCGGTTCTCGCCCTCGGCCTCGCCCGCGCCGGGGACGAGGCGCATGCGCTCGGGGCGGATCGCGAGGGTCGCGGGGCGATGGAGCGAGAGGACCCCGCAGGCGCGCGCCGCCAGCCGCAGTCCCGGCGCCTCGATGCGGCAGCGATCGCCGTCGAGTGCCGTCACGGTGCCGGCGAGGAAATTCGATTCGCCGAGGAAGCCGGCGACGAAGCCGCTCGCCGGCCGCTCGTAGAGCGTGTCGGGCGCCCCAATCTGCTCGATGCGGCCGCGATTGAAGATGGCGACGCGATCGCTCATCACCAGCGCCTCCTCCTGGTCGTGGGTGACATAGATCACCGAGATGCCCAGCTCGCGGTGGAGGCGCATGATCTCGAGCTGGAGCTGCTCGCGCAGCTTCTTGTCGAGAGCACCGAGGGGCTCGTCCATGAGGAGGAGGCGCGGTTCGAACACCATGGCACGGGCGAGCGCCACCCGCTGCTGCTGCCCGCCCGAAAGCTCGCGCGGATAGCGCTCGCCAAGGCCGGGCAGGCCGACAAGGGCGAGCACGTCACCAACGCGGCGCCGGATCTCCCTTGCCGCAACACCACGCATCTCGAGAGGGAAGGCGATGTTCCGCGCCACCGTGAGATGCGGGAAGAGCGCGTAGCTCTGGAACACCACGCCGATATTGCGCCGATAGGGCGGCAGCGGGGTGAGCGGCGCGCCGTCGAGGCGCATACTGCCTTCAGATGGGGTGGCAAGCCCGGCGATCATCTGCAAGGTCGTGGTCTTGCCCGAGCCCGATGGTCCGAGCAGGGTCAGGAACTCGCCGCGGCGCAGGGTGAAGGAGACGCGGTCCACGGCGACGATCGCCCCATAGACCTTCCGTACGTCCTCGATCTCGAGAATGTTGTCGCCGCTCATCGCTGGCTCGCGCATCAGAACACCATCTCCGGGCTGTCAGGGCGCCGGGCGCGCAGCCGCCTTCGCGCGAGGCTCTCCGTGAGCAGCAGGAGCAGGGAGAACAGGAAGAGGGAGGTCGAGATCGCCGTGATGGTCGGATCGACGGCGCCCCGCACGTCGGACCACATCTCGACGGTGATCGGGCGCAGGGAAGGTGTGCTGATGAAGAGCGAGACGACGAGCTCGTCGAATGACATCACGAGGGCGAAGAGCAGGCCCGAGACCACGCCGGGGAGGATCAGGGGGAAGGTGATGCGCCAAAATACGTGCCAGGGCGTCGCCCCCAGGGTGAGGGCGGCGTTCTCGAGCGAACGATCGACCATGCGCAGCGAGGCGAGCACCGTCGAGAGCACGAAGGGCAGGGTCAGCACCGTATGGGCAAGGATGAGGCCGAGCAGCGTGCCGTGCAATCCCCAGGCGCGAAAGGCGCCGAAGATCGCCGCCGCAGTGATGATCACGGGGACGACGAGAGGTGCCATCAAGAGCCCGCCGAGCGCCGTCGCAAAGGGGGCGCGCCCGCGCGCGATACCAAGGGCGGCCATCGTCCCGAGCGCGGTCGCCAGCAGCGAGACGGGAATCATCACCTTGACGGTCGTGGCGAGCGCGTCGAGCCAGGCCGCGCTGCCGAAGAACTTCTCGTACCATTGCAGGGAGAAGCCCGGCGGCGGGAAGCTCAAGAAGGGGGCCGAGCTGAAGGAGATGATGATAACAATGGCAAGCGGCGCCAGCATCATCACGACGACGAGGGCGCAGACGAGGAAGCGCAGGAGCGCCCACCAGCGGATCGCCGGGACTGCGAGCCGCGGCCGGGTCGGGGCGGCGAGGGTCGCGGTCATCGTGCCCAGCCCGCCCGTGCCGCCGTCGCGCGGCGGATGAGCGCGAAGCTGATCGCCGTTCCCACCAGGAGGATCATGGCGAGCGCCGCAGCGAGGCCCCAATTTCCGAAATCCTCGATCTGGATGAGAATGAGCTGCGCGATCATGACGTCTTGCCGGCCGCCGAGCAGGGCCGGCGTGATGAAGTAGCCGAGCGAGATGATGAAGACGAGGGCACAGCCGGTGAGGGCGCCGGGCAGGCTGAGCTGGAGATAGACGCGCAGGAAGTTGCGCCAGGGCGGCGCCCCGAGCGTCGCCGCCGCCTGGGTGTAGAGAGGATCGATCTTCGTCAGCACGGAATAGAGCGGCAGGATCATGAAGGGGAGCTGCACCTGCACCATGCCGATGAGGACGCCGATGCGGTTGTAGATGAGGTCCGCCGGCGTCTTCAGCAGACCGAGGCCGATCAGCATGTCGTTGATGAGCCCGTCCCGCTGCAGCACCACCATCCAGGCGAAAGTGCGCACAAGAAGGCTCGTCCAGAACGGGACGAGGACGATGAACACGAGAAAGCGGCGCGCGCGCGCGCCCGCATGGGCCATGGTATAGGCGACGGGATAGCCGATCGCGAGGCAGAGGGCCGTGACCGAGGCGCTGATGACGATGGTGTTCCAGAAGACGCGCAGATAGACGGGCTGCTGGAGCGCGCTCGCATAGTTCTGCAAGCCCCAGACGGGCTCGTTCACGCTGCGCAGGAGAAGCCAGCCGACGGGATAGAGGAACACCACGAGGAGCAGCAGAACCGCGGGAGTCACCAGCCAGGCGCGGCCGTCGATGCCCTCCGCCGCCGTGCCTCCGATGCGGCCGATCCTCATGCGCCGCCACTAAGGTCGCCCCGCGGGGCGCGGAAGACGTCGAGGTTGCAAGTCGCCGTCCTGCTTCGCGCCGCTATGAGAGCTTCCACAAGGTCCAACGGTCCTGCAGCGTCTTCAGATGGTCGCGCCAGTATTCGGCGTTGAGGAGAAAGCCCTTGTCGGCATTCGCGGGGTTGGTTGCGAGCCACGGTGCGATATCCTTGTCGATCCAGGCGAAGGCCTTGGGATTGGTCGGCGAGTAGGCGACGAGATTGGCGACTTTCGCCTGGTTCTCCGCCACCGTCATCTCGTCGATCAGGCCCATGGCGAGCGGCAGATGCTTGCTTCCCTTCGGCACCACGAGATAATCGATCGATTGGATGTTCTGGTTCCACTCGATCGCCAGCTTGCCGCCTTTCTTGACCGCGTCATAGGCGCGCCCGTTGAGGATGGTGCCGCAGGCGATCTCGCCGTCGACCAGGAGCTGCTGGGACTGGGAGTTGGTCTGCCAGAAGATGATGTCGTTCTTGATGGTGTTGAGCTTGGCGAAGGCGCGCTCGACATCGAGGGGATAGAGCTTGTCCGGCGGCACGCCGTCGGCCATGAGGGCGATCTCCATGTTGGGCGAGGCGCTGTCGTTGAGCGCGCGCTTGCCGGGAAAGCGCTTGACGTCGAAGACGTCCGCCCAGCTCTTCGGATGGTTGTCGCCGGAAAACGTGCGCGTGCTGTAGCCGATATTGTAGGACCACACGATATTGCCGATGCCATAGGGATTCACATAGGCCGGCTTGACCCGCGCGACGTCCACCGCCTTGGTGTCGATCTTCTCCAGAAGCCCGTCCTTGGCGACGTTGTAGAGCATGGCGTCGGTCACGTCGACGACGTCCCAGATCGGATCGCCCGATTCCGCCATGGCGCGGAACTTGGCGACGCTGACGGGTCCGTCTTGAACCACCATCGCCCCCGTTTTCTGCGCGAAGGGATCGCAATAGGCGACCTTCTCGGCATCCTGATAGGCGCCGCCCCAGCTCGCGAAGACGACGCGCTGGCCCGCGAACTTGCCCGCAGCACGGGCTGGGCGGGCGAGGGCGCCGGCACTCGCGGCGGCCAATGCCCCGCCGGTCACGGCGAGGAAGGCGCGGCGCGTGAATTCGGGATCGCGTCCGCGGCATCCCTCGGCACCGGCGGGCTTGCTCGGAATCTTGTCCTTGTTCATGGCTTGAACCCTCTCCCAGAAATCCGCGCGCGGACCCGGCCCGCGGCGCGCACACTCCCGCTCCCGCGCCCCCTTCTCTCGCCGCGCGTTTCGCGCGGGCGACGGCGCCGTCTCGCAGCGACGGCGCTCCGGCGGCATGATTGTTTGTATAGAAACAAATCCTGTGCTTAAATAAAAGGGGATTCTTCCGCGGGCGGCACGGGATGAGGGCTTCGGCGCGAGGCCGCGGGCGAAGGGTCGGAACCAACCAGGACGAGGACGGCCATGAACGCACCAGCTGCTTTGGGACAGCTCCTTCCCCTCGAGGCCTATACTTCGGACGAGTGGTTCCGCGCCGAGCAGGCCAAGCTGTTCGGCAAGGCCTGGGTCTTCGCGGGCATGGCCGAGGACCTGAGGGCGCCGGGCGATTACCAATGCGTCGATTCCGGCGCGTCCTCGCTGATTCTCCTGCGCGACAGACAGGGCGAGCTGCGCGCCTTCCACAATGTGTGCCGCCACCGCGGCGCGCGCCTGCTGGAAGGGCGCGGCAATGTGGGGAGCGCCATCACCTGCTTCTATCACAATTGGACCTATGAGCTGAGCGGCGCCTTGACCGGCGTCACCCTCGGGCGCGACCAGTTTCCCGGCATCGACAAGTCCTGCTATGGCCTGCGCCGGGCCCAGGTGGGGCGCTGGAAGAACCTCGTCTTCGTGAATCCCGATCCCGCCGCGGAATCCTTCGACGACTGGCTCGCCGGGGTGCCGGAGGCGCGCACCCTCAACGAGCCGGGCCAGCTCGCGCTCCACGATCCCGAGCGGCTGGTCGAGGTGTCGAGCGTGCGCTACCGCGTGCACGCCAATTGGAAGATCGTCGTCGAGAACTTCATCGACGGCTATCACCTCCCGCTGCTGCACAAGGTCTCCCTCGGCGACGGCGATTTCATGAGGCAGAAATGGGCGCCGCGCGGCCGCCACGTCACCTTCTACCGCCCGCTCAAGCCCGGCATCTCCTATAACGACCAGCCCTTGCCGGTGATCGAGGGCATCCCGCCCACCTATGGTCTCGCCTATTACTGGCTCTTCCCCAGCGTGGCGATCACCGAGACCGCGACCTTCTGGACGACCTTCCACGTCATCCCTCTCTCGGCCCGGGACAGCATCGTCCACAGTCGCCTGCGCGCGATGCCCGAGGCGCTCGCGCGCAAGGGCAGCCGGCAGGTGGCGGTGAACCAGGCGCTGCCGCGCCACGTGATCAGCGCCGAAGGTCCCTATGCGGAGATGCGGCTCGACCTGAGCGAGACCCATCCGCTCCAGTCGAACAACGTCATGGCCGAGGACATTTATGCCTGCGAGGCGGTGCAGCGGGGCATGGACTCGGGCTCCTGCGAGATCGGCCCCCTCTCCAAATGGGAATCGACTCTGACCTTCTTCCAGAAGCACGTGCTCGATTATATGGGGGCGTGAGGCGCTTCGATTCGATCGAAGATCATCGTCACCCCGGCCGACCCCGGATTGATCCGGGGAAGAGCCGGGCCCCAGCTTGAAGCGATGTCGCAGTGCTGGGCCCCGGATCGCGCCGCGCTGCCGCGCAGCTTGTCCGGGGTGACGACGAGTGGAGCAAAATCCTACTTGATTCAGCAGCGAATGCAGGCAATCGTCGCGAAGCGATGACGTCGCGGATCACGAGCCAGCTCGGAGTCAAGACGCACGATCCCGTAATTCTTAGTAAGCTTATTTTATCTAGGCTGCGCCGCCCGGTCGGCGCGCGCGCCGCTTGACAAATGCCGAAGCCGCAAGCTCCCGCTGCCCGGCCGGCTCCCGGCCTGCCGCGGCAAACAGGCTGAGCGCGAACCAAGAAGAGAATGCCTCCACCTCGCCACGCGACCCATCAAGACGAAGCCGGCCGTCGCGAATGGCGCTCTGGATTGGAACGTGGCCAAGCCAGATTTGTGTGAGGACACGCAAATTGGCTTCGACGAAAAGGTCGACGTCGAAGCCGGGATCGCGATAGCACAGATCGACAGCGCCGCGCTCGAAGACCAACCAGTAACGGCGTCGGCTGATCGGCACGCCGGAGAGTCGGAATTCGACGACCAACCGCCGATTCCGCCTCGGCGCATGGGCCGCAACGTTGCGGCGAATGTCCCACATCAAAAGATCGGGGTCCAAATTCGCGGTATCGACGAGATCATGACGGAGCCAGCGCTGCGCCCAGAGCCCCATTTTCTCGACCACCGGGAAAAGCTCCCGGCCGGCCGCCGTCAGGTGATACTCGACGCCGCCACCCTCTCTGCGCCGACGCTCGACGATACCGGCGAACTGCAGCTGCCTGAGACGTTGCGTCAGCAGCGCCGACGACATTCGCGGCACCCCGCGCTGCAGATCGTTGAAGCGGACGCTGCCGCACAACAGCTCCCGGATGACCAGCGGCATCCATCGCTCGGCCAATATCTCGGCCGCAAGGGCAATCGGACAGAACTGGCCGTATCCGCGTCTCTCAGCCATGCCATATCCTAGCAAGAAACCACGTCGTGGCCACTTCACATTTTAAAGTTGAGGGCTCGGGCAGTCGGGGCGAAGCTCTCACACCGGGACATGCGCGGCTCTCAAAGAGCATTACCCTCGTCGTCTTCTGCGAAGGAGACGTTTATGTCGAATGGTAATTCCTTGGGCTTTCCGAACGGCGTACGCGCCGCGCTGCTCGTTGTCGCCGCCATACTGGCCAACACGAGCGCAGCAACTGCGGGCGTGTGGCAGTCGGGCGACGAGATCACTTACACCCAAGTCTCGTGGCCCGACAATGCGACGGCTGCCGCGCTGCTCACCGACCATTACAGCAGCGTGTATCTGTCCACCTCCGACGTTTTTGAGGTGGGCATCCCCGGCCCGAGCGGCTTTTCATTAAGCTTTGGCGATGCGTCGCATGTGCTGGCCTTTTTGCCCGAGGCCGGTATACCTGGGCCGCTCACCCAAAGTCAGACTAATCCCGGCTCCAGCGAATCCGGTCTGTTCGCTGGCGATGTGATGGCGTTGAAATTGGACGTTGACTTTTCGGATGCGGGGCTTCTGCTGGGCAGCTCCGGGATTCCGTTCGGGGACCTCGTCCTCAGCAACTTCCTGGTCGAAACATCCGACGCGGACCTCAACGGCTTAACCGTGCGCGAGTTTCTGGCCGACGACAACATGGCACTCGGTGGCGGTCCCAGCCTGAAACCCATCGCTATCATGGACTCGATTACCGAAGACGTGAATATTGCTTTTGATGGCGGTATCGTGACCCCGTTCGCGCAGGATCATCTCGTGGCCCCCAGCATGCCCGTCTCTGCCGTGCCGGAGCCGTCCAGTTGGGTTCTGCTCGGCGCCGGGCTGGCGGCCCTCGCCGCGACCCGGCGCTGGCGAAAAACTAAAATCGGCGGCGGTCTCAAGCGCGTCTCGTGAGTCGTAGAGAAGGCGATTGCGCTCCGGATTGGCTGGAGAAGGGCAGTTGCATCCGTTTTTATTCGTCACCCCGGACAAGCCGTGCGAAAGCACGGCGCGATCCGGGGCCCAGTACTGCGACATCGCTTCAAGCTGGGCCCCGGCTTCCCCCGGATCACGTTCGGGGTCGGCCGGGGTGACATGGGGGAATCGAAATGAGAGACGTTAATCACGAGCAAGAAAAAGCGTCTCCTCCACTTCACATATTGAAGTTGAAGGCTCGGGCGGTCGGGGCGAAGCTCTCGCGGACGCCCAAATCGAGGTCCGCCATGTCCCGATCTCTCGACCTGGAAGCGCTTGCGGAGAGCATTGGACCGCGCTTTGCCGAGGGCGCGGCCGAGCGCGATCAAGGCGACGTCTTCGTATCGGGACACTACGATATTCTGAAAGAGCACAAGGTCTTTTCGGCGCTGGTTCCTGTCGAGCTCGGGGGTGCCGGTGCGCGCCATAGCGCCATGTGCGCCTTTCTGCGGCGGCTCGCCCATTATTGCCCATCGACGGCGCTGGCGCTGTCCATGCACCAGCACCTCGTCGCGGCCGCGGTCTACCACCACCTCAACGGCAGGCCCGGAAAGGCGCTGCTGGAGCGGGTTGCAGCCAACGAGACGGTTCTCATCTCGACCGGCGCCAATGATTGGATGGAATCGAGCGGCACCATGGAGCGCGCCGCCGGCGGCTACCGCGTCAGCGCCAGAAAGCCGTTCGGCAGCGGTTCGCCTAAGGGCGGGGTCCTGGTGACCTCCGCGACGTTTAACGATCCCAAGGACGGCTGGCAGGTCCTGCATTTCGCCGTTCCTTTCGCCGCGCCCGGGATTTCGCTGGCCGATGATTGGCGCGCGCTCGGCATGCGCTCAACCGGCTCCCACACGATCGTTCTGGATAACGTCTTCGTGCCGGATGATGCGATCGCGCTGCGGCGGCCGCGCGGCCGGTTCCATCCCGCCTGGAATGTGATTCTGACTGTGGCAATGCCGCTGATTATGTCGGTTTACGCCGGGGTCGCAGAGGCTGCTGCGGCGATTGGAGGCGAGCAGGCAAAAAAGCGCTCGAATGATCCAGCCGTGCCGTATCTGCTCGGCGAGCTGGCCAACGAGCTGACGACGGTCCAGCTTGCCATTGCCGACATGGTTCGCCTCGCCAACGACTTCGATTTCGCCATGAAGCTGGAGGTTGCCAACGCCATGCTGGTGCGCAAGACGATCGTCGCCGAGCATGTGCTGTCGACGGTGGAAAAGGCATTGGAGGCGGCCGGCGGCGCCGGCTTTTATCGTCCTGCCGGGCTCGAGCGGCTGTTGCGCGACGCCCATGGCGCGCAATTCCATCCCCTCTCAGCGAAACGCCAGCACCGGTTCACCGGCCGCATTGCGCTCGGCCTCGATCCTATCGCGGATGCGCCGGCCTGAAGTCTGGGAGCAGTCGTGGGGTGGACGCCGGCTCCTGCGAGATCGGCTCCCTCTCCAAATGGGAATCGACGCTGCCTTTCTTCCAGAAGCACGTGCTCGACGATATGGGGGTGTGAGGCTCTCCCGAGAGCGAGGTCATTGCGAGCGCCCGCGGCCGAGCCAGCAAGGCGGCGGGAGCGCGGCAATCCAGTCTCCTGGATCGCCACGATCGCGGAGCCTGTCCTCGGGCCGGCTTTCAGCCGGACCCGTGGGCGATCTCGCGATGATGGTTGCGACGCGACAAGGACGTCACCGCGAGCCGGAGGGGAAGCTTTGCGATGACGACGGGCCCGTGATTCTGCGCCGCTCCCGTAACCCTTAGTAAACTTATCTGGTCTAGGCTGCGCCGCCTGATCGGCGAGCGCGACGCTTGACAAATGTCGATGCCGCAGGCGCCGCTCAGGATTCGAGCCTGTGAGAGCCTGGACCATCATGAGACGGCGCGGCGAGGTTTCGCGGAATAAGGAAAAGGAAGAGGCGGCGGATGCGGCCGCCCCGGCGGTCGCCACGGAGCGCAAGGGCTGGCGCCGGCGGTTGAAATTCTGGCGCCGCGGCACGGCGGCCCCGCGCCGCCCGCGCAAGGCGCGCAAGCCGCGGCGGCGCTCCTTCCTGAGGAACATCCGCATCGGCCTGCGCATCTGGGCGCTCGCCGGCCTCGGCGCCGCCGGCATCGCCGCCCTCTCGGCCTCCTATCTCGTCACCGACAATCGCATCAGCGCCGCCATGGCCGCGACCGCGGCGGACGAGCATTTCGCCCGCCTGGTGAACAAGGTCGCCGGCGTCATCGCGCGGATGCACACCGACGAGACCACCTATCTCCTCGCGCGGGACACGCAGTTCTCCTCGCAATTCCAGTCGGACGCCGTCGACGCCGATACCGCCCTCTCCCTCGTCGAGCACGATCCGGTCGAGCCCGCCGTCGATGCCAAGGTGAAGGCGCTCCGCAGCGCCCTCGGCAAATATGTCGGCCAGTTCAACATGGTCGACATGACCTTGAGCGCCATGGCCGGGGAGGGGCAGAACCTGCAAGTGACCCTCGCCGCCGCCGCCAAGGCGATCGAGGACGGCATCGCGGCGGCCCATGCGGATGCGCTCCGCGCCATGTTCCTCGAGCTCCGGGAGAGCGAGGCGGATTTCCGCCTCACCACCGATGCCAAATACGTGGCGGCCTTCGATAAGCTCGTCGCCGGCTTCGCCGCGGCGCTGCAAAAGGCGGAGATCGACGCTACGGCGAAGGCCAAGCTCGCCGAGGCCCTCGACCATTACAAGGCCGCCTTGCACGACTACGCCGACAAGGCGACGGCGCTCGCAGCGCAAACGACCAAGCTGCGCGCCGCCTATGGCGAGCTCGAGGCGCTGCCCGGCAGCCTCTACGAGGCGACGAGCCAGATGCGCGACAAGGTTGAGCTCACCGCCGACGAGGCGCGGCGCTCGGGCCGCGCCACCATGACGGCGCTCTGCATCGGCATCTTCTCCCTCTTCATGATCGTGACGTTTGTGCTCTCACGCAGCATCGGCCGGCCGCTGCGGCGCATCATCGCGGTGGTGCGGCGGGTCGCCGATGGCGATGCCGATGTCGAGGTGACGATCGATCTCGTCGGCCGCGACGAGGTGGGTGCGATGGCCGAGGCCGTCGAGGTTTTCAAGGCCAATGCCCGCGAGCGTGAGCGCCTGCAGGCGGAGCAGGCCGAGGCGGCGCAGGCGGCGGCGGCCGAGCGCGAGAGGCGCCGCATCGAGGATGCCGAGCGCGCCCGTGCGGAGGCCGAGCGCGCCGAGGCCCTGCGCCGCGAGGCCGATGCCGAGCGCCGGCGCATGCTCCAGGAGCTCGCCCAGGCGCTCGAGCAGAACATGCAGGCCCTGACCACGGCGGTGAGCGGGGCCGCAAGCGAGCTGCGCATGACGGCCGAGGGCATGGCTGCGACGGCCTCGACCGCGGGGCAGCAATCGGCGGCGGTGGCCGCCGCCTCGGAGCAGGCCTCGGGCAATGTCCAGGCGGTCGCCTCGGCGACGGAGGAGCTCGCCGCCTCGATCGCCGAGATCGGGCGCCAGGTCAGCCAGTCAACCGAGGTCGCCCGCAAGGCGGTGGCGCGCGCGCAGGATACGAGCAAGACCATCGAGAGCCTGGCCGAGGCGGCGCAGCGGATCGGGCAGGTCATCGATCTCATCAACGACATCGCCAGCCAGACCAATCTCCTGGCGCTCAACGCCACGATCGAGGCGGCGCGCGCGGGGGAGGCCGGCAAGGGCTTCGCCGTGGTCGCCGCCGAGGTCAAGGCCCTCGCCAGCCAGACCGCCAAGGCGACCGAGGAGATCGGCAGCCAGATCGGCGAGATGCAGCAGGCGACCCGCACGGCGGTCGCGGCGATCGAGGGCATCCGCAGCACCATCGCCGAGGTGAGCGAGACCGCGACGGCGATCGAGGCCGCGGTGGGCCAGCAGGGGGCCGCGACCGGGGAGATCGCCCAGAATATCCAGCGCGCGGCGGCCGGCACGCAGGAGGTCTCGACCAACATCGCCGGCATTACCGACGCCATCGACCGCACCGGCGGCTCGGCGAGCCGCGTGCTCACCGCGGCGAACGATCTCGCCGGCCAGGCGGACCGCCTCGATACGGAAGTCAAGCGCTTCGTCGGGCAAATCCGCGCGATGTAGCGCGCCCGCGCTGCGGCGCCATTCTCATGAAGCGTTGACGCGTAAGCGACCAGGCGGCGAAGCGCCGCACTTGCGCGCATCCGCCGATTTAACTAAGTCTTAGGCGCGCAAGCGCATCATCGGACGCCAAGCGCGCAAGCGCGTCGTCGAGCCCGACCCCATGCCGCCTCCGAGCGGCATGCTGCACGCCCCACAGTCGCGGCGGTCGGCACGCGGCTCCCGCACAGGGCGAGGCGCGGGAGAGGTCGGGCGCACGCAAAGGAGGATCGCCTGAAGATCATCAGTTGGAACCTGCTGCGTCTCGTCGGCGCCGCAGTCGAGGATGTCGCCGCACTCGTCGAGCGCGAGCATCCCGATCTCCTCCTCATGCAGGAGGCCACCAGGGCGGTCGAGGCGCTGCCGGCGCTGATCGGCGGGCATTTCCATCGCCGGCCGCTGCCCACGCGCATCCACGGCCTCGCCGCCTGGAGCCCCCATTTCCTGCCGACGCCCGAGGTGCTGCCGCTGCCGGTCTCGCCCATGCCCGGGCGCCTGCCCCAGCGCATCGCCCAGCTGGTGCGGCTCGGCGATGTGACCTTCGCCAATGTCCATCTCTCCCACGGCCAGCTCCTCAATCGCCGCCAGCTCCTGCGCATCGCCCAGGCGCTGAGCGGGCCCGCCGCCGTCATCGGCGATTACAACGCCGTCGGTCCGATCCTGCTGCGCGGCTTCCGCGACGTGGGGCCGCGCGAGCCGACCCATCTCGCGCGCAATGTGCTGCCCTTCCGCCTCGATCGCTGCCTCGTGCGCGGGCTGAAATGCCTCGAGGCGCGCGCGCTCGATCGCGGCCCCTCGGATCACCGCCCGATCCTGCTCGATTTGCGGGTCGCCATGGCGGCGGCAACCACCCGCGCCATGCCCCATGCCGCCCATGACAGCGCGCCCGTCGCGGCGAATGGCCTCGCCGCCGCGGAAATCGCGGCGTTGTGAGGCGCGGCTGCGGGCGCATGCGCGTTTGCGTCGCTACCGCCTTATAATCGCGGGATGATCACGGCTTCGGGGGATGCGGGGGGATGCCAACGTCGCCCCCCTTGGGCGCGCCCCTGCATCCACCAGATATTGTAGGTCGAGGCCCCGCGTCTCGGCGCCGGGGCGAGAGCCATGCACGCCATCGATCATCTCATCTGGGCCTGTCCCGATCTCGCCGCCGGCAGCGCGATCCTTGAAGGCCTGATCGGCACCACCCCCGCGGCCGGTGGCAGCCATCCCGGCGGCGGCACGCGCAACGCCTTGATCGGCCTGGGAAAGCGCTGCTATCTCGAGATCATCGCTCCCGATCCGGCCCAAGATCCGGCGGGCACCCCGGCAGAATGGATGGGCCGGCTCGCCCGGCCCGGGCTGGTGAGCTGGGCGCTCGCCGCCTGCGATCTCGGCGCGCTCGCCGCACGGCTCGCCGTGCTCTCCATCCACACCAAGGGTGTCGTCGCCATGTCGCGCCGGAATCCCGACGGCACTTTGCTGCGCTGGGAGGTCCTGCGCCTCGCCGGCCATGCGTTCGGCCCGGTGGTGCCGTTCTTCATCGACTGGCTGGAGACACCGCATCCGGCCGCCGCCCTCCCCGCCGCCGGCGCCTTGCGGCGCCTCGAGATCCGCCACCCCCAGGCGGAGGCCCTGCGCCGGCTCTTCGTGGCACTTTCCCTCGATGTGCCGGTCGCTTCCGGCACCTTGCCGGCGCTCGCGGCCGTGCTGGAGACCCCGCGGGGGAAGGTCCCCCTTGCGGCCGCCGAGCCCATGCCCCCGCGCTGGCGGGATTGAGCCGAGCTCGCGGGTCTCAGTTCCCGACGAGGGCCGCCTTGATCCGCGCCGGGGTGAAGGGAACCGTGCGCAGCCGCGCGCCGGTGGCGTCGAAGATGGCATTGGCGAGGGCCGCGGCGACGGGGCTCGCGGCCGCCTCCCCGGCGCCGAACGGCCGCAGCTCCGGCCGGTTGATGAGAGCCACTTCGATCGCCGGCGCCTCGGGAAAGGCGAGGATGGGATAGCTCGCCCAATCCACGCTCGTCACCCGCTCGCGATCGAAGGTCACCTCCTCGTGGAGGGCGCGGCTCAGGGTCTGAACGATGCCGCCCTCGACCTGGTTCTTCAGCGCATCGGGATTGATGATCAGCCCGCAATCATGGGCGCAGGCGACGCGGCGCACCCGCACCTCGCCGCTCGCGCGGTCGACGGCCACCTCCATCGCCATCGCCACGTAGTTCTCGGCATGCTTGTAATGGACATAGGCGAGGCCGCGGCCGAGGGCGAGATTACCTTGGAGCGCTTGCGGATTTGGCCCGGGTCGCGCATCCCAGCGGAAGAGCTCGGCGGCCCGCGTCAGAACGGCAATGCCGCGCGGATCGTCGAGGCCGCGCAGGCGGAACGCCAGGGCGTCCGCCTTGGCCGCTGCTGCCAGCTCATCAACGAAGCCCTCGACGGCGAAGACATTGGCGATCTTCCCGGGCGCGCGAATGTTGGAGGGACGGAGCGGCGTGTCCTTGAGCCAGTGCACGCGCACCTGCACATGGGCCAGCTTGTAATCGGGGTCGGCGTTCTGGGAGATGAGCCCCGTCGAGAGTCCTTCGCGCTGACTCAGCCCCGCCGCTGCGGGAGCGAGGAGGGGCACGTTCGGCAGGCCGCGCGTCGCCTCGGGGAGCCACATCTCGGTCTCCCAGGCGAAGAGGCGGCCCTCGCCGTCGAGCCCGGCGCGGAGATCGAGGAGCTGGGGCGGACCCTTGGGGTCCCAGCCATGCTCGTCCGCGCGCATCCATTGCACGCGCACCGGCCTTCCCACTGCCCGGGACATCAGCGCCGCATCCGCCGCGGCGTCGTCATGGCCATTCATGCCATAGCAGCCGGCGCCGTCGAGATAGACGAGGCGCACCTTCTCCTCGGGCAAGTCCAGCATCCTGGCGAAGGCCGGGCGGAACTTGTGGGTGGCCTGGGAAGCGGTCCAGATGATCGCCCGATCGGGATGCACATCGGCGACGGCGCAGGAGGGGCCGAGAGAGGCGTGGCTCTGGCAGGGCCAGTAATAGGTTGCGGCGAGGCGTCGCGCGGCGTGCGCGAGGGCGCCGCGCTCGCCGCGCTCGACCAGGGTCTCGTCGCGCGCGACGGGGCTCGCGCGCACCACACGGGCGAGATTCTCGCTGCCCGGGAGTCCGCCGCCGCCCTCCCAGCGGGCCTTGAGCTCCCGGGCGGCCCGGATCGCCGCCCATTCGTCTGCCGCCACGACGCCGAGGAAGTCGCGGATGCGAACAATGCGGACTCCGGGGAGGCGGGCGATCGAGGACTCGTCGACGGAGATCAGGCGCGCGCCGATCGCCGGCGGGCGGATGGCGCGGCCATGGAGCATGCCGGGCACTGTGAAATCATGGACATAGACATGGGTGCCGGTGCATTTGGCGGGGAGATCGGGCCGCGGCAGCGGCCGGCCGACGATGGTATAGCGGCCCGGGTCCTTGAGCGGCGCCTTGGCATCGACGGGGAGGGCGAATTGCCGCCCTCCGAAGAGCGCGCCGAGATCGAGCGTGACGTCGCCACTCACGCTGCGCAGTGCGCCGTCCGCGATGGTGAGCTCGCTCGCTGGGCGGCCAAGGCGCTCGGCACCGAGGCGCAGCAGGGCCTCGCGCGCCGTCGCCGCCGCCTGGCGAATCTGCACGCCGCCGCGGGTGACTCCGGAGCTTCCCGAGGTCGGCCCCTGATTCGGGGTGAGGGCCGTGTCCCCCTCGACGAGGGCGATGCGATCGACGGCGATCCCCAGCTCCTCCGCCACCATCTGGCGCATGGCGATGCGCAACCCGGTGCCGAGATCGACCTTGCCGGTGAAGACGGTGACCGAGCCGTCGCCGTGGATGGCGAGGAAGCTGTCGACCTGATGAAGATCCAGAGGCTTGCCGAGATCGGCATCCGAGCCGAGCAGCGCCTGGGCCAGGGCGCGCGAGGCAGGAGCGGCGCCCAAGGCGAATCCGACCACCAGAGCGCCGCCGGACTTGAGCAGGTCGCGGCGGGAAAGCGCGGGCATGCATCCCATGATCGCCTCCCTCAGGCGCCCGCCGCGCGCTGCACCGCCCGCAGAATGCGCGTATGGGTGCCGCAGCGGCAGAGGTTGCCGGCGAGCTCCTGCTTGATGTCGTCGAGGGACGGCTTGGGATTGCGATCGAGCAGGGCTTTTGCCGTCATGATCATGCCGTTGGTGCAATAGCCGCATTGGGCCGCCTGCTCGGCGATGAAGGCGGCCTGGACCGGGTGCGGCTGGTCCGGCGTGCCCAGGCCCTCGAGGGTGACGACGGCGCGGCCCGCGGCCTCGCTCACCGGGACTTGGCAGGAACGCGCAGGGTTGCCGTCGATGAGCACGGTGCAGGCACCGCATTGCCCCAGGCCGCAGCCGAATTTCGGGCCGTGCAAGCCGAGGGCGTTGCGCAGAACGTAGAGAAGTGGTTGAGCCGGATCCCAGGACTCGACCGTGCGGGAGCTGCCATTCACCTGGATGTCGTACATCGCCATGGCGCACCTTCGACCGTGAGCGGGCGGAAGCCGGAAGCATGATCCCAAATCGCGGCGCTGACAACGACGCCCGGGCTCGCGCACGCGATCGTGTAGCGGCCCAAGTCTGGTCGAGATTTTGCTTTGCCTCGACGGATTTGGCCGCCTAATCTCGGCGCCGATCAGAGAACCGAGGAGAGAGCGGCGATGCGGGTAGCAATCATCGGCCAGCAGGATTTCGGCAAGGCGGTACTCGAGGCGTTCCTCGCGCGCGGCGACGAGGTGGCGGGAGTCTTCGTCTCCCCCGAGAAGCCGGGGGCCCGTCCCGACCCCTTGCGCCAAGCCGCCGAGACGAAAGGCCTTAGGGTCTTCCAGATCGCCAAGTTCACCGAGGCGACGGCCCATGATGCCTTGCGCGGGCTCGCGGCCGATATCGGCATCATGGCCTATGTCCTCTCCTTCGTGCCCCAGAGCTTCTGCGCCATCCCCCGCCACGGCACCATCCAGTACCATCCCTCGCTGCTGCCCCTCCATCGCGGGCCGTCCTCGATCAACTGGCCGATCATCAAGGGCTTCACCAAGACGGGGCTGACCATCTTTCGCCCCACCGACGGGCTCGACGAGGGGCCGATCGTGCTCCAGAAGGAGGTCGAGATCGGCCCCGACGACACCCTGGGCTCGGTCTATTTCGACAAGCTCTTCCCTCAAGGCGTCGCGGCGATGCTCGAGGCGGCGAACCTCGTCATCGCCGGCAAGGCGAAGGAGCGGATCCAGGACGAGGAACAGGCGACCTATGAGGGCTGGGTCCGCACGGCTGAATCGCGCATCACCTGGGCCCATCCCATCGACCAGACCTACAACCTCATTCGCGGCTGCAATCCCCAGCCCGGCGCGTGGACGACGCTCGGCGGCAAGAAGCTCTTCCTCTTCGATGCGCGCAAGCGGATCGCGCGTACCTTCGGCGAGGTGCGGGGCAAGAAGATCGGCCAGGTGGTGGCGGTAGGCGAGAAGAGCTTCACCGTGCACGGCCAGGGCGGCTTCATCGAGGTCTTCCGCTGCCGCTTCGAGGATGGGAAAAAAATCGCGGCGAACGAGGCCGGGATTGCCGAGGGTGCCCTTCTCGAAAGCTGAGGGTTGCTGCGGCTGGGATCAGAGGCCGAGATAGGCCTGGCGCACGCGCGGATCCGCCAACAGCTCGGCCCCGGTGCCGGAGAGCGCGACGCGGCCGTTCTCCAGCACATAGGCGCGCTCGGCGAGCTTGAGCGAGGCCGCCACGTTCTGCTCGACGAGCATGATCGTAAGCTCGGAAGCGAGCTGGCGGATGACGCGGAAGACCTCGGCGACGACGACCGGTGCCAGGCCGAGGGAGGGCTCGTCGAACATGATGAGCGTTGGATTGCCCATGAGGCAGCGCCCGATCGCCAGCATCTGCTGCTCGCCGCCGGAGAGCGTGCCGGCGGGCTGGCGCTGCCGCTCGGCGAGCCGCGGGAAGAGCGCGAGGACACGCTCGAGCGTGCCGCGCGCGCCGGCACGAGCGCGCGGCACGAGCGCGCCCATGTCCAAATTCTCGCGCACGGTCAGGCGGGGAAAGAGCTGCCGCCCCTCCGCGACCTGGCCGATGCCAAGGGCGACGGCCTTGTGGCTCGGCCAGCCGGTGACGTCGATGCCGCGAAACCGCACCACACCCGCGAGCGGGCGCTGCATGCCGGCAATGGTGCGGATGAGCGAGGTCTTGCCGGCGCCGTTGCCGCCGACGATCGCGGTGATCGAGCGCTCGGGGATGTCGAGGGAGACACCGTCGAGGGCGCGCATGTCGCCATAGGCGAGCGAGAGATCGCGGACCGCGAGGATCACGACACCTCCTCGCCGAGATAGGATTTGAGCACGGCGGGGTCGCGGGCGATCTGATCGGGGCGCCCTTCCGCGATCTTCTCGCCGTGATGCAGGACGACGACGCGCTCCGCCAGCGCCATCACCGCGCGCATGACGTGCTCGATGATGAGGATGCCGACGCCGCTCTCGTGATTGAGGTCGCGCAGGATGGCGACGATGCGATCAACCTCCGTCGGCCTGAGCCCCGCCATGGTCTCGTCGAGCAGGAGCAGCCGTGCCCCCGTCGCCAGCGCACGCGCGACCTCGAGGCGCTTGCGGTCGGGCAGCGTCAGCCCGCCGGCGTTCCGCGCGCGCTTGTCCCACAGCTCCAGGCGGCGCAGCACCTCGCCGGCGCGCTCGCGCGCCTCCTCCATCGTCGGCGCAGCCCGCAGCGCTCCGATGATCACGTTCTCCTCGACCGTGAGACGCGCGAAGGGCCGGACGATCTGAAAGGTGCGCGCGATGCCGGCGCGACAGACTTGCTCCGGCGGCAGGCGGTCGATGCGCCGCGAGGCGAAGCGGATTTCCCCGGCATCGGGAGCATGAACGCCGGCGACAAGGTTGAAGAGCGTCGTCTTGCCGGCGCCGTTGGGGCCAATGACGGCGACGATCTCGCCGGCACCAACCTCGAACGAGACTGCGTTCACCGCGACGAGGCCGCGGAATCGCTTGGTAATCCCCGCGATGCTCAGTCGCGCCTCGCTCACGTGCGGTCCTTCGCCAATGGGGCGGTGAAGCCGAGGCGCTGCGCCAGCCAGGGCCAGACGCCGCTCGGGAGCGCGCGGATGATGACGATGAGCAAGAGGCCGCGGAAGACGAGCTCGATCCCGGGATATTCGATGCCGAGCGCCCGCGTCGTGCCGAGGAGGAACTCGCCGATGGGGGTCAGGATAAAGGCGCCGATGATCGGCCCCATAAGGGTGCCGAGCCCGCCAATGACAGGCCCGAGCAGCAGGTCGATCGAGCTGCCGATCCCGAAGATGTGCTCGGGGAAGAGATTGTTGTTGTAGAAGGCGTTGAACACGCCGGCCACCGCGGTCATCGCGGCGGAGAGCATGACGGCGGCCATCCGGCAGCGGAAGACGTCGATCCCGAGCGCCCGCGCCGCGTCCTCGTCCTCGCGAATGGCAAGCCAGTAGAAGCCGAGGCGTGAGCGCAGAAGAGCGGCGCAGAGGACGAAGCCGGCAGCGGTGAGGGCCAGCATCACGTAGTAGTACATCGCCGGTCCGCCGCGCAGATAAAGCAGGCCCTGCTGCTTCGCCGCGGCGACGGGTAGGAAAAGGCCGCCGGAGGCGCCGGTCCAGGCGATATGGTCGAAGCCGATCCGCGTGAACTCGGCGAAGGCGATGGTGAGGAGCGCGAAATAGACGCCGGCGATGCGGAAGCGAAAGCCGAGCCAGCCGATCACCGCCCCTGCGAGCGCGGCGAGCGCGATGCCGGGGAAGAGCCCGAGGAGTGGGGGGATGCCGAAATGGACGAAGAGGGCCGCCGCCGAATAGGCGCCCAGCCCGATATAGAGGGCGTGGCCGAGGGAGAGGAGGCCGGCGAAGCCCATCATCACGTTCCACGCCTGGCCGAGATAGGCGAAATAGAGAATGAGGATCAGGACGGAGAGCGTGTAGCGATCGAGCAAGGCGGGTGCGAGCAGCAGCGCCGCGAAAAGCAGGACGAGGCCGGCGGCGGCGCGCCGGTTGAGGCCCGCCGCGAGGCGCCGGATCACGATCTCTCTCCGAGCAGCCCCTGGGGCCGCAGCACAAGGACGAGAACCAGGAGGGCGAAGGAGACCATGCTCTTCATCGAAGGATCGATGAGGAGCCCGGCGAGGGCCTCGGAAAGCCCGATCAGAACGCCGCCGAGCAAGGCTCCCGTCATGCTGCCGAGACCGCCGAGTATGACGATGACGAAGGCGAGCAGCGTGAGCGAGGGCGCGAGATCCGGCGTCGCGTCGGCGACGAGGATCATGAGCGACCCGGCCGTGCCCGCGCAGGCCGCACCGATGCCGAAGGTGAGGGCATAGAGGCGCTTATAGTTCAGCCCCACGACGCCGGCGCCGACGAGGTTGTCCGCGCAGGCGCGGATCGCGGTGCCGGTGCGGGTGTGACGGAAGAAGACGAAGACGGCGGCCGTCGCCGCGATCGCCGCCAGGGCTGCGTAGACGCGCACCTTGTCGATCAGGAGCGGACCGATCTCGAAGCTGTCATAGCCATAGGGCACGTCGACATGACGGGCGTCCGGGCCGAAGATCATCAAAAGCCCATTCGCGATGATGAGGGCGACACCGACGAGGAGGATGAACTGCTCGTGCTCGGGGCGCGACACGAAGGGATTGATTAGGGCCGCTTGCAAGGCGTAGCCGATCACGAAGAGGCCGAGCGCCAGCGGCACCAAGGCGATGAAGGGGTCGAGATGGAGCGCCTGGAACAGCACGAAGGCGCCGTACATCGCGACCACGGTCATCTCGCCATGGGCGAAATTGACGACGCGCACCACGCCGAAGATCACCGACAGGCCCAGCGCCATGAGGCCGTACACGAGGCCCGTCAGCAGCCCGCTGATCACGACATTGGCGACGAGGGAGGCCGGCATGGGTCAGCCGGCGCGCAGCCGAGGGCGGCGCCTGGCGAAGGGGGGCGGGAGCCGTCGCCCGCCGTCGCTCACGCGCGCTTCTGCCAGCCCGGCATGGGGAAGACGGGCGGCTTCACGGCGACATCCGCGGGGAGGACCACCGTCGGGACCCCGGCGAGATTCTCGAGGCAGGCCGAGGCGACGTTCTGGTTCTGGCCCTTGGCGTCGAAGGCGATCGGCCCGCCGATCATCAGATGCTCGGCAATGTGGGTCTTGCGGAGGGCATCGAGCAGCGCCGCCTTGTCGGCCGAGCCGGCACGCTTATGGGCGTCGGCGGCGATCAAGAGCGCCTCGAAAGTGAAGCCGACATTGAGAGCGTCATAGGCCAGGTTCTGGCCCTTGCTGGCGAAGGCCTTCTTGTAGGCCGCCTCGATCGGCGCCGCGAGCTTGCTCTTGGAATTGTACCACGGGACGTTGGAGATGCAGTAATCGGCGTATTTGCCGAGGCTCTTGAAGAACTCCTCGTCATACATGCCGGGGCTGCCCGGGCTCACGATGCCCATGGGCTCGACATGCTGCTTCACCATCTCGCGCACGAGCTTGATGGCGTCAGCCGCGCGCGTGGTGACGATGACGAGATCGGGCTTGTCCGCGCGCAGCTTGGCGACCTCGACGGAGAGATCCTGGGCCTTCGGATCATAGGCAATCTCGTCGATCAGCTTGAACGGCATGTCGAGAGTCGGGAACAGCTTGTCGATGGCCGCGCGATTGGCCTGGCCAAAGGTGTCGTTCGCATGAATGAACGCGGCCGTCTTCGGCGTGTGGCCCGTCGCCTTGAACAAGTCCTTGGTCAAGGTCAGGCCGTGGGTGATGAGATTGGCGCTGGTGGGAAAGTTGCGGAAGACGGTCTTGTAGCCCTGCTCCGTGATCTGGGGTGCGGCTGCGATGTTGATGACGAAGGGCACCCCGCGCTGCTCGGCGACCTGTGCGATCGACAGGGTGGCGCCGGACTCGAAGGCGCCGACGAGCACCTGGGCGCCGTTGTCGATGAGCTTCTCCGCCTGGGTGCGGGCGAGGTCTACATTGCTCTCGAAGTCGACCGAGCTGAGCTCGATCGGCATGCCCATATCGGCGAGGATCGCCGGCGCGATGTCGGCGCCGCGCTGGCAGGCCTGACCTGCTTGCGCGAGATAGCCCGAGCGCGGCAGCAAGAGCCCGATCTTGAGGGCCTGCTGGGCGCGCGCCGGGCGCCACGCAGCCCCTGTCGCGGCGAGGGTAGCTCCGGCGGCGAGCCCCTTGAGCAGGCGGCGGCGGCCGATCATGCGGCGACTGGCGGTCATGGGGCTCCTCCCGGTCGTGTTCTGGGCGCGCGCGGCGCGACGCACAGCTATGCGAAGAAATCCGCGCGCGGTCAAGCCTTCCGCCGGGAGGGAGCAGCCCGGGCGCCGTCGCTCAGCCCGAGGAGAAGAGCGGCCGAGATGCCGGCCGCGCGGCGACGCTTACCAATGGCGCACGCGCCCCACATCGACGTGAACGAAATCGGAGCGCGGATAATAGCCGACGCCGCCGCGATATAGGCTCATGGCGGCGCGGCGCACGCTGCGCAGCATACGGTCGGGCACGCGGATGTCGATCGCCATGCCCTGCATATGCAGGCTGTTCGCCGCGACGCCGTCGCTGAATTCGCGCAGCATTGCATTGGTCTTCGGCGAACGATATCCCGAGATGACCTGGTATGGCGCATGGCTGCCGAGCTTGCGGCGGAGCGCGTCGAGAAGATCGAGGAGCTGCGGGTCGATCGGAAAGACATCGCCCGTGCGGAAATCGCGGAGCAGGTGGTTCACCGCGCCGAGAGCGTCGGGCACATAGCGGCCGTTCACCCAGTAATCGACTTTCAGGCGCTCGCCGGTGTGGAGATTGTCGAATGCGACTGAACGGAAATGTCCGCGCGGAATGGCCGCCAGCGCCGGCTTGACGGCGGCGCTCGCCAGCGTCGCGGCGCCGGCGCACAGGAACAGGCGGCGCCCCCAGGTGCTCCCCTCCTTCATTGGTCTGCCCCCTTCGCGAGTTGCCCATGCCGACGCTTGCCGCGCCGGCGTCGCCCCAAGCCGACTCTTCTCCGCTCGGCCGGTCTTAAGGTTACCGCTTCGGGTCTTACCAAAAAGTTGAGAGGGCTGCCAATATTTTGTGGTTAATGAATGTAATCAGCCATTGCGCTTGTGGGGGCTGGGCTGCGCTGCGATGCGACCGCGGGCGGCGAGGGCGGCAATCATGCGGCCGTCGCGGCCATAGGTGTCTTGGCGGAACTCGACCGTTCCATCGGGGTCCTCGATGGCCGTCCAATAGAGGATATAGGCGGGAAGCGGATGCCTCACCGGCAGGTGCACCGTCGCCCCCGCCGCGATCCCGGCATTGAGCTCGTCGAGCGTGCGATTGGCATCGCCGCCCAGGGCGAGGGAGGCCAGCTTGAGGGCATCCTCGACGCGAATGCAGCCATGGCTGAAAGTGCGGGTCGCACGCGCGAAAAGGCGGCGTGCCGGCGTGTCGTGAAGATAGACGTCGAAGGGGTTCGGCATCTCCAGCTTGATGCTGCCGAGGGAATTTTCCGGGCCGGGCAGCTGCTGCAAGCGGTAGAGGTAATGCCGCGAGGCGGGGGAGGCCCAGTCGATCCGGGTTCCGTAGGGGTCACCCTCGGGGCCGTTCAGGATCACGATGTTCTGGGACATGAGATAGGTGGGATCGCGCCGCAGCTTCGGCAGCATCTCCTTGAGCGCGATCGAATAGGGGACGTTCCACGGCGGGTTGACGGTCACCATCCGGACCACGGCGCGCAGGATCGGGCTGGGATGCTTGGGATCGCCGACCACGACCTTCGACACGAAGATCGGGCTGCCGTTCTCGATCACCTGCAGGCTGGCATCGGTTGTGTTGACGGCGATGTAGCGCTTCTCGATGGGGCGCGGCAGCCAGCGCCACCGCTCGAGATTGGCGACGATCTGCTTCACGCGATAGGCCGCCGGGATATTAAGCATGGCGAAGGTGCGCGGCCCGATGCGGCCGTCGGGGTCGAGGCCATTGCGCGCTTGGAAGCGCAGCAGCGCCGCCGTGAGGTCGCCGGGCCGCGCCTGGTCGGGCGTGCTCGCGAGCGTCGGGTCCTCGACGGCGAGCCGGGCGCGCAGGATGGGAAGCCTGGGATCGCCGTCGCGGTCGAGCCGAAGCTCGCCGTCGCCTTTCGGGATCTGCGGCCAGCCCCCGGCTGCGGCGATGGCGCGGTAACGGCGGAGCGCGTCCTTGAGGCGTGCGTAGTCGGGCTCGGGTGGCGGCAGCTCGGCGAGAAGCTGAGCGAGATCGTCGTGGGCGAGGGCGACCGCGAGTGCGGCCGCCGCGTCGAAATGCTGGGCCGGCAGGCTGATCTCGTCATCGACGTCCTTGGGAGATATCCGCCCGATCCGCAGATCATGGGCGTAACGCAGGAAGGCGTCGGTGAGAAGGAGGTCGAGCGCCGCCGCCGCCTTGGCCGTCCGCGGCGCCAGTTGCGAGGCCAATGCGGCGACGTGGTAATCCGCGGGATCGAGCCCGTCATCGCCGGCATGGGCCAGCGCCTCCTCGAGGAGTGCCGCCCGCTTGGCGCCGGCCGCGTCGCCGCTCCAGGCCGGCCGAAACTGGCGCAGCTCGTAAAAATGAAGGAGAGCCTCGGTGTCGAGCGGCTCGGCGTCCAGCCGCGGCGGCGCCGCCATGGCGTCGCGGATGGCCTGGCTGACCGCAGTGGGGTCGATGGAAGGCGCCTCTGCAACCGCGGCATGGGCGTTGCGCCCCGTGGCGCCGACGAGGAGAAGAGCGGTCAGCAGGATCGCCGTCGGGGGCAGGCCTGCGCGGCGCGGCGATGCGGATCGGGAATGGCTATTCCGGTGCAACGACCAGCTCCATGCGGCGTTCGTCAAGGTGCAGCACCCGCTCCGACGGGAACTCGGGTGGAGCGGTGAGGGCTCGAATCGAGCCCGAGGCATGATTTTTCGATAACCCTATCTCCGCCGAAACTCTAATCTGCGATCTGTTGCGCGAATGTTAAGGCCAGCCGGGCCGGGCCGTAAGCAAAATCGGCCGCGATGGGCCGGCGCGGCGAAGGAGGGAACGATGTCGGACGAAATTGCGGCTGCGGACGGCCCTTATGTCTTTCACGCCAGCCGGGCGCCGTCGCGCGAGCTGGGGCCCGGCGTGACCGGCAAGGCGGCGCGCATGCCGGACGGGCTCGTGGTGCGCTATCAGGAGCGCGCCCCCGGCCATGACGGCGATCATTGGTGCGAGTCCGGCCATACGGCCTACATCCTCGCCGGGCGCATCCGCTACGAATTTGCGGATCAGGCCGTCGAGGCGGGACCCGGCGACATTGTGCATATTCCCGCCGGCCACGCCCACCGCCACCGCCCGCGCGTCGTCGGCAGCGAGCCGGTGCGCTATTTCATCACCGAGTTCTGGGATTGAGTGGCTCTCCACCGATGTCCCACCGAGGCTGTTCCAGCGCGAGAGGAAACCGATATGGCCGAAGTTTCGCTTCCCGATTCCGTGACCAGCCTCGTCCGCGGGCGCCGCGCGGCGCTCCATCCCTTCGACCGGATTGAGCCGCGCCGCACAGCACTCCTCGTCGTCGACATGCAGACGGCCTTCCTCAAGGAAGGCTGGCCGACGGCGCTCGCGGCCGCGCGCGACATCGTTCCCGCCATCAACCGTCTCGCGGGGGCCGTGCGGCGCAGCGGCGGCGAGGTCGTCTGGATCGTCTCGACTTACGGGCCGGACGAGGACGATCGCTGGCCCATTCTCTTCGATCACATGCTCGGCCCTGCCGCTGGCGGAAATTTCCGCGCAGTCCTCACCGCCGGGCACGAGGGCCACGCCATCTGGCCGCTGCTGGAGCGGCGGCCGGACGACCCCGTCGTCAGCAAGAACCGCTTCAGCGCCTTCTGCGGCAGCAACGGCGCGCTGGAGGCACTGCTGCGTCGGCACGGCATCGATACGGTGCTCGTCGTCGGCACGGTGACGAATATCTGCTGTGAATCGACGGCGCGGGAGGCCAGTTTCCGCGACTTCAAGACCATCATGGTCGCCGATGCCAATGCGGGGCGCTCGTCCGCGGATAATCTTGCGACCTTCTCGTCCTTCATCCTCGCCTTCGGCGACGTGATGACGGCAGATGAGGTGATTGCCCGGTTGGAAGCCGGCGCCGCGCCCGGCAAGGCGGCGACGGGATAGCACCGGGGAAACCTATTGACTCCGGAAACCGCCTAGGCTTGGTTGTGAGGCAATATGGGGGCGGCGGCCAGGCGCGGCCGATTCTTGTCGGCCGGGCCGAACGGCTCTCGAAACATGGCTGGAGGCTCGAAATGTCGGGGAAGAAATGGCTCGCGGCCCTCGCCGCGGTGCTTGTTGTTGGATTGGCTCAGGCAGCGCCGGCATCGGCCAAGACCCTCAAATGGGCGAATGACGGCGACGTCTCGTCGATGGACCCCTATTTCCTCAACGAGACGTTCCTCCTTGGCTTCCTCGGCAATGTCTACGAGCCCCTGGTCGGACGGGACAAGAAGCTCCAATTGACGCCCAAGCTCGCCGTCTCGTGGGAGCAGACCGGGCCTACGGTGTGGCGCTTCCATCTGCGGCACAACGTCAAGTTCCAGGACGGCACGCCCTTCACCGCCGACGATGTCGTGTTCTCCTATCATCGCGTCATCGGTGAAGGCTCCGACCTCAAGAGCAAGCTCGGCACCGTCGCCGAGGTGAAGAAAATCGACGACTACACCGTCGATTTCGTCACGAAGACGCCGGACCCGCTGCTGCCGGGCGAATTCTCCCAGTGGTACATTATGTCGAAGGCGTGGTGCGAGAAGAACGGCGCCACCAAGACGGCGAATGTCAGCAAGAACGAGGAGAATTTCGCCACCCGCCACGCCAACGGCACGGGTCCCTTCATGATTACCGACCGCGAGCCCGACGTGCGCACGGTCGCGGTGCCCAACCCCCATTGGTGGGGCAAGCCCGAGCATAACCTCACCGAGGTCGATTTCACCGTCATCAAGTCGGACGCGACGCGGGTGGCGGCCCTCCTCTCGGGCGAGGTCGATATGGTCTACAACGTCCCGCTTCAGGATGTAGACCGCATCAATCACACGCCCCACCGCAAGGTGCTGCAAGGCCCCGAGATGCGCACCATCTTCCTCGGCATGGACCAGTGGCGCGACGAGCTGATTGACTCGAACGTCAAAGGCAAGAATCCCTTCAAGGATGTGCGGGTGCGGCGGGCCTTCTACCAGGCGATCGACGAGAACGCGATCGTGAAGAAGGTCATGCGCGGCGCGGCGACGCCTTCCGGCTTGATGGTCGCGCCCTCGGTCAATGGCTGGGACAAGGCCCTCAATGATCGCTATCCTTACGATCCAGCCGCGTCGAAGAAGCTCCTGGCGGAGGCGGGCTATCCGAACGGCTTTACGGTCGGGATGAACTGCCCGAATGACCGTTACGTCAATGACGAGCAGATCTGCCAGGCCGTGGTTGCCATGCTGGCCAAGGTCGGCGTCAAGGTGAACCTCCTCGCCGAGACCAAGAGCAAGTATTTCGCCAAGGTCTTGGCCCGAAACACCAGCTTCTATCTGCTCGGCTGGACGCCCGATACCTATGATTCCTGGAACCCGCTCTTCAGCCTGATCGGAACTCCCGATGCCTCCGGCCGGGGCAAGTTCAACCTCGGCAAGTACTCCAACCCCAAGGTCGACCAGCTCATCACCGAGATCCAGAGCGAGACGAATCAGAAGAAGCGGAACGCCGAGATCGCCGAGGCCTTCAAGATTCACAAGGAGGAGTTCGGCCACATCCCGCTGCATCAGCAGGCGCTGGCCTGGGGCATCAAGGACAACGTCCACCTCGTGCAGCTTCCCGACAACGTCTTCAATTGGGATTGGGTGAAGGTGGATTGATGCCCGTACAGGCGGGCCGCGCCGCTTCCAAGCGGCGCGGCCGTGCGCACCCTGCGTCCAAGGCCCGAGCTCCTGCCTCGTCGCGGCCTTGGCACTTCAAGGCCGGCGACGGCTGTCGTAGCGAAGAGGGAGGGGCAAGATGACGAGAACACAGTGGCTCGCCGCGCTTGTTGCAGTCTGCGCGATCGGGGCGGCAACGCCGGCCTCAGCCAAGACCCTCAAATGGGCGAATGACGGCGACGTCTCGTCGCTCGAGCCCTATTTCCTCAACGAGACATTCCTCCTGGGCTTCCTCGGCAACGTCTACGAGCCCCTGGTGGGACGCGGAAAGAAGCTCGAGCTGGAGCCGAAGCTGGCGGTCTCGTGGGAGCAGACCTCGCCGATGATGTGGCGCTTCCATCTGCGGCACAACGTCAAGTTCCAGGACGGCACGCCCTTCACCGCGGATGACGTGGTGTTCTCCTATCAACGGGTGACGGCGGAGGGCTCCGATCTCAAGAGCAAGCTCGGCACCGTCGCCGAGGTGAAGAAGATCGACGACTACACCGTCGATTTCGTGACGAAGACGCCAGACCCGCTGCTCCCGGGCGAGCTCTCCCAGTGGTACATCATGTCGAAGGCGTGGTGCGAGAAGAACGGCGCCACCCATGCCACCACGGCCAAGCAGAAGGAAGAGAACTACGCGACCCGCCACGCCAACGGCACGGGTCCCTTCGTGATTACCGACCGCGAGCCCGATGTGCGCACGGTCGCGGTGCCCAACCCCCATTGGTGGGGCAAGCCCGAGCATGATTTGACCGAGGTCGACTTCCGCGTCATCAAGTCGGACGCGACGCGGGTGGCCGCCCTCCTCTCGGGCGAGGTCGACATGGTCTACACCGTGCCCATCCAGGACGTGGACCGCATCAACCACACGCCCCACCGCAAGGTCCTGCAAGGCCCGGAGATGCGCACCATCTTCCTCGGCATGCAGCAGGGGTTGAGCGAGCTCGCGGATTCCGATGTGAAGGGGAAGAATCCCTTCAAGGATGTGCGGGTGCGGCGGGCCTTCTACCAGGCGATCGACGAGAACGCGATCGTGAAGAAGGTCATGCGCGGCGCCGCGACGCCCTCCGGCCTCATGGTGGCGCCCTCGGTGAATGGCTGGAACAAGGCGCTCAATGATCGCTATCCCTATGACCCGGCCGCGTCGAAGAAGCTCCTGGCGGAGGCGGGCTATCCGAACGGCTTCACCGTGGGGATGAACTGCCCGAATGACCGCTATGTCAATGACGAGCAGATCTGTCAGGCGGTCGCGGCGATGCTGGCCAAGGTCGGCATCAAGGTAAACCTCCTCGCCGAGACCAAGAGCAAATATTTCGCGCGCCTCCAGGAGCACAAGGTGAGCTTCTATCTGCTCGGCTGGACGCCCGATACCTATGACTCCTGGAACCCGCTCTTCAGCCTGATCGGAACCCCGGACGCCGCCACCGGCCGCGGCCGCTTCAATTACGGCAACTACTCGAGCCCCAAGGTCGATCAGCTCATCGCGCAAATCCAGAGCGAGACCGACCAGAAGAAGCGCGATGCGGAGATCGCCGAGGCCTTCAAGATCCACAAGGAGGAGTTCGGCCACATCCCGCTGCATCAGCAAGCCTTGGCCTGGGGCATCAAGGACAACATCCATCTCGTCCAGCTCCCCGACAACGTCTTCAACTGGAACTGGGTGCAGGTCAAATAGTGCGCTGGTGTGACATGTCGGCTCGTGCGGCAGGGAGTAAGCGGCGCAGCAAGCGTGACGTACCGCAATGATTGCCTTCGTCCTGCGCCGCCTGCTGCAATCGATCTCGGTCATGCTCGTGGTAGCGCTGATCGCCTTCAGCCTGTTCCGCTATGTCGGCGACCCCATCAACAACATGGTCGGCCAGGACACCGGCGATCAGGACCGCGCGGCCCTGCGGCGCAGTCTCGGCCTCGACGATCCCGTCGTCGTGCAATTCGCGCGCTTCGTTGGCAATGCCGTGCGCGGCGAGTTCGGCGTCTCCTACCGGCAGGGCCGCAAGGTCTCGACTCTCATCGCCGAGCGCCTGCCCGCGACCATGGAGCTGAGCCTCGTCGCGGCGCTCTTCGCCCTACTCGTCGGCGTGCCGATGGGCGTCTATACGGGGCTCAGGCGCGAGAGCTGGATCAGCAAATGTTTCCTCGCCTTTTCGCTCCTGGGCGTCTCCCTGCCGACCTTCCTCATCGGCATTCTCCTCATTCTCCTCTTCTCGGTCTGGCTCGGCTGGCTGCCCGCCTTCGGGCGCGGCGAGGTCGTCCATCTCGGCTGGTGGACGACAGGGCTTCTGACTGCGAGCGGGCTCAAGGCGCTGATCATGCCGGCAATCACCCTGGGCCTCTTCCAGATGACGCTGCTCGTGCGGCTTGTGCGCGCCGAGATGCTGGAGGTGCTCCGCACCGACTACATCAAGTTCGCGCGGGCGCGCGGACTCACCAATCGCGCGATCAATTTCGGCCATGCGCTCAAGAACACGCTCGTCCCGGTGATCACCATCACCGGCATCCAGCTCGGCTCGATCATCGCCTTCTCGATCATCACCGAGCAGGTCTTTCAATGGCCCGGGATGGGGTTGCTCTTCATCCAGGCGGTGGCCTTCGTCGACATCCCGGTCATGGCCGCCTATCTCGTCCTGGTTGGCTTTCTTTTCGTGGTGATCAACCTCATCGTCGATCTCCTCTATTACACAGTCGATCCTCGGCTCCGCGCCGATCGCGCGATCGCGGGAGGGCACGGTGTCTGAGGCCGGCGCGCGAGGTGCGACGCGCTTCCGGCTGCGCGATGCCGTCGCGCGCGTGTGGGACAGCGACCTCTTCTATAGCTTTCGCCGCTCCAAGGTGACCGTCGCTGCCGCGGTCGTCACCCTCGTCATTTTCGTGAGCGCCGCCGCAGCTCCCCTGATCGCCCCCCACGATCCCTACGACCTCGCGACTGTCAGCCTGCTCGACGCCCGCAATCCGCCGGCCTGGATGGACGGCGGGAGCTGGGAATATCCCCTCGGCACGGACAATCTCGGGCGCGACGTCTTCTCGACGATTCTCTACGGCTCGCGCCTCTCGCTTTTAGTCGGCTTCGCCTCGGTCATCTTCGCCATGGTGCTGGGCGTCAGTCTCGGCCTCATCTCGGGCTATGCCGGCGGCGCCGTGGACGCGGTGATCATGCGCATCGCCGAGGTGCAGTTGAGCTTCCCGGCGATCCTGATCGCGCTCCTCGTCGACGGCATCATGCGCGGCATCGTGCCTCGCCAGTTCCAGGACCAGGTCGCCGAGTATGTCCTGATCCTCTCGATCGGGCTTTCCTATTGGGTGCATTTCGCGCGCACGGTGCGCGGCTCAACCATGGTCGAGCGCAGCAAGGAATACGTGCAGGCGGCGCGCGTCATCGGCCGTCGCCCTCTCGCGATCATGCTCCGTCACGTGCTGCCCAATGTCACGGGGCCGGTCCTCGTGATCGCCACGATCACGCTCGCGGTGGCGATCATCACCGAGGCCACGCTATCCTTCCTTGGCGTCGGCGTGCCGCCGACCGAGCCCTCGCTCGGAACGCTCATCCGCGTCGGTAACGATTTCCTCTTTTCCGGGGAGTGGTGGATTTCGATTTTCCCCGGCGTCGTGCTGGTGCTGCTGGTCCTCGCCGTCAACATGCTGGGCGATTGGCTGCGCGACGCCCTCAATCCCAAGCTCCGCTGATGACAAGCCTCAGCAATCAGCCGCCGCTCCTCGATGTCCGGAACCTCCGGGTTGAGTTCCCCACGCGGCGCGGCACGCTCGTAGCGGTCGACGACGTCTCCTTCTCGATAGCACCCGGCGAGGTCCTCGGCGTCGTCGGCGAGTCCGGCGCCGGAAAATCGATCACCGGCTCCGCAATCATCGGCCTCATCGAGCCGCCGGGCCGCATCGCCGGCGGGCGCATTCTCTTCGAGGGCGAGCGGATCGACAATCTGCCCTACGAGAAGATGCGCCGCGTGCGCGGCAAGCGCATCGGCACGATCTTTCAGGACCCGCTCACCAGCCTCAACCCGCTTTACACCGTCGGCCGACAGCTCGTCGAGACGATCTCCACCCATACGGATCTCGGCCCGCGCCAGGCCCGCGCCCGCGCCATCGAGCTCCTGGGCGAGGTGGGCATCCCCTCGCCGGCCCAGCGCATCGATCACTATCCCCATCAATTCTCGGGCGGCATGCGCCAGCGCGTGGTAATCGCGCTTGCGCTCTGCGTCAACCCGCGGCTCGTCATCGCCGACGAACCGACGACGGCCCTCGACGTCTCCATTCAGGCGCAGATCATCGCGCTCATCAAGAAACTCTGCCGCGAATATGGGACGGCGGTCATCCTCATCACCCACGACATGGGTGTGATCGCCGAGACGGCCGACCGCGTCGCCGTCATGTATGCGGGCCGGCTCGTCGAGATCGGCCCGCTGCGCGAGGTGGTGAAACAGCCGCGCCATCCCTATACCGTGGGTCTCATGGGCGCCATCCCGTCCCTCCACGGGACGGCCGATCAGCTCGTGCAAATCGACGGCAGCATGCCGCGGCTCAACGCGATTCCCTCCGGCTGCGCCTTCCATCCACGCTGCGCGCGACGCTTCGGGCGCTGCACCTCGGACCGCCCGGAGCTGATCGCCGATGGCGCGTCCCAGGCCGCCTGCTGGCTCTACGAGCCCGTGGCGCGGACCGGCAGCCATGGATAGGCGCCCGGGAAGCGAAGCGGCGGTCGAGCATCCCCTCGTGCGGGTGAGCGATCTCGCGCGCTATTTCGACGCCTCGGCACCGCTTCTCAATCGGCTCCTCGCGCGGACGGGCCGGCGTGTGCTTCGGGCCGTCGATGGGGTCTCCTTCGAGATTCCCCGTGGTCGGACGCTCGGGCTCGTCGGCGAGTCCGGTTGCGGGAAATCCACCGTCGCGCGGCTCGTCGTCGGTCTCTATCGCCCCACCCGCGGCACCATCGAGTTCGACGGGCAGGATCTGTCGCAGCACCGCTCCCGGCGCGAGGTCGAGCGCCTGCGGCGCCGGCTCCAGATGATCTTCCAGGACCCCTATGCCAGCCTCAATCCGCGCTGGCGGGTGCGCGACATCATCGCCGAGCCGATCCGCGTGCATGGCCTCCTCCGCGATGGCGGCGCGATAACCCGGCGCGTCGACGAGCTCCTCGCGCAGGTCGGCCTCGCCGCCGCGGACGGCGAGAAATATCCCCATGAGTTCTCGGGCGGCCAGCGTCAGCGCATCTCGATCGCGCGGGCGCTCGCGAGCGCTCCCGAGTTCCTCGTCTGCGACGAGCCGACCTCGGCTCTCGACGTCTCGGTGCAAGCTCAGATCCTCAACCTGATGAAGGACCTTCAGCGCCGGTTGGGCCTCACTTATCTCTTCATCTCGCACAATCTCGCGGTGGTTCGGCATATGGCCGATCAGGTGGGGGTCATGTATCTCGGCCGCCTCGTCGAGCTGGCGGATGCCAAGGCGCTCTTCAGCCGTCCCCGCCACCCCTATACGCGCCTTCTTCTCGAGACGGTGCCCGATCTCGATCTCGGCGGGCGCGTTCGCACGCCGGTCGGCGGCGAGGTGCCAAGCCCCATCGATCCGCCGCCGGGCTGCGGCTTCAATCCGCGCTGCCCCTTCGCCAATGAACGCTGCCGCCGCGAGCGCCCCCAGGCTCGCCTGGTCGAGGGTGGGCTCGTCGCCTGCCACGCCGTGGAGGAAGGTCGTCTTCCGGCGAGCGCTGCGCCGGCCGCTCAACTGGCTTGATCCCGGATCTCAATCCTGCGCGCGAATGAAGTCGCGGATGCGCGGCATGATCTCCTCGCGCCAGCGGCGGCCGTTGAACACGCCGTAATGCCCAACCCCCGGCTGGAGGTGATGGGCGCGCCGGCTGGCGTCCAGGCTGCTGCAGAGGATATGGGCGGCGTAGGTCTGCCCCGGCGCGCAGATATCGTCCTCGGCGCCCTCCACGGTCATCAGTGCGGTCCGCGTGACGGCTCGCGGCTCGATCGGTCGCCCGCGTGAAGTCATGAGGCCGCGCGGCAGAAGATGCTGCTTGAAGACGGTGTCGACGGTCTGGAGATAGAACTCGGCCGTCATGTCGGTGACCGTCAGATATTCGTCGTAGAAGCGCCGCGTCGCCGCGGCGTCGTCGCCATTGCCCTTGACCAGGTTACGGAACATCTCGGCATGGGCGCGGATATGCCGGTCGAGATTCATGCCGACGAAATTGCCGATCTGGAGGAACCCCGGGAAGACGCGCCGCATGAACCCCGCATAGGGCATGGGCACCTGGGTAATCACCGTACGCTCGAGATAGGCGAGGGAGTGCTTCTCGGCGAATTCGTTCACCTTTGTCGGATTGGCGCGGGGATCAATCGGGCCGCCCATGAGGGTGATCGAGCGTGGTGCCATAACGTCGCCCGCTGCCGCCATGATCGAGGTCGCCGCGAGCACGGGCACGGCCGGCTGGCACACGGCGATGACGTGCAGCGGCGAGCCGAGGAGATGCACGAACTCGATCATATGGTCGATGTAATCGTCGAGATCGAAACGCCCCTCCGCGAGGGAGATGTTCCGCGCGTTCAGCCAGTCGGTGACATAGAGGTCGTGATCGGGAAGAAGGGCCGCCACCGTGCCGCGCAGCAGTGTCGCGAAGTGGCCCGACATCGGGGCGACCAGCAGCACGCGAGGAGCTGGCACCGGCTGCGCCTTCCTGAAATGAATGGCCCGGCAGAACGGCGTGGCATGGACGACGACTTCCTCGACCGCCACCGGCTCGCCGCTGATGACGACATGATCGATGCCGAAATCCGGCCGCTCATGGCGCAGCTTGGTCTCGGAGATCAGCTCGAAGGCGGCACCCAGGTAATCGAGAAACGGCAGGGCCGCGCTGATGGGCCAGGGCTGCTTCGCGAAAGGGCGCGCGGCATCGGCCAGCCGCCGCCACGGCTCGAGCAGCGCCTGCTGCGCAGCATAGGCCTGGTAGAGCAGCATCGAGTGGTCCGTCCTTTCTGGGTCGCGGGACGCGCGACACTAACATAAGGAGGCTACCCCGCATAGTTCTCGGGGCAAAAATCCGAGCACACCCCATATATAGAAATATTTCGTTGACAATCGATTTCCGGAGCCCTGCGTCCTGGGCATGGGCGAGGTGCCGGATCAGCGCAGCGGCGGGTTGCCTGCGTCGTCCGCGACAGCAAGCGCCTCCTTCACGGTCTCGCCCTTGTTCCGAAGATGCGCCTTGAGAAGCGTAGCGAGGGTCTGGCCGTCGCGCGCGGCGAGTGCTGCAAGAATCTGCTCGTGCTCCTCGACCGCTTGCGCCCAGCGTCGCTTCGACATATTGGCGAGATAGCGCGCCCGGCGGGCGCGTCCGGCCAAGTTGCGATAGACCGCGGCCAGCGTCGGGTTGCGCGCCGCCTCCAGAATGCGCTCGTGGATGCGCTGGTTGAGTGCGAAATAGGATGCGAGCTCGCCGCGCGTGTAGTGAAGCAGCATCTGGGCGTGGAGCACGCGAATCTCGGCGATCTCCTCCTCGGTGATGCGCGCCGCCGCGAGCTCGCCGGAGAGCGCTTCGAGGGCGCCCATCACCGAGAAGATCTCGTCGATCTCTTCGATCTTGAGGCGGGCGACGAGCGCGCCGCGGCTGGGGTTGAGCTCGACGAGCCCGTCCGCCGCGAGGACCTTGAGCGCCTCGCGCAAGGGGGTGCGGGAGATCCCGAACCGCTCGCAGAGCAGGCGCTCGCGCAGTTTCTCTCCTGGCGCGAGCTCGCCCTCGATGATCATGTCTCGCAGCCGCGCCACCACCTCCTGGTGGAGCGAGCCGCGCCGGATGCGCATCACCACCGATGGGACCGGGGATTCGGACAAGGACACGTCATCGGACATCGCTTGCTCCTTCGCTCTCTCGGGCGAGCGCGCGCGCTAGCACGCGCGCGACATGCACGGCCTCGCGCCCGGCGCCATCCTTGATCTGATGCCGACAGCTCGTGCCGTCGGCGACGATGAGGGTGCCGGCATTCGCTTCCCGCACCGCTGGGAGCAGGGACAGTTCCGCCATCCTCATGGATACCCCGTAAGTCTCGGCGCCGTAGCCGAAAGCGCCCGCCATGCCGCAGCAGGAGGACGCGATGGTCTCGACGGTCAGGCCCGGCACCAGCTTCAGGACCCGCTCCACCGCGCCCATGGCGCCGAAGGCTTTCTGATGGCAATGGCCGTGGAGGAGCGCGCGCCTCTCGGGGAGGGCCTTGAGGGCCAGTGACAACTGGCCCGCCTGCTGCTCCTCGGCGAGGAACTCCTCGAAGAGGCGCGCGCGGCTGGCAAGCGCCGCCGCCTCCAGTCCCATCACCGGAAACTCGTCGCGGAGGGTAAGGAGGCAGGACGGCTCGAGGCCGAGGACCGGCGCGTCTTCGGGATATTGCGCGAGAGCGGCAAGGAGGCGCCGCGCCTCGCGGCGTGCCTCGTCCACAAGCCCGGCGGCGAGAAAAGTACGGCCGCAGCAGAGCGGGCGGCCGCCCTCGGGCGCTTCGGCGACATGGACGCGATAGCCGGCGGCCTCGAGCACCGCGCGGGCGGCATGACCGTTCTCGGGCTCGAAATAGGTGGTGAAGGTATCGGCAAGGAGCACGATCTTTCGGCCGTTCCGATTGGCCGGTGCGGATGTCGGGCGAAAGATGTCGCGGCGCCAAGCGGGCAGGCTGCGCGCAGCGGCGAAGCCCAGCCAGCGCTCCGAGAGCTTGCGCAGCCCCGGCACCGCGTCGCGCAGATTGGTGAGCGGCGCGAAATGGGCCATGACGGGCGCATAGCGAGGCAGGTAGGCGACCAGCCGGTCGCGCAGGGAAAGTCCGTGGCGGCGGCCGTAATGGTGCAGGAACTCAATCTTCATCCGCGCCATGTCGACGCCGGTCGGACATTCGCGCCGGCAGCCCTTGCAGCCGACGCAAAGTCGCATCGTCTCCATCATGTCGTCGGCGACCAGGGCGTCGGGGCCGAGCTGGCCCGAAAGCGCCAGGCGCAGGGTATTGGCGCGGCCGCGGGTGAGATGCTGCTCGTCCTTGGTCACTCGGTAGGATGGGCACATCACATTGGCGTCGCGCTTGCGGCAGGCGCCGTTGTTATTGCACATCTCGACGGCACCGGCGAAACCGCCCCATTCCGACCAGTCGAGCGCCGTCTCGATGGGCGTGATGCGGTAGGACGGCTTGAAGCGGAAGAGGGCGCGGTCGTCCATCTTGGGGGCGCGCACGATCTTTCCCGGGTTGAGCAAGCCGCCGGGATCGAGGATGTCCTTGACGGCGGCGAAGTCCTCGACCATGCGGCTGCCGAACATCGCCGCGTGGAATTCCGAGCGCACGAGCCCGTCGCCATGCTCGCCCGAATGGGAGCCCTTGTATTCCCGCACGATGGCAAAGGCCTCTTCGGCGATGGCCCGCATCTTTCGCGCCCCCTCCGGATCCTTCATGTTGAGGATCGGACGCACATGAAGGCAGCCGACGGAGGCATGGGCGTACCAGGTGCCCGTCGTGCCGTGCTTGCGGAAGAGCGCGTCGAGCCGCGCGGTGTAGTCGGCGAGATCGGCGAGGTCGACGGCGCAGTCCTCGATGAAGGAGACCGGCTTTCCGTCGCCCTTCATCGACATCATGATGTTGAGCCCGGATTTGCGCACCTCCCAGATGTCGCGCTGGAAGGCAGGATCGACGGCTTCGATCACGGCGCCGGGGAAGCCGAGATCGCCCATCAAGGCGACGAGCGCCGCGAGGCGGCGGTTTTGCGGCTCCAGCTCCTCGCCGGCAAATTCCACAAGCAGCAGCGCCTCGGGCTCGCCCTGCACGAACCGCTCGATAGTGCGGCGGAAGAGCGGGATCGCCCGGGCAAGCTCGATCATGGTGCGGTCCACGAGCTCGACCGCATCGGGCCCCAGGGCCACGATGTGCCGTGTCGCGGCCATGGCCTGATAGAAACTCGGGAAATGGCAGACGCCGAGGACCTTGTGCTTGGGGATCGGGTGGAGCCGGAGCTCGATGCGGCGCGAGAAGGCGAGGGTTCCCTCAGAGCCGACGAGGAGATGCGCCAGATTGATCGGCGGCGCGTTGGCGCCGCGCGGGGTGAGCGCATCGATATTGTAGCCGCCAACGCGGCGCTGGAGCTTGGGGAAGCGCGCCTGAATCTCCTCGGCTTCGCGGCGGCCCAGGGCGAGCAGGGCCTCCACCATGCCCCGCTGCCGCGCCGTGAGCGCGTCATCGCCGCCGTTCGCGATCTCGGCGAAGCGCATCGCGCTGCCATCGGCCAGCGTCGCCTCGATGGCGCGGACATTGTCCCGCATGGTGCCGTAGCGGATCGATCTCGCGCCGCAGGAGTTGTTGCCGGCCATTCCGCCGATGGTGGCCCGGCTCGAGGTGGAGACGTCGACGGGGAAGAAGAGGCCGTGGGGCCGCAGAAAGGCGTTGAGCTGGTCGAGCACGATGCCGGGCTCGACGACGATGCGGCGACTCTCAGCATCGAATTCAAGGACGCGGTCGAGGTTGGGGCTGACATCGACGACGACGGCCTCACCGACCGTCTGGCCGCATTGGGAGGTGCCGCCGCCGCGCGGCAGGATAGGCACGCCCTCCGCGGCCGCGACCTCCACGACGCGGGCGATGTCGGCCTCGCTCTTCGGCGTGATCACGCCAATCGGCTCGATCTGGTAGATCGAGGCGTCGGTGGCGTAGCGGCCGCGGGTGAATGGATCGAAGCGAACCTCGCCTTCGATGGCAGCGCGGAAGCGGGCGGCGAGCGCGCTGTCGCCGATGCGCCCTCGCGCCTTAAGCCCCCTCGCTCCGCGCTCGTCCGGACTCATGCGCCTCGTTCCTTAGGCGGATTACCGACAAGATTGAATGCAATTCTCTGTCACCATAAAACGACTATATCTAATATCATCAAAATAAAAGTCATTTCTCCGGACGCAATGAATTGACAGGGCAAAAATTGAATGCATAATTCAAATCATTGAGGTCAGGGATCGGGAGGGAGTGTCATGTCCCATCGGAGCGGCCGCCATTTCCTCCAGATTCCCGGCCCCACCAACGTTCCCGATCGCATCCTGAGGGCCATCGACCGGCCGACCATCGATCATCGCGGGCCGGCCTTCCAGCGGCTCGGCGAGGAGGTTCTTTCCGGGCTCAAGTCGATCTTCAAGACGAAGGCGCCCGTTGTCATCTTCCCCGCCTCGGGCACCGGCGCCTGGGAGGCGGCTCTCGTCAACACCCTCTCGCCCGGCGACAAGGTGCTCATGGCCGAGACGGGGCATTTCGCGACCTTGTGGTCCCGCATGGCCGCGCGCCTCGGGCTCCAGGTGGAGCTCATCCCGGGGGATTGGCGCCGCGGCGCCGATCCGGTCGAGGTCGAGCGCCGGCTCGCGGCCGATCGCGGACATGCGATCAAGGCCGTCTGCATCGTCCATAACGAGACCTCGACGGGGGTGACCTCGCGCATCGCCGAGCTGCGCAAGGCCATCGACCGCGCCCGGCATCCGGCCCTCTTCATGGTCGACACCATCTCCTCCCTCGCCTCCATCGATTATCGCCACGACGACTGGGGTGTCGACGTGACCGTGGCCGGCTCGCAGAAGGGCCTCATGCTGCCGCCGGGCCTCTCCTTCAATGCGATCGGCGAGAAGGCGCGGGCCGCGAGCAGGACGGCGAAGCTGCCGCGCGCCTATTGGAGCTGGGAGGAGATGCTGGCCTCGAACGCGACGGGCTTCTTCCCCTACACGCCGTCGACGAATCTCCTGTTCGGCCTGCGCGAGGCGATCGCGATGCTCCTCGAGGAGGGGCTCGACAATGTCTTCGCCCGGCACGATCGCCACGCCGAGGCGACGCGGCGGGCGGTGCGCGCCTGGGGCCTGGAAATTCTTTGCGCGGAGCCGCGGGAGTATTCGAGCTCGCTGACGGCGGTGCTGATGCCGGCGGGCCATGATGCCGACGCCTTCCGGCGTGTGACGCTCGAGCGCTACGACCTCTCCCTCGGCAACGGCTTGGGCAAGTTGCAGGGGCGCGTCTTCCGCATCGGTCATCTGGGCGACTTCAACGATCTCATGCTGGCCGGCACGCTCTGCGGCGTCGAGATGGGGCTCGCCGCGGCAGGCGTGCCTATCAAGACCGGCGGGGTCGCGGCGGCCCTGGCTTATCTCGGCGGCAATTCCGGCGCGCACGCCGCGGCCCCCGCCGCGTAACCCGTGCCGCGCGGCAATCGCGGCAAACAATCAAAACGGGAGGACTTCGACCATGCAAGCCCAGCAAAGGACCCGCAGCAAAGGGCGATGGTACATCCTGTTCCTGATCAGCCTGATGTACCTCATCACCTATCTCGACCGGGTGAACATCTCGACGGTGGCGCCGGTCATCAGCAAGGAGTTCGGCTTCGACAAGGTGACGATGGGCGTGATCTTCAGCGCCTTCGTCTGGAGCTATGCCCTGTTCCAGGTGCCTGGTGGCTGGCTCGGCGACCGCTTCGGGCCGCGTCGCGTCCTCGCGGCGATCGTGAGCTATTGGTCGATCCTGACGGCGCTGACCTCGGCGGCGGCCGGAGCGGTCTCCTTCGTCGTGGTGCGGTTCCTCTTCGGCATCGGTGAGGCGGGCGCCTTTCCCGTGGCGACGCGCTCCATGCAGCTCTGGTATCCGCGGCAGGAGCGCGGGCTCTGCCAGGGCGTTTCCCATAGCGCAAGCCGCCTGGGTGCAGCGATTGCGCCGCCCGTCGTGGTGCTGATCATGACCACGCTCGGCTGGCAGTGGGTGTTCTATATCTGCGGCGCCGTCGGCATTCTCTGGTCCGTGCTGTGGTATCTGACCTATCGCAACCTGCCCGAAGAACACGGCCTCGTGAACAAGGCGGAGCTTGCGCATATCCGCGGCGTCGACGACGCCGGCAACATCAAGCAGGCGGAAATCGAGCGCACGGCCTCGGTGCCCTGGGGCACCCTGCTGCGGTCGCCGAATATGTGGGCGATCATGTGCGCCTATTTCACCTACGTGTACTGCCTCTGGATCTTCTTGAGCTGGCTGCCCTCCTATCTCGCCGAATACCGACATTTCACGCTGATCAAGGTCGGCGTCCTCGCCTCTCTGCCTCTCTGGGCCGGGGTGATCGGCGACACTGTCGGCGGCTGGGCCACCGATTGGCTGCTCGTAAAAACGGGCAACACCAAGCTGGCGCGGCGTCTCGTCGCCATCATCGGCCTGCTCGGCTGCGTCGTCTTCATCGTGCCCGCGGCCATGACCGCGAACGCCTATACGGCCGTGTACTGCCTCACGGCGTCGCTGTTCTTCCTCGAATGCACGATCGGACCGTCCTGGGCCGTGCCCATGCATGTGGGCGGGAAGTATTCCGGGACGGTGTCGGGGATGATGAACATGGCGGGCAATATCGGCGGCGCCCTGTCGCCGGCGGTCTTCGGCGTCCTCGTCCAGTTCGGCTCGTGGCAGGCGCCCTTCATCGTGGCCGCCTGCCTTCTCGTCGCCGGGGCCGGGGTCTGGGCCTTCTGGCTGGACCCGACGGTATCGGTTCTCGAGAAGGCTGAGGGCCCGAGGCTGGCAACGCCCGCGCCCGCTCGCGGCGGCCGCTGAGAAAGCGCGGCTGCGACGGGCACCGGCAACGATCCGGCGATTCGCGGTGGCTCTTTGCTCCAGGGCATGGCGTCATCCCCGCTGCGGCCCTGGATCGCGTCGGCATGGCGGCGATTAAGCGCCAACTCAAGGTGCTCGCCGGACTCCGCGAGCCTCTTAGGCGGCGGCGACCTTGAGATTGCTCTCGCGGCTGTCGATCAGGCGATCGGGCATGCAATGCTGCCGCAAGCGCTCGGGGTCGGTAAGCCGGACATGGTGGCCGCGCACTTCGACGCCGATCTTGCGCAGGGAGGAGAAGGCGCGGGACAGGCTTTCGGGCGTCATACCCAGGCGGGCGGCAATGAGGCGCTTGTCATGGGGCAGCTCGACGCTGCCATTGGCGCCATTCCCCTCGGCGAGAGCCATGAGATAGCAGCCGAGCCTCTGGGTCGAGGTCCGCAATTTCAAATCTTTCACCTGGCGCAGCATGTCGCGATATTGCCGCGACAGGGAGCCGAGCATGCAAAGGGACAAGCGCACGTCGCGGGCGAGCTGCTCGCGCAAGCGCGGCGCCGGGAGCATGAGGATGCGTGCGGGATGGATGATCTTCGCCGAGACCAGATAGGGCGTGTTCGTCAGCACTGCCGCCGGCATGAACGTGTCGACGGGCTCGACGATCTCGACGACGGTCTCGCGGGCATCCGACGAGGTCCCCGTCATCTGGACGCTGCCATCGAGAAGGATGTGGAGAAAATCCGGCAGGTCGCCCTGCCGAAAGAGGATCGTCTGGCTGGGAAACCGCTGCAGGAAGGCGCCGGTGGTTAATTCCTGAAGGGTCTCCTCGGAGAGGCCGGTGAACAAGGGAACGGTGCGAAGTTGATCGAAGTCTTCTTGTTGCATGGCGAGTCCTCCTTATCGCTGCTCCCGCAGACCGGCCATTCCGCCGGCGGGCGGGCAATTTCTCGCCCCTCGCTTCGCGCTCGGACCTGTCCCCCAACCCCAATGGCCTCACGAGAGGCCAAGCCGGACAGATCGTCAAGTGGTATGTAATATATAAGCAAGAGCCGATCAACAATAGTCAATCGGGCCGGAGGGCCCGATCTCGGCGGGATGGAGGTCCGCTCGGCGGATGTCAGTTCGTGACGAGCTTCCTCGGCGTGTAGCGGCCGTTCTCGATGCCGGCGAAGAGCTCCTTGACCCGAGGATGGGAAATCGGCCGGCCGCTTTCGTCGGGCAGCAGGTTCTGCTCCGAGACATAGGCGACATAGGTCGTCTCGGCATTCTCGGCGAGGAGATGATAGAAGGGCTGGTCGCGATGGGGACGGACATTCTCCGGGATCGACATCAGCCATTCCTCGGTATTCGAGAAAATCGGATCGACATCGAAGATGACCCCCCGGAACGGGTGGATACGATGGCGGACAAGCTGTCCGATTTGGAATTTCGCGGTTCTCATCTCGTTAACGCTCTCGCTTGAGCCGGTGGCACGTCTAGCCTCGGCGGACTGTCACGCCACTGTAACAGAAGCGGCCTAACATCCTCTCCGCCCGCCGGCCGTTCCGGTCGCCTCGAGGAAATTCTAGGCGACGGTGCGACGGTTGTGCAATGCGGCCGGCGGCGCGATCCGGATATGGCGCGACGGCGCGAGGCGGAATTCCGGGACAGTAGGGTGGGATGGGGATCGCGAATGCATCGACGGGGCCGCGCGCGCCGGGAAGCGGGGTAAGGGCATTCCGCGCCGGTAAGCTCGGCGATGCGGTCTTCCACGCCCTGACCTTCGCCTTCGCCCTGCTCGTCCTTCTCGTGCTCGCCGCCATCATCGCAGCGCTGGCGCAGGGCGGGTGGCCGGCGCTGAGCAAGCTCAAGCTCGGCTTCTTCGTCAGCGCGACGTGGAATCCCGTCACCGAGACGTTCGGCGCGCTTGCGCCCATCTACGGCACCATCGTCACCTCCGTCATTGCCCTCCTTTTCGGGGTGCCGGTCAGCCTCGGCATCGTCATCGTGCTTACGGAGCTGGCGCCGGTCTGGCTGCGCCGGCCGATCGGCACCGCCGTCGAGCTCCTGGCCGCCATCCCGAGCATCATTTACGGGATGTGGGGCCTCTTCGTCTTCGTGCCCTTCTACAAGGCCTATATCCAGCCGGCGCTCGGCTCGACGCTCGGCAAGGTGCCGGTGCTCGGGGCGCTCTTCTCCGGCCCGCCCTTCGGCGTCGGCCTGCTGACGGCGGGCCTCATCCTCGCCGTCATGATCCTGCCCTTCATCGCCGCGGTGATGCGCGACGTCTTCGCGACTGTGCCGCCGATGCTCCGCGAATCCGCCTATGGGCTCGGTGCCACCACTTGGGAGGTGGTATGGAACGTGGTGCTCCCCTATACCCGGACCAGCGTGGTTGGTGCCGTCATGCTCGGGCTCGGGCGCGCTCTCGGCGAGACCATGGCCGTCACCTTCGTCGTCGGCAACGCCCACGACATCAGCGCCTCGCTCTTTCTGCCCGGGGCCACGATCTCCTCGACGATCGCGAACGAGTTCACCGAGGCGGTCGGGAATATCTATTCCTCCTCGCTCATTGCCCTCGGCCTCACCCTGTTCGTGATCACCTTCGGCGTGCTGATCGCGGCCAAGCTGATGCTGCGCCGCCTCGCCGGCAGGGTGCCGGGCTAGCCATGTCGCGCTCCCTTTACCGCCGGCGCCGCGCCGTCAACCTCGTGCACATGACCGCCTCGGTGCTGGTGACGGCGCTCGGCATCTTCGTACTCGCCTCGATCCTCTGGACCTTGCTCGAGCTCGGCCTCGCGGGCTTGACCCCGCGCATCTTCACGGCGATGACGCCGCCACCCGGCAGCCCCGGCGGACTCCTCAATGCGATTGTCGGGAGCGTGATTCTGACCGTCCTCGGCATCGGTATCGGCGCCCCCGTGGGCGTGCTGGCCGGCACCTATCTCGCCGAGTATGGCAAGACCGGCAAGATCGCCGAGGCGACGCGGTTCATCAATGACATCCTGCTGTCCGCCCCGTCGATCCTGATCGGGCTCTTCATCTACCAGGTCGCGGTGCTGCCGAGCAGCCACTTCTCGGCCTGGGCCGGGGCACTCGCGCTGGCGCTCATCGCCATCCCCGTCGTCCTGCGCACCACGGAGGACATGCTTCGCCTGGTCCCCAACGATCTGCGCGAAGCCGCGGCGGCACTCGGGGCACCCCGTTGGAAGGTTGTCGTGCTCGTGTGCTACCGCTCCGCCCGCGCCGGCATCCTGACCGGCATCCTGCTCGCGGTCGCGCGCATCGCCGGGGAGACGGCGCCGCTCCTCTTCACCGTGCTCAACAATCAGTTCTGGTCGGCGGATGTGAACGCGCCGATGGCCAATCTTCCCGTCGTCATCTTTCAATTTGCGCTCAGCCCCTACGAGGATTGGCAGCGGCTGGCCTGGACCGGCGCTCTGCTCGTGACCGCGAGCATTCTCGGCCTCAACCTCGCGGCGCGCTACGTGCTTGGCAAACGCGAGAAGCGTCCTTAGATGGAGCAGCAGATGCTCAACGGCATATCGCCCCATGCGACCGCGACCGGGGAGAGGGCTCGATTGCACGCACCGGCATTCCTGGCAAGCGAGGTCGACGCGGAGGTGAAAGCGCCGGTGCCGAAGATCGAGATTCGCGAGCTGAAATTCTATTACGGCGCGACGCTCGCTCTGAAGTCGATCAGCATGGCGATTTACGAGCGGCGGGTAACGGCGCTGATCGGCCCCTCCGGTTGCGGCAAGTCCACGCTGCTGCGCACGCTCAATCGTATCTACGAGCTCTACCCCCATATGCGCGCCGAGGGCGAGGTGATCCTCGACGGCGAGAACATCCTGTCTTCGGGCGTCGACCTGAACCAGTTGCGGGCGCGCGTCGGCATGGTGTTCCAGAGGCCGACGCCGTTTCCGATGTCGATCTACGACAACATCGCCTTCGGCATCCGCCTCTACGAGCGCCCCTCCGCCGTGGAAATGGACGAGCGGGTCGAGGCGGCGCTCACCAAGGCCGCACTTTGGGGCGAGGTGAAGGACAAGCTGCGGGCGAGCGGGTTGAGCCTTTCGGGCGGCCAGCAGCAGCGGCTTTGCATCGCGCGGGCGATCGCCCTCAACCCCGAGGTGCTCCTGCTCGACGAGCCGGCATCGGCGCTCGACCCCGTCTCCACCCAGAAGATCGAGGAGCTGATCAAGGAGCTGCGCGACGACTACACGGTGCTGATCGTGACCCACAATCTCCAGCAGGCGGCGCGCGTCTCCGATTACACGGCTCTCATGTATCTCGGCGAGTTGATCGAGTTCGGGGATACGGAGACCATCTTCACCCGGCCCACCAAGAAACAGACGGAAGACTACGTCACCGGCCGCTTCGGCTGAGCGCGGCGCGGCGGCCGCGAATCGTTGGAGATTTCTCTCAAGCGGGCCGGCGCCGGGCCATGCGCCTGAGGCGCCACCCGGTCAGCGCCGCGAAGGCCGGGGCGCCAATGCCGGCCCCGATCAGAAGCGGCAGGAGCCCGTGCAGCCAGGCGATCGGGCCAAAAAGATAAAGGAGATCGTCGAAGTCGAAGCCGGCGAGGCCTTCATAGGCCCGGCGCCCTGTCCCGTCGCGGCGCTCGAGCTGCTCCGAGAGAATCGAGGCCAGCGCTATGCTGCCCCCCGCCAGGATCCCGATGGGAATGGTGGCGCCGTCGAGGGGATAGCGGTCGGCAAGGCCGATGGCGATGGCGACGAAGAACAGCGAGTTCGCCGCCAGGTCGGCCATGTAGTCGAAAAGATGGCCGGCGGCGCTCGAGAGCCCGCCGAGGCGCGCGAGCTCCCCGTCGGCGCGATCGAGGAGGGCCGAGAGCGTCCATAGCAGGCCGCCCCAGATGTCCCAGCGATATTCGCCCATGGCGAAGGCGGCGCAGGCGGCGAGGGCGGTGATCAGGCGGAGCGTGGTCAAGTGATTGGGTGTCACCGGCGAGCCGATCAGCGGTCGCACGAGTGGCCGCATCAGGCGATGGGACCAGGAGGCGTTCGACATGGAACCGGGTTCCTCCTCACCGCCGCCGGCCTGACCGGCGCTAATCCCGAGACGGATTCGGACGGGCGCGTGGGCGGAAAATGCGCCGCCCCTCGGCGATCTGCCAGGCCGCCACCGCCGGCACGCTGGTCGCGAGCTCGCGCAGCCGCTTGGCGAGAGAGAGCGCGAGGGCCGCCCCCGGCGGAACCCCCAGCATCGTGCCGAATAGCAGGAAGCCGCCCTCCTGGATCCCGATGGCGCCCGGCACGGCGAAGCCGGCGCTACGCGCCGCTTGGCCGAGGCTCTCGAGGATGAGGGCCTCCTTCAAGCCGACCCCGGCATTCATGAAATGTAGGAGAAGCCAGACCTCGCCGGCACCGAGGGACCAGGAGAGGAAATGCCAGGCGGCGCTGGTCACCAGGGCGCGCGGACGCCGATGGATCGACTGGATGGCGTCGTGGAGTCCCTTGATGCCCTCGAGGGACAGCCATCCGGCTTTCTTCACCAGGCGGTCGAGCATGTGCTCGACCAGCTTGAAGAGCCCGAAGCGCTGCGCCAAGAGGAAGCCCCCGACAGCGATGAGTGCCGCGACGATTCCCGTCACGAGATCGACGACGTGCCCGCCTTGCGCCCCCGCCTGCACCAGCAGCGTGACGCCCACGATGGTGAAGAGGACCTGGGTGATGATTTGCGCGGTAATGTCGACGACGACGCTCGCCCCCGCCACGTCGCCGCGCACGCCGTGGAAGGAGAGAAGCCGCGCCCCGATGATCTCGCCCCCGATATGGGCAAGCGGCAAGAGCGTATTGGTGCCCTCGCGAATCCAGCGAATTTTCACGAGCGAGAGGAGCGAGCGCTGCCACTTCCGCCCGATGAGCGGCCGCCAGCCAAGGGACGAGCATAGGAGCTGCGCGATATGCAGGCCGAAGACGGGGGCGAAGCCCCATTCGATGACGGCGAGCGCATCGAGAACGTCGCCGGCGCCCTGATAAAGCACGAGAGCCGCCGCGAGGGCGCAGCCGGCCAGCATGGCGAGGCAAAGGCCGAGCTTCATTGGCCTGCCCGCGCCACGGCCGCGGCGCCCCCCGGCGCTCGGCGGCTCGGATGGAGGTTAAGCGTGGTTTTCACGCTGGCGCAGGAAATGGAAGAACTCGACGCCTTCCCTCAGGCGGCGCTTCATCATCTCGGAGCTCTTCACCATCTCCCAGGTGAGCTCCGCGATCTTGCTCGGACGGAAATAGAAGCGCTTATAGAAGACCTTGAGGGCCTCGAAGATTTCCTCGTTGGAGAGGTGGGGGTATTGCAGCGAGGAAATCTGGAATCCATCGCCCGCGACCAGGCTGTCGCTGTTCTCGTGCAGCCAACCCTTCATCACGGCCTCGCGATAGAGCTCGGTTCCCGGATAGGGGGCCGCGAGCGAGACCTGGATGGTGTGGGGATTGACCTGCTGAGCGAAGCGGATCGTCTCCTCGATCGTCTCCTTCGTCTCGCCGGGCAGCCCCACGATGAAGGTGCCGTGGATGGTGATGCCGAGCTTGCGGCAATCCTCGGAGAATTTGCGCGCAACCTCGATGCGCATGCCCTTCTTGATGTTGTGGAGGATTTGCTGGTTGCCCGACTCATAGCCGACGAGAAGGAGACGCAGGCCGTTCTCGCGCAGCACCTTGAGCGTCTCATAGGGCACGTTCGCCTTGGCGTTGCAGGACCAGGTCACGCCGAGCCTGCCGAGGCCGCGGGCAATCTCCTCGGCGCGGGGCCGATCATCAGTAAAGGTGTCGTCGTCGAAGAAGAATTCCTTCACCTGGGGGAAGTAGCGCTTGGCCAGCGCGATCTCGTCGATCACGTTCCTGGCGCTGCGCGTGCGATAGCGATGGCCGCCAATGGTCTGCGGCCACAGGCAGAAGGTGCAGCGCGACTTGCAGCCGCGTCCGGTATAGAGCGAGAGATAAGGATGCTGCAGATAGCCGATGAAGTAGTCCTCGATCACGAGGTCGCGCTTATAGACCTCGGTGACCCAGGGAAGCACGTCCATGTTCTCGATGATGGCGCGCTCCGGATTGTGCACGGCCTGGCCATCCTTGCGATAGCTGATGCCGTCGACCTCCGCGAAGGGCCGCCCCTCGGCGATCTCCTTGATCGTGAAGTCAAATTCGGTCCGCGCCACGAAGTCGATCGCCTCCGAGGCCATAAGCGAGGGCTCGGGCGAGACGGCGACATGGGCGCCGACGAGGCCGATCATCAGCTTGGGGTTCGCGCGCTTGAACGCCTCCGCCACCTTCACGTCGGAATGGAAGGAGGGCGTGCTCGTGTGCATGACGAGGAGCTCGTAATCTCCGGCCAGCGCCACGGTATCCTCGACGCTCAAGCCGCGGGCCGGCGCGTCGATCAGCTTGCTGCCGGGGACGAGCGCCGCCGGCTGGGCGAGCCAGGTGGGGTACCAGAAGGAGCGGATCTCGCGCTTGGCCTGGTAACGGGAGCCGGCGCCGCCGTCGAAGCCCTCATAGGATGGAGGATTGAGAAACAGGGTCTTCATTCCGGCACCTCGGCGCCCCTCATGTTGACAACCATCTGCCCGTCCGTTTGAACCGAGAATTTCTGCGCGCGCCATTCCACCCTGCGTCCGATGAAGCTGGCGGCACGAATGGTGAACGTGATCAGGTCCCGCAACGGCACAAGCCACGGCCGCAGCAGACCCGGCCCTCCCAAGGTGGTATGGGCAACCCAATGCATCACGCCGCGCAACAGCACCGCGCCCCCGACAAGCGCCACGGCGCTTGCCCGGAAGCCGGTCGCGGCGGCCAATAAGATCGACAGCGGAAATGAATCCGTCAAGAAGCTGAAAGCATAGCCGAGCGGCCGCACCGTGCGCATCGTGCGAGCCCAGCGGAGCTCGTGGCGAAACAGCATCTTGAGATTGGGCTCCTCGATGCTGAGCTCGACGATGTGCCGCGCCAGCGCCACCTTGTATCCCTGCGCCGCCACCAGCCGGCCGAGCATGTGATCGTCGGCAAGATAGGAAGCCAGCGCCTCGATGCCGCCGATCGCATTGAGAGCGCGGCGGCGCACCGCCATGGTGGCGCCGAAGCAGTATTCCAGGGGCTCGGAGATGAGCGCCACGAGCACCGAGGGCAGGAACCACTCGTTGATGAACATGGCGCCGAGCCGGCTCGCAAGCTGGGGGCGCGCGGGCGTGCCGCGATAGAGGCAGGTCGCCGCCCCTACTGCGGGATCGGTAAAGGCTGCGGCGAGGTCGGCGAGATATCCGGGGCCGACGCGACAATCCGCATCCGCGATCACCAGGATGTCGTGGCGTGCCTGCTTCAGCATGTTGGCGACGTTGGAGATCTTGTAATTGCTGCCGATTACGCGGGGATCGATCACGAGCGCGGGCTCGCGCTCGGGGAATTCCGCAATCAGGCGCCGGATCACGGGAATGGCCGGATCGCTCGCGTCCCGCACGCCGAAGAGGATCTGGAAGGCGGGGTAGTCCTGGGCGCAGAACGAGCGCAAATCCTCATAAAGCCGCGGCTCGAGGCCGCAGACCGGCTTGAGCACCGTGATCGGCGGCAGCTCCTGAGCGCGGGCCGCAGGCCGACGCTTTAGACCGGCGACGCGCAGGACCGCGAGAATCGTATAGCCCAGCGAGGCCACGATGATTGCATAGCCAGCAATCGTCAGCAGCATGAGGGCTATGTGCGGCACGCTGGCGCTCTCCTTGGCCGCTTGGGTTGACAATTGCCAGGCCGTCGCGCCGGCGCAAGGGACGCATCTCCCGCGCTGCGGAAGGGGCCACATCGCGCGGGTGACCGACAACCGGAGCCTTTTACCCGGCTTCCTTGGCAACGGAAAGAAAATCTTTGTCGCGTAACCATTTGGTAAGCGTTTCGCTGCGCCCCCTGTTAACGCGTCGCCGGCCGATGGCCATCCGCGCCACCGCATTGGCAAGACGGTCACCATCGGCGAGATTGATGCCCTCCCCAATGGAGGCCCTCATGACCATATGGAAGAGGAACATGGTCCCAGGCAAGCCGCGCCTCGCCTATGACGAGGCCGGCGCCGGACCGGCGCTCGTCTTCCTCCACGGCATCGGGGGCAATCGGACGAACTGGCATGACCAGCTTCCGGCCTTTGCCGACCGCTTCCACGCCGTCGCCTGGGATGCCCGCGGCTATGGCGACTCCGATGACTATGACGGTCCCCTCGACTTTGCGGATTTCAGCGCCGATCTGCTGCGCCTTCTCGACCATCTCGGCGCCGCGCGGGCCCATCTCTGCGGCCTCTCCATGGGCGGGCGCATCGCCCAGGATTTTCATGATCGCCATCCGGATCGCGTCGCCACGCTCGTGCTCTGCGATACCTTCGCCGGCTTCGAGGCTAGCTTCACGCCGGAGAAGCGCGCCGCCTTCGTCGAGATGCGGACGCGGTCGCTCATCGAGGGCGGCGCGCCGCGGGACATGGCGCCCGCGGTCGCCCGGCTCCTGATGGGGCCGCAGAGCCCGGCGCATGTCTATCGCCGCCTCGTCGACAGCATGTCCGCACTCCACACGGAGTCCTATATCAAGACCGTCATGGCGACCACGATGTACGACAAGACGGCGGCCCTGTCGCGGATCGCGGTGCCGACTCTCCTCGTCTATGGCGGCGACGACCGCCTCACGCCGGTCAAGATCGGCCGCGACATGGCGGCCAAGATTCCCGGCGCACGCCTCGTGGTGATCGAGGGATCGGGCCATCTCGTCAATATCGAGCAGCCCGATATCTTCAACGCGACGGTGCGCGATTTTCTGCTCGCCCATCGCGAGCGCGCATATTGAAGCGCGCCGCTGTGCCCGGGCAGCTTACTTCTTGCCGTAATTCGCCGCTAGATAGGCGATAATCTTCGGCACGTCCTCGGCGTTGACGGGACACCCATAGGCCTTGATCATCTTGTTGACCTCGGCCTCCCAGCCCTTCTGATCGAGGAAGGGCGAGTTGGTGATCGGATAATCGAGGCTGTGGCAGCCGACGCAGGCGCTCTGCACGAGATCCTTCCCCGGCCCGTCCTTGAGCTTGACCGCATCCTCGCCGGCCCAAGCGCTCGCGGCGAATCCGAGCATCCCGAAGGCCGCGGCTGCTCCCCACACCATGCGCATGGCATCCCCTCCTTTAGACGGCCTCGATCTGGATGTGCTGCACCACATTGTTGTGATAGCCGGCGCCGTTCCAGATCAGCTCGAAGACCTGGGTCGTGCCGGCCTTGTTGGATGCCTTGGCAATGATCGTGTGGGCGCCGCGCCTCGGCGTGAAGCTGTAATGCCATTGACGCCAGGCGAAACGGCCGAGGTCGGGGCCGAGGCTGGCGTCGCGCCAGCTCGCCCCATTATCCGTCGAGACCTCGACCCTCTGGATGCCGTAGCCCGCGTCCCAGGCGATACCCTGCACCGCGAGGGGCTTGCCTGCCTTGACGCGGGCGCCGGGATTGAGATTGGTGATGAGGGAATTGACCACCATCTCGGTGATCGGCGTCGTATCGGGCTTCTCCTGGGTCAGGAAGCGCTGGATGATCGGGAACTTCCCCGTCGGAATGCGGTAAGACGAGGTCACCCAGAAGCCCTTGAAGGGCTCGGAGAGGATCGTGACCTCGGTGAGGTGCTTCATCCAATAGGTCGCGGTCCAGCCCGGGACGATGAGCCGCGCCGGGTAGCCGTTGAAATGAGGCAGGTCGGCGCCGTTCATCGCATAGGCGACGATGGTGTTCTCGTCGAGCGCCTTCCACACCGGCAAGCTCTTCTGGAAATCCGGTGTTGCGTCCATCACGGGGCCGTCGGCGCCGTTGAAGGCGACCTCCACCGCCTCCTTCTTGACGCCGGCCTTGGCGAGCAGATCCTTGAGCCGCACGCCCTTCCATCTGGCGTTCCCCATGGCGCCATAGCCCCATTGCACGCCGGGGACGTGGGGGTCCGAGAGGCCGCGGCGGTTGCCGGAGCATTGGCACACCGCGGCGAACTCGACGGGCTCGAAATCGCGCTTGAGCTGGTCGAGCGAGAAGGCGACCGGCCGCTCGGCCGCGGCGCCGCTGATCCTGAGCTGCCATTTGGCGGCGTCGATCGTCTCGGGGATGCCAGCCAGGTGGTAGCGCACGAAGAAGGCGTTGTTGCGGGTATAGGCCTCGTTGAAATAGGCGGTCGGCGTCTCGTAATTCGGCGGCCGATAGGCGCGCTTGATGAGGGGAAGCTTGCCCGGCAGGGCATCGAGCACCGACTCGGCGAGAGCGCCCGCGGGCAGGCCGGGCGGGCCGAGATTGCCGCCGGCGGCCAGGGGGGATCGGCCCAGGAGCGTGGTGGCGCCGGCGAGCACCAGGCCGCTGCCGGCACTCTTGAGGACGGTTCTGCGGGTAATCATTCGCTCCCTCCCCTTGATTGCTCATTCTGCGGCGGCATTCGGGACGGGTGACGCACTCCCTTGAGCACCATGATAGGCCCGTGCTCGCGCTCGTGACAATGCGGCTCCCATGAGCCGCGCGAGCGAAGATTTCGCCTGCGAAGAGGCTGCGAAGAGGCTAGCCGAATCAGACGAAAAAGGGCAGTCTCCCCGCCCATGGCAGAAGCGTCACAGGATCATCCGGGTTCGCCGCGGCTCGTGTTGGCAGGCATCACCAAGCAGTTTCCCGAGTGCCTTGCCAACGACCATGTCGACCTTGCGATCATGCCGGGGGAGATCCACGCCCTCCTCGGCGAGAACGGCGCCGGCAAGAGCACCCTCGTCAGGATCATCTATGGTCTGCTCCGCGCCGATGGCGGCGAGTTGCGCTGGGAAGGAACGCCGATCACCATCGCCAATCCCGCCGCCGCACGCCGACTCGGCATCGGCATGGTGTTTCAGCATTTCGCCTTGTTCGAGACGCTGACGGTCGTCGAGAACATCGCCCTCGGTCTCGATCAGGGCGGCGATCTCAAGACTCTGTCCCGGCGCATCGCCGAAGTCTCGAAGCATTACGGTCTCCAGGTCGATCCGCAGCGCCATGTCCACGCGCTCTCGGTGGGCGAGCGCCAGCGCGTCGAGATCGTGCGCTGCCTGCTGCAATCGCCGCGGCTCCTCATCATGGACGAGCCCACCTCGGTGTTGACCCCGAGGGAGGTCGAGCGCCTTTTCGTCGTGCTGCGCCGGCTTGCCGGCGAGGGCTGCAGCATCCTCTACATCAGCCACAAGCTCGACGAGATCCGCGCCCTCTGCGAGCGTGCCACGGTGCTGCGCCAGGGTCGCGTCGTGGCGAGCTGCGATCCGCGGCGGGAGACGGCCGCGAGCCTGGCCCAGATGATGGTCGGCCGCACTCTGCCGGCCGTCGATCGCCCGCCCGGCGAGGCGGGAGGCGAGGTGCTCGCGATCGACGGGCTTTCCCTTGCCGCCCAGGATCCCTTCGGCGTTGATCTCGCGGAGATCGGGCTCTCGGTGCGGGCCGGCGAGATCGTCGGCATCGCCGGGGTCGCCGGCAACGGCCAGACGGAGCTCTTGCGCGCGCTCTCGGGCGAGCGCCCGGCTCCGCCCGCCACCATCCGCCTCGACGGCATCCCCATCGGGCGGCTCGGTCCGGCGGCCCGGCGGGCGCGCGGCCTCGCCTTCGTGCCCGAGGAGCGCCTCGGCCGCGGCGCCGTGGCCGAGATGACGCTCGCCGAGAACGCCCTCCTCACCGGCTATAGCCGCGGCCTCGTCTCTGCGGGATGGGTGCGCGGCGGCCGGGTGCGGCGTTTCGCCCGGCGCATCCGCGAGCGCTTCGGCGTGATCGCCGCCGCCGGCATCGATGCGGAGGCGCACAGCCTCTCCGGCGGCAATCTCCAGAAGTTCATCATCGGGCGCGAGATCCTGCTCGATCCCAGGCTCCTGGTCGCGGCGCATCCGACCTGGGGTGTCGATATCGGCGCCGCCCTGGCCATCCGCAAAGCCCTCCTCGAGCTGCGGTCTCACGGTGCCGCCCTCCTCATCGTCTCCGAGGATCTCGACGAGCTCTTCGAGATGTGCGACCGCATCGCCGTGATCGCGCGGGGGCGCCTCTCGCCGGCGCGCGCCGTGGCCGATGCCAGCCTCGAGGAACTCGGCGTGTGGATGAGCGGGCTCTTTGATGACGAATCCGGCGCGAACCGCGATGCGGCTTAGGCTCGAGCTACGCGAGCGGCCCTCGCGCGCCATCGCGCTCTGCTCGCCGCTTGCCGCTGTGGCGCTGACCTTGGCCTGCGGTGCGGCGCTGTTCACCGCGATTGGCTATGACCCGCGCGCCGTCCTCGATGCCTATTTCCTCAAGCCCCTCGGCAGCGTCTACGGGCTCGCCGAGCTCGCACTCAAGGCGACGCCCCTGGCGCTTTGCGCGACCGGCCTCGCGGTCGGCTTCCGCGGCAATGTCTGGAACATCGGCGCCGAGGGGCAGTTGACCATGGGCGCTATCGCCGGCGGCGGACTCGCGCTTGCCTTTCCCGACAGCGAGAGCGGCTGGCTGCTCCCGGCCATGCTCGTGGCGGGCATTCTCGGCGGCATGGCCTGGGCGGCGATCCCCGCCTTCCTGCGCACGCGCTTTCAGGCGAACGAGATCCTCACCAGCCTGATGCTCACTTACGTGGCGCAGCTTTTCCTCGGCTATCTGGTGCATGGCCCGTGGCGCGATCCTGCCGGGTTCAATTTCCCCCAATCGCGCCAGTTCGGCGACGCCGCCCTCCTGCCCGTGCTCGTCGGCGGCACGCGCCTCACGCCCGCGATCTTCTTCGCCCTCGCCGCGGTCGCGCTCGTCTGGCTGCTGCTCGCGCGCAGCTTTGCCGGGTTTCGCATCCGCGTGGTGGGGCTCGCGGCGGCAGCGGCGGATTACGCCGGCTTCAGCCATGGGCGCGTGATCTGGCTCAGCCTGCTGCTCTCGGGCGGGCTCGCGGGACTTGCGGGGATCTGCGAGGTCGCCGGCCCGATCGGGCAGCTCCTGCCGGTCATCTCGCCGGGCTACGGCTTTGCTGCCATCATCGTCGCTTTCCTCGGCCGCCTGCATCCCGTGGGAATCCTGCTGGCGAGCCTGCTCATGGCCCTCGTCTATCTCGGCGGCGAATCGGCGCAGGTGGATCTCGGCCTGCCGCTCGCGGTCACGGGGATGTTCCAGGGCCTGCTGCTCTTCTTCCTCCTGGCCGGCGATCTCTTCCTGCGCTACCGCCTGCGGGTCGCGGTGCCAGCTTCCGCGGCGGCATGAGCGGTCTCGACGCGAGCGCCGCGATCCTGGCCGCGACCCTTCGCGCGGGGACACCTCTCGTCTTCGCCGCCCTCGGCGAGCTGGTGGTCGAGAAGTCCGGCGTCCTCAATCTCGGCGTCGAGGGCATGATGCTGACCGGGGCCGTCGCCGGCTTCGCCACCGCGGCGGTGACGGGCGATCCCGCTCTCGGCTTCGCCGCGGCGATGCTGGCGGGAGCGCTCCTCGCCCTCGTCTTCGCCGCCGTCACTCTTTCCCTTCTCGCCAACCAGGTGGCGAGCGGCCTCGCCCTCAGCATTTTCGGCATCGGCCTCTCGGCCTTCGTCGGGCGCGGGTATATCGGCGCACCCGTCGCGGGCGTGGGATCGCTCTCGATTCCGGTCCTGAGCAAGCTCCCGCTGCTCGGCCCCGTTCTCTTCGCCCAGGACCCGCTCGTCTATCTCTCGATCGTCCTCTTTCTCGCCATCGAGTGGTTCCTCTACCGCACCCGCGCCGGCCTCATGCTCCGCGCCGTCGGCGAATCGCCCGGCGTCGCCCATGCGCTCGGCTATCACGTGCTGCGCATCCGCTACGCCGCGGTGCTCTTTGGCGGCGCCATGGCCGGGCTCGCCGGCGGCTATCTCTCCCTCGTCTACACCCCGATGTGGGCGGAGAACATGACCGCCGGCCGCGGCTGGATCGCGCTTGCCCTCGTCGTCTTCGCCACCTGGAAGCCGCGCCGCGTGCTGCTCGGAGCCTATCTCTTCGGCGGCGTCACCATCCTCCAGCTCTATGCGCAAGGTGCCGGCCTCGCCGCCTCGGCGCAGCTCCTGGCGACCCTGCCCTATCTCGCGACGGTGCTCGTCCTCGTGCTCATCTCGCGCAACGCGGCGACGATCCGGCTCAACGCCCCCGCCTCCCTCGGCAAGGCCTTTCATCCGGACGGCTGAGAGGGCATGATGCGCCGCCGCCGGCGGGGGCGCCGCGCGGGATTGCCCGGAGGGGCGGCAAGCACATCTTAGTGGGGGAGATCGGATATGAATCGTCGCAACGCATTCAGGCGGCTGGGCGGGCTCGCTCTCGGAGCGGCGGCTCTCGCGATGGCCGGCACCGTCGGCGGCTCGGCTGCCGAGCCGCTCAAGGTCGCGTTCGTCTATGTGAGCCCGGTGAGCGACGCCGGCTGGACCTTCCAGCATGAGACCGCCCGGCGCGAGCTCCAGCAGGCCTTGGGCGACAAGATCAAGACGAGCTTCGTCGAGAATGTCAGCGAGGGGGCCGATGCCGAGCGCGTCATCCGCGAGCTCGCCGCCAATGGCAACAAGGTGATCTTCACCACCTCCTTCGGCTTCATGAACCCGACGATCAAGGTGGCGAAGCAATTCCCCAATGTGATCTTCGAGCACGCCACCGGCTACAAGCGCGCGAAGAACGTCGGCACCTATTCCGCGCGCTTCTACGAGGCGCGCTATTTGACGGGCATGGTCGCCGGCAAGATGACCAAGACGAACACCCTGGGCTATGTCGCGGCGTTCCCGATCCCCGAGGTGGTGCAGGGCATCGACGCCTTCACTCTGGGTGCTCGCGCCGTCAATCCCAAGGCCGAGGTCAAGGTGATCTGGACGAGCGCCTGGTACGATCCCGGCAAGGAGCGCGAGGCGACGGACACGCTCATCGCGCAGGGTGCCGACATCGTGACCCATCACACCGATTCGACCGCCGTGGTGCAGGAGGCCGAGGCCAAGCACATCTACGCCATCGCCTATCACTCGGACATGTCGAAATACGGCCCCCACGCCCAGCTCACCGCCGCCGTCCATCACTGGGGCCAATACTACATCCGCGAGGTGAAGGCGGTCCTGGCGGGCACCTGGAAGTCGGGCGACGTCTGGGGCGGCATCAAGGACGGGATGGTCGACATCGCGCCGCTCAACCCGGTCGTCCCCAAGGACGTCGCGGCATTGGTCGAGACGAGGAAGGGCGACATCGCCGCGGGCCGGTTCCAGCCCTTCCAGGGCCCCATCGACGACAACCACGGCAAGCTCCGCGTCCCCGCCGGCAAGGCCCTGACCGACAAGGAGATTCTGTCTCTCAACTGGTATGTGGCGGGGGTCCAGGGCGAGCTGCCGAAGTAGCGTCGTCGCCCGCGGGCGAGGGGGCGACTTTGGCATCCCCTTTTCGCGATTTTCGGAGAAACGCCTTTGCTTTTAATGTGTTAGGAATGGATGCGGCGTGCCGCATCGCAAGGATGGGGTAAACATAGCAGGGCATCCATTTTACCCTGCTACGGCCCTAACCTCACCGTCCGACGGCGTAGCCTTGCATGTTGCGGGGATTGGCGCCGGCCTTGAGGAACGGGCCGTCCTTGGCGCAGGCGCAGAGGCGGCCGAGGGACCAGGGCTCGCCCACGGTGACCTTGTGGCCGCGCTTCCGCAGCTCCTCTACGGCCTCCGGCGCGAAGCGGCCCTCGAGGGTGAGCGAGCCGGGCTCCGACGCACGCGGATAGAAGGAGTTGGGCCAGTGCTGGGATTGGAAGGCGGGCTGCTCGATCGCCTCCTGCAGGTTGAGCTTGTGGTCGACATGGCGGAGGAAGAACTGCAGCGCCCATTGGTCCTGGCCGTCGCCGCCGGGCGAGCCGAAGACCATGTAGGGCTCGCCCTCGCGGAGCGCCAGGCCGGGGCTTAGAGTCGTGCGCGGCCGCCGCCCCGGCGCCAGGCTCGCGGGATAGCCCTCCTCGAGCCAGAACATCTGGGCGCGCGAGCCGAGGCAGAAGCCGAGCTCCGGGATCACCGGCGAGCTTTGCAGCCAGCCGCCGCTCGGCATGCCGGCGACCATGTTGCCGTGGCGGTCGATCACGTCGACATGCACGGTGTCGCCGGCGACCACGCCGCTCGCCGCGAGATTGGGCTCGCCGGTCCCCACCGCCGCCATGCGGTTGGGCTCGCCGGTGCCCGCCGCGGCGAGTCCGCGCGCCGCCACGGCGATGCCGCCGGCGGCCTGGGGCAGGCGCGGCGCCCTGCCGCCCACACTTCCCGGCCGCAGCTCGAGGGAGGCCGTCTCGCCGATCAGCTTTCGCCGCGCGTCGTTATAGGCATCGCCGAGCAGGGCCGCCATCGGCACGTCGCAATAATCCGGGTCGCCATACCACGCCTCGCGATCGGCGAAGGCGAGCTTCATGCATTCGTTGACGAGGTGGACGAACGCGGCGCCGTCGGGCTGGGTGGCAGCAAGGTCGAAGCCCTTGAGCAGCGCCAGGGACTGGAGGAAGACGGGGCCCTGGCCCCAGGGCCCCGTCTTGGCGACGGTGTAGCCGCGATAGTCGTAGGTGAGGGGCGCCTCGATGCGCGCCTGCCAGCGCGCCATGTCGTCGGCGGTGAGCACGCCCCTGTGCCGCCGGCCCGAGCTGTCGAGGATCTCGTTGCTGCGGCAGAAGCGATCGATGGCCTCGGCGACGAAGCCGCGATAATAGGCGTTGCGCGCCGCCTCGACCTGCCTGACGCGATCGCCGCCCGCCGCCTCGGCCTCCTTGATGAGCCGCGCATAGCAATCGGCGAGGGCGGGATTCGTCATCAGGCTGCCGGGCTTGGGCGCCTTGCCGCCGCGCAGATAGACGGCGGCGGAGGTGGGCCAGGCCTCGCTGAAGAGCTGCGCCACCTTGGCCACGTACTCGCTCATCGCCTGGCTCACGGGATAGCCGTGGCGCGCGTAATGGATGGCGGGCTCGATCACCTCCCGCGGCGTCATGGTGCCGTGGTCGCGGAGCAGCGTCATCCAGCCCTCGAAGGCCCCCGGCACCACGGCGGCGAGAAGGCCGGTCCCCGGCACGAGGTCGAGGCCGAGGCTGCGGTAATGGGCGATGGTGGCGCCCATGGGGGCGGGTCCCTGCGCGCAGATCACCTCCACGCGCCTGGTCGCGGCGCTGTAGAGGATGATCGGCACGTCCCCGCCGAGCCCGTTCTGGTGGGGCTCGACCACCTGGAGCGCGAAGGCGGCGGCGACCGCGGCGTCGAAGGCGTTGCCGCCCTTCTCGAGGATCCCCATGGCGACGCCCGCCGGGATCCAGTGGGTGGTGGAGACGACGCCGAAGGTGCCCTTGATCTCGGGCCGCAGGGTGAACATCGCGGGAAGATCCTTCATGGGAGCGGAATGGCGCGAACTATAGACAGCGCGTCCCCGAGGGGCAACCGGCTCCGGGGCCGTGGACCGGCGATCCCTACAGCCTCTCCAAAGCCGCCAATGCCGTGGCGATCGGGAGGAAAAGGCGCAGCGGCCGCGACGGGAACCGGCGGAATCCGTATCCCTCATAGAATGCGGCGGCGCGGTCGTCCTTGGCGTCGACGACGATGGCGAAAACGGCGACCGAGCGCCCGGCGCCGAGGATGCGGCGAATCGCATCGGCGAGAAGAAGGTCGCCGACCCCTTGTCCGCGCCAGCGCTCGTCCCGTGCGAGCCGCCCGATCAAGGCCGCCGGTATCGCCTCATAGCGCGGCAGCCTGCGCGCGATCTCCTCGGGCAGATCCGCGATCGCCAGCGCGAACGAGCCGAGGCTGTAGAATCCGGCTACTCGCCCCTCGCCATCGACGGCCACGAAGACGCGCGCGACGTTGCGCTTCTCGTCTTGGCTCGCCCGTCGGTGGAACCACGCGTCGAGCTCGGCCTGGCCGCAGGAGAACCCCGCCCGATCGTGTTGCCGACCGAGCGGCTCGATTCGCAGCTCCAAGACGGTTATCCGAAGAGATCGCGATGGCGCTTCAGCGCCGCAATCAGCTTCGCGGCCGGCGCCGGCGGATCGCGCAGGGCGTCGAGGAAGACGTCCCGATCGGCGCCGACGAGCAGCATGCGCTCGTGCTCATCGAGCAGGCGGCGTGCGCCTTCATAGGCAAGATCGCCGGCGGTCAATCCCGAAACTGCCATCGCGCGCTGAATGAGGCGCTTGGCCGAGGGCGCGACCCGCAACTCGAGCCTCTCCTTCTTCAACTCACGAGCGTGCGAGGGTTTGCGACGTGCAGAGCCCGGCATGGCCATTTCCTTCGTGCGAGAAAAAGTACGGCAAATCACCGTGCATGACAAGTCGTGTGATCGGCGTGTGATCGGCGGTTCCGCGGCCGCGGGGCGTCGGCTAAGCTCGGTCGCCTCGATAGATATATGAGGAGGCCGCGATCATGAATACCGCGCTCAAGGGCGAGCTCGCCGGGCTCAGCCGCTGGGTCGGGCGGCGCGAGGAGAGCGAGGACGTGCTGCTCCCCCTTCACGTCGCCGGGCTTGCGGCCATGCTCGACCGCGACGACGCGCTGCCGCGCGGGGGCGACGCGGCCCCGCCCGGCGCTCATTGGCTGATCCGTCCGCGCTGGCTGCGCCAATCGGCCCTCGGCGCCGACGGCCTTCCCGAGCGCGGCGGCTTCATGCCGCCGGCCCCGCTGCCGCGCCGCATGTGGGCGGGCAGCCAGATCGCCTTCGAGCGGCCGCTCCGCGTCGGCGACAGGATCGTGCGCCGCTCCGAGATCGCCGATATCGCGGTGAAGGAGGGGCGCGGCGGCGTCCTCGTCTTCGTCAAGGTGCGGCACCGCTATCACGGCGGCGAGGGCCTGGCGCTCACCGAGGACCAGGACATCGTCTATCGCGAGGCCCCCGACCCCGCGCGGCCGGCGCCGCCCCCCGAGCCGGCCCCCGCCGACGGGCCCTGGCGCCGCGAGATAACCCCCGATCCCGTGATGCTCTATCGCTACTCGGCGCTCACCTATAACGGCCATCGCATCCATTACGACCACCCCTACGTCACCAAGGTGGAGGGCTATCCCGGCCTCATCGTGCATGGGCCCCTGCTCGCGACCCTGCTTCTCGACCTCGTGCGCCGCGAGCAGCCCCAGGCGGCGCTCAAGCGCTTCGTCTTCCGCGCCATGGCCCCCGTCTTCGACACCGCCCCCTTCACGGTGAGCGGCGGCCCGGACGCCGATGGCCGGACGGCCAAGGTGTGGATCAAGCGCGCCGATGGCGGGCTCGCCATGCGCGCCGAGGCGAGCTTCGCCGCCGCGTAGACTCCTCGATCTCGCCCGCGCCTATCGCGCGCGGCGCAGCAAGACCCCCAGGCCGATCAGCCCCGCGCCGAGGAGGAGGATCGAGGCCGGCTCGGGAATAGCGACCTGGACCGGATCGAGCTCGAGGCCGGGGTCCGAGTTGTCGACGAGCAGCATATTGGGGAAATTCAGCGGCTGGTCGAGCGAGAGCAGATCCGTGAGCGGATCGTAGCTCGCGCTCAGGCCCAGCGTGCCGAAGTCGTGATTGAAGGCGTTGGCGAGCGCGCTCAGCACCTGCCCGTCGTTCTCGCCGGCGGTCGGATTCACGGTGGCGATGAAATCGCCCGGACAAAGCGGCAGCGATGTCAGATCGGGGCTGGAATTGCAATTGGCATCGAGCCCTTGGGGGTCATAGAGGCCGAACGACACCGAGGATGGGCCGGTTCCGCTCGCGTCATCGCCTGTCGCGTCTCCGCTCATCGCGCCGCCCCCGCCCATGCTGCCCCTGGAGCCGCCTCCGCCACCGCCTCCGCCACCGCCTTGCATGAAATTGCCGCCCCCGGGCTCGAGGGTGCGGTTCCGGTAGCCCTGGGCGACGGTGCCGATGGCCGTCATTCCCGGAATGGTGACGATCGCGAATCCGGCCAGGCGGTTGGGCACCATGGCCTGAGGGCCGGGGAAGGGCGGCGTCGGCTGCCCGAAGGCATTGAGCGGGCGTCCGAAAAGATCGACCGCGCCGACCATGGCCGGCTGGGTCGCGATCGTGGCCATCGGCGTGCCGGCCGGCAGCTTACCGGCGAGGATCGCCCCGGCGATCGCCTTGTTGATCGCGTCGACCCATTCCTTCGCCTTCCGCTGCGAGGCCTGCGCGGGGGTGTCCGTGGCGACCTTGGTGACCACCGCCGGCGCCGTCAGCTTCACTCCCTTGATGAAGAAGACCAGGACATCGGTGCCCGACTGCCTCGGAACCGCCTGGGTGTAGACGTAATTCATGCCCTGCGCCTGCGCCGTGTGCATCGACACCAGCAGGGCGCCGAAGCTCGCCGTGATGACGGCGGCCGCAATCCGCATGCTCATCGTGTCCTCCCTTTGCGCGCTCGATCGCATCTCCCTTCGAAGTTGCGCCGCAGGAGGAGCCTTGGCTGCGCGGCACTGCGCCGCCTCGGCGAGTCACGCTCGTTGTTGCTTTTCCGGTGTCTCCTGCTGGCCTGCCTCGTGTTAACGACGCGCATTAACCATACGCAAATGCTGTGCCATCTTGATCATATTGAGAAAAATCAGGGTGTTATCGGCGTGGCGGTGGCGGTCGGCCCGTGAACATGTCAAAGGTGCCGACGCTTCTCCCGGATGCGCAGGCGGGTGACGGCCCCTTATGTCCCGATGACGCTCGCCATCGTGGCGTCGCGACGCCCGGTAGCCGAAGCGCTATCCGCGCGCGCGGCGCCTGGCATAGGCGCGGCGGGCGCGCTCGCGATTGCCGCAGATCTCGCTCGAGCACCACAGGCGGGAGCGGTTCGGGCTCTCATCGACGAAGAACCAGCCGCAGCCCTCCGCCTGGCAGCAGCCGAGACGGGCGGCGTCCCCGGAGGTGAGAAGCGCCGTCAGCGACCACAGGATCGGCCAGAGGGGCTCGGCGAGCGCCTTGCCCGGCAGGTCGTGGAGATAGCCGGCGCTTTCCCGGATCAGCCGCGGCTGCGCCGGCAGGGCGGCGAGCCGGCGATTGAACGCCGCCACTTGCGCGCGTCCGCCGCGGCAGAGCGTCTCCGCCGACCGCGAGATCTCGGCGCGCAACGCTCGCGCCTCCGCCATGACCGCCGCGGCGGCGGCTTGCCGCCGCTCGCTCAGCGCCCATAGCCTCGCCAGCGCCGCCGCCGGCAGGGTGCCGCGCGCCTCGCTCCAGGCGAGCAGGGCCGCGTAATCGGGGATCAGCTCCTCGGGGGCCGCCGAGGTACGCCAGTCCAAGGTGTTGGCGAAATCGAGGCAGATGCGGCCGCCAAAGAACTGCGTCGCGGCGGGGGCAAGATCGCTTGACATGAGGTGGCTAATTATCTAACGCTCATGAGCATGAGAATGTCATCGGCGCTGCCCTTCACGGCCGCAGGCTTCCGCCGCGGCTTCGTGGCGGCCTTGCCCTTCATCGTCAGCAACGGCGTCGGGGGCATCGTCATGGGTGTTGCCTATCGCGGCCTGGGGCTTGGTTTCGCGGCGGCGGTGCTCTTCAGCCTGGCAGTCTATTCCGCGACGGCGCAGGCTGTCACTCTGGGCCTCTGGGCCATGCCGCCGCCGATCGCGGCGATGGTCGCCGCCTGCATGGCGACGAATGCCCGCTATCTGGTGATGGGTGCGCATCTGCGCCAGCTCTTCGCCGACATGCCGCGGCGCCTGATGCTGCCGATCCTGCTCCTCCTCGCTGATGCGTCGTGGCTGATGACGACGGCGGAGGCCGAGCGCGGCCGGCGCGACGCCGGCTACCTCCTCGGCAGCAGCCTGCCCATGGCGATCGGCTGGATCGGCGGCACCGCTCTCGGCCAGGCTCTGCCGCTCACGCCCCATGGGCCGCTCGCTGTCGCGGCGGCCTTCCTGCCGCTCGCCTTCGTGGTGGCGCTCCTGCCGACCCAGTGGCGTGGCGCGCGGAGTCTCTTGCCCTGGGCCGTCTCGGCGGCAGTCGGGCTGGCGATCGCCGGAGCCTTCGGCGACAACTGGGCGATGCTGATCGGCGGCGGCGCCGGCACCTTGCTCAGCGCGCTCCGCGGCGACGATGCCTGACGCCCAGGTCCTCGCCGCCATCGTCGCCGTCGGCATTGCCAGCTATGCGATGCGCGTCGGCGGCTTCCTCGCGGCGAGCGTCATGCCCCAGCACGGCATGCTGCCGCGGCTCCTGCGCCTCGCCCCGGGCAACCTGGTCGTCGCCTTCGCCGCGGCCGGCATTCAGGAGGGCGGCTGGCCGAGCCTCGCCGGCTGCCTCGCCGCCGTTGCCACCATGGTTGCCACGAATCGCGAATGGGCGGCTCTCGGCGCCGGCTTTGCGGCGGCGGCCCTCGCCGCCGCCGTGATGTAAGCGACGTCCGCTATTTCCTCGCCAGGGCGGCGATGGCGGCGGCGAAGCGGGCGATCTCGTCCTCGCTGTTGTAGTAATGCACCGAGGCGCGCAGCACGGTGTCGAGACCGCGCGCCTGCATGTCGAAGAGCGTGCTGGCCCGGCTCGACACGGTGACGTTGATCGCCTGGGCCGCGAGGGCCTTCTGCAGGGCGGCGGGGTCCTTGCCCGCAACCGTGAGGGTGACGATGCCGCAGCGCTCGGCGCCGAGATCGTGGATCGCCACGCCGGGGATGCGCGCGAGTGTCGCGCGCAAGGCGTCGGCGAGCGCGCGGACGCGCCCATAGATGGCGTCGAGCCCCCAATCGAGGGCATAGTCGACGGCGGCACCAAGGGCGATCTTGGCTGCGATATTCGTCTCCCAATTCTCGAAGCGGCGCGCATCGGGCCGCAATTCATAAACGTCGGGCGCCGTCCAGGTGGCGGCGTGGAGATCGAGGAGTGGCGGCTCCAGGCGCTCGATCCACTCGCGGCGCACATAGAGGAAGCCGATGCCCCGCGGTCCGCGCAGATATTTGCGCCCCGTCGCCGAGAGCATGTCGCAGCCGATCGCCTCGACGTCGAGGGGCATCTGCCCGGCCGATTGGCAGGCGTCGAGGAGGAAGGGAACGCGCCACGCCTTGGCGATGCGGCCGATCGCCGCCGCCGGATTGACGAGGCCGCCATTGGTCGGGACATGGGTGACGGCGATGAGCTTCACCCGCGCTTCCATCATGCTCTCAAGGGCGGCGACCGAGAGCTGGCCGCTGGCGTCGCTCGGCACGACCTCGACCGTGCAGCCGCTGCGCCGCGCCACCTGCAAGTAAGGGATCACGTTGCTCGCATATTCGGCGGCGGCGGTGAGGATGCGGTCGCCGGGAGCAAAGGCGAGGGAATAGAACGCCATGTCCCAGGCCCGTGTCGCGTTCTCGACGATCGCGATCTCGTCGTGCCGGCAATTGAGGAGGCGCGCGAGCGCGTCATAGCTGTGGTCAATGCGGGCCTGCGCGCGCGCCGCCGCCTCGTAGCCGCCGATCTCGGCCTCGAGCTTGATGTGGCCGAGGAGCGCCTCGACGACGGGTGTCGGCATGAGGGCGGCGCCCGCATTGTTGAGGTGCAGCACACGGGCGCAGCCGGGAGTCTCCCGGCGGGCGCGGTCAAGATCGATGGGCATGGGCAGCTCCCGCGATGTTTAGTCGGCCATCAAACAGGCTCGCCGCCGTCGCGTCAAACCCGTGGGCCGCGGCGCTTTGCCGTTGACAAGCCTGCGGGCGTGCGGCATTCATCGCCCCATGAGAGCTTCGCTCGACCTGCGCCTTGTCGCTAGCCGACGTCGCCGTCTTTCGACGGGGGCGTGGGATCGGCGCATGCGTTAGGCAACCCTGCCGAGCCACTCGCAAAGGCCCCCGCCGGTCGCGACGGGGGCTTTCGCATTTCCGGCATCCCTCGCGTCCGGCTCAATCCAGGAGGACGCGATGACCACCGCACTCAGAGCAATCGCCGCCAACGAGGCGCCCGATCCCTTCGCCGCCGTCATGGATATCACGCGCCGGCCGCGCATGGTCTTCGTCGAGGGCAAGGGCTCGTGGCTCAAGGATGCAAACGGCCGCACCTATCTCGATTTCGTCCAGGGCTGGGCGGTGAACTGTCTCGGCCATTCGCCGCAGCCGCTCGTCGACGCCGTCGCGAAGCAGGCCGCGACGCTCATCAATTGCAGCCCCGCCTTCTACAACGCGCCGATGCTGCGGCTTGCGGCGCTGCTCGCGCAGCAGAGCAGGCTCGACCAGGTCTTCCTCGCCAATAGTGGCGCCGAGGCCAATGAGGGCGCGATCAAGCTCGCGCGCAAATGGGGGCAGACGGCGCGCGACGGCGCCTATGAGATCATCACCATGGACCATGGCTTCCACGGCCGGACCCTCGCCACCATGTCGGCCTCGGGCAAGGCGGAATGGGCGCGGCTCTTCGAGCCCAAGGTGCCCGGCTTCATCAAGGTGCCGCTCAACGATCTCGCGGCCGTCGCGGCGGCCATCACGCCGCGGACCGCCGCCGTGATGCTGGAGCCGATCCAGGGCGAAGCCGGAGTCTTCGCCGCGACCGATCCCTATCTCCGCGAGCTCCGCGCCCTCACCCGGGCGAAGGGCGTTCTCCTCATCCTCGACGAGATCCAGACGGGGATCGGCCGCACCGGCAGGCTCTTCTGCTTCGAGCATGCCGGGATCGCGCCCGACATCCTCACCTTGGGCAAGGGGCTCGGCGGCGGCGCGCCGCTCGCCGCCCTCGTCGCCCGTCGCGAGGTCTGCTGCTTCGCCCATGGCGACCAGGGCGGCACCTTCAACGGCAATCCGCTGATGGCCGCCATCGGCTGCGCGGTGATGGAGGAGATCGCCAAGCCGGGCTTCCTCGCGCGCGTTGAGGAGAGCGGCGCCTATCTTGCGAGCCGGCTCGCCGCATTGTCGCGGAAGCATCGCTGCGGCGCCGTGCGCGGCCGCGGCCTCCTTCTCGCCCTCGATCTTGCGCGCGAGATCGGGCCGGAGGTGGTGGAGCTGGCCCGGGCGCGCGGCCTGCTGCTGAATGCGCCGCGTCCCGATGCGCTGCGCTTCATGCCGGCGCTCACCGTCACGCGCGAGGAGATCGATGCCATGGTGCGTATTCTGGACGGGGTGCTCGCGGTGGCGCCGCCTGCGGCGCGGACGCGGTGAGGGATGGAGCCCGCCGTTCATCCGCCGTTCAGGAATACCAGCTTGCGCCCCATTTTGTCACAGGCGGGGCCATCGGATGTCGGGCAATGCTTCCGTAGATTCCCGCGCGGGTGAGCCGATCGCGCTCACCCCTGTAAAGGAAAGGAAGGAGGGGACCATGAACGCCCCCAGATTTGCAGCCCGGTCCGTCGGCAAGCTCATGATCGCGTTCGCGGTCGCGGCGGCGCTGGGCGCCGTGGCGGCCAATCCGGCGCGCGCGGATGGCGACGACCATTGGCATCACGGCTGGCACGATCACGATCGCGGCCATCATTGGGGCTGGTATTATCCGCGCCCCTATTACGGCTACTACGCCCCGCCCGTGGTGGTGGCGCCCCCGCCGCCCCCCGTGGTTTACGCCCCACCCCCGCCGCCGGTGGTCTATGCGCCCCCACCTCCGGTGGTCTATTCGCCGCCGTCCCTCAACGTCATCGTCCCGCTCCATTTCCGCTGAGCGGCGGCAGCCGCGATCCGATCGCGAGCGCGCCCGCCGGGATCATCCCGGCGGGCGCCGCCGCATGGGGTCAGCCGCCGGCGTGAGAGGCGGCACCCGCCGATCTGTGCCGCGTTCCCGTTCGCAGGGTCCACTCGACGATGCGCCGCATGCAGCGCCCCAGCACCTCGTCATAGCTCTCGACGATGCTGTCGAGGGTGTCCTTCGCGGCGGGGGTCTGATAGTCGCAAGCGGTGTCGCCGATGATCTGGCGCTCCGGCATCTTGATCAGCTTGGCGACGATGCGCACGCGCGGCGAGGGTGTGCCGTTCTTGTACTCGACCTCGAAATGGCGGATCTCCGTGCGCAGCATGTAATCGGCGCGGACGTCGATCGACTCGCGGCCGACGGCGATGATCTTGCCGGAGTTCTCGAAGGACTCGATGAGGAGCGTCTGGATCATCGAGGGCACGCGGTCGACCCAGGCTGCGTTGGCGTAGTACTGCACCTCGATGGGAGTCTTGCTGAGGGCGATGCGCACGGTGTTCAGGCTCGCCGGCGCCTGCGGCCCGGCGACGATGAGCTGCCAGTCGACCTTGGGCAGATTGGGATCGAAGGTGGTCTTGGGCGTCAGCGCGAAGAGGCGCGGCGGCGGCCCCTCGCCCGGCAGCTTGACTCCGCAGGCGGCGACAAGGAGCACCAGGCCCGCGGCGGCGATTCGCGCCGCGCGCCGGCGCTGCGACGGCCGCGGACTCATCGCGCAGGCACTCCTTCCTGCTGGTTGCCGAAGAAGAACCGCGCTGGATCGGCCTCGATTCGGTTGGTCAGCCGGGTGACGGACGCCACCATGGTGCGCGCCTCGGTGAGGAACTGGGTGAGCTCGTAAAGACCCTCGGCGCTGAAGTCGCGCAGCGGCCGCCGGTTCTCGCTGACCACCGTCTCGAGCTCGTTGGCGAGGCGGTTGATCGAGGCCGTCGCCTGGCGGAGCTGGGTCACGGTGGCGCTGACGTCCTCGGGCTTCACGCTTCGGCTCAGCGTGTTCATCGCCGCCGCCGCCGATTGCACCTCCTGCATCGCGGTCGAGGCATTGTCGATGAGGGCGGCGATCTTCTCGCCGCGCGCGGCGAAGGCGGCGGTCAGGGTCCGGATGTTCTCGAGGGTGTCGGCGAGGTTCTGGATGTTGCGCTGGTCGAAGAACAGCGTCGCCCGGGCGACCAGGACGTTGACGCGGTCGAGAAGCTCCGGTGCTGAGGAGAACAGGCGCTCGAGCTGCGAGGGCCGCGAGGGGATGACGGCGATCTTCTTGCCGGGCGCAGGCTGAAGCGGCGGCGCTCCCTGGGTCCCCCCCGAGAGCTGCACATAGGCGACGCCTGTCAAGCCCTGGACCTCGAGGGAGGCCTCGGTGTCGGTCTTGATCGGCGTGTCGCTGTTGACCTCGATCGTCGCCTCCACCTGCTCCACGTCGTTCGGGTCGATGCGGACCTTGGTGACCGAGCCCACGGGGATGCCGCGGTAGCGCACGGTGCTGCCGCTCTGCAGCCCGGTGACCGAGCCCTTGAAGTAGATGAGATAGGGGGTGAATTGCTGGCTCACCTGGACATGGGCGAGCCAGATGACGAAGAGAAACAGCCCCGCCAGCAGGGCAATCATGAAGCTGCCGACGATGAGATAGCTGGCCCTGGTTTCCATGCTAACGCGTGATCCGATTCGCTTGAGGCACCTCGGTCGCCGCTCCCGCAAGGCCGTTCCCGCACAGGCGCGCGGCGGAGGCCCGGGAATGGCTGGAGTCCCGCTTACACGGGAATGACGAAGCGACTATGACGGTTCCACCAAAACGCAACGCGCTCTAGCCGTGCAGAGCCACGCGGCCGCGCGGCCCGTGAAAATAGCTCTTCACCCAGGGGTGGGGATTCTCGAGCAGCTCGTCCAAGGTGCCCACCAGCGCCTTCTTGTCGACCAGGGCGGCTATACGGTCGCAGATCGCAACCAGGCTGTCCAGATCATGCGTGACGAGGAAGACCGTAAGGCGCAAGCTGCGCTGCAGCTCGCGGATGAGCTGGTCGAAGCCGGCTGCGGCAATGGGGTCGAGCCCCGAGGTCGGCTCGTCGAGGAAGAGGATCTCGGGATCGAGCGCGAGCGCGCGGGCAAGGGCCGCCCGCTTGCGCATGCCGCCGGAAAGCTCCGACGGCATCTTGCTGCCAGCATCGTCGGGAAGGCCCGCGAGGTCGAGCTTCATGGCGGCGATCTCGCGGATGAGGTCGGCGGGGAGGTCCGTGTGCTCCTTGAGCGGCACCTCGATGTTCTGGGTGACGGTAAGGGAGCTGAAGAGGGCGCCGTCCTGGAACAGCACGCCCCAGCGCTCCTCGAGCCGTCGCCGCGCCTCTCCGCTCAGGGTTCCGGGCTCCTGCCCCAGCACCTCGATGCGGCCGCCGGCCGGGCGGTTGAGGCCGATGATCGTGCGCAGCAGGACGGACTTTCCCGTGCCGGAGCCGCCGACCACGCCCATCACCTCGCCACGGCGGACGTCGAGGTCGAGCCCGTCATGGATGACCTGCCGGCCGAAGCGGGTGACGAGGCCTCGGATGCGGATGACGGGCGGCGCGGTCATGCGCGGACCCTCCTAGATGCCCAGATAGGAGAAGAGGATCGAGAAGAGCGCATCGAGCAGGATGACGACGAAAATCGATTGCACCACGGCGCGCGTGGTGTAGCGCCCCACGCTCTCGGCGCTGCGCGCCACGCGCAGGCCCGCCGAGCAGCCGATCATGGCGATGACGAAGGCGAAGACCGGCGCCTTGATGAGGCCGACCCAGAAGGACCAGATCGGGATCGCCGCCTGGAGCTGCTTGATGAACTGGGCGAGGGTGAGATCGAGCGCGGCGACGGACATCACCGCGCCGCCGGCGAGGCCCATGAGATCGGCGAAGAAGGTAAGGAGCGGCAACGTCAGCACCAAGGCGAAGAGGCGCGGCAGCACCAGGACCTCGACGGGATCGAGGCCGATCGTCATCATGGCATCGACCTCCTCGTTGACGCGCATGGTGCCGATCTCGGCGGTGAAGGCGCTGCCCGAGCGGCCGGCGACGATGATCGCGGTGATCAGGATCGCCATCTCGCGCAGCACCGAGATGCCGACGAGATTGACGACGAAAACCTCGGCGCCGAAGCGGCGGAGCTGATCGGCCCCTTGGAAGGCGATCACCACGCCGATGAGGAAGCTGAGCAGCCCGACGATCGGCATGGCGTCGAGGCCGGCGCGCTCCATGTGGCTCACCATCGACGTGAAGCGGAGGCGGCGGGGATTGAGGAGGGTGCGCGCGATGGTGATGCAGATGAGGCCGAAGAAGCCGATGAGGTTGCGCGCCTGCCGTCCGACGATGAAGGTCGCGGCGCCGACGCGCTCGACGAGGCGGAGGAGGGGGCTGCCCTGCGGCGTCTCGAGCACATGGGGGCGGTCGGCGCGCGCCGCCTCGCTGAGCAGGGCCTCGTATTCCGGCCGCACCCCGGCGAAGCTTGCCGGCATGCCGCGCCGCGCGAACTGCGCCAGCGTGCGGTGGAGCACCCAGGCCCCGGCGGTATCCAGGCGCTCGACTTCCTCGAGATCGATCACCACCTCGCGGCTGCCGTCCGGGGCGAGGGCGCGGAGCGGGCGGTCGAGGGCGGCGAGAGAGGAGAGGACCCAGCGGCCGCCGGCGGCGACGATGAGCGCCTCGCCGTGGCGCGCCGTCCGGAACCAGCCCGCGGCTTCTGTCATCGCCGCCCGTCAGCCCGTCCGTCGCTGTGCGGCCCGCGCGTCGGCGAGCACGCACAGGAGCTCGAACATCATGGTCGCCCCCACAAGCGCGGTGACGCCGCCGGCGTCGAACGGCGGCGAGACCTCGACCACGTCGGCGCCGACGAGGTTGAGGCGCTGGAGCCCGCGCACCATCTGCTGCGCCTCGAAGGTGGAATAGCCGCCGATCTCGGGCGTCCCCGTGCCGGGGGCGTAGACGGGGTCGAGGCCGTCGACGTCGAAGCTGATGTAAGTGGGCCCGTCGCCGACGACGCGGCGCGCCTCGGCGACCACCTTCTCGTAGCCGAGGGCGAAATACTCCTCGATGGGCACCACGCGCATGCCGGCATCGTAGGAGAACTGCCAGTCGTCGCGCTCGTAGAGCGAGCCGCGGATGCCGATCTGGATGGTGCGCTTGGGATCGAGCACGCCCTCCTCGACGGCGCGGCGGAAGGGCGTGCCGTGGGTGTATTTGTAGCCGCCGAAATAGGTGTCGGCGGTGTCGCAATGGGCGTCGAAATGGATCATGCCGACGGGCCGCTTGCGGCCGAGGGCGCGCAGGATCGGCAGGGTCATGAGATGGTCGCCGCCCGCGGAGAGGGGGATCGCGCCCGCCGCCACGAGCCCGTCGTAGAAGCGCTCGATGCGCGCGATGCTGTCCATGAGGTCGATGGGATTGATCGAGACGTCGCCGAGATCGGCGACCTGGCAGAGCTCGTAGGGTGCGACGCGGCTGACCGGGTGGATGCGGCGCATGAGGGTCGAGGCGCTGCGGATCTCGCGCGGGCCGTGGCGCGCGCCGGCGCGGTTGGTGGTGCCGCCGTCCCAGGGTACGCCCACGAGGGCGATATCCACGCCCTTGGGGTCGCTCGCGAGGGGCAGGCGCATGAAGGTGCTGGGGCCGGAGAAGCGCGGCCACACATTGCCGGCGAGCGGCTGGTTGTACTCGGCCTCCAACGCCATCGCGTCCTCCATGCTGCCGTGCGGTCGCGCGGCGACGATTCAAGCCCTCACGCTCCCGCCATTATAGGGGCTTCATGCGGCGAACCCCAGCGGCCTTGCGCCGCAGCGCGCTCAGCGGCCGTCGAGCATGGGCAGGATGAGGTGGTGCTCGCGGGCGCAGGCGATGGCCTCCTCATAGCCGGCATCGGCGTGGCGCATCACCCCGGAGGCGGGGTCGTTGGTGAGCACCCGCTTGAGGCGGCGCGCCGCCGCCTCTGTGCCGTCGCAGACGATCACCATGCCCGCATGCTGGGAATAGCCGATGCCGGTGCCGCCGCCATTGTGGATGGAGACCCAGGTGGCGCCGCTCGCGGTGTTGAGGAGCGCGTTGAGGAGCGGCCAGTCGGCGACCGCGTCGGAGCCGTCGCGCATGCCCTCGGTCTCGCGGTTGGGGCTGGCGACGGAGCCGGAATCGAGATGGTCGCGCCCGATCACGATGGGGGCCTTGAGCTCGCCCCGCGCCACCATCTCGTTGAAGGCGAGTCCCACCTTGGCGCGCGCACCGAGCCCGAGCCAGCAGATGCGCGCCGGCAGGCCCTGGAACTTGATGCGCTCCCTCGCCATGTCGAGCCAATGGTGAAGATGCCGGTCGCCGGGGATGAGCTCCTTCACTTTGGCGTCGGTGCGGTAGATGTCCTCGGGCTCGCCCGAGAGGGCGGCCCAGCGGAAGGGGCCCACGCCGCGGCAGAAGAGGGGCCGGATATAGGCCGGCACGAAGCCGGGGAAGTCGAAGGCGTCGGCGACGCCTACCTCCTTCGCCATCTGCCGGATGTTGTTGCCGTAATCGACCGTGGGCACGCCCATGCGGTGGAAGGCGAGCATGCCGCGCACATGCGCCGCCATCGATTCGCGCGCCGCCGCCTCGACCCGGCCGGGATCGCTCTGCCGCCGCTCCTCCCATTCCCCGAGGCTCCAGCCGGCGGGGAGATAGCCGTTGATGGGGTCATGGGCGCTCGTCTGATCGGTCACCGCATGGGGGCGGCAGCGCGCCTCGCCCGCGGCGGCGCGGCGGGCAAGTACCGGGACGATCTCGCCGGCATTGCCGAGAAGCCCGACCGAGAGCGGCTTGCGCCTGGCGCAGGCGTCGGCGATGAGGTCGAGGGCCTCGTCGAGATCCTTGGTCCAGCGGTCGAGATAGCCGGTCTGGATGCGCTTCTCGATGCGGCTCGGCTGGCACTCGATCGCGAGCAGCGAGGCGCCCGCCATGGTGGCGGCGAGGGGCTGGGCCCCGCCCATGCCGCCGAGCCCGGCGGTGAGGATCCATTTGCCGTCGAGATCGCCGCCATAGTGCCGCCGACCCAGCTCGACGAAGGTCTCGTAGGTGCCCTGCACGATGCCCTGGCTGCCGATATAGATCCAGGAGCCGGCGGTCATCTGCCCGTACATCATGAGGCCGGCCTTGTCCAACTCGTGGAAATGCGCCCAGTTCGACCAGTGGCCGACGAGGTTGGAATTGGCGATGAGCACCCGCGGCGCGTCCGGATGGGTCTCGAACACGCCCACGGGCTTGCCCGACTGGACGAGGAGCGTCTGGGTCTCGGTCAGGGCCTTCAGCATCTCGACGATGCGGTCGAAGCAGCGCCAGTCGCGCGCGGCACGGCCGATGCCGCCATAGACGACGAGCTCCTCGGGGCGCTCGGCCACCTCGGCGTCGAGATTGTTCATGAGCATGCGAAGGGGTGCCTCGGTCTGCCAGGAGCGCGCGTTGAGGGCGCTCCCGCGCGGCGCGCGGATGCGGCGCGTATTGTCGAGTCGGTTGCTGGGTTGGCTCATCGCCTGCTCCTTCTGATCCAATTGCCGTGTGCGCCGCGCGCTTATGCGGCGGCGAGCTCCTGCGCCGCCCGGCGATAGGCGCCGGCGATGGCGGTCTCGTCGGGATGGTGGCCGTCGCGTATCACCCAGCGGCCGCCGACCATGACGTCGCGCACGGCCCCCCGCGCGCCCGTGAAGACGAAGCTGTCGAGAACGCGGTCGTCGCTGCGGCCCGCGAGGGCCGGGTGCTCGCCGTCGAGGACGATGAAGTCCGCCTGCCGGCCAGGGGCGATGGCGCCGATGTCCTGGCCCAGGGCCTGGGCGCCGCCCGTCGCCGCCCGGCGCCAGAGATCGGCGCCGATCGAGCGCCCGGGAGGCGCGAGGCCGAGGCTGCGCCGCTTGCGCGCGAGGCGCTGGCCGTAATCGAGCCAGCGCAGCTCCTCGGCGGGATCGCTCACGACGTTGCTGTCGCTGCCGATGCCGAAGCGGCCGCCGGCGGCGAGGAAGTCGCCGAGGGGAAAGAGGCCATCACCGAGATTGCCCTCGGTCGTCGGGCACAGCCCGGCGACGGCACCCGAGCGGGCGAGGCCGCGGGTCTCCGCGGCATCCATATGGGTGGCGTGCACCAGGACCCAGCGCCGGTCGATCGCGAGATTGTCGAGGAGCCATTGCACCGGGCGCGTGCCGCTCCAGGCGAGGCAGTCGTCGACCTCCTTCTGCTGCTCCGCCGCATGGATATGAATGGGCGCCGTCCGATCGCTGGAATCGAGAGCCGCGATTGCCGCCTCGAGCGCGTCGGGCGGTGCTGCGCGCAGGGAATGGGGGGCAAGGCCGAGGCGGAAGCCGCCGCCTGCGCGGCTGCGCTTCTCGAGCGCCGCCATCAGGGCGAGGAAATCCTTCGTCGACTTCACGAAGCGCCGCTGGCCGGGGCTCGGCGGCGCGCCGCCGAAATTGCCGGTCTGGTAAAGCACGGGGAGGAGGGTCAGGCGAATCCCGCTGCGCGCCGCAGCCGCCGCGATGCGCTCGGCGAGCTCCGCGGGATTGGCGTAGGCGCGACCTTCGGGATCGTTGTGCAGGTAATGGAATTCCGCGACCGCGGTATAGCCCGCTTTCAGCATCTCGAGATAGAGCTGGGTCGCGACCGCCTCGATCTGGTCGGGGGAGAGGCGATCGAGAAAGCGGTACATCACCTCGCGCCAGGTCCAGAAATCGTCGCCCGCGGGCCCCGTGCGCTCGGCGAGCCCCGCCATCGCCCGCTGGAAGGCATGGCAGTGGAGATTGGGGAGGCCGGGGAGCATCGGCCCGGCGACCCGCTCGGCGCCGTCGGCGTCGGCGTTGGCGACAAGCGCCGCGATGCGGCCCGCCGCGTCGATCTCGATCCGGAGATTGCGGACCCAGCCATCGGGAAGGAACGCGGTCGGGGCGAACAGGCTTTTGGCGGACATGGGGGACAATCGCGGCGATCTGGCTCGGGCATCAGCCGGCCGTTAAATTAGTCGCTCGCCGCGGGCCGGAAAAGCATGTTCGTCCCCCGGCGGGCAAGAGGGGGATGGACGCATGGCGGAATGGGACCGGCTCTGGATCAACGCGCAGCTCGCGACCATGGCAACGGGCGGCGAGGCTTACGGCGCCATCCGCGACGGCGCCCTTGCCAGCAAGAATGGGCGGATCGCCTTCGTCGGCCCGCGCGCGGCCCTGCCGGACCGGCCCGAGGCCCTCGCCGCCGAGGTGATCGATTGTTCCGGGTTCTGGATCACGCCGGGCCTGGTCGATTGCCATACCCATATCGTCTTCGGCGGCGACCGCGCCGGCGAGTTCGAGCGGCGCCTGCAGGGAGCGAGCTATGAGGAAATTGCGCGCGCCGGCGGCGGCATACGCTCGACGGTGACAGCGACGCGGGCGGCTTCGGAGACGAAGCTGTTCGACTCCGCCCGTCGCCGTCTCGCGCGGCTGATGGCCGAGGGGGTCACCACCGTCGAGATCAAGTCCGGCTATGGCCTGACCCGCGAGGACGAGCTCAAGATGCTGCGCGTCGCCCGCCGCCTCGGGCGCGAGCTCCCGGTGCATGTCGTCACCACCTTCCTCGGCGCCCATGCCGTGCCGCCGGAATATGCGGGGCGCCAGGGCGATTACGTGGAGCTGGTCTGCCGCGACATGATTCCGGCCGTGGCGGAAGCCGGGCTGGCCGACGCCGTCGACGCCTTCTGCGAGCGCATCGCCTTCTCGCCGGAGGAGACCGCCGCCGTCTTCGCCGCCGCCCGGGCGCACGGCCTGCCGGTCAAGCTCCACGCGGACCAGCTCTCCGATCTCGGCGGTGCCGCGCTCGCGGCGCGCCACGGCGCCTTGTCGGCGGACCATCTCGAATATACCTCGCCGGCCGGGGTGGCGGCGATGGCCGCGGCCGGCACTGTCGCCGTCCTCCTGCCGGGCGCCTATTATGTCCTGCGGGAAAGCCACTTGCCGCCGCTTGCCGCCCTGCGCGAGGCGGGCGTTCCCGTCGCCCTCGCCTCCGACTGCAATCCGGGCTCGTCGCCGGCGCTCTCGCTGCTCCTGATGCTCAATCTGGGCTGCACCCTCTTCCGCTTGACGCCGGAGGAGGCCCTCGCCGGCGTGACGCGCTCAGCGGCCCGGGCGCTTGGCCTCGGCGACGACCGCGGCCGCCTCGCCCGCGGCTTGCGCGCCGATTTCGTCCTCTGGGCCATCGCCCATCCCGCCGAGCTCGCCTATTGGCTCGGCGGCAATCCTTGCGCTGGAGTCGTCAGGGACGGCATGCCAAGGCTTGCAGCCTGATTACCGCCGATCTCGGCCTCTCGCGGCAGCTTGTGTGGCTTATGGCGGTGCAATACTATGCCGGCCACGGGGGTACGGGCGATCTCGGAATGCACGCGGCGAGTCGGACAGCCGAGCGCGCCGGAAGCGGGCCGTATCCTTCTTCAAGGGATTGCGCCGCCGCCCGAGGCGGCAGCGGGCATTCAAGCGTTCTCATGTCAGGGAGGCAGAGGTAATGCGGAAACTTCTCGGCGCCGTGATGGCGCTCTCGGCATCGTTGGTGATCGGCGGCCTGCTCGGGGCGAGCCCGGCGTCGGCGGCCGACACGGTCAAGATCGCGCACTCGACCTGGGTCGGCTACGGCCCGCTCTACATCGCGCGCGACAAGGGCATCTTCAAGAAGAACGGCGTCAATGTCGATCTCATCGTGATGGAAGACCCCAAGGAGCGCTTCCCCACCATGATGGCGAACCGTATCGACATGATCGCCAGCACCGTCGATACGGCGCTCCTCTATATGAAGACGCCGCACGACTTCCAATATGTCGTCGCCATCGACGACTCGAACGGCGGCGACGGCATCGTCGCCAACAAGGACATCAAGACGATCGCCGATCTCAAGGGCAAGAAGGTCGCGGTGAATGAGGGCTCGGTCTCGGAGTTCTATCTCAACGTTCTGCTCGCCAAGACGGGTCTCAAGGAATCGGATCTCAACGTCGTCAACATGACGGCGAGCGATGCGGGCAGCGCCTTCGTCTCCAAGCGCGTCGATGCGGCGGTCACTTGGGAGCCCTGGCTCAGCCGCGGCAAGGCGAGCGATCATGGCCATCTCCTGACCGACAGCTCCAAGACCCCGGGGCTGATCACCGACGCCCTCATCGCCAATACGAGCTGGGTCAACTCGCACAAGAAGGACGTCGCCGCCCTCGTGAAGTCGTGGTATGAGGCCGTCGCCTATTACGAGGCCCACCCCGACGACGCGATCGCCATCATGGCCAAGGGCGTCGGCGGCTGGCTCAAGGATCCCAAGGCGTTCAAGGAGACGCTGAGCGGCATCAAGTTCTACGACGAGGCCGCAAACAAGAAGTTCTTCGGCACCAAGGCCAAGCCCGGCCCGCTCTACCAGACGGTCAAGGAGGCGATCGACGTGTGGTCGAGCCACGGCAAGCTGCGCGTCAAGGTGACGCCGAACGACCTCATCAACTACAGCTTCGTCAATAGCTGATGACATCGTTCTTCGAGGCCTACGCCGCCCCGAAGAAGGAGATCCCACGGCGTGTTTACCTCTCGGTAAGCACGCTCGTGGCGATCTCGCTTCTCCTCGGCTGGTGCATTCTTTCCTATGGCGGGCTGGTGCGGCCGGATTTCCTGCCGACCCCCCACGCCGTGATCGAGGCCGCCATCAGCGGCATCCAGGACGGCTCGCTCGCCGTCAACACCGGCGTGAGCGTGAGCGAGATCCTGACCGGATTCGTCCTCGCCTCGATCCTCTCGGTACCCCTTGGCATCCTGATGGGCAGCTTCAAGATTGTCGAGGCCGCGATCGAGCCGCTGACCAACTTCGTGCGCTACCTTCCCGTCTCCGCGCTCATCCCCCTTCTCATCCTCTGGGTCGGCATCGACATGGAGGAGAAGGTCTCGGTGATCTTCATCGGCACCTTCTTCCAGCAGCTCATCCTGATCGCCGACGTCTCGCGCGGCGTCTCCCACGACCTCCTCGACGTCTCCTACACCCTCGGCGCCGATCGGCGCACCGTGGTGACCCGCGTTCTCATCCCCGCGACCATGCCCGGGGTCATGGACACGCTGCGGGTGACGCTCGGCTGGGCCTGGACCTATCTGGTCGTCGCCGAGCTGGTTGCGGCCAATCAGGGTCTCGGCTATTTCATCCTCAACTCGATGCGCGGCCTCTTCACCGACCAGATCTTCCTCGGCATTCTCGTCATCGGGCTCCTCGGCCTGATCACCGACCAGTTCTTCAAGCTCATCCGCAATTGGCTCCTTCCCTGGGCCGTCAATCCATAGGGAAGGCAAGACGCACAGCACATGGGAAAACTGCAGATCGACGATGTCGCCCTCCGCTTCACGCCGCGGGGCGCTCCGCCGGTAACCGCACTCGAGAACATCTCCCTCGACGTCGAGGAGAAGGAATTCTCCGTCATCGTTGGCCCGTCGGGCTGCGGGAAGTCGAGCCTGCTGCGCCTCGTCGCCGGCCTTATCCAGCCGACCGGGGGGGCCATCTATCTCGACGGCAAGCGCGTCACCAAGCCCGGCAAGGACCGCGGCATGGTGTTCCAGTCCTACACGCTCTTCCCCTGGCTCACCGTCCAGGCGAATGTGGAATTCGGCCTCAAGGTCGGCGGCATGGCGGCGGAGGAGCGGGCCAAGATCGCGCGGCATTTCATCTCCGAAGTGGGGCTCGACGGCTTCGAGCGCGCCTATCCCAAGCAGCTCTCGGGCGGGATGATGCAGCGCGTGGCCCTCGCCCGGGCGCTCGCCAACAACCCCGACATCCTCCTCATGGACGAGCCCTTCGGCGCCCTCGACAGCCAGACGCGCTCCCTCATGCAGGAGCTCCTCCTCCGCATCTGGGAGAGCTCGCAGAAGACGGTGCTCTTCATCACCCACGACATCGACGAGGCGATCCTGCTCGGCGACCGGGTCTATGTGATGACGGCGCGGCCGGGGCGCATCAAGGAGATGATCACGATCGACATCCCGCGGCCCCGCACCGTGGACGTGCTCACCTCGGGGCCCTTCATCACGCTCAAGCGCCGCATCATGGCGCTGATCCACGAGGAAGCCGTCCGCGCGATGGGCTGAGCGGGGCCCGCCGCCGCTTCCCTATCCGGCGCGGCTCATTCCGAGGGCGGGGGCTCGCCGCCGCTGAGCATGGCAAGGAGGCGCTGACGGCGCGCCTCGATGAGGGCGAGATTGGCCCGCCGGTGCTCGTCGTACCAGAGCCGGTCGACCTTGGCGACATAGACATAGCGCGCGCTGGGATTGGCGGAATGGTAGAGGGCGACGGCCTTCGTCCAATTGCCGCTCGCCGCATAGAGGCGCTTGAGCAGGCGCGCCGCGTAGATGGTGTTCTCCATGGGGTCGAAGGCGGCATCGAGGGTCTTGAAGGCGTGCGGGTGGTATTGCAGGTTCACCTGCAGGCAGCCGACATCGATGTTCCTGATCCCACGCGCATGCAGGCGGTGCACCGCGGCGATGGCCGCGGCCTTGCTCGGGTAATAATTGCCCTCGCCCTCGGCGCCCACGGTCCAGGGCCAGGCAAAATTTGCCCGTCGCTCGGAAATCCAGCGCCCCGACTCGACCCGGGCAATGGCGGCGAGGAGTTGGCGCGGAATGCCGAGAGCCTGCTCCGCCACCGCGATCATGCGGCCGCAGACATCCACCGGCCATTCGGCCGTTTCCGCACGGCCCGTGGCAATGGTCGGAACGCCCTCCGCGCGGCCCGCTCCCGGGGAAACCAGGATGAGGATCACCGCGGCGACGAGGGCGGCCGTCCCTTTGCGTCCAGGCAAAAGCTTCCCGAGGATCGTCATGGCCACAGCACCGTCGCAAGGCCCGTGCCAGCGCCGCCGCTTTTGCTGCGCCGCGGGAATTCCGCATCCAGCTTCTACCGATGGTGGTTGCCGTTCCGTTAATCGAGGCGAGAAGAATCAATATGTTAAAATTTCCATTTGATTTTTATCGGCGCTCCTGGTTTATTGTGCATTGCGGCATAGCGCTTTGCCGTCCGGCAGGGCGCGTCGCATGCCCTCTTTGGGCGTTTCCTCCCTACACTTGGGCCGCGCCTCGTGCGCGGCCCCTTTTCCTCCGGATCATGTCGATCCCGCAGTGCGGCGGCGCTTTTGCGATGCGGCCGGGGCGCCGGGCGCCAAAGCCGGCCGATGGGCGGATCAGGGAAAGAGGCGGGGGCCGGGGGTATTGGGCGCCGGCGGGGTGGCCGCCCCCGGGCCCAAGGCGCGCTGCATGAGGATGCTATCGACCCAACGCCCCAGCTTGAAGCCGATCGCCGGCAGCCGCCCGACCTCGACGAAGCCCATCGCCTTGTGCGCGCCGATCGAGTTCTCGTTTCCCGAATCGCCGATCACCGCGATCATCTGGCGATAGCCGAGGGCGGTGCAGCGCTCGATCAGCACGCGCAGGAGCGCGCGACCGACGCCGCGGCGCAGGAAGCGGTGATCGACATAGACCGAGTCCTCGACCGTGTAGCGATAGGCCGAGCGGTTGCGGTAGGGCCCGGCATAGGCGAAGCCGGCGACGGTCCCTTCGATCTCGGCGAGGAGATAGGGGAGGCTGCGCTTGACGACCTCGGCGCGGCGGCGGAGGAGCTCGTCCACGTCCGGCGCCACCTCCTCGAAGGAGGCGAGGCCGAGGCGCACATGATAGCTGTAGATCTCCTGGACGACGGCCATGTCCTCGTCGCGCGCGGCGCGCACGGAAATCTCCGGCCGCGGCGGCGAGAGGGGCTGCGGCAGCGGCGAGGAAGCGCTCATCTCGAATCCCCTAGTCGGTGAGAAGCAAGGCCGGCAGCCGCGCGCCGAGATGCGCCGCGAGCGCGGCCATCTGGCGGGCGAGCTTGGGCAGGCCGGGACCGCGCTCGATCGTCACCTCGTTCATATAGAGGGCGCGGTTGATCTCGATCTGCAGAGCGTGAAGGCCCGTCGCCGGCTTGCCGTAATGCCGGGTGGTGAAGCCGCCCGCATAAGGGTTGTTGCGCACGACCTCGAAGCCCTGCTCGGCGAGGAACGCCTCCACAAGCTCGGTGAGCGCCGGCGCGCAGGCGGTGCCGTGGCAATCTCCGAGCACGATGTCGTAGCGGCGCCGCCCGGCATCCTCGTCCATCGGCCCGCCGATCGACGGCATCGAATGGCAGTCGATGAGGAGGCAGACGCCGAAACGCTTGCGCGTCGAGTCGACGAGCCGCGCGAGCGCCTCGTGATAGGGGCGATAGAAAGCCTCCACCCGGCGCAGCGCCTCCGCGAAATTGAGCTTATCGCGATAGATTTCCTCGCCGTTGCTCACGACGCGCGCGATGGTGCCGAGCCCCACGGCGATGCGCGGCGAGCGCGTGTTGGCGTATTCGGGGAGCGCATCGGCGAACATGGCGGGATCGAGCTCGAAGGGCTCGCGGTTCGGGTCGATATAGGCGCGCGGGAAGAGCGCCTTGAGCAGCGGCGCCCCGTGGCTCACCACGCCCGCGAAAATCTCGTCGACATAAGAGTCCTCCGAGCGGCGCAGGGTGATCGGGTCGAGCCGGGAGCTGGCGACGAAGGCGGGCGGGTAGTTGGCGCCGCTATGAGGCGAGGCGAAGACCACGGGCAGCGTCTGCTCGCGCGGGCAGGCAGCGTCCCACACGACGCCGAGCCCGGCAGGCGAGGTCACGAAGCTATCCATGGCGTTGTAACTAGCTTATTCGAAGGCAGCTGTCACGACCATGGCCGCAGCCGCTGCGACGAAATTCCGGTGCGGCCGGCGGCACGCCGCAGCTTGTGGGCCTCCGTCTCGTTTACCCTTTCGCAAGGGCCGGCGGATTAGCGTCATGGCGACGATGGGTCATTGCTCGAAGGCTCGTCGCGCGCGCGATCCCGGGCCACGATTGGGACCCCCATGGCACGCATCCTCCTGGCGGAAGACGACCACTCGATGCGGGTGTTCCTTGCGCGCGCGCTCGAGCGCGCCGGTCACGCGGTCGTCGCGGCCGCCGACGGCGGCGCCGCCCTCGCCGCCCTCGACGGCGAGGGCTTCGACCTGCTCATCGCCGATATCGTGATGCCGGGCCTCGACGGCATCGAGCTCGCGCGGCGCGCCACCCGTGCGGCACCGGCGCTCCGGGTCATGTTCATCACCGGCTTCGCCGCCGTGACCATGAGCGGCGGCCAGATCGCGCCGCGCGCGGCAAAGGTGCTCTCCAAGCCCTTCCACCTGCGCGACCTCGTGGCCCAGGTCAACCGCGTCCTCGCGGCGTGAGACCGCGCGGGCGATGCTTGCCAAGCCCGGCCTTCGGCGCTATTAGGACGCTCTTCGCGCGCCGCCGCCGTTGCGGCGCCGGGGGATCCGGCGCGGCCGCTTGGCCGCAAGGGCGGTTAGCTCAGCGGAAGAGCACTTGCTTGACATGCAAGGGGTCAGTGGTTCGATCCCACTACCGCCCACCATCATCCGTCTTTGCCGTTGCCGCTGAGCCCGCCCTTTCGCCTATTCGGCGATGCGGAATTTGCCGCCGAGCCAGGGCATGTGCTCCTCCACCTTGGGCAGGCAGGTCTCGCGAAGAATCCGGCGAGCGAGCTGGGCGATGCGCCGCGGCATGCGGCCGAGGTCGCCGGTGCGCGCGATCAGGGTGAGGCGCCGGGAGATCCCGGGATCGGGCAGGGGTGCGCAGAAGATTCCCGGCGTGGTCGCCAGGGCCTCGAGCACGCAGAGCGGCGTGGTGATCGACCAGCCCAGCCCGGCCGCCACCAGCGACACGATGCCCTGGGTATGGTCGAATTCCTGGCTGCGGGGGATGTCGAGGCGCAGGCGCCGCAGATAGCGCTCGATATGGGCGCCGATCTGCTGGCGCGAGGTGTAGCGGATGAGGGGCAGCTCCGCCGCGAGAGGGGCCAGCGCACTGTTGTCGCGCGCGCGGCGGCTCTCGGGAAGGAGGAGGATGAAATACTCCTCGAGCAGCTCGAAGCGCTCGAGCCCGTCCACATCCTCGAGCGCATCGCCGATGATCGCGATGTCGAGGTCGCGATTGAGAAGTGCTGCCGCATGATGCTCGGTATTGCCCGTCCACAGCGAGAGCTGCCCGGCGTCGTTCCGGAGCTCGGCGCCGAGAGCCGGCGCGAAATAGGTGAAGAAGGAGTCGACGGCGCCAATACGGATGCGCGGGAGCTTGAACGCGGCCGATTCCCGCACCGTCGCGACGATCTGTCGCGCCTCGCCGATGAGCGGCTGCGCCCTCTGCTGCAAGGTGACCCCGGCGGTGGTCAAGGCCAGGGGGCGCAGCTTGCGATCGACGAGCTGGACCCCGAGGGCATTCTCGAGCTGGCCGATCATCTGGGAGACCGCGGGTTGCGTAAGCCCGAAGCGCATGGCAGCACCCGTCATGCTGCGCGTCTCGGCCACGGCGAGGAAGACTTCAAGGGCCCTGAAGTCGAAGGGAAGCGGACCCGAGGGAAAACCGGCAGCGTCTTTCTTCAAAGCTTGGCTCCAGGGCTTTTTCCAGAATACTATAAGTGAAATTTATGCAAAACATCATAAGAAAAACTTATGTATGCGCCATGGCGCCTTCGCCGCCACTATGCGACGGCGAGCTTCTCCCATGTGACCCCATTCGGATATGGCGACGTACTCCTTCCTCAATCTCGCGCGCCATGCGCTGAGCGGGCATCGGAATTGGCCGCGCGCCTGGCGCGACCCCGAGCCCAGGCCCGGCTACGACGTGGTGATCATCGGCGGCGGCGGGCACGGCCTCGCCACCGCCTATTATCTCGCCGTCGAGCACGGCATCCGCAACGTCGCCGTGCTCGAGAAGGGCTGGCTCGGCGGCGGCAATACGGGACGCAACACCACCATCGTCCGCTCGAACTATCTCCTGCCGGCCAACGCCCGCTTCTACGAGTTCTCCCTCAAGCTGTGGGAGGGGTTGAGCGAGGCGCTCAACTACAACGTCATGTTCAGCCAGCGCGGCGTCCTCAACCTGGCCCATTCGGATGCGCAGCTCGACGCCTTCGCGCGCCGCGGCAATGCCATGCGGCTCCACGGCATCGACGCCGAGCTTCTGACCCGCGACGAGGTGCGCGCGATGGTGCCGCTCCTCGACGCTTCCGACCATCCGCGCTTTCCCATTCTCGGCGGGCTGCTGCAGCCGCGCGGCGGCACGGCGCGCCACGACGCCGTCGCCTGGGGCTATGCCCGCGCCGCGGATGCGCAGGGGGTCGACATCATCCAGAATTGCGAGGTGACGGGTATCGACTGCGCGGGCGGCCGGGTGCGCGGCGTCGCCACCACGCGCGGCGCGATCCAGGCGGCGCGCATCGGCATCGCCGTCGCCGGCCATAGCGGCCATGTCGCGGCGATGGCGGGGCTGCGCCTTCCCATCGAATCCCACCTCCTGCAGGCAATGGTGTCGGAGCCCCTCAAGCCGGTGATCGACACCGTCGTCACCTTCGGCGCCGGGCATTTCTACGTCAGCCAGTCCGACAAGGGCGAGCTCGTCATGGGCGGCGATCTCGACATGTACAACAGCTATGCCCAGCGCGGGAACCCGCCGATCCTCGAGGAGGTCGTCACCTCGGGCCTGCAGCTCTTCCCGATGATGAGCCGGCTCAGGATGATGCGGCACTGGGGCGGCGTCATGGACATGAGCATGGACGGCAGCCCGATCATCGCCAAGACCCCCATCGACGGGCTCTACCTCAATGGCGGCTGGTGCTATGGCGGCTTCAAGGCGACCCCGGGCTCGGGCTGGGTCTTCGCCCACACGATCGCCCATGACCGGCCCCACGCGCTCAACGAGGCCTTCACCCTCGAGCGCTTCGCGCGCGGCGACCTCATCGACGAGAAGGGCGCCGGCCCCGTGCCGAACGCCCATTAGGAACGACCATGCTGCTGATCAAATGTCCCTGGTGCGGGGAGCGCGACCACACGGAGTTCACCTATGGCGGCGACGGCACCCTCGCGCGCCCGGCGGCGGACGCTCCCCTCGAGGCGTGGAACGACTACGTCTATCAGCGCGACAATCCGCGCGGCCCTCATGTGGAGCTCTGGCAGCACACGGCGAGCTGCCGACGCTGGATCCGCGTCAGGCGCGACACCTTGACCCACGAGATCACGGCGACCGCACCGGCTCGCGCGCCGCGCACGGAGCTCGAGCGATGAGCGCGCAGCGCTTCCGCATTCCCAAGGGCGGCGCCATCGATCGCGGCCGCCGCATCGGCTTCACTTTCGACGGCCGCCGCTACGAGGGTCATCCCGGCGACACCCTCGCCTCGGCGCTTCTCGCCAATGGCGTGCGCCTGGTCGGGCGCAGCTTCAAGTATCACCGCCCGCGCGGCATCTACACCGCGGGCTCGGAGGAGCCCAACGCCCTGGTGCGGCTGCGCCGCGAGGCGCGGGCCGAGCCCAATACGCGCGCGACGATGATCGAGCTCTTCGACGGCCTGGCGGCGGAGAGCCAGAACCGCTGGCCGTCATTGGGCTGGGATCTCTGGGCGCTCAACGACCGCCTCTCGCCACTCATCCCCGCGGGCTTCTACTACAAGACCTTCATGGGGCCGCGCGGCGCCTGGAAGGTCTACGAGAAATACATCCGCAAGGCGGCGGGGCTCGGCATCGCGCCGCGCGCGGCCGATCCGGACTCCTACGAGAAGCGCCACGCCCATTGCGACGTGCTGGTGGTCGGGAGCGGCCCGGCCGGGCTCGCCGCGGCGCTCGCCGCCGGGCGCGCCGGCGCGCGCGTCATCCTTGTCGACGAGGCCCCGGCGCCGGGCGGCCAGCTCAAGCGCGAGCGCCTCGCGATTGACGGCCGTCCCGCCCTCGATTGGGTCGCCAAGGCCGTCGCCGAGCTGACGGAGCTCCCCGAGGTCACGCTGCTGCAGCGCACGACCGCCTTCGGCTATTATGACCACAATCTCGTGGCGCTGGTCGAGCGCGTGGCGGATCATCTGCCCGAGCCGCTGCCCTATCTGCCGCGCCAGCGCCTCTGGCTCGTGCGCGCGCGCGAGGTGGTGCTGGCCACGGGTGCGATCGAGCGGCCCCTCGTCTTCGCCAATAACGACCGGCCCGGCGTGATGCTGGCCAATGCCGCGCGGGCCTATGTCAATCAGTTCGCGGTGCGGCCGGGGAGCCGCGCCATCATCGCCACCAATCAGGACGACGCCTATCGCACGGCCCTCGATCTCGCCGATGGGGGCATTGCCGTCGCCGCGGTCATCGACGCGCGGCGCGACGGCGGCGGCCAGCTTGCGGCGCGAGTCCGCGCGCGGGGCATCGAGATCCTCGCCGGGCATGGGGTGACGGCGGCCCATGGCGGCCGCGCCGTCGGTGAGGTCGCGGCGCGCGCCCTCGACGACGGCGGCAAGCCCGTCGGCGCCGTGCGCCGCATCGGCTGCGACCTCGTCTGCGTCTCGGGCGGCTGGAGCCCGAGCGTGCATCTCCATTCCCAATCCGGCGGCAAGCTCGCCTATGAGCCCGCCATCGCCGCTTTCGTGCCCTCGACGCCCAAGCAGGCGGCACGCTCGGCGGGGGCGGCGCGCGGCCATTTCGCCCTCGCCGACTGCCTCGCCGAGGGCTTCGAGGCGGGGGCGAAGGCGGCGCAGGCGGCGGGCTTCGGCAGCGGCACGGTCCCGCCGGCGCCGCGCGTCGAGGACGAGGCGGAAGCCCCCATCCGGCCGCTCTGGGCCGAGCCTGCGGCCAAGGGCAAGCACTTCATCGACATTCAGGACGACGTCACGGCCAAGGACGTGGCGCTCGCGGCGCGCGAGGGCTACGTCTCGGTCGAGCACCTCAAGCGCTACACCACCCTCGGCATGGGCACCGACCAGGGCAAGACCTCGAACGTCAACGGCCTCGCGGTGATGGCGGCCCTGCGCGGCGAGCCCATCCCCGCCGTCGGCACCACGACCTTCCGGCCGCCCTATACGCCGGTCGCCTTCGGCGCCTTCGCCGGCCGCGAGACCGGCAAGCATTTCCAGCCGATCCGGCGCAGCCCGATGCATGACTGGCACGCGGAGGCGGGGGCGGTCTTCGTCGAGGCGGGGCTCTGGCTGCGGCCGCGCTACTATCCGCGCGCCGGCGAGGAGATGGCGGCCGCGGTGCGGCGCGAGGCCAAGCATGTGCGCGAGGCCGTCGGGCTCGTCGACGTCACCACCCTCGGCAAGATCGACGTGCAGGGCCCCGATGCCGCCGAGTTCCTCAACCGCGTCTATGTCAACGGCTGGAAGACGCTGCCCATCGGCAAGGCGCGCTACGGCCTCATGCTGCGCGAGGACGGCATGGCCTTCGACGACGGCACCACCGCGCGCCTCGGCGCGCAGCGCTACTTCATGACGACGACGACGGCGAATGCCGCCAAGGTGCTCGCCCATCTCGAATATGGCCTCGACGTGCTGTGGCCGGAGCTCGATGTCCAGGTCACCTCGGTGACCGAGCAATGGGCCGCCATGGCGCTGGCCGGGCCGCGCAGCCGCAAGGTGCTGGCCAAGCTCGTCGACGGCGATGTGAGCGGCGACGCGGCCTTGCCCTTCATGGGCCTGCGCGATTGCCGCATCGCCGGGATTCCCGGCCGCGTCTTCCGCATCAGCTTCTCGGGCGAGCTCGCCTACGAGATCAACGTGCCGGCGGATTGGGGCCGCACGGCCTGGGAGGCCGTGATGGCGGCGGGCGCCGCCGAGGACATCATCGCCTACGGCACCGAGGCAATGGGCGTCCTCCGCATCGAGAAGGGCCATGTCGCCGGCCCCGAGCTCAATGGGCAGACGACGCCTTACGATCTCGGGCTCGGTGCCTTGGTGAGCACGAAGAAGGACTTCATCGGGCGGCGCCTGCTCGAGCGGCCGGCGCTGCGCGATCCGGCGCGGCCGCGGCTCGTCGGGCTCGCGCCCATCGACGGCCGCATGCGAATCCGCGCCGGCGCCCAGATCGTCGAGGCGGAAAGCGGGACGGGCGCGCCGATCGGCCATGTCACCTCCGCCGCCTTCAGCCCGACCCTCGGCCATCCCATCGCCCTTGCCCTGGTGAGCGGCGGGCCCGCGCGCAAGGGCCAGACCCTCTATGCCAGCTATCCCCTCCGCGGAGAGGTGGTGCCCGTCGGCGTCACCGACAGCATCTTCGTCGACCCCAAGGGAGAGCGCCTCCATGGTTGAGCTGCCGCCCCGCCGCTCCCCTCTGGCGGCGGTCTATCGTCCCGGCAATTTCGGCTCCGTCGCCGCGAGCGGACCCGGCATCGTCCTTTGCGAGCGCCGCGGCCGCTGCATCGTGCAGCTCGCGGCGCGGGACGAGCGCTATGAGAGCGCCGCCGCGCGCATCGAGGACCGGCTTGGCCTGCCTCTGCCGCGCACGCCCAACCGCGCCAGCGTGGCGGGGGCGCTTGCGGCGTTGTGGACGGGGCCGGGCCGGGCCCTTGTCGTGGGTCCGGACTCGCGCGACCTCGAGGCCGAGCTCGCGGCGGCCCTCGACGGCGAGGGGAGCGTCGCCCTCACCGACCTCAGCCATGCGCGCGCGATCATCCGCATCGCGGGGCCACGACTGCGCGATCTGCTCGCCAAGGGCTGCGGCCTCGATTTCCATCCGCGCGCCTTCGCGGCGGGAGCCTGCGTGCAAAGCGCCTATCACCACGTCAATGTGCTGATCCATGCCGTGGACGATTCCCCCGCGGCTGAGCTTTACGCGCCGCGCGGCTTCGCCTGCGCGCTCTGGGAGCATCTCGTCGATGGCGCCCACGAGCTCGGCTGCCGCGTCGAAGCGGATTCCGCCGCGTGAGTCGCACGCATCGGGCCGGCCGGCTTGACACGGCCACACGCGCCTTCTAGCGTTTTCGAAACGCGGCGAGAACAATTCTCGGAAACCGGAACGCAAGACAGGGAAACGCAGCATTCGTGCTCGAGACTCGCGGGCGTCGCCTCCCGGCACGCCGGCGGGGACGAGCGGAGACCGGATACGAAGGCATGCGTGTTCAGCGGGAGCGCGCTCAGGGGCGCTCCCGATCGGCACAGGGGACGCGTCGGGCTGGCCGCACGCCGCCCCGGCCAGACGGGGAGACGGCGATGCTCAAGAGATTTGCGCTCGGTTTGGTCATTCTTGCGGCGGCAAGCCTCGCTTCCGCTGTGGGGCGCGCGGCGGAGAAGGAGGTGGTGATCGGCGCCATCTATCCGCTCTCCGGCCCCGCCGCCCAGGTCGGCGTCGACGCCAAGGCGGCGATCGAGACGGCGGCGGATATCGTCAACAACTCTTACGATATCGATCTCCCGCTTGCGAAGACCAAGGGGTTGCCGAATCTCGGCGGGGCCAAGCTCCGCGTCGTCTTCGCCGATCACCAGGGCGATCCCCAGAAGGGCCGCGCGGAAGCCGAGCGCCTGATCACGCAAGAGAAGGTGAGCGCGCTCCTCGGCGTCTATCACAGCGCCGTTGCCGCCGTGGTGGGCCAGGTCGCCGAGCGCTATCGCGTGCCCTTCATGGTCGCCGAGTCCTCCTCGCCAAGCCTGACGAAGCAGGGGCTGAAATGGCTCTTCCGCACCAGCCCCCACGACGTCAACTTCTCCGAGGCCATGTTCGATTTTCTCAAGGCGCTCAAGGAGAAGAAGATCGCCGACGTGAAGACCATCGCGCTCTTCCACGAGGATACGCTGTTCGGGACCGACAGCAGCAACGTGCAGAAGAAGCTGGCCGAGGCGGCGGGCATCAAGGTCGTGGCCGACATCAAGTACCGCGCCAACAGCCCCTCGCTCACCGCCGAGGTGGAGCAGCTCAAGGCGGCGAATGCCGATGTGGTGATGCCGACCTCCTATACGACCGACGCCATCCTCATGGTCAAGACAATGGCGGAGCTCGGCTACCATCCGAAGGCGATCATCGCCCAGGACGCGGGCTTCGTCGAATCCGCCTTCCTCTCGGCCGTCGGCAGCCAGGCCGAGGGCCTCATCAGCCGCGCCAGCTTCGCCCTCGATCTCGGCGCCAAGCGCCCCTCGGTCAAGGCGGTGAACGACCTCTACCGCAAGCGCAGCGGCAAGGACCTGACCGACAACACCGCGCGCGCCTTCACCGCGACCATCGTGCTCGCCGACGCCATCAACCGCGCGGGCAGCACCGATAGCGAGGCCATCCGCGCGGCCCTGCAGAAGACGGACATGCCCGGTAGCGAGACCATCATGCCCTGGCCCGGGGTCAAGTTCGACGAGAACGGGCAGAACACCCTGGCCAAGCCGATCATGATGCAGTTCATCGGTGGCAAATACGTCACGGTGTTCCCCTTCGATGTCGCGAGCCACGATGTCCTCTGGCCGATGCCCGGCAAGTGAGCGGCACCTGCCCGGCGCTGCGCGTGGCCTCGGATAGGCGAGGCGCCCGATGTCGGTAGCGGCGGTCGCCCAGGTGGTGGCGAGCGGCCTGCTGATGGGCCTCGTCTATGCCCTCATCGCCGCGGGGCTCAGCCTCATCTTCGGCCTGATGGACGTGGTCAACTTCGCCCATGGGGAGTTCCTCATGGTGGCGATGTACATGACCTTCGGCCTGCATGTGCTGCTGACCCTGGACCCGCTGCTGCTCCTTCCCGTGGTCGGCGCCCTCATGCTGCTCTTCGGCGTCGTCGTCTACCGCCTGGTGATCCGCCGCGCCGCCCAGGCCAAGGCCAATGTGTGGATGGCGCAGATCTTCGTCACCTTCGGCCTCTCGATCGCGCTGCGCGGCGTCGCCCAGTTCCTCTTCACGCCGGACTACCGCAACATCAAGGGGACCTGGCTCGGCAACCGCACGATCGACATCCTCGGGGTCTATCTGCCGCTCGCCCAGCTCGCCGCCGCCGCCATCTGCCTGCTCGCCTTCGGCGGCCTCTATCTCCTCATCTCGCGCACCGATTTCGGCCGCGCCCTCGAGGCGACGCGCGAGGACAGCGAGGCGGTCGCCCTCGTCGGCATCAATCGCGATCTCATCTTCGCCCTCGGCTGGGGCCTGGGCGGGGCCGCCGTCGGCATCGCCGGCGTCATGCTGTCGAGCTTCTATTACATCTATCCCGGCGTCGGCTCGACCTTCGCGCTCATCGCCTTCATCACCGTGGCGCTGGGCGGCTTCGGCAGCCTCGCGGGGGCGCTCGTCGGTGGCATCATTATCGGTCTCGTCGAGGCGCTCACGGCGCTCTTCGTCGATCCCTCCCTCAAATCGATCGGCATCTACGCGATCTACATGCTCGTCGTGCTGCTGCGGCCCCGCGGCCTGTTCGGCTATTATTGACGCCGATGAAATCGCGCGATCTTCCCCTCGGCGCCGTCGTCCTCGTGGTGCTCTGCCTGCTGCCGCTCGCGATTAGGCAGCCCTTTGATCAGAACATCCTGATCCTCGCCGTCATGTACACCGCACTCGCCCAGGCCTGGAACCTGCTGGGGGGATATTGCGGCCAGGTCTCGCTGGGCCAGGCGCTCTTCTTCGGCATCGGCGCCTATGCCTCGACCATCCTCTTCACGCGCTACGGCGTGAGCCCGCTCCTCGGCATGCTGGTCGGCGGCGCGCTCGCGGCGCTCGTGGCGCTCGCCATCGGCTGGCCCTGCTTCCGCCTGCGCGGCCATTACTTCGTCATCGCCACCATCGTCGTCGCCGAGACCGGCTACCTCCTCTTCCTCAACTGGGACTGGGCCGGGGCGGCGACGGGGATTCTCATCCCCATCGCCAAGGACTCCTTCGTCAATTTCCAGTTCCAGACCTCGAAGCTGCCCTACTACTACGGCATCCTCGTCATCGCCGCCGTGCTTTGGCTGTTCTGCTATTGGATCGAGCGCTCCAAATGGGGCTTCTACTGGCGCGCGGTGAAGAGCAGCCCCGAGGCGGCGGAGAGCCTCGGCGTCCGCATCTTCCGCTACAAGATGGCCGCGGCGGCGGCGAGCGCCTTCTTCACCGGCATCTGCGGCAGCTTCTACGCCCAATACGTCTCCTATATCGATCCCGACAGCGTGATGGCGCTGAGCGTGTCGATCCTGATCTCGCTCCCCGCCGTCCTCGGCGGCATCGGCACGCTCTGGGGGCCCGCCGTGGGTGCCGCCGTCCTTATTCCCATGTCCGAGCTCGTGCGCGCCTATCTGGGTGGCACCGGGCAGGGCACCGACCTCATCATCTATGGCGTGCTCATCATGGGAGTGGCCGCGCTCGAGCCCGAGGGGCTCTGCGGCCTCTTCGCGAAGCTGCGGCGGCGCCTCTTTCGCGCGCGCGCCGTCGCGCGGAGGGCGTGACGCCATGCTCCTCGCCGTGGAAGGGGTCAGCCAGCGCTTCGGCGGCGTCATGGCCAACCATGACGTCTCCCTCGCGATCGCGGAGGATGAGATTCTCGGCCTCATCGGGCCCAACGGTGCCGGCAAGACGACGCTCTTCAACATCATCGCCGGCGCCATCCGGCCAAGCGCCGGCCGCGTGCGCTTTCGCGGCGAGGACATCACCGGCATCGGCGCCAGCGCCTGCTGCCTGCGCGGCATCGCGCGGACCTTCCAGGTGGTGAGGAGCTTCGATGCCATGACCGTCCTCGAGAACGTCATGGTCGGCGCCTTCTGCCGCACCAATCGCGAGCGCACGGCGCGGCGGGAGGCGAGCGCCGTGCTCGAATGGATGCGGCTCGACGGGCGCCGGGACGCGCTCGCCGCCGAGCTGACGCCGCCCGAGAAGCGCCGGCTCGAGGTGGCGCGGGCGCTCGCCACGCGCCCACGGCTGCTCCTCCTCGACGAGGTCATGGCGGGCCTGACGCCGGCCGAGGCGCGCATCGGCGTCGATCTCATCCGCGAGATCCGCGCACGCGGCATCGCCGTGCTCATGGTCGAGCATGTCATGGAGGTGCTGATGCCCCTCGTCGACCGCGTCGTGGTGCTCAATCTCGGCCGCCTGCTCGCCGAGGGTAAGCCCCAGGACGTCGTGCGTGACGAGCGCGTGATCGCCGCCTATCTCGGAGAGAAATACCGTGCTCGCGCTTGAGGACGTCTCCGCGTCCTATAGCGGGCTCGGCGCCCTGCGCGGCGTCTCGCTCAAGGTCGAGGCGCGCGAGATCGTCGCTGTGATCGGCGCCAATGGCGCGGGCAAGAGCACGCTCCTCAAGACGATCGCCGGCATGCATCCCATCGATTCCGGGCGCATTCTCTATCAAGGCGAGCCGCTCGCGGCAATGCCGCCCTATCGTATCGCCCGCGCCGGCATCGCCCTGGTGCCCGAGGGCCGGCGGCTCTTTCCCCGCTTGAGCGTGCGCGACAATCTGCGCCTCGGCTCCTTCCCCTATCGCAGGGAGGCGGACCGCGAGAAGCCCCTCGACTTCGTCTTCTCCCTCTTCCCGCGCCTCGCCGAGCGGCTCGACCAGCGCGCGGAGACCTTGAGCGGCGGCGAGCAGCAGATGCTGGCGATCGGGCGGGCGCTGATGACGCGGCCGCGCCTCCTCATGCTCGACGAGCCCTCCCAGGGCATCATGCCGCGCCTCGTCGACGACATCCTCGAATCGGTGCGGCGCATCCGCGATCACGGCACCACCGTCCTCATCGTCGAGCAGCGCGTCGCCGAGAGCCTGGCGACCGCAGAGCGCGCCTATGTCCTGCAAAGCGGCCGGCTCGTCATGTCGGGTCCGAGCCGGGAGATCGCGGAGAATCCCGAGGTCCGCGCCGCCTATCTGGGACTATAATCCGCAGGCGTTCCTGGAACGTCGCAACAGGGGGGAGCCAGCCGATGTCCTCGCAGAGCCTCGTCTCTCGTGCCGCCGCCGCACCCTCCTGCGGCTGCGGCGGCGAATGCACCGATGCAGCACACAAAGGGCCGTCGTCGCGCTGGTCGCGGCGAGGCTTCCTCGCGACGAGCGCGGCCGGCGCCGCCGGTCTATTGGCGGGATTGGGCGTCGAGCTCTCGGCGACTTCCCCGGCCCTGGCGCAGACCAGCCTGAGCCCCGAGGCAGCACTCCAGGAGATGCTTGACGGCAACCGGCGCTTCGTCGAGGGCCGCATGACCTCCTTCAACGAGGATCTTGCCCTGCTGAAGCGGAAGACGGTCGAGAAGCAGCAGCCCTTCGCGGCCCTCCTCTCCTGCGTCGATTCCCGCGTGCCCGTCGAGCTTGTCTTCGATCAGAGCATCGGGCGGCTCTTCGTGGCGCGCGTCGCCGGCAATATCGCCACACCGGAGCTCGTCGCCAGCCTGGAATACGGCGTCGCCGTGCTGGGCACGAAGGCGATCATGGTGCTGGGACACGCGAATTGCGGCGCCGTGCAGGCGGCAATCGCGGCCAAGCCCGTACCCGGCCAGATCAGCGCGCTTTACCAGTATCTTCGGCCCGCAGTGGACCAGGCCGGGAGCGATCTCGCGGCCGCCATCAAGGCGAACGCCAGGATCCAGGCGGCGCTCCTGCGCGAGGCCTCGCCCGTGATCGCCGCGCACATCGCGCAGAAGCAGCTCGAGGTCGTCGCCGCCTATTACGACCTCGCGAGCGGGAAAGTGAGCCTGCTTAGTTAGCGTTGCTTTGCGTGCTCAAGGTAGTGTTGTGATTTTGACATTCAATTCGTATTTAAAGGTCGTCATTCCGGCCGGAGCCCCCGGGTCCCGCCGAAGGCGGGCCCGAGGACAGGCTCCGCGCAGAGCCGGAATCCAGGGCCGCATGCCTGGATGCCCGCTTTCGCGGGCATGACGGCCAAACAGAACAAGCCGTTGGAGTCACAACAGTAGCGTCCTTCTCACTTTTCACCCCGGACAAGCCGTGCGGCGGCACGGCGCGATCCGGGGCCTATTTGGCGACGCGGCACAGTGGACCTCGGCTTCTCCCCCCGATCACGTCGGGGGTCGGCCGGGGTGACTGAGAGGTGGGACCGAGTTGCTACACATCCCAGCCGCCGTCGACGGCGATCTCGTGGCCGGTGAGCTGGCGGCTCTCCTCGCTCGCGAGGAAGAGCACGGCGTTCGCCACGTCTTGCGGCACCGGCACGCGCCGGAGCGCCATGTCCTCGACATATTCCTGATAGACCTGCTCGACGGTCCAGCCGCGCTTGCGCGCCTTCTCCTCGCACAGCTTGTCCATGCGCGGAGTCGCGATGATGCCGGGGCAGACCACGTTCACGTTGATGTTGTACTCGCCGACATCGAGGGCCACGGTGCGGGTGACGCCGCGCACCGCCCATTTGGAGGCGCTATAGGCCGCGCGGTAGCGATAGCCGCGCAGGCCCGACGTGCCACCGATATTCACGATCTTGCCGCTGCGCCGCGCGATCATCACCGGCAGCGTGTATTTGATTGGCAGGAAGGTGCCGAGGACGTTGGCATTGAGCACCGCGGCGAAATCCTCGGGCTCGATCTCCCAAGCGGGAGTCTCGATCGGGCCCGTCACCCCGGCGACGTTGACGAGGATGTCGATGCACCCATCGAAGGCCTCGACCGCGCGGGCGACCATGGCCCTGACCTCGTCGGGACGCGTGACGTCGGTCTTCACGATCTCCGCCTTGCGCCCCATGGCGCGAATTCGCGCAGCCACCGGCTCGATCGCCGCGGTGTCGCGGCCCGCCAGCACGAGATCGGCGCCTTCGCGCGCCAGGGTCTCGCTGATGGCGCTTCCCATTCCCTTGGCCGGGCCCGTGACGATCCCGGTCTTGTTCGCCAGCCTCATGGCGCGGCACTCCTTTCATTCCATTCGCGGTGCGGTGGTTGTGATGGACGGCCCGGCGCGGCCGAAGCCGCCGCCGCCGCAGCTTTCGAGAAGGACGCGGTCGCCCTTGACGAGCATGAGATTCTGCTTGCCGCGGATCTCGAAACGGCTGCCATCGGCGCGGATGATGCTGACGCGGAAGGCGGCGCCGGCTTCGCCACCCTGAAGACCGTAGGGCGGGATCACGCGGCGCTCGAACATGCTGGTGAGGGAGATGCCGTCGGCGAGCATGCGATATTCGCGCACGAGCCCGTCGCCGCCGCGATGGGCTCCGGCTCCGCCCGAGCCTCGGCGCAGCGCGTGCCGCACAATCTCGATCGGATACTCGGCCTCGATCACCTCGGCCGGCGTGTTCATCACGTTCGACATGTGGACGCGGACGACCGGCATGCCGTCGCGCTCGGCGCGCGCGCCTTCGCCGCCGCCATGGGTCTCATAAAGGGTGCCCCAGTTCCCGTCGCCGCGCCGCATGCCGAAGAGGAGCAGGCCGGAGGTCGTCGGCCCGCCCGCCGTGAGCCGCTCCGCCATGACGGGCTCGAGGGCGCGGAAGATGGCGTCGACGATGCGCTGGGAGGTCTCGTGATTGCCGCCGACGACGGGCCGGCTGGGGTCGGGTTGGAGCACCGAGCCCGGCCGCGTGATCACCTTGAGGGGCCGCAAGGCGCCGCCATTCGGTAGGAGCGCCAGCGGCGCAAGGCATTGCATCGCATAGAACACGGCCGCGGCGGCGATGAAGGGCGTGGTGTTGACGGGTCCCGCCGCGGCGTCGTCGGATTGGGTGAAATCGAAGACGGCCTGGTCCGGCGCGAAGGCGATGCGGACGCGGATGCCAATGGGCCGGTTGTCGATACCGTCATCGTCGAGGAAGTCCTCGCCCTGGTAGCGGCCGGCCGGCATCCGGGCGAGGGCGTCGCGCATCTGCCGCTCGCCGCTCTCGAGGAGCGCGGCCATGGCGGATTTGAATGTGGCGAGGCCGTGCTCGGCGGCAATGGCGGCGATGCGCTGCTCGGCGGCGCGGGTCGCCGCCATCTGGGCCTGGATGTCGCCTTCGCGCTCGGCCGCCCCGCGCAGATTGGCGAGGACGAGGTCGAGAGTGGTGCGCTCCGGGCCCGCCGCGGTGAAGAGGCGGACCGGGCTGATGCGCAGGCCCTCCTGCCAGATGTCGGTCGCCGTCGCACAATAGCTGCCGGGCACGGCGCCGCCAATATCGGCCCAATGGGCGAGGCTCACGGCGAAGGCGGCAAGCTCGCCGCCGATGAAGACGGGGCGGATGGCCTTGACGTCGGGAAGATGATTGCCCCCCACCTCCGGCAGATTGGTGAACCACACATCGCCCGGCCGCAAGCTCGATGCCGGGACGCGCTTCAGGAACTCCTTCACGGTAAAGCACATGACGCCGAGATGCATGGGAATGTCCCGCCCCTGCGCCACCATCTCGCCACTCGCGTCGGTGACGGCGGAGGAGAGATCGCCCGCCTCGCGCAGGAGCGGAGAGCGCGCGGCGCGCATCACCACGAGCGACATCTCCTCGGCCGTTGCCGTCAGGGCGCTGCGGATGACCTCGAGAGTCACGGGGTCGAGAGCTTTCGCCGCGGTCATAGGCCCGCTCCGAAGCTCAGGGTCAGGTGCCCGTGGCGGCTGACGCGGAGGAGAGCACCGGGCGGCACTACGATCGTCGACCAGGCGTCCTCGACGATGGCCGGGCCGGCGATCGCCGCCGCCGCGGCAAGGCCGTCGCGCCGGTAGCGCGGCGTCTCGACCGCCTGCTCGGCTGCGAACCAGCAGGGCCCACTCGCTGCGGGCCGGGCTACATCGCCATTCCGGTCGACGGGGACGGTGAAGGCCGCAGCGTCGGCGCTGCGCTTGCGCGACACGGTGACACGCATCGCCTCGAGCTCCCAATCCTCCGCCGTCGAGAAGCCGTAGAGCCGCTCATGAGCGGCGCGAAAATCCCGCGTGAGGGCGGCGACATCCGCCGGAAAGCGCCAAGGCACCTCGACGGAATAGCTCTGCCCGACATAGCGGATGAGGGCGGTGTCCTCGACGGCGACGTGACTCTCGCGAAGCTCGGCCGGCATTCCCGCGAGGAGCTCGCGCCGCTGCGTCTCCAGGCGATGGGCGTCCCAGCGGCGACTCGCCATGCGGATTGTGCGCTGCTGGGTATAGCTGAGATCGGCGATGATGCAGCCAAGCGCCGAATAAGCGCTGGAGAAGGCCGGCACCACCACGTGCGCGATGCCGAAATCGCGGGCGAGGGAGGCGGCGTGGAGCGGGCCGGCGCCGCCGAAGGCGGCGAGGGTGCAATGGCGGCCGTCGATGCCGCGATCGACGGTCACGTTGCGCAGGGCGCGCACCATATTGGCATTGGCGACGCGGATGATCCCGAGCGCGGTCTCGATGAGGCCGAGCCCGAGCCGCCGGCCCAGCCGCCCTACGGCCGCTTGCGCCAGGTCCCGATCGAGGCGGACGCCGTCGCCGAGGGGCTTTGCCGTATCGAGATAGCCGAGCGCGACATGGGCGTCGGTCACGGTCGGCTCCGTCCCGCCCAGCCCGTAGCAGGCCGGTCCGGGGCGAGCCCCGGCACTCCGCGGGCCGACGCGCAGCATCCCGCCTTCGGCCGTGGCGATCGAGCCGCCGCCCGCGCCGATCGACTGCACGGCGACCATGGGCTGGCGGATGGGCCGCTCGGCGATCAGGGCCTCGCGCCGGATCTCGGGCTTGCCGCCGGTGATAAGGCAGACATCCGTCGTGGTGCCGCCCATGTCGAGGGTGAGGAGATTGTCGAGAGCGAGCTCCGCCGCGAGGCGCCGCGCCGCGCTAACACCGGCCGCCGGCCCGGACAGCGCCAGCACCAGTGGCCGCTCCCGCACCATGGCCGGCGAGGCCATGCCGCCTGCCGAGTGGAAGAGATGGAATTGCGTCGTCTTCGGCACCTCGCGGTCGAGCGCATCGAGATAGGCGGCGACGATCGGCATCACGGCGGCGTTCAGTACCGTGGCGCTGGTGCGCTCATATTCGCGCTCCTCGGGATTGACCCGGTGCGAGAGCGAGATATGGGGCACCACGCCCGCGAGGCGCTCCGCCACGGCGATCTCGTGCGAAGGCTCCGCATAGGCGTGGAGCAGGGCGACGGCGACGGCCCGCACGCCCGAGGCGCGGATCGCGGCAATGATGCGCTCGAGGCTTTCCGGGTCGATCGGTCGCCTGATCGCGCCATCGGGGCCGATCCGCTCGCGGAGCTCGAAGCGGCGCTCGGCGGGGACCATTGGCGGCAGCTTCGGCGGCGCGCTCAAGGAATAAAGGAAGCGGCGGTTCTGGCGCCCGATGGCGAGCACATCGGCGAAGCCTTCGGTCGCCACCAGGGCGACATCGTCGAGGCGATCCTCGACGATGGCGTTGGTAACAAGCGTGGTGCCGTGGATCAGCGCCTCCACATCGGGCCAGTCGAGCCCGACGGTCCTCAGGCCGGCGCGCAGGCTGGCAAGGGGATCGCCTGCGCGGCTCTGCGCCTTGCCGGTGCGCAGCTCGCCGGACTCCGTGTGAAGCGCGACGACATCGGTGAAGGTGCCGCCGATATCGACGCCGACGCGCCAGCGCTGCGACGGGCTTGGGTCATCGCCGCTCAAGCGCCGGCCTCCCCGCGTCCTGCGCCTCGCGCAAGCCGATGCGCAGCACCTCCGCGGCGCGCACCGCAACACCGCGCAAGGCCGCCACCAGGCGCTCGATCGGGAAACGGGAGAGGAGCGGCTGGAGCCCGACGACGCCGATGCTGTAGATGACGCCGATCCCTTCGAGATGGACGGGGACCGCGACCGTCATTACGCCGGGATCCATCTCGTCGAGGCAGAGGGCGTAACCGTCGCGCCGCACCTGCGCATAGCCGTCGCGCAGCCGGGCGGGATCCACGCAGGTGTTCGCGGTGAAGCGCGGCAAAGGCTGCTCCAGCACGGCGTCGATGAAGGACTCGGGCTGGAAGGCGATGATCGCCTTGGCCGAGGCGGCGGCGTTCGGCGCCATGACGCGCCCCGGCTGCACGAAGGATTGCCGCGTCTCGTCGGGGGCCGTCATCACCACGGAATGGACCTCGCGGCCGATCAGCTTGGCCATGAAGGCGGTCTGGCCGAATTGCTGGGAGAGCGAATACAGCAGCGGGCGGACGATGGGCTCGATGGCCTCCTTTTGCGCTCCGAGATGAAGCAGGCGCAGCAAGCGGGGACCGAGGCTGTAGGTGGTGCGGCCCCGTCCCGAGGCCGCGAAGCCCGCATCCACCAGGGCGCCGAGGATGCGGTGGACCGAGCCTTTGGGCAGCCCCGTGCTGCGGGCGATCTCGGTGAGGGAGAGGCCGCCCTCGATCGGCGCGATCGTCTCCAGAATGGTGGCGTAGCGCTCCAGCGTCTTGGGCGACTGCCTGAAACTCCTATCCATTATGTTCCATTTTTTAGAACTAAATTCTATTATTCAAGACGATATGAGTTTGACTCAAATCTGTCAAACGAAATGCGCATGTCTCGCTTTCACGCTCGACAGGTCCGTCCGCATCTTGCGATGTATACGCGGCGCTCGGCACTGAGGCCGGGCGGCCTGAGGGATCGGATGGCCGCGATCGACCCCATCACCCGCTCCGTCATCCAGCACCGCCTCTCGGCCATCGTCGAGGAGGTGGGCGAGGCGATGCTGCGCACCTCCTATTCGCAGATCTTGAACTCGAGCCGCGACTTCTCGACCGTGATCTGCGACGCGGCGGGCCGTCTGATCGCGCAGGCGGAGCACGTGCCCATCCATGTCGGCGCCATGCCCTGGGCCGCGCGCGCCGTGGGCGAGGCTTTCGCAGCGAAGATCCGCCCCGGCGACGTCCTCCTCCTCAACGATCCCTATTATGGCGGCAACCACCTTCCCGACGTGACGGCCTTCGTCCCGGTGTTCGACGGGGGACGCCATCTCTTCTGGTCGATCGTGCGCGCGCACCAGGGCGACATCGGCGGCGCCACCCATGGCGCCTACAACCCCGGCGCCACCGAGATCTGGCAGGAGGGCCTGCGCATTCCGCCGCTCCGCCTCTACGAGGCGGGCGTGCTGCGCGAGGACGTGCTCGAGATGCTGGTCGCCAATGTGCGCCATGCACGGGATTTCCGCGGTGATCTTGCGGCGATGGTGGGGGCAGCGCGCGTTGGCGAGCGGCGTCTCGGCCGGCTGATGGCGGAGCTTGGCGGCGATGCGGTGCTCGCCGCCGTCGATGCCATCCTCGACGCCACCGAGGCGCAGACGCGAGAGATCGTGGCCGGTTGGAAGGACGGGGTCTTCCGCGGCGAGGCGATGCTCGACGACGACGGCCATGGCGCCGAGGACATCCGCATCGTCGCCAAGGCGAGAAAGCGCGGCAGCGACATCGAGATCGACCTCACCGAATCCGATCCGCAAGTGGTCGGCTTCGTGAACTCCTCCCACGCCAATATGCAATCCGCCGTGGCGATGGCCTTCGCCTATCTGATCGACCCGGCGATCCCCAAGAACGACGGCACCTTCCGCCCCCTCAAGGTCGTCGCCAAGCCCGGCACCGTGGTGTGGGCCGAGCCCGGCGCCCCGGTGACGCTCTGCACCAGCCATTGCGCCAACGAGATCGCCGAGGCGGTGATCAAGGCTCTCGCGGCGTCTTGCCCGGACCGGGCGATGGCCGGCTGGGGCCGGCGCTTCCGCATCGCCATCCAGGGCGAGGACCCGCGCACGGGGAAGGGCTTCATCTGGCACCTCTTCCATGCGCGGCCCGGCGGCGGCGGCTCGTCGGCGGGCGATGGCTGGCCCGCCGCCGGCGAGTGGCACAGCGTCGGCGGCATCAAGTTTGGCAGCGTCGAGGTCGCCGAGGTGCGCTTTCCGCTCTTCTTCCGCCACCACGAGCTGCGCGCGGATTCCGGCGGCGACGGGCAATATCGCGGCGGGGTGGGGGGCGATCTCGAGCTCGTGGTGGAGACGGCGAAGCCGGCCCTCGGCAACACCGCGGGCGACGGCGTTCGCCACGGCGCCTGCGGGCTCTTCGGCGGCGAGGACGGCCTGCCCCACACTTATATCCTGCGCTCCAAGGGCCGCGCGCCGCGGCGGCTCAAGACCAAGGAGACCGGCATCGTCATTCGCCCCGGCGACGTGATCGAGGTCCATTCGGGCGGCGGCGGCGGCTGGGGCCGGCCGAGCCGGCGCGATCCCGCGGCGCGGGCGCGCGATCTCCGCGACGGCTTCGTGTCGAAGAAGGCCGCGCGCAGTCCGAAGAGGGCGAAGCCGAGAAGGAGATCGCGCCCGTGACGGCAGCGGCCATCCGCATCGGCGTCGATGTCGGCGGCACCTTCACCGACCTCGTCGCCGTCGACGACGCCGGCAAGGTGACCCTGGCGAAGAGCCCCTCGACCCCGGCGGACCAATCCATCGGCGTGATCGAAGGGCTGCGCCGCCTCGCCGAGCGGCTGGGTCTCGATCTTCCTGAGCTGCTCCGCCGCACCGAGCGCATCGTCCACGGCACCACGGTTGCGACCAACGCGCTGCTCGAGCGCAAGGGCGCCAAGGTGGGGCTGCTCACTACCGCGGGCCATCGCGACGTGCTGGAGATGCGCGAGGGGCTGAAGGAGGACCGCTACAATCTCCGCATGCCGCCGCCCGAGCCGCTGGTGCCGCGGCATCTCCGTCTCGGCGTGCGCGAGCGTCTGCGCGCGGACGGGCGCGTCGAGACGCCCCTCGACGAGGCCTCGTTGCGCCGCGCCGTCGCCAGGCTCGAGGCGGCGCAAGTGGAGGCCGTCGCCGTGTGCTATCTCCACGCCTATCGCGACGCCCGTCACGAGCGCGCCACGCGCCGCTTCCTGGCCGCGGCCCTTCCCGGCGCCTATGTCTCGCTCTCGAGCGAGGTGCTGCCCCAGATCAAGGAATATGGGCGCGTCTTGACGACGGTGGTGAACGCCTATGTCGGCCCGATCGTCGAGCGCTATCTCGTGAAGCTGAAGCGCCGCCTCGCCGAGAGCGGCTATCGGGGCCCGCTCTTCATCGTGCTCTCCCATGGCGGCATCGCCCCCGTCGAGGAGGCCGCGCGCCTCGCCGCGGGGACGGTGCTCTCGGGTCCCGCCGGTGGGGTCGCCGGGGCGCGGCGCAGCGCCGAGCTTCTCGATCTGCCCGATCTCATCCCCTTCGACATGGGCGGCACCAGCACGGATATCTCGCTCATCGCCGGCGGCCGGCCGGCGCTCTCGGCCGAGCGCGGGCTCGCGGGCCAGCGCATCGCGCTCCGGAGCCTCGACATCATCAGCATCGGCGCCGGCGGCGGCTCGATCGCCCGCGTCGATGCAGGCAAGGCGCTCCATGTCGGCCCCGAGAGCGCCGGGGCCGATCCCGGGCCCGCCTGCTATGGCAAGGGTGGCGCGATGGCCACCGTCACCGACGCCAATCTCGTGCTCGGCTATCTCGATCCCAAGGGCTTCCTCGGTGGCGGAGGCCGGCTCGATGCGGACGCCGCAGCGACCGCCGTCGACGGCATCGCCGCCGCCCTCGACGTCGATCGGGTCACTGCCGCCGCCGGCATCCACCGCGTCGTCAATACGCGCATGGCCGAGGGCATCCGCCTGATGACCGTGCGCCGTGGCGTCGATCCGCGCCGCTTCGCCCTGCTCAGCTTCGGGGGCGCTGCAGGACTCCATGCCACGGCAATCGCCCGCGAGCTCGACATCGCGCGGGTGGTGGTGCCGCGGGTCGCCTCGGTCCTCTCCGCCTGGGGCATGCTCGCGACCGATCTGCGCTACGAGGTGAGCCGCACCCATGTGGGCGATGTGGCGCGCCTCGACGACCGCAAGCTGCGCCGGGTCTTCGACGAGATGGAGCGGGAGGGGCGCAAGCGCCTCGGCGCCTGGTTCGGCGGCGCCGTGCATGCGCTGCGCGCCGCCGAGATGCGCTACGGCGAGCAGATCTTCGAGATCGACGTGCCCCTCGACGGCATCGATTGGCAGAGCCCGCATCTCCTGGCCGATGTGGTGGCGCGCTTCCACGAGCGCCACGAGGCGCTTTATACCTACTCCATCCCCGATCAGGAGGTGGTGCTGGTCAACGCGCGCGTCGCCGTGATCGGCGAGATGCCGGCGCTCCCCGAGCAGCCTCGTCTCGCCGCCAATGGCGGCGAGTCCGCTCCACGTCGGCGGCGCATCCATCTCGGCGCTTGGCGCGAGGTGCCCGTCTATGATTGGGACGCCCTCGGCGCCGGCCGGGAAATCTCCGGCCCCGCCCTGATCGAGACGGAGACGACCACGGTGCTCCTCCGCGAGGGCGACCGGCTCGCGGTCAACGCCCTCGGCTGGCTCGACATCCGCGTGGCGGCGGCGCGGCGGCAGTCGGTGGCCGAGATGCCGGCTCGCGCCACGCCGCACGGCCGGGCCGCCGCCCCGGCGGCGCAGTAGAGGGAAACAGGGGAATATCGATGGCAACACACGGCTTGACGGACGATCAGCTCGCGCTCCTCGCGCGCTATGACACGCCGACCATTTGCAACGCCCTCGAGATGGTGATGCCGGAGCGCCAGGCGATCGGCTTCACGACCGAGGCGCTCGTGGCGGCCAACCCGTCCTTGCCGCCGATCGTCGGCTATGCCCGCACGGCGACCATCCGCGCGGTCGAGCCTTCGGGCCTGAGCCCGGCCGAGCAGCGGGAGAAGCGCTTGGCCTACTATGAATATGTCGCGGCGGGACCGCGGCCGAGCATCGTGGTGATCCAGGACCTCGATCCGCGCCCCGGCTTCGGCGCCTTCTGGGGCGAGGTGCAGACCGCCGTCCATAAGGGCCTCGGCTGTCTCGGCGGCATCACCAACGGCTCGATCCGCGATCTCGACCAGATCGCCCCGGGGTTCCAGCTCCTGGCCGGCCAGGTCGGGCCCAGCCACGCCCATGTCCACGTCGTCGATTTCGGCACCCCCGTCAACGTCCACGGCATGACGGTGCGCCACGGCGACCTCGTCCATGCGGATCGGCACGGCGCCGTCGTCGTTCCCCTAGCGGCCGTCGCCGGCATTCCCAAGGCGATCGAGATCATCGGCAGGCGCGAGAAGCTCATCCTCGACGCGGCGCGCAGCAACGGCTTCACCGTCGCGAAGCTCAAGGCGGCGATGAAGGGTGCGGCCGATATCCACTGAGCATCGGCGTCGCCGCACCAAGCGAATTTCGTCCTGATTGGCACGCCCCCACAATCGTCGCCCCCGCGAAAAGCGGGGGTCCAGGATTGCTGGATTCCTGCTTTCGCAGGAATGACAAGGTGATTGAGAGGAGCGTCACGCCGCCGCGGTCTCCAGCGCTGCGAAGCGGCGCTCGTGCCAATCGGCGTTGCCGAAAGCGACGTCGATCATGGCGAGGCGCTTGAAGTAGTGGCCGACGGCGAGCTCGTCGGTCATGCCCATGCCGCCATGGAGCTGCACCGCCTCCTGCCCGATGAGGCGTCCGGCGCGGCCCGCCTGCGCCTTCGCCGCCGCCGCCATGCGCGCGCCATAGACGGGATCGTCCTCGCCGAGGGCGCGGGCGGCAACGTCGACCAGAGAGCGCGTCAGCTCCTGCGCCACGAGCATGTCGACGAGGCGGTGCTGGAGCACCTGGAAGCTGCCGATGGGAACGCCGAATTGCTTGCGCGTCTTGAGATAGTCGCGCGTCGCCGCCACGAGCGCGGCGCAGGCGCCCACGGCCTCGGCGGCTAGGGCCACGAGGGCCTCGTCACGACTGCGCTCGATGAGCGGATAGCCGTCGTCAAGGGCGCCGAGAATGGCGCCAGCCTCGACGGCGACGCCGTCGAGCGCCACCTCCGCCGCGCGCAGGCCGTCCGCAGTGGCATAGGGGCGCAAGCGCAATCCCTTCGCATCCTTCGGGACGAGGAAGAGGGTGATGCCCTTCGTCTCGCCCACGGCGCCGCCGGTGCGCGTCGAGACGATCAGGTGATCGGCCGAAGGCGCATGGAGCACCACGGCCTTGCGACCGGAGAGGCGGAAGACGCCGCCATCGCGCGCGGCGCGCGTCTCCACATGGGCGCAATCGAAGCGCGAGCGCGGCTCGCCATGGGCGAAGGCGAGGAGGAGCTTGCCCGCGGCCATCGGCGCGAGCATCGCCGCCGCCTTGGCCCCGCCCTGGCGCAGCAGGCTGCCGCCCAGGACCACCGTCGAGAGATACGGCTCGACGACGAGGTGGCGCCCGATTCCCTCCATGATGATCGCCGTCTCGACGGCGCCACCGCCCAGGCCGCCGAGGCTCTCGGGCACGCCGATACCGAGCCAGCCGAGCTCGGCGAAGCGCTGCCACATCGCGCGGCTGAAGCCATCCTCGCTCGCCGCGGCGGCGCGGCGCGCCTCGAAGCCGTATTCCTTCTCGAGGAAGCGGGCGACGCTGTCGGCGAGCAGCTTCTGCTCGTCGCTGGGCACCAGGCTCATTCGCGGCGCTCCAAATGCGCCGGCCCGGATGGTTTGTCTTCCCCTTCGTCATGCCCGCGCAGGCGGGCATCCAAGCCTTTAAGCATGGACTCCGGCTTTCCGCTTCGCTTCAGCCGGAATGACGGCGTGGAAACGGGGGCAGGCGAGTGAACCATGGCACTAAAACCCCAGCATATGCTTGGCGATGATGTTGTGCTGGATCTCGTTCGAGCCGCCATAGATCGAGACCTTGCGCCAGTTGAAATATTGCGCGGCGAGGGCGGGCGCGTAATCCGGGCCCACCGCCTCGCCGTTCCAGCCGGGCTCAAACCATTCGGGCAGATAGGGCATGGCATAGACCCCCGCGGCCTCGACGAGAAGCTCCGTCAGCCGCTGCTGGATGAGCGAGCCCTTGATCTTGAGGAGCGAGGATTCGGGGCCCGGCGGCCGCCCCGCCGTCTCGCCCGAGGCCATGCGCAGCACGGTTGCCTCGAGCCCCAGGAGCTCGATCTCGACGGCGGCGATCCTGGCCTGGAAGACCGGATCGGCGGCAAGGGGCTTGCCCGCGACGATCTCCGCGGCGGCGATGCGCTTCAGCTTGCGCAGCAAGCGCGTCGAGAGGCCGATGCGCGCGATATTGGTGCGCTCATGGGCCAGGAGATATTTGGCGTAGGTCCAGCCCTTGCCCTCCTCGCCGATGCGGTTCGCCTTCGGCACCCGCACATTGTCGAAGAAGACCTGGTTGATCTCGTCGCCGCCGTCGATGGTGATGATGGGTCGCACGGTGATCCCTGGGCTCCTCATATCGATGAGGAGGAAGGAGATGCCCTCCTGCTTCTTGCCTTCGCTTCCGGTGCGGACGAGGCAGAACATCATGTCGGCATGCTGGGCGTAGGTCGTCCAGGTCTTGCTGCCGTTCACCACGTAGTGATCGCCGTCCGATGCGGCGCGCGTCTTGAGCGCGGCGAGATCGGAGCCGGCCTCGGGCTCGGAATAGCCCTGGCACCACCATTCGTCGCTCGAGAGAATGCGCGGCAGATAGCGCCGCTTCTGCGCCTCGCTGCCGAAGGCGATGATGACGGGGCCGACCATGGTGACGCCGAAGGCGATGATCGGCGGGCTCGGGACGGCACCGAGCTCGGCCTCGAAGATGGTGCGCTGGAGCGGCGTCCACCCGGTGCCGCCATATTCGACCGGCCAGCCCGGCGCCATCCAGCCCCGGCGATAGAGGATCTTCTGCCAGGTGACGTGATCCTCCTTCGTGAGATGCTTGCCCGCCTCGACCTTGTCGCGGATCGCGGCGGGAAGGCTCGTCTCGAGGAAGAGCCGCACCTCGTCGCGAAATTCGGCATGAGCCGCGTCCAGCTTGATCTCCATCACCCGCCTCTCCGAATGGCCGGCCCGGGATGCTGGGGGCCCGGCTTCCGCGATCTTCCGTCGCTCTGTTATCATGCGCCTGGCCGCGGCCAGGAGAGCGCCCACGTCATGACCACATCCGATCTCTTCGATCTCGTCGGCAAGGTCGCCGTGATCACCGGCTCGAGCCGCGGCATCGGCAAGGCGATCGCCGAGGCGATGGCCGCCCACGGCGCCAAGGTGGTGATCTCGAGCCGCCAGGCGCCCGCCTGCGATGCGGCCGCAGCCGCCATCCGCGCCGGTGGCGGCGAGGCCATCGCCATTCCCTGCAACGTCTCGCGCCTCGACGAGCTCGACCGCCTGGTGGGCGGCACGATCGCCGCATGGGGTCGGATCGACATCCTCGTCTGCAACGCCGCAGTCAATCCCCATTACGGGCCGATGGCGACGGTCAGCGAGGAGGCCTACGACAAGATCATGGACACCAATGTGAAGAGCAATCTCTGGCTCTGCAACAAGGTGATCCCGGCGATGGCCGAGCGGCGCGACGGCGTCGTCATCATCGTGTCCTCGATCGGCGGGCTCAAGGGCCACGACAAGCTCGGCATCTACGCGCTCGCCAAGGCGGCCGATTTCCAGCTCGCGCGCAATCTCGCCGTGGAATGGGGGCGCCACAATATCCGCGCCAATTGCCTGGCTCCCGGCATCATCCGCACGGATTTCGCGCGCGCCCTGTGGGAGAATCCCGAGATCTACGACCAGGCCGTCGCCACCTATCCCCTGGGCCGCATCGGCGAGCCCGGCGAGGTCGCGGGAGCCGCGGTCATGCTGGCGAGCAAGGCGGGCGCCTTCATCACGGGCCAGGTCATCGTGATCGACGGCGGCGCCACCATATCCGGCGGACGCTATAGCTGAGCAGGCCGGCGGGGCTTGCCCGATCATGGCGCGCTCTTCTGCGTGATGAGAGCGCAGCCCTTCTCGGCGAGGGTGGCGACGCGCTCGCCGAAATGCGCGAAGCGCGGATCGCGCGTCTGGCCGCGCAGATAGCGGATATAGATCTGCTGGATGACGACGACGAGCTTGAAGACGCCGAAGACGTGGTACCAGCGGATGTCCTCGACGGCCAGGCCGGTCTTGCGCGCATAGCGCTCGACGACGTCGGCGCGCGTCGGGAAGCCGGGATACCAGGTCGGCATGAAGGCAGCGGCGCGCCACGCCGGATTATCGGCCGCCTCGGCCCAGTAATTGAGCATGTAGCCGAGATCCATGAGCGGATCGCCGCGCGTGCACATATCCCAGTCGAGGACGGCGACGGCGCGGCCCGGATCCTCGGCGTCCACGATCAGATTGTCGAGCTTGAAGTCGTTGTGGAGGAGGGAGACGCACTGGGACGCCGGAACCCGCTGGGACAGCCAGGCGATCATCGCCTCGACGCGCGGCAGGCTGTGATCCTGCGCCGCTTGCCAGCGCTTGCGCCAGCCCTCGAGCTGCCGCCCGACATAGCCCTCGGGATGGCCGAGATCGTCGAGTCCGGCCGCCGCCGGGTCGGCCATGTGCAAGGCGGCGAGCGTGTCCACCAGCATCTCGCCGATGCGCCGCGCGAGGGCGGCATCGTTCTTGACCACCGTCGGCGGCTCGGCGCGAATGACGATGCCGCGGCGCCGCTCCATGACATGGAACTCGGCGCCGATGAGCGCGGCGTCGCCGCAATAGAGATAGCTGCGCGGTGCAAGGGGGAAGATATCGGGCAGCGTCGCGAGCACGCGGTGCTCCCGCTTCATGTCATGGGCCGAGGGCGCGATGGGCCCAAGCGGGGGGCGGCGCAGCACGTATTCGTCATCGCCGAAGGCGACGAGATAGGTGAGATTGGCATGGCCGCCGCCGAACTGGCGCAGGCGGAAGGCGCCCTCCGTCCTCGGCAGATGCGCGCGCAGATAGGGCTCGATCCGCGCCGCCTCGATCTCCTCGCCCGGCCGCGGATCGATCAGCTCGGCCGAAGTCCCCGCCATCGCCGCCTCACGCGACCTCGAAGAGGCCCGCCGCCCCCATGCCGCCGCCGATGCACATGGTGACGACGCAATGCTTGGCGCCGCGCCGCCTGCCCTCGATGAGGATATGCCCGACGAGGCGCGCGCCGCTCATGCCGTAGGGATGGCCGACCGCGATGGCGCCGCCGTCCACATTGAGGCGCTCATGGGGGATGCCGAGGCGGTCGCGGCAATAGACGACCTGCACGGCGAAGGCCTCGTTCAGCTCCCAGAGGTCGATGTCGTCCATCTTGAGGCCGTGGCGCTCGAGAAGGCGCGGCACGGCGAAGACGGGGCCGATCCCCATCTCGTCGGGCTCGCAGCCGGCGACGGTGAAGCCGCGGAAGATGCCGAGGGGATGGAGGCCGCGGCGCTCGGCCTCCTTCGCCTCCATGACGACGCAGGCCGCGGCGCCGTCGGAGAGTTGGCTGGCATTGCCCGCGGTGATGAACTTGTCCTCGCCCATCACCGGCTTGAGCTTGGCGAGGCCCTCCATGTTGGTATCGGGGCGATTGCCCTCGTCCTTGGCGAGGGTGACCTCCTCCTCATGGCTCTCCCCGGTCTCCTTGTTGACGACCAGCTTTCGCGTCGTGAGGGGAACGATCTCGTCGTCAAAGCGGCCGGCCTGCTGGGCGGCGGCGCAGCGCAGCTGGCTCGAGAGGGCGAACTCGTCCTGCCTCTCCCGGCTCACCTTGTAGCGCTTGGCGACGATGTCGGCGGTCTCGATCATCGTGAGATAGATCTCGGGCTTATGCGCGACGATCCATTCGTCGTTGTAGTGGAACTTGTTCTGGTGCTCGTTCTGCACCAGTGAGATCGACTCGACGCCGCCGGCGACGGCGGCGGGCACCTGCTCCAGGACGACGCGCTGGGCGGCGATCGCGATCGTCTGCATGCCCGAGCTGCAGAAGCGATTGACGGTCATGCCCGCCGTCGTCACCGGCAGCCCGGCGCGGATCGCCGCCTGCCGCGCGATATTGCCGCCCGTGGCCCCCTCGGGCAGGGCGCAGCCGATGATGCAGTCCTCGATCTCGGCCGGGTCGAGCTTGGCGCGCGCCACCGCGTGCCGGATGGCGTGGCCCGCGAGCTCGGCGCCGTGGGTGAGGTTGAAGGCGCCGCGATAGGCCTTGCCGATGGGCGTCCGCGCGGTCGAGACGATAACGGCTTCACGCATTGCTTTTCCTCCTTGCGAGGCGCGGGGCGGACGACGCCCGGGCTACAGGTCGCGGAAGCTCCGGCCCTCCCGGGCGAGGCGCTCGAGGAGCGGTGCCGGGCGCAGGGCTTCGCCGTGGCGGTCATGGAGCCGGCGCATGGCCTCGGCGATCCGGGCGAGGCCGACCGTCTCGCCATAGAACATGGGCCCGCCGCGATAGGCGGGAAAGCCATAGCCGTTGATCCAGACGATGTCGATGTCGCCCGCCCGTAGCGCCAGGCCCTCCTCAAGGATCTTCGCACCTTCATTGACGAGCGGATAGAGGCAGCGCTCGAGGATCTCCTCGGGCGCGATGCGGCGGCGCGCGATGCCGCGCTCCGCCGAGGCCTGCGCGATGAGGGCCTCGACCGCGGGGTCGGGAATGGGCGTGCGGCTGCCCGGCTCATAGCGGTACCAGCCGGCGCTCGTCTTCTGCCCGAAGCGGCCCATCTCCGCGAGCTTGTCGCCGACGACGTATTCCGAATAGTTGCCCTTGCCCTCGGCGACGCGCCGCCGGCGAATGCGCCAGCCGACATCGATGCCGGCGAGATCGTTCATCGCGAAGGGCCCCATGGGGAAGCCGAAATCGTAGATGACCTTGTCGATCTCCTGGGGCAAGGCGCCCTCGAGCAGCAGCGCGTTCGCCTGGCGTGTATAGGCGTAGAGCATGCGGTTGCCGACGAAGCCGTCGCAGACGCCGACCAGCACGCCGATCTTGCCGATCGCCTTCGAGAGCGCCATCACCGTGGCAATGGTCTCCTTCGAGGTCTTCCTGCCGCGCACGTTCTCGACGAGCCGCATGACGTTCGCGGGGCTGAAGAAATGGGTGCCGATCACCTTCTCCGGGCGCCTGGTGGCGGCGGCGATGGCGTCCACGTCGAGGGTCGAGGTGTTGGTGGCGAGAATGGCGTCCGCCTTGCAGACCGCGTCGAGCTTGCCGAAGACCTCCTTCTTGGTCGCCATCTCCTCATAGACCGCCTCGACGACGATATCCGCCTCGCGGAGATCGTTGTAGGAAAGCGTTCCCTTGATGAGGCCGAGCCGCTTCGCCATCTCGGCCTCGCTCAGCCGCCCCTTGGCCGCCGTCGCCGCGTAGTTCTTGCGGATGACGGCGAGGCCCTTGTCGAGGAGATCCCGGCTCGATTCGAGCACCGTCACGGGAATGCCGGCATTGGCGAAGCTCATGGCGATGCCGCCGCCCATGGTGCCGCAGCCGATGACGGCGGCGCTGCGGATCGGCAAGATTGGCGTCTCCGCCGGCACGTCGGGGATCTTGGCCACCTCGCGCTCGGCGAAGAAGACGTGGCGCAGCGCCTTGCTCTGCGCCGAGGCGACGCACTCGGCGAAGATGGCGCGCTCCTTCGCCAGCCCTTCGTCGAAAGGCAGCGCCACCGCTGCCTCGACGCAGTCGATGCAGCGCTGGGGCGCCTCGTAGCCGCGCTGGCGCTTTGCCGCCGCCTGGCGCCGCTCCGTGAAGAGCCCCGGCTGCGCCCTCGCCGCCGCGATCTTGTCGGCGAGCGCGCCGGTGCGACGCAGCTCCTTGCCGATCAGCGATTCGGCATGGGCGACCGCCGCGGCTAAGGGATCGTCGGCGACCCCGTCGACGAGGCCGAGTGCCTTGGCCTTTGCCGCTGGCACGAGCTCGCCCGAGACGATGATGTCGAGGGCCGCCTCGACGCCGATGAGGCGGGGAAGGCGCTGGGTGCCCCCGGCGCCGGGCACGAGGCCGAGCTTCACCTCGGGCAAGCCGAGCCGTGTCTGCGCCCCGGCGATACGGGCGTGACAGCCGAGGGCCAGCTCGAGCCCGCCGCCGGCGCAGACCCCGTTGATCGCTGCGACGAAGGGCTTGGCGGCGTTCTCGATTTGCGCGATGACGTCGAACAAGGTGGGGGCGTCGGCCGGGCGCGGCTGGCCGAACTCCCGGATATCGGCACCCGCCACGAAGAACTTGCCCGCACCCGTCACGACGAAGGCGCGGATCTGCAGGTCGCGCAGCCCGCCCTCGATGCGGGCAAAGAGGCCCGTGAGCGTGGCCACGCTCAGCGCATTGACGGGCGGGTTGTCGAGGGTGAGCACGGCGACAGCGCCGCGCCGCTCTTGATGCACTTCGGCCATTCGCTCTCCTTGATTGCCTGCTCGTCGAATTCGCCGCGCCTATGCCCGCACCGTCGGCGGCGCGTCGCCGACGAGCTGCTGGCGCAGCACATGCTTCGCGACCTTGCCCGTCGCGGTATGGGGAAGCTCGTCGAGGAAGATCACCTCGTCCGGGACGGCCCATTTAGCCATCTTGTGGCGGAGGAAGTCCACCACCTCTTGCGCCTCGACCCGAGCCCCTTCCGCGCGCCGCAGGACGAGAAGGGGCCGCTCGCCCCAGCGCGGATCGGGCCTGGCGATGACCGCCGCCTCGGCAATGCCGGGGCAGGCGGCCGCCATGTTCTCGATCGCGATCGAGCTGATCCATTCGCCGCCCGACTTGATCATGTCCTTCTTGCGGTCGACGATCTGGACAAAGCCGCGGGCGTCGAGCGTCGCAATATCGCCAGTGCGGAGCCAGCCCGCCGCGTCGAGCGCCGCCCGGCTCGCCGCCGCGTCCTTGAAATAGCCGCGCGCGATCCAGGGGCCGCGCACGAGGAGCTCACCGGCGCTCTCGCCGTCGCAGGGCAGCTCGCGCCCGGCCTCGTCGACCACCTTCATCTCGATGAAGCAGCGCCGGCGGCCCTGCTTGAGCTTATAGGCGAGCCGCGCCTCGTAGGGCAGCGCCTGCTCCCGCGCCGGCAGGGTGCTGTTGGTGGCCGAGGCGGAGGTCTCGGTCATGCCCCAGCCATGCACGACGGGAATGCCGAATTCGCGCTCGAAGGCATCCACCATGGCGCGCGAGGCGGCGGCACCGCCGATGCCGAGGGAGCGCAAGGTGGTGAGGCGCTTGCCGGTGCGGCGCATATAGTCGAGGAGCGCCGCCCATACGGTCGGCACCCCGGCGGTGACGGTGACGCCCTCATCGGCGAGCAGCGCATAGAGATTTTCGGGATCGAGCTTGGCGCCGGGGAAGACGAGCTTCGAGCCGCCCAAGGGAGCGCCGAAGGGAATGCCCCAGGCATTGACATGGAACATCGGCACGACGGGCAGCACAGAGTCGCTCGAGCCGTAGCCCGCGGCGTCCCGGTGGCCGATATTGAGCGTGTAGAGCATGAGCGAGCGGTGGCTGTAGAGCACGCCCTTGGGGTCCCCGGTGGTGCCCGAGGTGTAGCAAAGGATGGCGGCGGCGCGCTCGTCGAGCGCCGGCCAGTCGAAGATCTCGGGATGACCCTTGATCAGCGTCTCGTAGCAGAGCGCATTCGGCAGCGAGCTCTGCGGCATATGCGCCTTGTCGGTCAGGATCACATAGGCCTCGACCGATCTCAGCGCGGGCGCCAGGCGCTCCAGTAGCGGCACAAAGGTGAGGTCGACGAAGAGGACCCGGTCCTCGGCATGATTGACGATGTAACCGATCTGCTCCGGGAAGAGGCGAGGATTGATGGTGTGGCAGACGGCGCCGATGCCGGGGGCGGCGTAATAGAGCTCGAGATGCCGATAGGTGTTCCAGGCAAGCGTGCCGATGCAGTCGCCTTCGCGGATGCCAAAGGCTCGGAGGGCGTGGGCGAGCTGCGCAGTCCGGGCATAGCACCGGCGATAGTCGTAGCGGTGAATCGGCCCTTCGACGCTGCGCGTGACGATCTCGGTCTCGCCGTGATATTTCGCCGCGTAGTCGAGCAGGGTGATGAGGAGAAGCGGGGTCTCCATCATCAGGCCGTAGAGCGCCGCCATCGCCGATCCTGTCCCCTCTCCGGCGCTGCGCCGGGAATCGCGTCCTGTCCGCCGCGAGGGCCCGCCGCATCGTCGCGGGCCCTCGCCGGGCCGGCTTTCGCGCCGCTCAGCTCCCCGCACCCGAGAGCACGGGCCCGAACAGCTCCCAGGACTTGCCGTTAAATTTCTGGAGCTGCATCTGCTTGATCGGCGCGTAGTCGGTGGCGCTCGTCGAGATCGTGATGCCGGGCAGCAGCATGGGAAGCTTGAGCTCCTTGATGCTCGCAGCCTGCTTCATGACGTTGTCGCGCGTCAGGTCGTCGCCGCACTGCTTCAGGACGTAGACCATCGTCTGCGCCACCGTATAGCCATAGACGTTGAACGCATTGCCGAGATCGGCGCCCGGATTGTATTTCTTCATCCAGGCCAGCCAGTCCTTGTATTCCGGCGTGCTCTGCCACTGCGGGTCGGCCGGATCCTTGAGATAGTAGGAGGAGATCACGCCGACGCCTTTCTCGAGTCCGGCCGGCTGCATCACCGAGCTGACCGAGGTCGACACGTTGTTCAGAAGGTGGAGCGGCTTCCAGCCGATGTCGTAGACCTTGCGGATCGCCTGGGAGGCGAATTTGGGCGTCGTCACGTCGAGGAAGACGTTCGCCCCGCTGTCCTTGAGGGCGACGATCTGGGAATCGATCGACGGCTCGGTCGTCTCATAGGATTTCTCCGCGACGATCAGCTTCGCCGCCTGGGCGCCGAGCCCGTCGCGCAAGCCGGTCAGATAGTCCTTGCCGTAGTCGTCGTTCTGATAAAGCACGGCGATCTTCGGATCCTTGACGTTCTGCAGGATGTATTTGGCGTAGATGCGCGCCTCCACCTGGTAGCTGGGCTGCCAGCCCATGGTCCAGGGGAAGTGTTTCGGGTCGTTCCATTTCTCGGCCCCCGTCGCCACGAAGAGCTGAGGCACCTTCTTGTCGTTCATGTATTTGTGGATGGCCGTATTGGTGGGCGTGCCCAGGCTCTGGAAGATGAGCAGGACCCGGTCCTGCTCGACGAGGCGGCGGGCCTGCTCGACGGTCTTCGGCGGGCTGTAGCCGTCGTCGAGGGAGATGAACTTGATCTTGCGACCGTTGATGCCGCCCTCGGCGTTCACCTTGTCGAAATAGGCGGCGATCGACTTGCCGATCGCGCCATAGGCCGAGGCGGGCCCGCTATAGGGGTTGATGTTGCCGATCTTGATCTCGGTGTCGGAAACGCCGGGGCCGTATTTCTTCTCAGCCTTGGCGGGGGCTGTCGCCAGCGCGAGGGCAGCGAAGGACGCGGCGAGCATCAGCGTTCGTCTGCGAAGGCTCATGGTCTCCTCCCTTGGCCTGCTTCAATGGATGGTCTCCTTCAATTGGACTCGGCACGTGTCGCGGTTGCGCGCGGCGGCTCGGCTGCATGACGGGCGCCTCCCAGCCGCCGCGCAAGCTTGGCGAGGGCGCCCGCGATGCCCGTCGGCATCAGATACATGAAGGCGAGCAGGAACAAGCCGTAGATCGCCCAAGGGGCTGCATCCGAGATGTCGTTCGCCACATTGGGGATGAACTCGATGAAGATGCCGCCGAAGACGGCGCCGGGGATCGAGGCGATCCCGCCGACGACCGAGCCGACGATGAGCGAGATGGAGAGGAAGACGTTGAAGCTGTCCGGGGCTACGAAGCCTGCGACAAGGGCGGCAAGGGCACCGGCGATCCCGGTCATGAGCGCGCTGACGCCGAAGGCGAGCGTCTTGTAGCGAGGCAGGTTGATCCCCATCGCGGTCGCGGCGATCGGATGATCGCGGATCGCGACGAGTGCGCGGCCGGTGCGGCCCTTGAGGAGATTGCGGCCGGCGGCGAAGACGACGAGAAGCGCGGCGAGGGCCAGGTAATAGAGCCAGCGGTCGGTGTCGAGCGGGAGCCACTCGGGCGCTGCCGGCTTGTCGAGGACGATGCCCTGGGAGCCGCCGGTCCAGCCGCCGAAATATTTGAGGATTTGCGGCGTCGCCACTGCGAGCGAGAGGGTGACGAGGGCGAGGTAGAGTCCCTCGAGGCGGAGCGCCGGCAGGCCGAAGAGGACGCCGAGGGCGAAGGAGGCGAGCCCGGCCGGCGGAATGGTCAGGTAATAGGGAACGCCCCAGCGATGGACGAGAATCGCCGTGGTATAGCCGCCGATGGCGAAGAACGCGCCATGGCCGAGCGAGATCTGGCCGTTGAAGCCGGTGAGGAGATTGAGCCCGAGGAGCGCGATGGCGTAGATCATCGCCTGGGTGAGCTGGAAGACGTGATAGTCGCTCGCCAGCCAGGGCAGGAAGAGCGTGGCGAGGATCGTGAGCATCAGAGCCGCGCGCCGTCGTGCGGTCCGCGCCGCCGGCGCGGCGGCGGGTGCCGCGGCAAGGGGCGTTCCGATCATCTCGCCCGGCCCGGCCATGGCTAGACCCGCCTCACGACGGGGACGCCGAAGAGCCCGCTCGGCTTCACGACGAGGACGAGGATGATGATGGCGAGCGCCACGGTGAGCTTGAGCTCCGAGGCGATCAGATAGGTGCCGACCAGGTTCTCGAGCACGCCCATGATGAGCCCGCCCACGACAGCGCCGCCGGCGCTCGAGATGCCGCCGAGGAGGGCGCCCGCGAAGGCGTAGAGAAGGACGCCGCTCATCATACTGGGATCGAGAAAGAGGATGGGGGCGACCATGATCCCGGCGACGGCCCCGACGGCGGCGGCGAGGCCCCAGCCGAGCGCCAGCATCCAGCCGACCCTGATGCCGACGAGGCGCGCCGAGGCCGGATTCTGCGCCGCGGCGCGCATCGCGAGGCCGAGCGGGGTGAAGCGGAAGAAGAGGTAGAGCAGCACGAGCATGGCGAGGGTTACGCCGATGACCCCGAGATCGCGGCTGGTGATCATGGCGTGGAGCAGCGGCCGGTCGGGGAAGGGGCTGGGGAACTCCTTGACCGTGTAGGTGTAGATCCAGCCGGCCAGCGCGTTGAAGATGACGAGAAGCCCGATGAAGACGATCACCTGGCTCAGCACTGGCGCGTTCTCGACGGGGCGGATCGCGATGCGCTCGATGAGCACGCCGCCGAGGAAGGAGACGGCGACGGTCAGCGGGAAGGCGGCCCAGAACGAGAAGCCGGCCTGCATCAGGGTCCAGGCGATGTAGGTGCTGAACATCGCCATCTCGCCCTGGGCGAAGTTCACGGTCTCGGTCGCCTGATAGATCATGACGAGCGCCAGGGCCAGGCTGGCATAGATGCCGCCCGTGGCGAGGCCGGAAAGCACCTGCTGCAAGAGCTGGCCCATCGCGTCTTCCCCTAATAGCCGAGATACGAGCGGCGCACCTGCTCGTTCGCCTGGAATTCCCGCGCGGTTCCCGCCATCACGATGCGCCCCGTCTCCAGCAGATAGGCGTGGTCCGCCAGCGCCAGCGCGAGCGCCGCGTTCTGCTCGACGAGGAGGATGCTGACGCGCTCCTCCCGCCGCACCGTTGCCATGATCGCGAAGATATCCGCCACCACGAGGGGTGCGAGGCCGAAGGAGGGCTCGTCGAGAACGAGAAGGCGCGGCCGCAGCATCAGCGCGCGGGCGATCGCCAGCATCTGCTGCTCGCCGCCCGAGAGGGTGCCGGCCTGCTGCCTGCGACGCTCCGCGAGCCTGGGAAAATACTGGTACATGCGCGCGACATCGGCGGCGATGTCCTGCCGGCCCCGTCTCGTATAGGCGCCGAGGCGCAGATTCTCCTCAACCGAGAGCTGCGCAAAGGTGCCGCGCCCCTCGGGAACATGGGCGACGCCGAGGCGCACGATGTCCTCCGTCGCCATCCGCTCGATCGGCCGGCCGGCGAAGCGGATCGAGCCGGAGCGGTCGACGGCGCCGCAAACGGCGCGCAAGGTCGTCGTCTTGCCGGCGCCGTTGGCGCCGAGGAGCGCCGTAATGCCGCCGTCGCTGATGGCGAAGTCGATGCCGTGCAGAACCTCGGTCGCGCCGTAGGCGGCCGTCAATCCTGCGACTTCGAGCAGCGCCGCCATTAATTCCCCTGTCCGAGATAGGCGCGGATGACCGCCTCGTTCGCCTGCACCTCGGCGGGCGTGCCCTCGGCGATGACGCGGCCGAAGTCGAGGGCGACGACCTTGTCCGAGATGCCCATGACGAAGCTCATGTGATGCTCGACGAGGAGGATCGTCGTGCCGAGGCGATCGCGGATGGTGCGGATGAGGGCGCTCAGCGCCGCCAGCTCGTCGTGATTGAGCCCGGAGGCCGGCTCGTCGAGGAGGAGAAGCCTGGGCGCTGCGGCGAGCGCGCGGGCGAGCTCGGCGCGCTTCCGGGTGCCGAAGGGCAGGCTGGTGATCGGCCGGTCTTGGACAGCTTCGAGCCCGACCAGCGCCAGCATGGCGCGCGCGGTCTCGGCGAGGGCGCGCTCCTCGCGCCGCACAGGCGAGAGGCGGCAGGCATCCTCGATGAAGCCGGCGCTGCCGGCGCTATGCGCGCCGACGATGACGTTCTCGAGCACCGTCATCGACTGGAACAAGGCGAGGTTCTGGAAGGTGCGGCCGATGCCCGCACCGGCGATCCGGTGGGGCGGCAGCGCGAGAAGGGAGCGGCCGGCGAAGCGGATCTCGCCGGCGCTGGGACGATAGAGCCGGGAGAGGCAGTTGAACAGCGTCGTCTTGCCCGCGCCGTTGGGGCCGATGAGGCCGACGATCTGGCCTTCCTCGACGGCGAAGGAGACGGCATCGAGCGCCAGGATGCCGCCGAAGCGCACGGTGAGGCCGCTCACCTCGAGAAGGCGGGCGGCGGCGGGGGCTGCGCCCGCCCGTCCCGTTGTTGCCGCGCTGGCCAAGGATGTCGCCGTCATCCGGCCACCGGGAAGCAAGGGATGCCTCCCGCGGGTCGGCGAGATGCTGCGCCGATGCGCCGCCTCGAAAGGGCTTTCCTGCGTCCATGCCGAACCGCCATGGCGCGCCTCCCGTTCCCTGTCTTAGCCGGCGGCTTGATGCCGCCTTTTGTTTCGCCCGCCGCGACGGAGCCTGCGCCGAAATCGATCGAGGCGCGCTTCCGCGCGGCGCCCACTCAGCTTAACGCCGTATTCCTGCCCAGCTCCAGCCTCGCAATTTGTGCGACATGCACCTCGTCGGGCCCGTCGGCGAGGCGCAGGGCGCGCGCATGGGCCCAGGCATGGGCCAGGCCGAAATCCTCGCTCACCCCGCCGCCGCCATGGACCTGGATGGCGCGGTCGAGCACGGCGAGGGCCATATTCGGTGCCACCACCTTGATCATGGCGATCTCGGCGCGCGCCGCCTTGTTGCCGGCCGTGTCCATCATATGGGCCGCCTTGAGGGTGAGGAGCCGCGCCTGCTCGATCTCCATGCGCGAGCGCGCGATCTGGTCCATGACGACGCCTTGCTCGGCGAGGGGCTTGCCGAAAGCGACGCGGCTGCGCGCCCGGGCGCACATGCTCTCCAACGCGCGCTCGGCGAGGCCGATGAGGCGCATGCAATGATGGATGCGCCCGGGGCCGAGGCGCCCCTGGGCGATCTCGAAGCCGCGCCCCTCGCCGAGCAGCATGTTCGACGCCGGCACGCGGACGTCGTTGAGCTTGACCTCCCAATGGCCGTGGGGCGCGTGGTCGTAGCCGAAGACGGAAAGCGGCCGCACGATCTCGACGCCCGGCGTGCGGCGGGGGACGAGGATCATCGATTGCTGCCGATGGCGCGGCGCCTTGGGGTCGGACTTCCCCATCACGATGAGAATCTCGCAATCCTTATGCCCGGCGCCGGTGGTCCACCATTTATGGCCGTTGATCACGTAGTCGTCGCCGTCGCGCGTAATGCGCGCCGCGATATTCGTGGCGTCGGAGGAGGCGACCTGGGGCTCGGTCATGGCAAAGGCGGAGCGGATGCGGCCGTCGAGGAGCGGGCGGAGCCAGCGCTCCTGCTGCTCGCGGGTGCCGTAGCGCGCCAGCACCTCCATATTGCCGGTATCGGGGGCTGCGCAGTTGAACACCTCGGGTGCGATGGGCGAGCGCCCCATGATCTCGCAGAGGGGCGCGTATTCCAGGTTGCCGAGCCCGGCCCCCCACTCGGGCTCCGGCAGAAAGAGATTCCACAGCCCGGCGGCGCGCGCCTCCCTCTTCATCGCCTCCATGACGGGCGGAGTGGCCCAGCGCTCGCTGCCCGCCGCGACCTCCTCGTGGAAGCGGCGCTCGTTCGGATAGACGATCTCGCCCATGAAGCCGATGAGCCGCCGGCGCAGCTCCTCGACCTTGGGCGAATAGGCGAAATCCATGCGGATGTGCCCTCCGGTTCAACGCCGGTTGCGCTCTGGATGGAGCGCCGTCGCCTTGCGCGGCGGCTGCGCCACTCTGGCAGGGCCCGGAAATCCGGTCAATTGCGCCCCGAATCCTCCGCGAGGCGTTCCCGAATGAGGGCTGCGGCCGCCTTGACAGCGTGCCGCAGCTCGGCTTTATATATTTTATAAAATATATGAGCTTGCCGATGCCCCTCGACCCGCCCACAACCTTCCGGACCAAGCGCGAGATCGCCATCGCCACCCTGCGCGATGCCATCCGCTCGGGCCGCTACCCTCCCGGCCAGGCGCTGCGCCAGACCCAGCTCATGGCCGATCTCGGCCTCGGCGCGACACCGGTGCGGGAGGCGGTGCTCGAGCTTCTCGCCCGCGGCATGCTGGTGCAGGAGAGTCACCACAGCGTTCGCGTGGCCGATCTCGATCTCGCGCGCATCCGCCATATCTTCCAGGTGCGAGCGCTGCTCGAGACCGAGGCGGCGCGGCTCGGCGCCCTCAACGCCGCGCCCGCCGAGCTGCGCGCCCTGCGCGATTTCTTCAATCGCATGCAGCAGGCGAAGCGGGCGGGGGATATGCAGGCGGCGGGGGAGGCCGACGGCGCCTTTCATCGCGCGCTCTACAAGGCGGCGGGGAACGAGGTTCTCATGGGCCTCATCGAGCAGCTGTGGGAGAGCTTCCCGCGCTACCTTCTCTGGGCCATTCCCGGCCGCATCGAGGGCTCGCTGCGCGAGCACCGCGCCATCCTCGCCGCGGTTGTGGCACGCGATGCCGAAGACGCTGCGGCCGCCATGAACCGCCATCTCATGAGCAGCCTCTCGGTGCTCGAAGCCTATGTCGCGCAATTCCCGCGCGCGCCGCTAACCCCTTCCCCCCGACAGGATTGACGGAGACCCATCATGCCGACTGCCACCATGGCGACGGAACGCGAGCTTCTCGCGGAGGCCGCCACGTACAGCTTCCGCGCCCGCATGGACAAGAAGACGGCCGAAGGCCCCGTCTTTGCCACTGGAAGCGGATCGACGGTCACCGACGTCAACGGCAAGCAGTACCTCGACTTCAACTCGGGCCAGATGTGCGCGGCCCTCGGCCACAATCACCCCACCGTCGTCGCGGCGATCAAGGAGGCCTGCGACACGATGATCCACGCCCATAGCAGCCACTACAACGTCAAGGAGATCGAGCTCGCCGGCCGTCTCGGCCGCCTCATGCCGGCACCTCTGCAGAAGAGCCTCTTCGGCGAATCGGGCTCGGATGCCAACGAGCTTGCGATGATGATCGCCCGCAAATACACCGGCGGCTACGAGGTCGCGAGCCCGCATCTCAGCTTCCATGGCCTCTCGGACGCGACCCGCTCCATCACCTTCGCGGGCTGGCATGCCGGTCACGGCGCCCTCGTGCCGGGCCACTATGCCATCGTGGCGCCTTATTGCTATCGCTGCCCGCTCGCGCAGAGCTTCCCCGCCTGCGAGCTCGCCTGCTTGAAGACGAGCTTCGAGCTCCTCGATGCGCAGTCGACGGGACGCCCGGCCGCGGTCATCACCGAGCCCCTCTTCAGCGCCGGCGGCGTGATCGAGCCGCCGCCGGGCTGGCTGCGCCAGCTCAAGGCGATGTGCGAGGCGCGCGGCATGCTGCTCATCGTCGACGAGGAGCAGACGGGCCTCGGCAAGCTCGGCACGATGTTCGGCTTCGAGGCCGAAGGCATCGTCCCCGACATCGTCACCACCGCGAAGCATTTCGGCGGCGGGGTCGGCATCAGCGCCGTCACCACCTCGGCCGCGATCGAGGAGAAGGTGATCGCGGACGGCTTCGTCGCCACCCACTCGCACAGCAATGATCCGCTCATCTGCGCCGCCGGTGTCGCCAGCCTCGATGTGGTCGAGCAGGAGGACGTGCCGGCCAAGGCGCGCGCCATCGGCAGGCAGATGCGCCAGCGCCTCGAGGACCTGCAGCAGCGCTACGAGCTGATCGGCGACGTGCGCGGCCGCGGCATGCTTCTCGGCATCGAGCTGGTGCGCGACCGCCGGACCAAGGCGCCGGCGACGGAGGAGGGGCGGCGCGTCCATAAGCTCTGCTTCGAGGCCGGTCTCATCTTCAGCCTGCGGCGCAACGGCAGCGTGCTTCGCTTCGTCCCGCCGGCCACCACGCAGCCGGACCAGATCGACCGCGCCATGGACCTTTTGGGGAGCGCCCTCGAGACGGTCAGCGCCGAGCGCAGCCGCCAAGGCGCGCGGCCGAGCTGACCGTCGCCATGCGGCATTCCGCGGGCGACGGCCGGGCTAGAAGTCGGTTGCCCCTTTAGGCTACTGTGCGCTAACAGAGCGCCCGACCGGGGGTGGAGGGCGCTCGCCATGCGTGACTGGCCGCGGTGAGGCGCGGCCGGGGCGGATGGTTGCGCCGTCCCCGGGGCGGCAGACGTTAAACTTTGGAGGAGGCACTATGAAGAAGCGCACGATAACAACGATGCTGCTGGCGCTCACCGCGGCCTACGGGGTGCACGTCGCGGCGGCCAAGGCGGACGCTCTCGACGACATCAAGAAGCGGGGCACGCTGATCGTTGGCACGAAAGCGGATTACCGGCCCTACGGCTACCGGGATCCCTCCGGCAAGATCGTCGGCATCGAGCCCGATCTCGCCGCCGACGTCGCGAAGCGCCTCGGGGTGAAGCTGGAGCTGGTGCCCGTCGTCGCCTCGAACCGCATGCAGTTCCTCGATCAGGGCAAGATCGACTTGATGATCGCGACGATGACCGACACGCCCGAGCGGCGCAAGATCGTCAACATCGTCCAGCCCGATTATTACGCCTCCGGCACCAACGTCCTTGCCCCGAAATCCGCCCACCTCAAGGATTGGTCGCAGATCAAGGGCAAGCCCATCTGCATGATTCAGGGCTCCTTCTACAACAAGGAGCTGCAGGAGAAATACGGGGCCGTGCCGGTCGCCTTCAAGGGCACGGCGGAAGCCTATGCAGCACTCAAGGACGGTAACTGCATCGGCGTCGCCTATGACGATACCGCCCTCTACGGCCAGCTCCTCGATCCGGCGTGGAAGGATTACGAGGTGCCGCTCAAGTCGATCCTGGTCGAGCCCTGGGGCCTCGCCGTCAAGCAGGGCGAGGACAAGTTCGCCAAGTTCATGCACGACACCATCATCGATTGGCACAAGACGGGCTTCATTCTCTCGCTCGAGAAGAAATACGGCATCCCGAACAGCGACTTTGCCGAGGAGATGCACAAGAAATACATGAACCAGTAGAGAGCGATGAGTCATGACCGGCGGGGGCGGGGCTGTGGCGCCGCCCCCGACGACACCCGGCGACAGGGAGCGGTCGGACTCGCGGGAGGCTGAGCTTGCAAGCGTTCTGGCAGTGGTTCGCCTGGCTGCACAGCAGCACGGGCATCAATCTCACGATCTTTTACGATGCCTTCGACCGGCATCGCTTCGCCAACGGATTCCTGATGACGGTGGAGCTGTCGATCGCCTGCATCCTGCTCAGCATCGTCATCGGCGCCGTCGGCGCCTGGCTGCAAGGCTCGGAGCTCAAGCTGCCGCGGGCGATCGTCTACTGGTACATCCAGTTCTTCCGCAACACGCCACCTCTGGTGCAGCTCTACTTCTTCTATTTCGGCATCGGCACGCTGCTCAAGGTGCCGGGCGCGGGCGGGCAGCCCCATCCCCTCGTGAGCAACGTCGCCTGGGCGATCCTCTCGCTCTCCTTCTACGCCGGCGCCTTCAATGTGGAGATCTTCCGTTCCGGCATCGAGGCGGTGCCGCGCGCGACGATCGAGGCGGCCGAATCCCTGGGCTATAGCCGGCTCGGCTCCTATATCCACGTGGTGCTGCCGCTCGCCTTCCGCATCAGCCTGCCGGCTCTCAACAACAACCTGGTCAACCTGATCAAGGCCACGACCCTCGCCTATGCGATCTCGGTGCCGGAGCTCCTCTGGGTGTCGAGCCAGATCTGGTCCGACGAGCTCAACGTGCCCGAGATGATGAACGTGCTCCTCGTCTGCTATGTCGGGCTCGTCGGCATTCTCGTCCTCGTCATGCATCGCTGGGAGCGCGCCATGCGCGTTCCGGGGATCGGCGCATGAGTGCCGTGGCCGCGCGGCGCCGGCGCCTCCTCGCGCCCTTGCCCCAGGACACCGACCTCCCCGTGCTGCTGCCGGTGCGGGAGGTGCGGGCCCGGCGCGAGGAATGGGCCATGGGGCTCCCGATGCTGCGCCTCAAGGCGCGGCATGGCGTCGTCATCCTCCTCGTCTTCCTGCTCGCGACGGGGGCCGCCGAGGCGCAGACCGGTGCGGGACATCTCTCGGCCGTCGCCACCCTGATCAAATGGACGCCGCTCCTCTTCCGCGGCTTCCTCTTCAATATCCTGATCAGCGTCGTGGCCATGAGCATCGGCACCGCCGCCGGCGTCTTCCTTGGTCTTGCGCAGATCTCGCTCCTGCCGCCGGTCAAGAAGGGCTCCTGGGTCGTCACCCATTTCTTCCGCAATTCGCCCTGGCTGGTGCTGCTCTTCTATTGCATGTTCCTCCTGCCCTTCCAGATCACGGTCTTCGGCGTCGTCATTCCGCTGCCCGATTGGATCAAGGCGACCATCGGTCTCTCGCTGCCGGTGATGGCGAACGTCTCGGAGATTGTGCGCGGCGCCGTGCAGTCGATCCCGACGGGGCAATGGGAATCGGCGAGCTCGCTCGCCTTCACGCGGCGTCAGACCATGTGGATGATCATCCTGCCCCAATGCATCAAGCGCATGCTGCCGCCCTGGATGAATCTCTACTCTATCCTGGCGATGGACACGGTGCTCGCCTCGATCGTCGGGGTGAGCGAGGTGATGACGCTCACCGGCGACGCGCTCAGCGCCGAGAACCGCCCCGGGCTGCTGCTGCCCTTCTACAGCTACATCCTGCTTTGGTTCTTCATCTATTGCTACCCGATCGCGCGCTGGACGGTGAGCCTCGAGCGCCGCTTCGCGGTCAAGATCTAGGGACGACGCGCATGGCCAAGACGGCAGATCACCCCCTCGTCAGCATCAAGGACGTGCACAAATCCTTCGGCAGCTTCCAGGTGCTGAAGGGCATGTCCCTCGACGTCGCCAAGGGCGAGGTCATCTGCATCATCGGGCCCTCGGGCTCGGGGAAGTCGACCCTGCTTCGCTGCATCAACGCCCTCGTGCCCGTCGACAGCGGCGAGATCAGGGTCGCGAGCTACGAGGTCCACAAGCTCAAGAAGGACAAGGAGCTCCTCGCGTTGCGCCGCGAGGTCGCCATGGTCTTCCAGCAATACAACCTCTTCCCCCACAAGACGGCGCTCCAGAACGTGATGATGGCGCCCATCCACGTGCTCAAGGAGGACAAGGCCGAGGTCGAGGCCCGCGCGCGGCAGCTCCTCAAGAAGGTGCGGCTCGAGCACAAGGCCGACGCCTATCCCGGCGAGCTTTCGGGCGGCCAGCAGCAGCGCGTCGCGATCGCGCGCGGCCTCGCCATGCGGCCCGAGGTCATGTTGTTCGACGAGGTGACCGCGGCGCTCGACCCGGAGACCGTCAAGGAGGTTCTCGTCACCATCCGCGAGCTCGCCGAGGAGGGGATGACCTGCATCCTCGTTACCCATGAGATGGGCTTCGCCCGCGAGGTCGCCGACCACGTCTATTTCACCGATCAGGGTGTGATCGTCGAGCACGGAGTGCCGGCGGAGTTCTTCGACCATCCCCGCCACGAGCGCACCCGCGAATTCCTCTCGCAGATTCTGTAGGCTCTTACGCCCGCAGCAACGCCGCCAGTGCATCGAGAACGGCCTCGACCGGGAGTGCGGCGAGATCGCCGCTCGCGGCGCGCAGCACGGCAACGCGCCTGCCGAGAGGATGCCAGACGCGCGGATCGGTCGGACCGAAAAGCGCCAGGGTCGGGCAGGCGCGCGCGGCGAGATGGGTGACGCCGGAGTCATTCCCCACATAGGCCCGGGCGAGCGCGAGCAGCGCCAGCACCTCGCGCAGCGGGCGGTCGCGCAGGACGAGCGGCGCAAGGCCCGGCGGCAATGCTCGCCGCAGCGCCTCCCAGCACGGCGCGTCGGCAGGCCCGATGAGGAAGACCGGCGCCACGCCCCAGTCGCGCTGCGCCGCCTGCGCCAAGGCTGCGAAACGGTCGGCCGGCCAGCACTTATGGATGCCGCCGCTGCCGGGATGGAGCGCGAGCAGCCCAGATGATGGTGCTGTGGCAAGCGAAAGGGCGCGCAGCACCGCGGCGGTCTCGCCGGGCGTGAGACGAAGGAGATCGTCGTCGGCGAGCGATGGCGGCGCGGCGGGCCAGAGCGCCCGCTCGTCGCAAAGGCCGAGAGCCGCCGCGGGGGCGAGAAGACGCGCGGCGGCGTGCCGGTGCAACGGTGGCCAGGCGATCTCGACCGGCTTGTCCGCGGGCTCGGCTGGCGGCTCGGGCAGGGCCTCGTCGCGCCGCGGCGCGCTTGCGCGAATCACCCGGCCGACACCGGCCTGGCGCAGCGCCGCCGTCGCGGTTTCCCTCGGATCGCCGAGGAAGACGAGCGCTGCATCGATGCCGGAGAGGGCCTGACTTGCACCCTCGCCAAGGCGCGCGTCCGTGCCGAACAGCCCCAGCCATGCCCGCGATTCGATATCGACGGCCTCGACGCCGGACGCCGCCGGCGCCAGGAACCGCCAGGAGGCCGGTGCGCCCAGGATTACGACGCGGCGCAGGCCGGCGGCGCGCGCCGCCGCAACGAGGGGCAGCGTCAGCACCGCATCACCGAGGGCACCCGTCCGCAGGATCAGCAGCCCGGATGGTGTGCCGCCGCGTGCTCGCACGCCGCGCGCGGCGCCCCTTGCCTGATGTCGCGCAATGTCGCGCACGAGACCTTCATCGGCAGAGATCGTAAAAGAAAGCGGCTGATCCTAGCATTTCGCGCGAGGCTATGCCGTTGCCGAGGAGCGAGGAGGGCGGCTCGGCCGCCGGAGGATATCAGGCGCGCATCGCCTCGACCCGCAAAGTCGGGCGCAAAGCCGGACGTTGCAGGCGGGCCAGGGTCGGCCTATAGCTAATCTGCGATGGAGGCGCTGCCGTTCAGGCGGGAAGCCGGCGGCCGCCGAGCGCGGAGAGAATCCATGACCACGGAAGGCCCGGTCGAAGCGAAGCTGCCCGATCTCGACGCCGTGCGCGCCGCCGCGCGTCGGCTGGCCGGGCGCGCGGTGATGACGCCGCTGCTCGAATCTCCGGTGCTCAATGCGAAGCTGGGCGGCCGGCTCCTCGTCAAGGCCGAGGTGCTGCAGCGCACCGGCTCCTTCAAGTTCCGCGGCGCCTTCAACCGGATCAGCCAGATCCCCGAATCCGAGCGTCGCTATGGCGTCGTCGCCTTCTCCTCGGGCAATCACGCCCAGGGGGTCGCCGCGGCGGCCCAGCTCTTCGAGATGCCGGCGGTGATCGTCATGCCGGCCGATGCGCCGAAGATCAAGGTCGCGAATACCCGCGGCTACGGTGCCGAGATCGTCTTCTACGATCGCTACAAGGACAATCGCGAGGTCGTGGCCGAGAAGATCATCGCCGAGCGGGGCGCCACCCTCGTGCGGCCTTACGACGACGCCGCGGTCATCGCCGGCCAGGGCACCTCGGGGCTCGAGCTCGCCGAGCAGGCCGCAGAGCGCGGTATCGTGCTCGATGCGGTGGCGGCGCCGTGCAGCGGCGGCGGGCTGATCTCGGGAATCGCCCTCGTGGTCTCGGCGCTCTCCCCGAGCACGGCGGTGCATACGGCCGAGCCGGAGGGCTTCGATGATGCGGCGCGCTCGCTCGCGGCGGGCCGGCGGCAGAAGAACGCCGGCGGTGGCAAATCGATCTGCGACGCCCTGATGGCCGAGCAGCCGGGCGAGCTTACGTTCGCCGCCATGCGCGGCCGAGTCGCGAGCGGCTTCGCCGTGAGCGAGGCCGAGGTGGCGCAGGCCATGGGGGCGGCCTTCGAGTACTTCAAGCTCGTGGTCGAGCCCGGGGGTGCGGTCGCCCTCGCCGCGGCCCTCTCCGGCAAGCTGCCGGTCAAGGGCCGCACGGTCGCCGTCGTCTGCTCGGGCGGCAATGTCGACGCCGCGCTCTTCCGCCGCGTCCTCGCAGATGCCGCCGCATGAGGGTGATGCCGGTCGTGCGGGACGAGGGACGCAGGCGATGAGCGAGATCTTCCGCTTCCTCCCGGGCAGCACGCCGCTCCTCGTCTCGGTCCCCCATTGCGGCACCCGGATCCCCGACCACCTCGCCGCACGGATGACGCCGGCGGCCCTGGTGCTGCCCGATACGGATTGGCATGTCGATCAGCTCTACGACTTCGCGGCGGGCCTCGGCGCCCATATGCTGATGGCGAACTTCTCCCGCTACGTCATCGACCTCAACCGCGACCCCGACGGCAAGGCGCTCTATCCCGGCGCCGACAACACCGAGGTGGCGCCGCTGCGCACCTTCGACCGGCTGCCCATCTATCGCCCCGGCGAGGAGCCCAAGCCCGACGAGATACGCCGCCGCCTCGACGTCTATTGGCAGCCCTACCACGCCCGCATCCGCCACGAGCTCGAGCGGCTCAAGGTCCGTTACGGCTTCGCCATGCTCTTCGACGCCCATTCGATCCGCTCCCGCGTCCCGCGCTTCTTCGAGGGGCGGCTCCCCGACTTCAACCTGGGCACGGCGAAGGGGGCCAGCCTCGACCCGACCCTGGCCCGGGAGCTCCTCGCCATCTGCGAGGGGGCGCAGGGCTATAGCAGCGTGCTCAACGGCCGCTTCACCGGCGGCTATATCACGCGCCATTACGGCCGGCCCCAGGAGGGGGTGCAGGCGGTCCAGCTCGAGCTTGCCCAGCTCACCTATATGGACGAGGCGCCGCCCTTCCGTTACCGCCCCGAGCCGGCGGAGCGCGTGCGCGCCGTGCTCAAGCGCCTGCTCGAGGCGCTGCTCGCCTGGGCCGCCCAGCGCCAGCACGCGCTGTAAGCCGCATCCATGCTCGGCGTCGCCGCGCAGCGATGGCGCTTAACCGCCGCTGCCGCTAGCATGCCGCCATGATCAGGGGGAAACGCCGGCTCGGCCGCCACATGCATTGGCTGCTGCCGCTTGCCATCCTGCTGCTGGCGGTGGCGGGCTGGCTGAGCGAGCCGCCGGCCCTGGCCCAGCTTCGCTTCCTCGTCTTCGACAGCTTCTATCGCCTCAAGCCGCGGCCCTACACGCCGCTCCCCGTGCGCATCGTCGATCTCGACGACGAAAGCCTGGCGCGGCTCGGGCAATGGCCCTGGCCGCGCACGCTGGTGGCGAAGCTCGTCGACCGTCTCGATGCCCTGGGTGCGGCCGCCATCGCCTTCGACATCGTCTTCGCCGAGCCCGATCGCACCTCGCCGCGCCGCCTCGCCGAGACCTGGGAAGGCCTGCCGCCCGACGATCCGCTCGTGGCGCGGCTGAAATCGCTGCCCGACAATGACGAGATGCTGGCGGCGGCCCTGCGCCGCGCCAAGGCGGTCACCGGCTTCGTGCTCACGGAGCAGCCCGGCGGCCGCGCACCCGCGGCGAAAGCGAGCTTCGCCACGCTTGGCGACGATCCGCGGGCCTTCGTGCCGCGCTTCGCGGGCGCCGTCGTCAGCCTGCCGGCGCTCGAGGCCGCGGCTTCCGGCAACGGCAGCATCAACAACACGCCGGATCTCGACGGCAAAACGCGCCGCGTCCCCCTCGTCGTCGCCTTCGGCGGCAAGCTCTACCCCTCTCTCGCGGCCGAGGCCTTGCGCGTCGCCCAGGGTGCGCGCACCGACATCATCAAATCGACGGGGGCGAGCGGCGTCGTCTCCTTCGGCGAGCATACCGGCGTGAACGCCGTCAAGATCGGCGATTTCGTGGTGCCGACCGATGCGGCCGGCGAGGTCTGGGTTCACTTCACCCGGCATGCGGCTGCGCGCTTCGTGCCGGCGTGGAGGGTCTTCCAGCCCGATTTCGACGCGAATCTGATCAAAGGCAACATCGTCTTCGTCGGCACCAGCGCCGCCGGGCTCAACGACCTGCGCGCAACGCCGCTCGATCCTGCGGCGGCGGGGGTCGAGGTCCACGCCCAGGTGGTGGAGCAGATCCTCCTCGGCGATTCGCTCAGACGCCCCGATTGGGCGCGTGGGGCCGAGCTCGTCTATATGCTGGTGATCGGCCTCGTCCTCATCATCGGCTTGCCGAAGGTGGGCGCCCAATGGATGGCCGCCGTGGGCGGGGCGGCGATGGCCGCCGCCATCGGCGGATCGTTCTACGCCTATGCGGCGCTGCGCTTCCTCCTCGACCCGGTCTATCCCTCGGTCGTCGTGCTCCTCGTCTATCTCTCCTCCTCGGCGGTGCTCTTCCTCCAGACGGAGGTGGAGCGGCGGCGCGTGCGCACGGCCTTCAGCCGCTATCTCGCGCCGGCCCTCGTCGAGCACCTCGCCGACAATCCCGAGCGGCTCGTGCTCGGCGGCGAGATGCGCGAGATGACGCTCCTCTTCTGCGACATCCGCGGCTTCACCACGATCTCCGAGCGCTTCGACGCCCATGGGCTGACCCGCTTCATCAACAGCTTCTTGACGCCCATGACCAATCTCATCCTGGCGGCCGACGGCACCATCGACAAATACATGGGCGACGCCATCATGGCGTTCTGGAACGCGCCCATCGCGATCCCGGATCACGCGACGCGCGCCTGCCGCGCGGCGCTCGCCATGCGCGCCGAGCTCGTGCGGCTCAACGCGACATGGCGCCGCGAGGCGGAAGCCGAGGGGCGCGGCTTCGAGGAGGTGCATATCGGCATCGGCCTCAATACCGGGGTCTGCTGCGTCGGCAATATGGGCTCCGATCAGCGTTTCGACTATTCGGTGCTGGGGGACGACGTCAATCTCGCCTCCCGCCTCGAAGGACAATCAAAGACCTATGGTGTCGACATCGTGATCGGCGAGAGAACGGCCGCCGAGGCGCCCGCGCTTGCGACCCTCGAGCTCGACCTCATCCGCGTCAAGGGCAAGACCAGGCCCGTCCGCATCTTCGGCCTCATCGGCGACGAGGGAATCAAGGAGAACCCGACCTTCGTCGCCCTCGCGGGAGAGCACGCGGCCCTGATCGCCGCCTATCGCGGCCGCCGCTGGGCGGAGGCGCGAGAGCATCTGCGCGCCTGCACCGCCCAGGCGCCGGCGATGCTGCAGAGCTTCTACGAGCTCTACGAGGCGCGCATCGCCGCTTGCGAGACCGATCCGCCCCCCGTCGATTGGGACGGCGTCTTCGTGGCCTTGACCAAATAGCGCGAAGAAAAAGAAGGGCCGGGGATGGCCCCGGCCCAGTTCCGAGCTTGTGGAGGAGGTTGTCGGGAGAGCGCGTGCCCGAGCGGGACTGCGGTCGTCGGCGACAAGCTCCGAGCGCGAACCTATCTCTGCGCCCCGACGTCGTCAGTGACAGGGGTCACAGGGCTGCCGTGACCGCCGTCACAGCGGGCCGGCATTCACTCCTCGACGTCGGTGAGCTCCTCGACGCTTTGCTCGAGCCGGGCGAAGTCCGTAACCACGAGGGCGTCGTGCTCGCGCTTGACGAGGCCGCGGCGCGTCAGGCTGCCGAGCACGCGCGCGACGGTCTCGCGCGTCGTCGACACGCGGCTCGCGATATCCGCATGGATGGGGATCGGGCTGATCCGCGCCGTGCCGTTGCCGCCCAGCCCGGCCCGCGCCAGGCGCACGATCTCGGCGCGCACCCGGTCCTGGGCGGCGAGGGTGGAGAGATCCATGATCCGTCCCGTCGAGGCCCGGATGATCTTGGCGAGCCGCCGCATGATGGTGAGGGCCAGGGCGGGATGCTCGGTCACCAGACGGCGGAACACCTCGGCGGGCATGATGGCGAGCAGCGTCTCGCTCAAGGCCACCACCGTCGCCGAGCGGGGCTTGCCGTCGATGGCGGCGATCTCGCCGAAGAACTCGCCGGCATGGAGATCGTCGAAGCTGATCTCGCGCCCCGAGAGCGAGTGGTTGACGATCCGCACCGCCCCCTCGACGATGAAGAAGACCTCGTGGGTGTCGCTCAGCCGGTCGATGATCTGCTCGTCGCGGGCGAAGCGCCGCCAGGCGCAGGCATGCTCATAGCCCTCGCGCACCTTGTCGGGGAGACTCTCGAAAAGGCTCACATGCTTGAAGCTCGGAGCCTTGTCCTTGGACAGGGTCATGCTGGCGCCCTACATCTGGTGACCGGGATTTTATTTATTTGTTTGGAGCGCGGCTCGCTCGGGCCCAATCGCTCCATTCGTCACCCCCGCGCAAAGCGGGGGCCCAGAAGATCGCTGGATTCCCGCTCCCCGCCTACACGGGGACAAGCTTCGCGGGAATGACGACCTGACAGCGGCAACTCGGCCCGATGCAACCCGCCCTTGTCCTAGTTTAGCCCGCACCCTGGCGGCTTGAACAGGCCGCAGCGCCGCGGCGATTGACGGGCGGCGAGGGCTCTGATCCACTCCCGCCATGGCGGACGAGCTTCATCGGCTGACCGCGCGCGCGGCGGTCAAGGCCCTCAAGCGGGGCGAGGTCTCGCCCCTCGAGCTGATCGAGGCGGCTCTCGCGCGCATCGCCGCCACCGACGGCGCCGTCAACGCCCTGCCGACCCTTTGCCCCGAGCGGGCGCGCCGCGCCGCCAAGGACATTCGCCGCGACAGCCTGCTGGCGGGGCTCCCCATCGCGATCAAGGACCTGATGGATGTGGCCGGGGTGCGCACGACCTATGGCTCGCCGATCTTCGCCGAGAACGTGCCGGGGCACTCGGACCTCCTGGTCGAGCGCCTCGAAGCCAACGGCGCCGTCGTGCTCGCCAAGTCGAACACCCCGGAGTTCGGGGCGGGCGCCAACACCTTCAACGAGGTGTTCGGCCGCACGCGCAATCCCTGGAGCACCGCGCTCACCTGCGGCGGCTCCTCGGGAGGTGCGGCGGTTGCCCTCGCGACCGGCCAGGTCTGGCTGGCGACGGGCTCCGATCTCGGCGGCAGCCTGCGCATCCCGGCAAGCTTCTGCGGCGTGGTTGGGCTGCGGCCCAGCCCCGGCCGGGCGCCCCATGGCCCCAAGACGGATGCCTTCGACACCCTCTCCGTCGAGGGGCCGATGGCCCGCAACGTGGGCGACCTGGCGCTCTTTCTCGACGCCATGGCCGGGGACCATCCGGCCGATCCCTTGTCGCTGCCGGCGCCGGCGCAGCCCTTCCTCGCCGCCGTCGAGGCGCCGCGCCCGCCCCGTCGCGTCGGCTTCAGCGCCGATCTCGGCTGCTGGCCGGTGGCATCGGAGGTCAAGGCCATCTGCACCGCCGCGGCGCAGCGCTTCACCGCGATGGGAGCCGCGGTCGAGGCGGCCTGTCCCGATCTCAGCGACGCGCGCGAGATCTTCCAGACCCTGCGCGCCGTCAAATTCGCGACCAGCCATGCCGAGAAGCTCGCGCGGCATCGCGACAAGCTCAAGCCCGACGTCATTTGGAACATCGAGCGCGGCCTGGCGCTCTCGGGGGATGATGTCGCGCGCGCGACGCGGGCGCGCGGGGCCCTTTTCGAGCGGGTCGCCGTCTTCTTCCGCGATCACGACCTGCTGCTCTGCCCGGCGGTCATCGTGCCGCCCTTCCCCGTCGAGGAGCGCTACGTGACCGAGGTCGAGGGCCACCGCTTCGACAATTACGTCGATTGGCTGGGGATCACCTATGCGATCACCTTGACCGGCTGCCCGGCGCTGTCGGTCCCGTGCGGCTTCACTGCCGATGGCCGCCCGGTTGGGCTGCAGATGGTCGGCCGCCCCCGCGGCGAGGCCGCCCTCCTCGCCGCCGCCGCCCTCTTCGAGGCGGAGACGGGGCTCGCCGCGCAGCTGCCCATCGATCCCCGACCCTAGTACCCCCTATCCAAAGAGCCTGAGTCGTGATTCAAGATATGAATGATACTCAAGGCGAGAGAGGTCCGGCTGAGGCCGGAGGATCGTGCGGTGCTTGAGGCTCGGTGCCGCGCGGCGACGACGCCGCAACGTGATGTGCGGCGGGCGCGGATCATACTGCTGGCGGCGGAAGGGGCGAGCACGCGGTCGATTTCGCGGACGGTTGGC